>Ga0315308_1001127_pt1 | contig 15379 bp, 17 predicted proteins | sample TDP3_MG_FD_203078 | JGI IMG/M metagenome (GOLD analysis project Ga0315308, IMG submission 203078) | Freshwater sediment microbial communities from Lake Towuti, South Sulawesi, Indonesia - TDP3 | ecosystem: Environmental > Aquatic > Freshwater > Lake > Sediment | place: Indonesia: South Sulawesi... | reverse complement strand
ACCGAAGGAACCCAAGGAGAAAGCCGAGCGGAAGAAGGAGGAGCCGGGGAGGAAGCCGGAGCCCAGACAGAAGGAAGCCGGCGGCAAGGAGAAGTCCAAGGAACAGCCCTAGGGTTTGCTCCGCGTGCTTTCGGGGTGGTTTGAGTGTTTGGGGAAATGGGTTTCGGCCAGTACATGCGGATGTACATCGAGCGCAGGTACTACCTCAGGCCGCTCATCACCGGCCTCATCGTCGGCATGGCATCTGCAATCTTCTTCGGCTACTACCTCTACCTTGCGGTGAAGCCGGGCATCGTCGGAGCGATTGCACTGATCTTCCTCTCGATCGTGTTCGGGATGGTTGCGGCAGCCGTGAGCGCCTTTCTCTTCTTCTACGTTCAGCTTTACAGGATGGCGAGGATGGCCGAGGACCTGTGCTCAAGCTGCGGGAACCGGCTGCCCAGGGACGCCGCTTTCTGCCCGTTCTGCGGAAACAGAACATAGGACAGCAGTTCCTCTGCAGGAACACATATCTCCCCGCTGGGTCTGCCCAGCTTTGTGTATCCCGCCCGTCCCCGTATCATCACGGCGGGTTTCGTGTGCTTCGCAGTTGTCTACGTCTGGCAGGCCAACTTCCCGGGCAGGTACTTGGGCAGCTATCTCCTGCTTGTGGGACTGGCCGCCGGGGTCGCGTTCTCGGCATTGCGGAGATGGGGTTCTGATGAGAGGCTTGCGATCGGGCTCCTGTTCGCTATCCCGATGGCTGACCAGTTGATCGCGCTGCGATTCCGCCACGGCCAGCTAGTGCAGCAGTTGCTGCTATACGTCCTAGTGCCCCTGGGCCTTCTTTGGCTGGCGCGCCGCGAGATGAGGCCCTCAGATGTGGGCCTTTCTTTCGGATCCCGCAGGACTACGGCTCGGATCACCGCTGCCTTCCTGCTCGTTGCAGCCTGCTTGTCGGTGGTCGGGCTGGGCTTCACCTCCATGACGAGGTACTATCCTGTCTGGCGCAGCGGCACCGTCACAATCCAGGATTTCCTGTACAACGAGGGCGTCATCTCGGTCCTGATGTTTGCCAGCGAGTTCTTCTATAGGGGCGTTGTGTTGTTCGTGTTGGCCCGCAGATCTTTCTGGGGCTCCATCCTCCTGCAGACCCTCCCATACGCATTTCTGCACTTGGGGAAGCCCGATATTGAAGTCCCCTACTCATTTTTCGCGGGCATCGCGTTTGGATGGGCAAATCTGCGCTCAAGGTCGGTCATTCCGAGTTGGGCGACCCACGCCATCGGCTCAGCCCTCTTCGACGCACTGATACTGTTGACCTAGATCATCACAGGAGCATTCCAACGGTCATCGTAAGCATGTTCATTGTGGCGTGACATGCGATCGCAGATTCCAGCCCCTTGCCGAGATAGCATTTGGTGTAGATCAGCCCGACCGTGAATACCACCGCGAGCGCCGGGAGATTGTAGGGTGGGTTCTGGAACACCAGGTGCATTGACGCAAACAGCAAGTTAGCGGCCAGGGCAGCTACTCGCTTCTTGCCCAGTAGTGTAGCCCCCGCCGAGATGAGGAAGAGGCGGAACACCGTCTCCTCCCAGATGCCTGAGGAAAGGGCAGTCACGACCTTGTCGAAGATGGAGAACCGAGCGACGTAGTCCTGGGTGGTGGGGGCTATCCAGGCCCAACTGAAGAGCCCCGACATAGCCACGTTGACCACGAATGCCACGACGGCGAATGCCAGTGTCCAAGGCAGCCTTTGGGCTAGCTCTTCAATCCAACCCCTGTCTCGCAAAGCTCGCGAAAGCACGGGCAGGCTCTTCGGATCGAGCCCGCTTCCGAGGTAGGCGGCCGGGAAAAGAAGCGCCGCGAAGAGCATGGTGGCGAGCAATCCGTCCTGGGCCTTCGCCGAAGCGTCGATCTTCAGGTAGGCAGGCGTCTGCAGCAGACCCACAACAGCATAGGCTGCTACAAGCAAAGCGGCCGTTTCGAGACTGGGCCGGATCTTGGGGCTTGCCATCTGCCAACAACGCCGCCGCTAGTAGGGCGTGAATATTTAAAAGAAGTACTTCGGTGAAGTGCCGATCTCGCATGGACAAGCTGCTGATGATCCCGGGCCCGACGATGCTCTCGGAGTCCGTTCTCAATGCCCTCCGGGCCCAGATGAAGCCGCACAGGACCGATGAGTACGGCCAGTTCCTCTTCGACCTGAGGGAGGATCTCAAGCGGATCTTCCAGACGGAGGACGACCTACATGTGATCTCCGGGTCCTCGACTGCCGGAATGGACGCGGCCATCTCATCCTGGGTATCGCCCGGCGACAAGGTGATGGTCCCGACATACGGCAAGTTCAGTGGACGCTTCAGACAGATAGTGGAGGTCTACGGGGGCAAGGTGGTGGACATTCAGCTCCCATGGGGGCAGGCGCCGATCCTTCGACAGATACAGTCCGTCTACACCGAGGACGTGAAGGCCGTTGCCCTGGTCCAGAACGAAACCTCCACCGGCGTCAGGGTCGACCTCGGCGAAATCGGGGAATTCCTCTCCGACCGGGAGGCACTCCTCGTAGTGGATGCCGTCTCCTCGATGGGAGGTGATGATATCCCCACCGATGAATGGGGGATCGACATATGCATCGCCGGGTCACAGAAGGCATTGGGGTGCCCCCCGGGGCTGGCAATGCTGTCCATCAGCGAGAAGGCCTGGTCGGTGCTAGACAGGACCAAGCCAAGGTCCTTCTATCTTGACCTGAGGAAGTACCGAGCGAGCGATCACAGGAAGAAGGGTCAGACGCCCTTCACCCAGTCGGAGACGCTCCTGTCCGCCCTCAGGGCAGCCGTGGATGAGATCCTTTCCGAAGGGCTTGAGAGGAGATTCGGAAGGCATAGGGAAATGGCAAAGCGGGTCAGGAGCCGGGCCGGAGAGCTTGGCTTTAAGCCTTTCCCGGCGTCGGAAGCCATCTGCTCGAACACGCTGACCGCGATAAGGATGCCTAGATCGCTCGGGGCATCCGGGATCCAGAGCATCATGGACCGTGACCATGATGTGGTCGTGGCAACGGGGCATGACGAGTACAAGGAAAAGATGATCAGGATTGCCCATCTCGGGTCGGTCACCATGGAGGATGTTGCCCGAACCATGGATGCCTTCGAGGATGCGGTTCGTCGGCTCCGCTAGGGTGTTCGGGCGAGGTACGTGGCGGGCCGTTGCTCAGCTTCGGGAGCTTGTCTCCACCTCGGAAATGATGGGCTCGCAGTTCTTCAGCCAGGAGTGCTCCGGATCATCGTTGGGCTTCATCATCCTCTTCTCCCCAGCCAGGACCCAGAGGTAGTAGAGCGAGTAGCCCGGGGCGGCCACAACTGGGTGGTAACCTCTGGGGATGACAAGGGTGTCCCCGTCCCTGATGACGTATGTCTCGTCGATGTCCCCCTCCTTCGTGTAGAGCCTCTGGAGGCCGAAGCCTTGGGGTGGCCTCAGCTTGTAGAAGTAGATTTCCTCGAGCTTTGATTCGACGGGGAGGTTAGCGGAGTCGTGTTTGTGCGGAGGGACGCTGGACCAGTTGCCGGGCGGATTGATGGTTTCCCCGACTATCAACGTTTCCGGAATCGTGGAGTCGTTCCCCATTATGTCGCAAACCTCCCTCCTCCAGTTCCACTTCCCCACCGTGCGGGATTTCACCTGGTCGGGCGGGATCACCCTCGGCACCCTCTTTGTCTTCGCCGGTGCACGGCATATGGCCAAGCTGCAGCCCTCCTCGGTGCTCACCTGGAAGGACGCATCCCTTGGAATGTAGACCGAGTAGGGTCTGCCATCGAAGACGGTGTTCCGGGCCCCCAAGCCCTCCCACTTCTCTTTGGCTGCGGCGACGGTGCAGCGGCCGTTCAGCAGGACAAGGCATGCTTCCTCATCGCCTGTCCCGTCCCTGTGGGTTCCACCCCTCGGCAGGTTGAGAAGGCCGAATCTGACGAATCTGCACAGCGCTCGGTCGTCGACGATCGGCAGGAAACCCGTGGCCGGTTTGTGCCGTCTAAGGAGATCCATTCCCATCCGAGAATCGCCCAGCGTCCGTATCCTATAATATATTACGGGCAGCACATGGGCCGACCCGGCCCAGGATCCGCCATCTCCTTGCAGAATTGGGCAATGGCATCTCGAACATCGCAAGGCTCTCCGCGAAAGCATATTATAGTATGGTTTCCAGGTCGTGACCAGCTGGGCTGGCTAATGACTAAGTTCTACGGACAGGAAGTCCCCTATGCGATAGCCGAAGTGGCGGAGGACCTTCCGAAGGTCGACGAGATGCTCGCCATCGTCTGCACGGGGACGGGCATCGGCTTGGTGGCATTCATGACTGGGTACTACCTTCAGAAGCAGGCGCTCGGCTACAGGGACATTGGCGAGATCAGCTCGCTGAGCATGCTGTCCGATCCGATCGTGGATGAACAGACGGGATACTTCGATAGCCCTGGGGTGAAGCTTAGATTCACCGAGAAGGGACGGGTGCCGATGCTTCTGGCCTTCGGCCCGAGGCAGCCTGCAGCATGGGAGGCACACTTCGCAAGCTCCGCGCTTTTCGATGTGATTCTGAAGATCTCCAAGAAACCGATTATGTTGTCCGTCGGCGGGTATGGAGTGCCGAGCAAGGAGAAGATGCCGGAGGTCGTGGGGCGTCCGAACTGCGCCGACGCCGAGGAGTTCATGCGGGCGAACAACATTCCAAAGATTGACGAGATCCAGAAGGCCGAAGGGATCGGGAAGATCCTGAATGCCGGCCAGGGATTCCAGGCGGCCCTGCCAATGCTGGCCATTCGCCGCAAGGTGCCGTCCATCTTCTTCCTCGGGACCGCCCTCATGCTCGAACACTTCGTCGTCAAGATGGATCCACAGGCCATTCGGCATGTCATGGTGAAGATCGCTGAGTTGGTCGGCTTCGGGTTGGACGGCAAGGAGATTGAGGAGAGCATCAAGCGGGAGAGCACGCGGGAGAGCTCGCGGGAGCAGGCCCAGCAGAGGGCAATCTACGAGCTTGCTAGAAGGTTCAACTTCGACGAAGGGCCGGAGCTCCCGGATAGCAATATGTACATCTAGTCCGGCGCGCCTCTTCTCGAAAAGATTTATACGCCCGCCAAGGCTCCATCCCGGGAAAGGGGCCGTGGGGTAGCCTGGTCCATTTCCTTTGAGGGCATCCTTCGAGGTTCGGGACCTCGAGACTCCGGTTCAAAATGGTCAAGCAAGCCATGAAAATCCGGGCGGCCCCATCCCTCAACCGTGGGACAGGGACGCGTCCTTCTGTACCCTCGTTCTATAGAACTCATTCAACTCTTGAGCGAGGAGAGTTGCTAGGTCCTTGGCGCTTCGCCTGTTTCTGGGCTCAGGGAAAGTCACCTCGACGTAGCAGCCCAGGTCGTAGAAGAGGGAGGTGTAGAGCTTGACGAACCCCAGCCTCGGCACTAGGAAGATCACCCATTCCGTGTCGGGAAGGGGCTCATAGTCCGCCAGCTCGTATATGTAGCACTGGGGGTAGAGCGTCAAGATCGTCTTCACCATGAGCGGAAGGTCGTTGTAGATGCGGTCGAAGCCTGCGTGCTTCTCGACATCCACTCGCACCGAGTGTGCGCTAGGGGGCTCCTTGCTCTCCTTCAACCTCTTGACGTATTCGTCATAGACCGGGCCAGGGCGTATGCCCAGGTCGTTGCATATCTCGTGTAGCATGAGATTACCCTTCTCGAATGCTTGAAGGGCTTGCTTCAGCTCAAAGCCATCAGGATCATGAAGTTGCACGGCTGACACCGTTGCCTAAGGGGGGAGTGAAAGGATACTTGACTATATCGTGCCTCTGGGCGAAACGGAAAATGGTGGGCCGAATGCCGGAACCTAGGCCTTCCTGGGAGGAGCCTGGGCCGAGGGGGCGGCAGGCCCTGCAGCCGCTGCCTCCCGGGCTTTCTTCTCCTCCTCGAGCCGCTTCAGGGCCCTCTCCTTGCGTTCCTTCTCGTATTCCTCGTAGAGCTTCATGTACTTGGCCGCTTCCTCCTTGTGGCCAAACTTCACGAGTACCTCGGCGATCTCCTTGTAGTACCATTTCTCCTTCTTGGATTGCTCGATGCAGTACTGGAGATAGTACTTCATGCACTTGACGTAGCTCTCCATCTGCCCGGCATTTTGGAAGCCCTTGGCCGCGTCCTCCCACCAGATCCCCTCGTCGTCCACGGCCTCCTTGGCATAGTATTTCGCAGATTCAAGCCACGCTGCTTTGCTCTTCTCCGCATTCCCCGCCTTCTTCCAGCTCTCTGCGGCGTTTTCCCAGTACCAAGGCTCCTCCTTGGCGTACTGCTCATAGCATCTGGCGGCCTCGCCGAACTTGCTGGCCTTCTCCCACGCCTCGGCCGCGTCCTTCCAGTACATGCTGTCCTCCTTGGCAGCCTTCTCCTTGTTCTCGGCGACCTTCTCCCAGGACTGCAGCTCCTCCCACGCCCAGGCTGCGGAGTCGAACCAGCCAAGGCTCTCGTAACATCGAGCCGCCCCTTCGTACTTCTTCTTCCTCCAATACTTGTGTGCGGCTTCCTTGAGCTTCCCTTCCTTCTCCAAAGATTCAGGCGACTTTAGCGTATCAAGAAATCCCATGTTCCTCTACCCCTTCGGGTCGGGGCGCGGCCTCCCTAAGACGGGCTTTGCGCGAATTAAAATCTTTTGCGCAGCCCTGCCCCAATGGGTTTCGTAGGCCATGATCAGGTTTGGCATTGCTGGACAACGTCGACTATCCTAGTTGCGGCCCTCCCATCCCCGAAGGGGGACTTCCTTGGAAGGGCGGCAGGGTCGATCTCCTTGATCGCTTTGGCGATCCTATCCAGGTCAAACCCGACCACGCTGGCAAAGCCGGCGTCGACCGCCTCAGGCCTCTCCGTGGACAGTCTGGCCACGATGACCGGCTTTCGCATCCGGGGGTGGGTCGCCTCTTCTTGGACGCCGCCGGAATCCGTGAGAATGAACTCGCAGCCCTTCATGGCAGTTAGGAAATCAAAGTAGGGCAGGGGTTCGGTTAGCCGTATTCTCGCCTTGGACCTGACGATCTGATAGAGCCCCATGGACTGCAGCCTGGCGACGGTCCTCGGATGTATCGGGAAGACGACGGGCAGCTGGATGATGTCTCGGAGGATCTGCACGATCTTCTTGAGCGTCTCCGGGTCATCCACATTCTCGGCCCGGTGCAATGTGACAAGCACGTAGCGGTCAAAGGGGATCGTCTCCATGATGTGGGAGCTCTCCAACGCTCTGTCGATGAACTTGTCCAAGGCATCGATGATCGTGTTGCCGGTGACGTACACCCGGCCCCAGACATCCTCTCTCTTCAGATTCTCTGCACTTCTCTGGGTGGGGGCGAATAGGTAGCTTGAGAGATGGTCCACAACTCGTCTGTTATGTTCCTCGGGCATGCGGAGGTCCCGGCTCCTGAGGCCGGCTTCCACGTGACCCACATCGACGCCAAGTTTGACGGCGGTGATCCCGGTCCCCAGAACCGTGTTGGTGTCGCCTTGGACCAGGACGGGCTTGGGGCGGATCTTGGTCATTAACGGTTCGAGGGCGAGCAGGATTTTGGCCGTCTGTTCGGCCTGCGTGCCCGATCGCACGTTCAGATGGTGGTTCGGCTTGGGCAGCTGCAACTGGCGGAAGAAGCTGCCCGAGAGGGACTCGTCGTAGTGCTGGTCCGTATGGACGAGGGTGAACTCCATCCCCCGGCGCTCCAGCTCCATGATGACGGGAGCCATTTTGATGATCTCGGGCCTTGTGCCGACGATCACCATCGCGGGCATCTGATCCGACGGGCCTAGGTCGGGAATCTAATATCTGTTGCGTGGCGGTGGCGGGGTTAGGACCGAATCCGCTCCAAGACCTTGATCCATGTCTTGACGTACCTCAAGGATCGGAAGTGGGGGAAGGACGACCTGTGGGAGACAAGCCAGCGAAAGCCTTCCTCTGCTTTGAGGGCTGGATCGGGGCAGGCTTTGAGCACTTCGATCTCGTCCCTTCTGGTCATCAGGTTGTGTTCGAAGATGTCTAGGTCAGGCATCGCAGCGATCCCGTCAAATCCACCGTCGCCCAAGTTCCGCAGACATGCCGGACAGAGTCGCGGGTCGATCCCCATATCGGAGATCAGCCGGTAGAAGACCACAGCCGACACGGGATCCACCTTCTCGTAGAGGGGTGGGAGATAGTACCGGCATCTGGGTCTGAATTCCAGCGGCGGGGCTATCTTGATGTCGCGCCTCTCGTAGAAACAAGGACCGCTGCTGAAGGACTGCCGGTTGAGGGCGCAGAGGAGCATCGTGAAATACCCTCCGTACAAGACAAATGACCTTTCCGGGAACATCCCGAGGACATGTGCAAGCCCGTCTAACTCCTCGGCTGAGGCGCTCATCTCGTTGAGCCCGGCGGGCCAGACGGCGTACCCGGGGGCGCCCAACTCTAGGTAGGGTCCACAGACCTGATCCAACGACTTCCGATCCGCAAGAAGCGAACTGCGGAAGGCAATGGGCATGTACGCGGTGCCGTCCTCGGCGCCGGAGGTTGCCTCAAACATCCACCTGTTGACCTGTACCCACGGATCCTGAGGACCCTCGACCACGAAGTAGGGCGAAAGGAGCACTGATGCCCGAGCAGCTTTCTGGAGATCGACCATCCCCAGGGCAATTGTTTCGCAGGACGATCTGGACATGTCCTCGGGCTTCACCGGTTCAAGGCGCGAGAACCTGTGCCATATCGGCCCGCCGTGCCGCGCGGCCAGTCTCAGGTAGCTCGTACGGATCTTTTCCGTGCGGGGATCCACCGCCATGGCAGCCTTGCACTGAAAGGCGGGCGTTCTCGGATCCAATGCGAAGATGCGGCCGCGGAATCTGCGCATGAGGGAACGTTTCCTCAGGAGGAAATGGCCAGCTTCAATGACCAAGCCGTCCGCATATCGGTTGTAGAGCCTCGGCTCCCCGGAAAGCATGCTGAAGGTGGGCCTGACATACCACTGAAGTGAGTTACCCGGTTCCTTCACACGCCATTGGGAGGGACGCAACCCTACAACAACATCTCCGGCACCTGCGTGAAAACAAATAAGTCTGGGTTTCCTGTTGTGGAAAACTCGATTTCAGAGCCAAGGCTGGTGAACATCTTGACCCCGAGGGACAGATTCCTGGAAGGCTGCGTTGGCGAGAGCATTGACGAGCTGTCCATCGCTCCGTTTCTCAAGGCCACCGCCTGCGAGGTTGGGGGCACATCGATCAAAACGTATTGCGAGAGAGGGCATGATCTGGCAGATGCCCAGCTGAAATGCGCGAAGAGGTTTGCAGTCGATTCGGTGAATGTGGCGAGCGATGTCCTGATCGAAGCCGAGTCCATGGGCAGCATTTCCACGCATCCCGAGAACGATTTCCCCAGGCTGGAGACGCCGGCCCTCGACCGAATGGGCGTCGATGAGCTCCCAATGCCCGATGTAGCGGCCGAAGGCAGGTTCCCGGTGAAGATCGATGCGGTAAGGCGCCTCTCAAACGACGAGTACGCAGTGGTCGCATGGGTCATGAGCGCCTACCAACTTGCTACCCAGCTTCGGGGTTTCAAACAGATGGTCGTGGACCTCATGAAGCATGACCGCGGCGTGAAGCCGCTCTTGGGCAAGTGCCTTGAGGTGAGCAGGCGGTTCGCTGCGGTTCTGGTCGAGGAAGGTGCGGACGTCATCTCGATCGGAAATGCTTCGTCATCGATGGACATCCTTTCGCCCGGGACATACCTGGACAACCTGGCCGAGTACGACCGGCGCCTGTCCCAAGCCATACGCAAGAAGGGCGCGTTGTCCCAGATGCATATCTGCGGCAATATCGCGCCGATCCTCAGTGAGCTGGACCGAATGGTCGACATCGTGGATGTGGACCACAAGGTGGGCGTTGTGGACTCCGTCAGGGGCCTGAGGAAGGCCGCGATGAAGGGCAACATGGACCCGTCCCTGGTGAGGTTCCGCCCGGCGGAGGAGGTCCGGCGACGGGCCGCAGAGATCGTGGCTTCCGCAAGGAAAGCGGGCAGGTCCCGCGGCTTCGTCTTCTCCACTGGTTGTGAGGTGCCGCGCGAGACCCCTCATGCCTCCATAGACGCGATGATCGCCTCGGCCAGAGAGGCCTGGAAAGCCTGAAGCAAGATATATCATCCGTCAGGATCGTGGCAAGTGGGCGAGCAGATGAAGTTCTCCATATGCAACGAGATGTTCGAGGGCTGGAAGATCCGCGACGTGATGAAGTACGCCAAGTCGGTTGGCTATGACGGGGTCGAGATCGCGCCTTTCACGCTCTGCAACGACGTCCACGAACTGTCTCCCAAGCAGAGAAAGGCCATCAAGGAGGATGCCGCGTCTTCTGGAATTGGCGTCGTCGGCCTTCATTGGCTCCTTGTGAAACCCGAGCGGCTCTACATCAACCACCCTGACGATTCCATCAGGAGGAAGACCTCGGAGTACATGCAGGAACTGATCAGATTCTGCGCGGACATCGGCGGCAAGGTCATGGTGATCGGGTCACCGAAGCAGCGCAGTGTCATGCCAGGGACAAGCTACGAGAAAGCCTGGTCGCTAGCGAAGGAGGTCTTCTCCGAATGCCTCCCCGTGGCTGCGGAGAGGGGTATCACCCTATGCATCGAGCCCCTGTCGACGGCCGAGACCAACTTCATCACGACGGCCAAGGAGGCCCTCAGGATGGTGGAGGAGATGCATAGCACCAACTTCAGGCTCATACTCGACGTGAAGGCCATGAGCAGCGAAGGCCGGGACATCCCCGGCATCATCCGTGCCGCCAAAGGCAAGGTGGGCCATGTGCACGCCAACGACCCAAACAAGAGGGGCCCCGGTTTCGGGAACACGGACTTCGTTCCCATAGCGAAGGCCCTGCGCGAGATAGGGTATGAGGGCTACGTTTCCGTGGAGGTGTTCGACTTCTCACCCGATCCGCAGACGATCGCCAGCAAGAGCATCGAGTACCTCAGGAAGGCCTTCGCATAGGGCCCCATGCAAGCTTGCTGATGTTCTCCTCAACGACCCGTCTGCACAGACCTACGTTTTCGGCCGACGTATCCGCGCCTTTGACCACCAGGTGAGGGCTCGGGGTGAGTTGGGCCAGCCCCACGGCGGATCGGCGGAAAGAATCGAAGGGGGTCTGCTTGGGCATATCCCCAAGGAAAACATAGACCTCATCCGAGAAAGCTTTGTACCTGAGGGCTTGGCCGAGGCCGGCCCTCCAGTCCCGGAGCTTGATCTCCACGGCGCAGATCCGTCCCAACGGCTTCACAGTCCGGGGTCCTAGGCTGAGGTTCTCCCCGTCGCTCTGCAATACGGAGGCTGCAAGCGGGCCGCGGAGCAACTCGGCCAAGCTGCGCCTGGTCATTCCGAATCGGTCCACGAGGTCATCCACGCCTATCGAGCCTTCCTTCTCTAGAAGGGATATCAGCGCGTAGGCCTTCCTGCCGATCGGTCTCCAGCGAGGATGGAATGGTGACGCCGGCTGGATGCCTACAAGGTCAGGCCGCCCCCACGGGGACGGAATCTCTTCGAACACCCTGTGCCGTTCGAATCCCAGAGCGTCGGACATGAAGGCCCTAGCCTTGGCAACTAGGTTGCATTCCCGTCCCTTCTCCACGGCCGAGCCTGGCAAGCCCGTACCGGAAAAATCTTGCCCATCGAAATCGTTAGATTGGGTTTGATGGGCGAGTTGAGAACAGATTTTAAGGTGATTGGACCAGCAATGGCGATGCAGGCGGTCGTTCTCGCTGGAGGCGAAGGCGTTCGACTTCGCCCCCTGACCTTCTACTTCCAGAAAACGATGGTTCCCGTGGGTCCGAGGGAGAAGCCCCTTCTCGAGTACGTCGTCAAGCTCCTCACGTATCACGGCTTCAATGACATCATCATGCTCATCAACTACCGGGCAAACCAAATAATCAACTACTTCAACGAGGGACCCAGGTTCGACGCACGCTTCCATTTCATCCAGGACACCAAGGAAGCCACCGGAACCGCAGGGGCCCTCCTGCACGCCCGGGCACAGCTCGAGGACAACTTCATCGTATATTACGGCGACATCCTCAGCTCCATGGACCTGACGGGCATGTGGAAGAAACACCTTGAGTCAAAGGCCGCCTGCACCGTGGCCCTTGCCAAGGACTTCCCGGTTAGGGTGGGCGTCGCTGACCTGGGTTTGGACAATAGCCTGAAAGGGTTCGTGGAGAAGCCAATGTTGGGAAGGCCGGTCGCCATCGGCATCTTCTGCCTGGGCAGGGCTGCAGTCGAGACGATCAGGGAGATCGAGAAGGAGAAGCGGGCCAAGGGGGAGAAGGTCAGCATCGACCTGACCGGGGACGTCATACCTGCGCTCATATCTAGGGGTCACAAAGTCAAGGGTTACCTCACGGACTCCTTCTGGTACGATGTGGGAAGCTTGGAGAGGTACGAGAAGCTCGAAAACCACGTCGTCGACGAGGAGCTTTCCTTCCTCTTCAAGTAGCTGGGCCTTCATCCGTCCTCTGCGCCTGAGAGGTTTCCCTCTCAAAGGCTCTGACGACCTCCTCATCCAGCAAGCCAAGGATCTTCTCCCGTGCGCCGAGGTACTCGTCGTCCGTGTAGCTCCTCGGCCTGGGGAGGTCCACTTCCACTATCCCTTTGACTCTGGACGGGCGGGCGGTGAGGACGACGACCCTGTCCGCCAGGTACGTGGCCTCGACAACGCTGTGGGTGACGTAGAGAACCGTCTTCCTGGTCTTGGCCCAAACCCTGAGCAGTTCCGTCTGCATGAGCTTCTTGGTCTGGGCATCCAGCGATCCGAAGGGTTCGTCCATGAGCAGTATCTCCGGGTCGTAGGCAAGCGCCCTCGCAATGCCCACCCTCTGCTTCATTCCCCCCGAGAGTGTATGCGGGTAGGCGTTCTCGAATCCCGACAGCCCTATGATCTTCACGTACTCCTCGGCCCTCCGCCTGGCCTCCTTCTTGTCCATGCCCTGGATCTCTAGTCCGAAGCTGACGTTGCCGAGGACGGTCTTCCAGGGATACAGGGCGAACTCCTGGAAGACGAAGCCCCGGTCGGGCCCCGGACCCTCTATCTGCCTTCCGCTCAACAGGATCTCGCCGGCGGTTGGCTTCTCAAACCCAGCCACGAGGTAAAGGAAGGTGGACTTACCACACCCCGACGGCCCAACGATCACGCAGAATTCGTTCTCCTGAACGACGAAGTCGATATCCTCGATGGCCAGGACCCTGTCCTCTCCGGTCCCGAACTCCTTCCTGACGTGCCGGGCCTCAAGTTTGGCCGTTGCTGATGCAGCTATGCTCTCACCACTCCCCATCTCTGCACCGTCCTTTTCTCAAGCGGGCCCACAAGGTACCTCTCCATCAGGTATCCGGCCACCATTATGACGATGAGCCCGGCGAACATCACGTTCGCGGCTGAAAACGCCCTTGCAGCGAAGACAAGGTATCCAAGGCCCCATCCCGCGGCAGCGAGCATCTCCGCGCCGACCAGTGCTCTCCATGAGTAGCCGACCGCCAGCCTCAGGCCGGTGAGCACCGAGACCATGGAACCCGGAAGAAGTACCCTGGAGAACAGGGTCCATTTTGACGCGCCCATCGTGTAGGCGGCCCGGATCAGATCCCTGTCGATGCCTCTCACGCCGCCTGCCGTGTTGTAGGCAATGCTAAAGAAGCCTCCAAGGAAGATGGCTGCCACTATCGTCCGATCCCCGAGTCCCCACAGGATGAGAAGCATCGGCACCCATGCAAGGGTGGGCACCGGCATCAGCAGGGACAGTACAGGATGCAGCAGGTCGTTGACGTGTTTGTTGATGCCCATCAGGAGGCCAACTGGGACCCCGACGGCCATTGCTAGGGAGAATCCGATGCCGACCCTGAACAAGCTCGCTCCGAGATGCGCAAGGAGGATGGGCGTCCCTCCCCTGGTCGGTCTGCACAGATTGACAAGGGTCCTCCCAACATCGGCTGGAAAAGGCAGTATGCGTATGAGGTCCAGGGATGCGACCAGCTGCCAGATCACTATCAAACTGGCCAGCGGGAGGGCGAACACAACCGCCTCCCGTACCCTCAGGGACGGTGTCTTGCTAGGCAATCTCCGACACCACACCCCATTTCTCTATCGTCTTCTTCTCCACGAATCCAAAAGCAGCCTTCTCCATCACAGCGTAGATGACGGCCATCACAATGATGCCCGCGTATATTGTGTCTGTTCTGAGATACTCCTTTGCGTCGAAGATCATGTATCCAAGTCCCCAGAGGGCCGACGCGATCATCTCCACCGCTATCAAGGTCCTCCAGCCCGCGGCCAGCCCAAGCTTCAGGCCGGCTAGGATGTGCGGCGCGCTCGATGGCAGGAATACCTTGAGGAAGAGGGAGGCCCTTCCGGCCCCCATTACCCTTGCTGCCCAGATCAACTCCTTCTTCACGCTTCGAACCCCTGAGGCGGTGTTGCAGACGACGGGGAAGAATGATGCGATGAAGGTCACCGCAATCAGGGTGGGGTCTCCAAATCCGAGCACGAGCACCAGAATGGGGGTCCACGTTATCCCCGGGACAGGCATCAGTATGCTGACTATGGGGTTGAAGTACCCGTTGACGAACCTATTCGAGCCCATGGCTAGGCCGAGAAGGATGCCACCGAGTCCCCCCGCGCAGAATCCGAGGCCCAGCCTGTAAAGACTGGTTAGGACGTGCTCCAAGAGGAGGGAACCTCCCCCCTCGGTCGGGGTTGCGGCCAGCGTGATGATCCTGGGCAACACCTTGGAGGGAGGGGGAAGGAGTACCGGCTTCACCAACCCGCTACGGCTCACCAGCTCCCAGATCGCACAGAGCAGCAGAAGCGGCAGTATGAAGGAGCCCGCGCTAGAGAGGATGCTCCGGGCCCGGCCTGCCCTTCTCAAGTGCTAGCCCTTTGCTTGATCTTCTCGTAGTACTTCCTTGCATCCTCAAGGAGCGTGTCGTCCCACACGATCGTAGGTATGCCCTCGATCTTCTTCTGGGATTTCAGGAACTCGGCCGTCTCCTTTACTGCATCTATGATGGTCTGGTTGAACTCAATCTGGTAGTTGACCCGCTGGAAGGACTTTTTGAAAGCCTCAACCGGAACATCAACGCCCATCTCTCTCGCTGCCTTGTAGGCTATCTGAGCGGCTTCGTCCGGATCGTTCTTGATCAGGTCAGCCTTCTCCAACTGGGCTGCGAGGAATCTCACCACCGCTTCGCGGTTCTCCTCCACGAACTTCTTGGTGGTATGTATGCTGGCTGGCGTCAGAGCGATATCGCCGTAGGTCCTGATCACCCTCCCGACGCCCTTGGCCTCTGCGATGGACGGGGTGAACTCCCAGGCATGGAAGGCATCTATCT
>Ga0315308_1001126_pt1 | contig 15380 bp, 11 predicted proteins | sample TDP3_MG_FD_203078 | JGI IMG/M metagenome (GOLD analysis project Ga0315308, IMG submission 203078) | Freshwater sediment microbial communities from Lake Towuti, South Sulawesi, Indonesia - TDP3 | ecosystem: Environmental > Aquatic > Freshwater > Lake > Sediment | place: Indonesia: South Sulawesi... | reverse complement strand
TCGACAAGGTTGTCGTTGACCATTAGGCATGGTTTGAGTTTGCCGTCGCTTGTCACGCGGAGACGGGTACAATGAGCACAGAAGTCCGTGTTCTCAATTGGATGGACGACCTCAACCTTCACGTCTGGCAGAGTGTAAACGTGTCTGTTCTGCATAAGCCCTCTCGCTTCAACTTCCTTCGCCTTCTTCTTCAGCTCTGCTTCGAAGCTGTCCAATGAGAAGAAATGCTCTATGTAGAAGTCGTCTTTGATGTTGACCGGCTCAAGTTCCATCAACTGAAGGATGACATTGCTCTGTCGCGCAAACTCAATCATCTCTGGAAGGTCGTCGGTGTTTATGCCGTGCAAAATAAGCATGTTCAGTTTGACAGGGTAGAGACCAGCTTTGACAGCCTGTCTTACGCCGGTCAAAACGTCGTTTAATTCTCCGCCATTCACCATAGAATAGGTTTTTTCGTCGAGGGATGGAAGATTTATGTTGACTCGCTTCAAGCCGGCTTGCCTGAGAGGCTGAGCCAAGGCGGACAGATGGGTTCCGTTGGTTGTCATCGCCAAGTCACGCAGGCCTGGGATCAGTGCTAACCCGCGTACTATTTCTACGATGTCAGGGCGTAGTAGGGGTTCTCCGCCTGTTAGTTTGATGTGGGTCATGCCCAAGGAGACAGCCACTTTGCCTATTCGCAAAACCTCTTCAGTCGTCATCTCGGGCGGAGCAGAACCTGGGATTTGGCCTTCTCTGTGGCAATAAACGCATTTTAGGTTGCAGCGTTGTGTCAGTGAAATCCGCAGGTTGAGTGCGGGTCGTCCGCAGCTGTCGTAGAGCACTTTGCTTCCTATCTTCCACGGGCGTGGAGAATTATATGCGCCGTTTCGGGCAATATAAGTCTTTCAAGACACATTTTTACGGCTTGAGGAGAACCGGGCAAAGAGAAAACTGCTTTGCCCTTGGCGACTCCTGCCATTGCACGGGTCATAACGGCGGCTGAGCCGATTTCATCAAAGCTTAGTCGTCGGAAGATTTCTCCAAAGCCGGGCAGCTTCTTCTCGATGTGTGGCTCAACGGTTTCGATTGTAACATCTGCAGGGTTGATGCCTGTTCCACCTGTAAAGACTATGGCGTTAACAGTAGGCGCTTGCAGAAGTTTCTTGAGAGCCTTCTTTATCATTGCTTTGTTGTCGGAGATTAACTGACGAGAGTCGACGAAGTAGCCTCTCTCCCGTATTGCTTCAGCTATTAGGTCGCCTGATTCGTCGGTTGTGTGTTTGCCCGCTTTGGATTGCTGATATCGGCTCGTGCTCACTGTTACGATGGCGAAGCGTAAGTGTTTTGGCGCCTGTTTCTTATGTACCTTTGAGGTTTCGCTCATGTCGTCTTCGATCCTGTTGGTTTCTGCTTGAGTTTCTTTACTACTTGAATATCTGTGATGGCAGTGTCAGGATACTGTCCCCTGGCGTCTTTCTCATATTGCTTCGTCATGTCCCAAACCGTTAGAAGTGCCACTGAAACAGCGGTCAAGGCTTCCATTTCGACGCCGGTCTGTGCCTTGGTCTTCACAATCGCTTCAGCTTCCACCATAGAGTCCTCTATTCTCAAGTTGACTTCGACTTTTGTCAATGGCAGAGGATGACAGAGAGGAATCAGCGAGCTTGTGTTCTTTGCCGCTAGGATACCAGCAGTTTTGGCGACGCTGAAGGGGTCGCCTTTTTCGATTTTTCCCTGTTTTATTCTGCGTATGGTTTCAGGTTTGAGCTTTATGTAGCCCTTTGCGGTGGCTTCTCGATGCACTTCGGGTTTGGCTGTTATGTCAACCATAGACATGTGATCCTTCACCTTGCTAATCGATTAATAACGTGCGTTTTCAAGGCTATTTCTCCCACCCGTTTATCAGGTCTTTAATTGTTTTTGCCCTTGGATTTTCCTCGTTGAACCGGAAGATGCGTATTCTTCCAAAGTTTTTGTGTCGGACAATTCCAGAGGTCTCCAGAACCTGTAGATGCTGATTTGTTGTTGTGTAGTTTAGTCCCGCTCGTCTGGCGATGTCTGAGATGTTGAGTTCACCTATTTCCACGAGGATCTTGAGGATTTTCACTCTTCCCTTCGAGGAGAAGACCGTTTCAATCGACATGTGCTCATTCACACCTCGATGATTGTGCCCAGCATTAAACAAGCTGTAAATATAGGTCAGAAAGATGAATTGCCGCTTTTATTCTCCGGTTCGAGCTTCCCTTAATCGCATGAATAAGTGTTCCTTTGAACTCGTCTGTTAGATGTTTCGAGGCCAATATTTCCTCTAGGTTTTTGGACCACTCGGTGTTAGGGATATTGAACATGTAGGCAAGAGCTCTTAAGATCCAACCTGTGGCAAAGTCAGCATCCATTGCGGCCAATAACTCCTTACCACGATAGAGATCAGACAAAATCTTGTTTTTATTATGCTTCACAGCATACGCAGCGAGCTTCATGCACTGAGCGGGGTAGCGAAACTGAGCGTGTGCCTTTTTCGCGAGGTTTACAAGGTATTCAGCTACTCTGTTCAGGTCATATTGAATCTTTGCTTCAGCGAATTGGTTCAAGCACCTTGGTTCTTCTTTTTGCGAAAGAATCCTTTTTTCCCAAGACTCAACAGAACCATAGCAAACCTCAACAAAAACATCACCAATATTGCGAGAACGCCACAAATCCTCATCTTCAAACTCCCTCTCCGCCTCTTTGTCAACAATTACGTTAAGTTCGATGTCCGAATAAGGAGTGAAGTCTCCTCTTCCCACAGAACCCGAAAGCACAACTGCTTTAATTTCGTTTCTACGCTTCATTTCCCGGACTACTTTCTGGACAATCTTGTGATATGTCTGCGTTAGATTCTCTGCATACTTCGGCAACTGCTTAAACACTATCGACTCCACCAAAACAACTTTTTACACGCTAAGTGTTTTGCGTAATTCCTTTTCAAGTTCGGAGGCGGAAATCTTGGGCAGACTTATGAGCGTTGTCTTTCCCCGCTGACCCACGCCTGAAGACTCCGTTGTGATGATCTCCAGATTTGACAGTTCGTTCACGTATTTCCAGAGTTGGGTGTGTCCTCTTTTTTCTTCGCCGTATTCTTCACAGACCACGGCGTAGGCGCTCTCTGCCTCGCCCATGGAGAGATACGCTTTATCTGACTGCTTGAATTGCCGCGCTATGCCTAAGAGTAGGAGTCTTTGATGCAGGCTAAGCGTGGCTACTGTGTCCTTTCTTATGGTTGGATAGACGCTGCCCACAGCCTTTCGGACATACTCAGGCAATACCTCACGTGCACTTTGGGCATCAGCGTACTTTCCTGCTCGCCACAACAGCTCTATGGCGTATCGGGCGTCTCCGCCCTCAAGCGCGGCTAGCTCTGCGACGAGGTCTATGCTCTGTGAGGGAACGGCGTTGTCTCTGAAGGCGCCGGCCACGCGGTCGTTTAATATGTCGTGTAGTTGCGGCTGAGTGTACTCTTCCAGCTGGATTATGTTGCGCTGCATCGTGCTTCTTGTGCTGGAATCTAATGTGTCCAGCAGCATTGTGTCTCTCACTATGCCTATGATCGAGACTCTCTGTGCAGGTGTGGGTCGATCTTCCTGCACTCTGGTGAGGCTGTAGAGCGAGTCGGAGCCTTCGTTTTGGATGAGTGCATCTAATTCGTCTAAGGTGAGAATCAAGTAGGCCTTCTGCTCATCAAGAACTTGCATCAATGTCTGCAGTAGTTCTTGAGCTGAGTAGCCACGTTTTGGATAGGTGGGATGGAATTTTAAGACGATGCGTTGGATGACCATGAAGAGGCTGCCCTTGCACTCGCGACAGTTGACATGAACATAGTGAAGGTTGATGCCGCGCTTCTGCCCTTCTCTAACCATGTTCTGGCCGAAAAGCTGAGTCATGGCGGTTTTTCCAGTTCCAACCTTGCCAACTACCAGAACACGCTGGGTCATCTTGCCCGGTGTTTCAACCGCGAATCGAAAGAACTGGTTGAGTAGCTGCGTTTGGGATTCTCTGTGGGGCAGGCGACTCGGCACATAGTTAATGTCTAACTTGGACTCGTCTTTGAACACACTCGAATATGCAAACACGAAGTGTGGACCTCTCAAAGTTCTTAATGGTGGAGTCACTCAGCATTTATGATTTTTGTCTATTTAAAAAGAAAATCAGAGCCTCGGCAAATGTAAGTATTGAAACCAACACGTGTGGCAGAGCTGAGTGGAATTATCTCGCCTCACTTCGCTGAGAAAAATGTTAATTTCCAGATTGCACTGACTTATCTCAAGCGCATTGAGAATCTGGTTGAGAATGAGATTCTGTGATCACTGCGGTTCGTATATGAAGCGAACTGCTGAAGGGTTCATCTGTACAAAATGTGGAAAATCGGTGCCAGCAGAGTCAGAGAAGAGAATGGCCGGTTCCAGAAAGAACGTGACTGATGGAATCTATGTTGTTGATCAATCTGTAAACCGCCGTGCTCGAATCTCTCAGGTGTGTCCAAAGTGCGGAAACGGAGAGGCATTTCAGTGGGTTTCGAGCATCTCTGGAGAACACGCTGGCATAAGGAGAGAAAGAACGATCGAGCATTTCACGTGCACTAAGTGTTCTCACTCATGGAACAAGGCTTCGTAGGTAAGTGACCGTGGCACGCGCTTTGCTTCTATTGTGGCGATCCGTGATCGTCAGCGGTCTAAGCCGTTGTCAGGTCCGGCTTTGAGGCCTTGCGTTTAGAGCAGGCAACTCCGGAAGCTTCTCTTTGGCTCGTTCTTCTGCTATCGTAGCGGCTTCCGTTAGTATTTTTTGCGCTTCTTCATTTGTGGCTGCGAAGTCGAGGGTTAGCCCTGTGATTTGTCCAGCGTCTCCGACTATTCCGCTGAGCTCTATTCCTATTTGTTCGAGCTCTCTTCCGGCGTCAGGTAGCACGCCAGTTATTGCGGTTTTTACATTGCGAAGTACGCCGATGACCGGGCCGAGTGTGTAGACCATGTCTCCGAGTTCTGTGACGGTCTTGAGCCTAAGAACTATCTGCTCTAGTGCAAGTCGTGCGTTGATGACGGTTCTCTCAGTTTTCCGTATCTCAGTCAACTCGTTGGCGAAGGCGTTGGCGTGAGGCAGATCGTGCTTGGAATAGGCTTCGACAACTTTGGCAAACAAGGATTTGTCGCGTTCGCTTAAGCGATTGCTTGTCTGATCTAGTCTTTGAATCTGTGCCTCTAACCGCTGGATGGCATGATCAAGACGTGGCTTCAACTGACCTGAAGAACGAATAGCCTTCTTAACCTTCGAGCCAAAAGGTTCAGAACCTTCACTTTTTCCCCACTTCTCATTGAAATTCCTTGGCAAACTTCACTTCCTCACGATATGAGTGAGGCTTCAGCACTTTATTGACCATTTAACATGCTGAAAACATCGCAATGTATATGTAGCGAATAGCTGTCACCCGCCTGCACATTGGGTTTTTAGGTGCCGAGTGCAACTTAGAGCCACATGCCTTCTAGAAATTAGCAACTTCGGCTGAAACAAGCGCGCTCCGTAGAGACCACTTAACGGAGGAGAACGCTGTGCCCCGAGTTGGGCAACCCTTTTTGCGGAGCCTAAGTGTTCAGAATAGATCAATTAGTAAGAGTCAATCAGGGCTGTGAATCGAGAAGACAGGCGGTTCGGTTTTTCCCGCGTGTGCGTGCGGTCCTAAGGGCAGTTGTCTGGACTCGAGTTTGAGCACGGTCATTTCGTAGAGGGCTTCCATAGTTCCTGTTAATTCAATCATTATGCTGTATCGTGTTGATGGGTCGAGAGTCAATTTCACCCAGTCGGTTGGCGTTGTTGCGCCTGCGGTCCACGTGATTTCTGCTAGTGTGGTAGTTTTGGTGTAGATTCTTATGTATATTGATTTGATGAGGTTTGACATGGTTATGTCTGATATGCGTATGAGGCAGGATTGTGGTTTCTTGCCCCAGTTCTGTAAGCCGTATGTAATGTTGAACTCGGTGTTCGGCATGTCCCATTCGGGGAATATGAAAGACCCGAGTTCAACTGTAGCGGCTCTCGCACCCGTCTTCCATCTAAAGAAGCCAACTGTCACCTTTGCCTTCTGGCCGAAGAAGCTTCGAAGAATTTCATAATCGGCTAGGTCAACGACTCCATCCCTGTTCAAATCGGCGTCTGGGTTCCAGTTTGGCGATGGCGGCGTGGATCCGTATGCTTCAACCAACGCATAGAGGTCGTAATGGCCGCACTTACCGTCGCCGTCTACGTCGCCTGGCACCTTTGTTTCACTAGTAATCTCTCTCATGTATATCTCTAAGCTTTCTGCCTCTACTGTTTTGTAGTAGGCATCCAAGTAGTCCATATTGTCATAGGATTGCATTGTCAGATCAATTTTCGATTCTATGGCGTCTAACAGGCTGTTTCTGAAGAACAGTGTTTTCTTTGGCCAAGGCCACGACATGGCAAGGTCTGTTCTCAATGCTGATTTTAGTTCCAAGAGTTTCATGTCTACAACGGTTCGTTGGAACATGTCTGTTCGCATCTTGCTGAATGAGTAGCTGTAGGAGTAGTAGCCCATTACGTCGTCGGCGAAGTCGCCTGCATATCGGAGAAATGAGAATGTGTGTGGAAACGCGATGTTGTGGCCGAGTTCATGAACCATCACCATGCCTAGGCCCATTTTTGGAGTTGTGCCATCTGGGCGGAAGTAGCGGTCAACAGACAATAGGATCAGTACTTGATTGAATCCGCCCAGACCCGTAAACTCCATGCCTCCCGGCCCTGTTTCGAATGAGGCGTTCTTTATGAGAAACACATACGCATTGACGGTCATGTCTGCTGCTTTCATGTTGAAATACTGATCACGAACCGCTTGCAGGGCGTAGAACAGTTGATAACCGTCATAGTAGCGCCAGCCGTCTTTTTCCTCTATGAAAGAGTCAGTCAGCATCTGCCCGATTTCAGGGTATGAGGATAGGTCTTCGAATTTTGCTGAGACTTCAACTTTCATGTAAGGAGCCAGCTCTTTGACTGCTTCAACGACAAGCGTGGAGTTGAGAATCCACCTCATCTTTTCGTTTGGGTAGCCATAGTCAGAAGCGTTGTTGAGGAGCAGAACTTGCAGTGACAGGGTGTTTCCCGTTGTGGGCCAAGCAACTGGACTTAGCAGGTTGTACAAGAAGTCGTCGATCCATCCGGCCAGATACTGTGCAAGCGCGCTTCTTCCCTCAGGAACAGCGACGTCATGGGTTGTAAGAAAACTGTCGAGGTCCTCGTAGTAGTAGTCGTATTTTGGACCGATCAGATAGGGGTCTAATTCCCACCATATTCTTGCCCATGTTAGATACCATTGAAATGCTGAAGGGTCAACAAAGAGAAGCCGATGCTTTGATGTGAAAGCTGGATAAGGAAATCTGACGTTTGGATTAAGCAGATTGTCCCATTCAAGTCGCCAGTAGTCGTTGATGGATTTTGCATCCAAATCGTATCGAGTAAAGTTGTACCAGTGCTCCCACGAGTGATCGGGCGAGTCGAATTCCGTGAAGTTCAGCACGTAGAAGGTGTAACTAGGTTTCTCGTCGTCAGCGTAGCCGTAAGGGTTGTCGGCGAACCACTGCTCAACCGCATACGCATCAACGGCCATTCCTGACTGTGGCAAAAAGATGGACATGCGTGTTCCGGTTTCTCGTTGATATTCTAGCGCAGTTACGTTTAGTTTAGAGGTTGTTGCTGTGCCGCTGACTGAATTCTCCAGAATGAAACTCTTCAAGTTCTCATAGTAGGATTGATCTGCAAAAGCGTATTCCGTATTGAATGTGTATCTTAAGAAGGCGTCCCAGTAGGGCAGTTCATAGTAGTGTCCGATGTTGGCGTCTACCTCGGCGGTGTCAACTAAATCCTCACCATATCCGACAAATACTGTACGCAGATTGAAGTTGTGAGTGATATTTTCCGGGATTGAGCTTGCTGCTAAGTCTGCTAGGGCATCGCTGGACTTCTCTCTAGCCTTTCCCGTAGAATCGCTTAATCCAAAAACCGGTGATATCGAGAAAGTGAGGACGAAGATTAATACAATTGGGAAAATCCTTTTCAATCTTGATTCCTCTCAATCAGGGATTTTCAATATTTTTGGTATAGGTTTTTAACGATTTGTGGGAGATGATTCTAGACTAATCCTCTACTCAAAAATGTGTGCGTAATTCAGGGTTTGAGAATCCGATTTGCTCTCTTAGTGTAGAATTAACGCTCAGAAGAAAGCTGTGGCTGTTCGATGAGGGTTTCAGCTGTGGCTTTTTTGTTCTTGATTGTGATAGAAGATGACTGACCTGTACTGCGGCCCACATCTGGACCTTGCATCCGTTAAAGCTTCATTTTAATGAGAAGCCACTGATTGTGCTTTCGAGGTTTAAGGGATGACTTCTTTGGTCTGATTAACGCGTACATTCCTGAGAGCTTTGTTCCGTTTAGACGGAATTCGATTTTGTCCTGTGTCCAAAGCTTGGCTTCGTAGAAGCCTCTATCCCATAACTTTACGATGCCGGCTCCGTATTGCCCTTTAGGAATTAGCCCTTCAAACTCGCTGTATTCGAGTGGGTGGTCCTCGACTTGTACGGCTAGCCTTCTTGTTCCAGGTTCTTGTGGAATTCCTTTGGGAACAGCCCAGCTCTTCAGGACTCCGTCTTTGGCCAGTCTGAAATCATAGTGAAGTCTTCGTGCATGATGCTCTTGAACAACGAAAATTCTTCCGATGTCTTTCGCGCCTGTTCCTATAGGTTCTCCTGTCTTGGTTAAGTCGCGTTTCTTGATGTACTCTTGTAGAGCGTTCTGCAGGCTCTGTTTCTCTTGTTGATAGCGGGCTTGGGGTTTCTTCTGCAAAGTGTAATCGAAATCCAATGTTTGTTTGAGCTGAAACAAATCCTTCCAAGGATGAGACTCCCTCTTCAATACGCTAAAGATGCTGAATGCTTGAGGGTGTATTCCTTTTTCAAGCTCGTGCCATTCCAATGGAGTTGAGACTGTGGCGTTTTGATCTGCTCTGAGGCCGTATGGGCATATCATGGTCTTGAAATGAGTGTTCTGAGTGTAGTCAACGAAGACTTTTCCGCGAAGTTTCGTTTGAGAGAATTCAGAGACCACCAAGTCAGATTCGCCTGCAAGTAGCTTGCCCATCTGATGGACAAAGGCTCTCGTCTGCCTGAAAGTGTAAAGCGGAACGATGGGGATGATCACGTGTAGTCCTTTTTTCCCAGAGGTCTTTACGAAGGACTCTAGTCCCAGAAGATCGAGTTTTTCTTTCAAAAGAATCGCCACGTGTGTTGCGTCTTCGATGTCGGCTGGAGGTTCAGGATCTAGGTCAAAAAGGACCAGGTCAGGTTTGTCGCCTGCGTCTATTCTTGCTAGAGGTATGTTAATCTCCAGTGTTGCCAGATTTGCCAACCAAGCTAAAGTTACGACATCATTACACACAACATATTCTATGTCGCGCTTTGCGGTCTCAGAATACCTTCTAACAGTCTTTACCCAGAAAGGAGTACCTTTGGGAGCATCCTTCTCATAAAATCCCTCTTTGTCGATTCCATCAGGAAATCTGTACATTGTTATGGCTCTGTTCGAGATAAAATCAAGCATGAAAGGAGCTACTTTGAGGTAATAATCGATTACCTGATATTTCGTGATGCCTAGACTCGGATACAGAACTTTAGCCAGATTGGAGAACTTCACCCTTGACGGGTCTGGACTCGTGATGCTGCTGTCCATGCGCTGTCACAATATCCTTCTCTATTGACTTAGGTTTGTCTCTTAGCTAATTGACTTATGCCTCAGTGCAAGTTGAAGCGCTGAGGAGGATATTGTCGGTTAGTCTGAGCCTATGTAGTTTTTTGAAAGCACTAGGCAGTCTGCGTACGCCCGGGTTGCGCCGCAGTTGGCAATTAGCGGAAGTCCAAATCTGACGCTGTTTACACTTCCAAGGGCAGCCGTGTTTCTGCCTGAAAGGGAGGCAACCTTGACGCCGTTCACCCACAGGTCTCCGCGGCCTGCTGAAGTGCTCATGGTCCAGTGAAGCTCAACACGATACCAGCGATACAGTGCGGGACTCGAAGTAGAGTAGGAGACTATGGAGCTTGTGCCACTTTTGATAAGCAGAGTCCACTTGACAACACCATTTATTTTTCTCCAGCCAGCGTACGCTACGTTGTTGCTCCCAGCTCTGAATGCTATGAAATAGAAGCGGTCATCATTCTGCACGATTCCAGACTGGGACACGTAGAAGTAGCCGCGTGCATAAAGCTCGGTGGAAGAGGCTATCGTTTTGTAGGAAAAGGCGTATTCGTTTCCGCCACTGCCGCTTGACGTGAATTTTGCACTGTAAATGCCGTGATGTGAACGAGTGTTAACGACGCTTGCTGTCTCTCCTGAGGAAAGACTTCTGCCGGTCCATTTGCTGAAACTGCCCGATTCGAAGCCGTCTGCAAAAAGGTATCCAGAGACAGGTGTTGAGACGTAGGCGTTGATTTCAGCTTCGTTCATTGTGACTTGATGGTTCGCGTTTTTCAGCTGGCTCACTGATCTTTCGAGATAGTTGTGGTACGACTCTGTGAGTCCAGGCGTGATGGGTTCATAGTCCGGGTTGAGTGAGGAGTAGGAGGTGTAACCTTTCTGGGCGGCGGCAGGCATGAGGATGTGTTTTGATGCCCAGTATTCCAGTGCCACTGGATCTTGGCTTGCGCCGAGCACGTTGGTGTAGCTGGCTGCTTCGTAAGGAGTTGGTGGCCCCACATTGTTTCCGCTTTCCATTGGATTGGCATTGACCCAGATGGCATCAAGCAGGGTTAGGGTGGGAAACCGTGTTTCCGCTATTTCTGTCCCAAGCGAGCCGTATTTTATTTTGTCATGTGAGTTTGTGAGGGTCTGGGAAGTGACGCCCATGTAGTTCTTTATTGAGGCTGTCACTCCATAGTTGTAGTGGGACTTCAGTATGGGGAAGTTTATCAATTTGAGTTTTCCCGAAGCATAACTTTGCGTTGCCGAGTTCCATATTCCATTTTTGAAGCTTATGTAAGTCCCGTATTTGGTCTTGAATTTCGGGTATGAAACACGCAGATGCGTGATCGAGTTTTCTGTTGAATTGACGACGTATCCGTTGTTGTAGTCACCTTGGCTGTACTCCTTCACGTTGTTTGACCTTACCTGATACCATGACCATGCTGAAACCTTAAACGACCCGAACATGTTGACGACATCTTGAATTGATTGGGAGTGATCGTACGCATTGCTCTCTGCAAGGTCAAGACCTCCAGTGCCTTGACCGTTATCGGCAACCACTATTTCGCCGTTGAAACCTTCGGGATGATTTACGATTTTCTTGATGAGGCTCTTAACGAGATCTGTGTTGGTTCCTGCTCTTTCAGGCCCAACTGCGTTGACTTTAATCAACACTACATCGTCTTTGGCGATCAATCCGTTAGGTTGAGCCGATGTTTTGAAGAAGCTCAGACCGTGATTCTGCATAAGCCCCACAAGTGTCAAAATGGCTGCATCCATGTTACCATTTGTGCCTGAAGCATCTTTGATGAGAAATACATTTGATGAACCGACTGAGGTGGCTGCGCTCCGGGGTTCCAAGTTCAACTCAACAGGAACATCGTTGTTCTCTGTGGCTGGATAGTTCCCAGTGTATGTCAGAGGTCCAAAGGCAAGGAGCAATAAGCCCACCAGAAGGATTGTTTTGGTAAGGCGATGGTTGAGAACATGAGGCGACTTGACCGAGGGCATTGCAAGACTTAAAAAAGGTGCGAATAAACCCAAGAGAAAAATGTTAACGTTTGCAACTGCAGCTCTCTGGCACGGATAAACGATTCTCGAAGGTTTTGTGCCAGTTTTAAGGATTATCCACAGAAGACTTAAGGCTGCTATGAAGCCCATTGTCAAAATGCCTCCCTTAGGTTTATGATGCTTCATCTCAACAAAACGTTCCTTGGCCGAAACATGTTCCTTTATCATAGTTGTTCTCCTCTTCGATTGGTTTTGTCATCAACTCACAAATGAGACTACATTGTCTAATATTAGACGTTATCACAAATATGATTTGCGATGGAATTTTCCTGTGTCCAGTTTTTTCCTGCAACTGGTCTCAAAAACCACTTATGCTCGCCATAGCCCCACCGAGACTATTCTGGAAATCAAGAAACCACCACATAGAAATCGCCTTCTTCTTCTCGCAGTCTAGCCAAACAATTCTTTAACGCGGTTTCCGTTCACATACGTCTCGAGTTTTCTAGCTCCAACGCCAAAACTCTTCAGTCCCTCAACAATCACGTCGCACGAACCGCTTGGAATCAAAAGACAACCCTCACCAACCCTAAACCCGTCCGCCCTACCAAGCTCACCCACACCACCCTTCCTAAACAGAAAATAAGCAATTTTCATCTTATCCCTGTAACTCAAACCACTCATCTCATAAACAACCAAACAGTACGACTCCAGCCCAACAGGACCGGCAGAAACCTCAAACGGAAACCTAGCAAAAAGAACCTTTCCATGTTTAAACAAATCATCCAAAAACACGGGATTAGCTACTTTCAACTCCTCCAAAGCCTGAGGAACCACATGCAGATTCAGTCGCAGATCACCGACAGCCTCAAACAATGCGTCCCATTTCCGCCACATCACAGTTTTATCCTCGAAAACAACAAGCAAATCATAATCAGAAAACTCGTCAAAATCCCCCCTCGCCAAACTACCAAAAAGAAAAACCCCGACAACACCCTGAACCTTCGAAACCACATCAACAATCTTACTTAAATCTAACCTGAGCCTTTCTTTCAATCTCATTTAAGACACGCTCCATAGCCTTAACCGCCTTCTTAGCGCGGTCACCATCAATACCCTCATACCCCAGCGCACCATACGCACCCCACAACTCATCCACATCCCGACTCAACCGTGGAAACCTCTCCTTAAACCACCTCATCCTCTCACTATGCGCACTTCTCGGACGCAAATGAAAATGCCTACCCTCTATCGCAGCCAAAACCTCGACCGCCTGCTCAACAGCCTTAATCGCCAAGTCGCCAACAACCATGAACCTCCCCTTCTCAAACTCATCCAAAGTAGCCAACCTCTTCTCACGAACAGCCCTCAAATGAACCTCAGCATCACTCAAGGATGATGGGCCTCCAATAATACAAGTAACGTTTTTCTTACATATAAGAATTCTCACGGTACGCCCACCACCAACACGCACACGCCCAATTAGAAGAAGGCCAAAGGGACAGCTGTCAACCTTCTTCCCAAAAAAACATACGCACAGAACGCAACCACAGCCGAAAAAATTCTCCGCCCTCATACCAAAGGGATCCACGTTAAATGGAGCCTCGGACCGGATTTGGACCCGCGACCACCGCCTTTTTGAGCATGCCTTTATATTGGGCATCTTCTTTGTGCGCGTGTTAATTCAACGGCATTTCCATTAGCATATTTTTTAAGATGGCATATACAGATTAGAAGATGCAATACAAGTGTGGAGTTGTTCTTGTGTCGTCTCATAAACGCAGGTTTGTTGTTCCAAGTCCTCGCCCGGTCGCTATGAAAGAGATTCAGCTTATTGATAGAGTTGAAGAGATGCAGATTCTCAGGGAAGCTGTCGATAGAGCGACCCATGGCGAGGGAGGAGTTGTTTTTCTTCATGGCGAGGCTGGAATCGGTAAGACAAGGTTGGCTAGAGAGTTAGGCGCTTATGCACGTTCGCGACGCATGCAGGTGCTCTCAGGCAGATGTCCAGCGTTGTTCAGAATGGACGGTGTGCCACCTTACGTTCTCTGGAACGAGGTAATTAGGGATTACTTGGAAAACTGCAATCCAGAACGATTGTACAAGGTGGTTGGTTTTTATCCGATGGAGATTTGCAGGCTCATTCCAGAACTGAAGCAGAAGCTTAGGACTATTCCAGAGTCTTTTCCATTAGATCCTGAACACAGTCGCGATAGACTTTTCGAGGCGGTTTCGCAGTTTGTAACCAACATTTCTCGAGAAGCTCCGTTGCTGGTTGTTCTTGACGATTTACAGTGGACTGATCAGTCTTCACTCTTGCTGATGCACTATTTGGCTCGCGGTGTCTACAAGGAGTCTCTGCTTCTTTTGGGTGCCTATCGTGACACTGACATTGATGAAAGCCACTCGTTGTCTCAGGTTTTGACGGAGTTGAATAGAGAGCGATTGCTTCGAGATGTCCCGTTGAAACGCATGTCTCTTGACGATGTTTCAGAGATGATTAAGCAGATTCTTGGGCAGGAAGACGTTCCGAAAGAGTTTATTGAATTGATTTATGAGAAGACGAGAGGCAACCCGTTCTTTGTGGAAGAAGTAATCAAGTCCCTAAAGGAAGAAGAAGTCATCTATCAAGAAAATAAGAAGTGGGAGATTAAAGAAGTCTCAGGGATCAAGTTTCCAGAAACTGTTAGGAGCGTTATAAAGAGGAGAATAAGCGGGCTAGATGATGAAAGTCAACGAGTGTTGACCGTGGCTTCTTTTCTTGGGAAGGACTTCACTTTCGAGGCGTTGCGCGGCGCTGCAGGTATTGATGAGGATAAATTGCTTGAGATAATGGAGAATATGCTCAAAACTGGACTGCTCAAAGAAGGCGTGATACGTGGCGAAGATGTGTACTCCTTTGCTGACATCATCGTGAGAGATGTCGTCTACGAGGAAGTCAGCCGTCTAAGGCGTAAGAAGCTTCATAACGTCGTCGGAACTGCTTTAGAGAAGGTTTACGCTGAAAAGATTGATGAGCATTACGGGGAACTTGCCTATCATTTTCTGGAAAGCGGTGACAAGGATAAAGCGCTAGACTACTTCTCGAAGGCGGGAGAAAGAGCACAGAATGTATATGCCCTCGATGAGGCTTTTTCCTATCTCAAAAATGCCCTTAATCTTCTTGGGGAGAAGGAAGGTAACGCCGAAGACAAAGCTCTTCTAATCGAGAGGCTTGGCTACCTTAAGATGTGGAAAGGAGAAAGCGATGTCGCTTTAGAATACCTGAACAATTCATTAACATCGTGGGATCAGCTAGGAGATAAGAGAAACGTTGCAAGGCTTCACGCTAAGATAGCGTATTATTTATGGCATCTAGTTGGTGACAAGGAGAAAGCTTCTGAACATCATCGCATCGCTCTAGAAATACTTGAGAAGGAGCCTGAAAGCTTGGAGTTAGCCAGTTTGTATGAAGATATTTCACACATGCTCTGGCGATCTGGAAAGTCTGCTGAAGCCTTGTCTTGGGCGCAGAAAGCGTTTGGATTAGCTGAGAGATTTGGCGACCCCGAGATTCTTGCTGCTTGCTATAACGATTTTGGAGTTTTAAGTGCGAAATCAGGGGAATTCGAAAAGGCGCGCGA
>Ga0315308_1001122_pt1 | contig 15404 bp, 8 predicted proteins | sample TDP3_MG_FD_203078 | JGI IMG/M metagenome (GOLD analysis project Ga0315308, IMG submission 203078) | Freshwater sediment microbial communities from Lake Towuti, South Sulawesi, Indonesia - TDP3 | ecosystem: Environmental > Aquatic > Freshwater > Lake > Sediment | place: Indonesia: South Sulawesi... | reverse complement strand
CTTCGCCTAGGCGCGCTATGTCTCCTCCTACGAGTTGGGTGAATTCGAGAAGTTCGCTTACTGCTTGTTTCACGTCATCTATGCTCTTTTTGGCCAGTGGACTTACTTTCAAAATAAGTATGTTTCCAGATTTGACTTCCTGTTTAATCATTTCTACGTCTTGTAAGGCTCGTAAGGGCAGAGCCTTCAGATAGACTTTTTCTGGATGCGTGGCTGAAACCTGCTTTTCTTCCTCCCCGCTTGCGGGTTTTTCGGTTTTTCTGATTTTTGTAACTACCTTCCCGAGGGTGTTACTAAGTTTTGACAACTCATTTTCGCTCCATACTTGAGAATTCTGACTCGTTTAACATTTCTTGAACATGAATCGAATCTGTCAGACGGATAGACAATTGTTTGATGAAGTTCTTAATGTTTATGAATCAATATATATTCTAACTTAACATACAAAACTGAGTCAACTCTCATCTCAACAGGTTAAATAGCATCTAGGAATTTAATGAAAATTAACAATAGAGCACTCTCTTCAACCTGTTATCTACATTTTTTTAGAAAAAATGTGCAAACTGTTGAATAGTGTTTCAGAGTTCGCCCCTTTCCCTCTTCTTCGTCTCTATCAGGCCTTTGCATTTGTCGGCGAATTCACACCAGTCAAGACATGTTTGAAGTTTGTCCCTTGAAACCGCGGTTCCACAGTTGGGGCATAATGCCTCTTCCTCATCGCTCCAGATCTCAACGTCTCCATGACACTTAGGGCATTTAAGATAGGAAGGCGTTGGTCTCATAAACTGAGATATACCTGGGCAGGAGGCAGAATTCTTCTCCGTCAATGTTACAATTTCCTTTGCTCGTTTCTGAATGAGTAGTGGCACGAACGAGGTTATAAATATTATTTTTGTAACACAAATCAACTAATTTCTTGTCTTACGCTTTCTTGAGCTGGTTCCACAGGCTGTCGCCAACATAGTGTGTGTTTTTGGCTACTTTCCCATGTTTAAGGTTGCGTGCGGTCTGTGAGTCTGTTAGGGCAATGGCGACGGCTAAGGACTTTTGATGTCGCTCATCAACGACCAACACGTAGTCGTTTGCGTTGAAATTGGCCTCTATTTTGACTATGCCAGGCGCCATCAAATCTGCGCCATTGCAGATGTGTGGAACCGCGCCCATGTTCACCGTGATTCTTGGAAGAAGCAGCAACGCGTTATCGAAGAGTAACGTTGGAACTAGGACATCTTTGAAATTGGCTATGAGGGGTTTACCCTTCAGGAAGAAGATTCTGGCAGTTGGGGTTTCAGCTACTTCTACTCCAAGGTTCTTTGTGTCGAACAACTGTTTGATGTCCACCTTCAGTTTCTTGGAGAACTCGTCGAGCATTTGTGAGGCTTCCTTTTCTCTCAGAAAACGCCTGTGTTTGATTTCCGACATTGCTAACTGCCCTCAGCGAGTGTAACAACCTTTAAATTATTTGATTATTACCTATAAAGGCGAGATTTAGAAAATGATTGTGGAAGGCGTTGCGGATGAGTGAAATGACCACACAGATTTTGGAAGCGAGCCTAGGTAAGATTGTCCTTGTGAGGCTTAAGGGTGGCAAGAGCATACGTGGAAGACTTAAAGGATATGACCAACATTTGAATTTAGTTTTGGAGGAAACCGAGGACACGACGAATGCGGAAAACGTGCGGAAGCTCGGCGTCATTATTGTTCGAGGCGACAACGTCATCCTTATTTCTCCGCCACCGCGTTGACATTTTGATTATGATTGTGGATGAGTGGTTTTCATGGGTAGAGTAAACAAGGGCACGCCTTCTTTTGGCCGCCGCATGGGCAAAACAGAACATATTAGGTGTCGCCGTTGTGGCAGAAGAGCCTACCACGTGACAAAGAAGCGTTGCGCCGCTTGTGGTTACGGCGAGTCCACTCGCATAAGGCGCTATAATTGGCAGAACAAGAACTTAAACGCGATTCGAATTCGCTGACTAGTCGAGTCTGTTGCACCAGGCTTGTTTTGGCCTGCTCTCTCTATGTTTCTGCAATGAATTTCTAATATTATCCGAATACAAATGTCCTGTTATGGGTGATTGACTTGTATCAGGGATACCCCGGTATTGTTCAATATGCCATTTCTACTGTGGCATGGGTGAAAGTCTCCCAACATATCACTTGGGATGAATAGGACATAAAAAATGGGAGGTTGAAAAGAAAAGCAATATGCCTTTACTTTGGCAGGATGACTTTGTCGATGACGTGGATGACACCGTTGTCTGTCACGATGTCAGCCTTAACCACATTTGCGTCGTTTACCTTAACGTTTTTGTGAAGATGCCATTTGGAAGCGTCGATCTTGATGTTCTGGCCTTGAACAGTCTTTGCAGAACTCATCTTTACGACATCGGCTGCCATTACTTTTCCTAGGATAACGTGATATGTTAATACTGCTTTCAGTTTGGGGGTGTCCTTTAGTAGCCCTTCCACCGTGCTCTTAGGCAACTTTGCAAAGGCATCGTCGGTCGGTGCAAAAACTGTGAGCGGCCCTTTTCCTTTAAGAGTCTCAACCAACCCTGCTGCCTTAACAGCTTTAACTAGTGTCCTAAACGAACCCGCAGCAATTGCTGTGTCTAGGATATCTGGCATTTATTATCCCTCCCTGCTCATTTTGGTTTTGATTTTAGCAACTAGAAGCGTAGTTTCTTGAAGGAGTTCTTAAGTTGATGTGACTGTAACACCACAGTAACAGAATCTGCAATATGTAGACGAGAAGATCATCTTGTCTTTCTTTGGGGTTTCAAAGAACACGCTGTTGGTGCGAATGGTAGTTCTATGTGTATTCATTGGGTAGGTAATTCATGAAAAATAAAGAGAAGATGGTTTGGGCTATTTTTTGGTCTGCTCACCCGTTGAAGATGGCTAGTCTTAGCGATGCTATTGCTCCTGACCGTGCGCCCCACTCCATGTTGAATGGTTCTTTTAGCACGGTGTTTTCAGGTGTGTCTCCGCTTGAGTGATAGTACGGGCAAGCGTCTAAGAGGATTTCTTTACCACCCCATTTGTTTGGTTGTTCCATCAACTCGGGAGAATACCAAGCGTCAGTCCATATTGTGGTTGCTGGCACGCCTACCTCCACGTAGGGTTCATGGTCTGTTCCTCCGAGGAACGGGTTGGTGACGTAGTTGCCCCAGTAGGTGCCAACATAGTCTTTTCCAATGTTGTTAAGCTTGTTCAATAGCGGTTGAAGGAACGGTATGTCGTTGCCTTCGAAGTATAGCATGTTAGCCCAACCGCCGTATCCCACTTCGTCGTAGTTGATGACGGCGATTATTTTGTTCAATTCATCCTGATGAGCTTGTATGTAAGCCCACGTGTCAGCGATTTCTGAGCCCACTGCCATAAACTTGATCGAGAAGTTGGCTCTTGGAATCTTGCCTTCCCTTACAAGTTTCATTAGGGCTCTTGCTATTTCCATCAGCGCAGCTACGCCCGAAGCGTTGTCATCGGCTCCCATATTTCCTGCGTCTGCATCAGCGTGACCAATAACAAGCACATATCTTTCTGAGTTTGTTACCCCTTTAATGGTGCCTATTACTGATTTGCTTGTACCATACATTACATCAGCATCAACATCGATGTGTACGGTAACTGGACCATTAGTGAGCAGCGTCTTCAAGTTTTGACCATCTGTGTACGATGTTGTGATGCCCGGATATGTGCTTCCAGGGCGAATTCTGGAACAGTAAGCCCAAGTTGTGTATAACCCTTCTATGTTGGGCCAATCTGTCAATATGCCTATTGCACCATACTTTTCGACAGCATATCTGTAAACGGAGCTGGCACTTCCATCAGCCAGCACCATTTTACCCGCAACATCCTTGCCTTCGTAATCTCCATCGCTGGTGCCCTCTCCAACATACGTTAATTCGCCCTCAAATTCGCCTGAAGCCGACCATCTGCATGGCCAGTTTGCGTAGAAGGTAAAGTCCTCGATTGATACGTTCCATGTTTTCAAGTAGTACCAGTTAGTTGCGTCTGGGTTCTCAAAGATTTCTATCTCGTCGAGTCCCCACTCTACGAATTTGCTATGGATGTAATTGTTTGAAGTCTCGCCATAAGGCGTGCCTTGTGTACGTGGGTTCCAGCGTCTATCCCCCACGGGACCCATCGTCCCACTGCACAAATCCTTGACATATTGGATCATGTTGTCGATCTTTATCTCCTCTGCAACCATTCGTTCAATTTCTTTGAGTCTCGTCTTGGCAGAAACTGGAAATACAAGTATGGAAGAACTTAGTGAAATGGAGATGGAAAGTATAAGAGCTACAAGAATTGTTTTCTTCAACTTGCATCCTCTCCGTGAATATTTTTCCTCAGTCTAGATTATTTCATTGCGCCGCACATCGGTGGCGAAAAAATGCTTCCTCTTAAAGATGAATTTATCACTTGTGGAACATTCTTCTATAAGCATAACACGAAGGGAAAAAGGAGAAAAGAAAGCAAACTTTCACTGTGAAGCACGATTAAGAGCCGAAAACATAAATAAACGCCAACCAGCATTTTTCAAAAGCAGTCTGAACATGAAACAGTGGCCGGGGTGAGGTACTTTCACCCAGGCTGGCGATATCTCCACTTTCTCCAGCAACTTCCCTTTTTTTGGATTAGGCTTGACAAGAATTATGAAAAGACTTTTCAAACGGTTGATTGTATCTTTTTATGGTTTGTGTCATGTCGGATAACCCGAGTGTTGAGGCAATTCTGAGTCAAGCTGTGAAACGAGAACGAGATTACGATTGGAGCGGCGCTGTTGAGCTCTGTGTCACTGCCTTAAGTATGGTTCCAGAGCAAGACATGTTGAAAACGGCTGAGATTCATGAGCGTATTGGTTACGGTTTGTTTAGGGCTGCTGCGCAGGCGGATGGTGTGGAAGAGTTCAAGAAGCGCATGCGGATGTCGGTTGAATCCTATGAGGAGGCAGCGGAACTGTTTGAGAAGGTTAAACCAGCTAGAGGTTTGTATTGCAGGGCTATGGCTAGATACTCTGACTCATGGTTTACTGAAGAGCCTTCTCGGAAAAAGGAGTTGTTGGACGATTGCTGGAGACTAATGACAGAAGCGTTAGAGGGCTTTGACGCCGCTGGGGATCAGTTAGGTTATGGGAAAGCATTCCACGGGCTTCCACTCTGCCTTTTGGACAGATATGGTGTTGCAGAAGACTGGCTCGAGTCGAAACGAATTGTAGAGGAAGCACTGAAGTATGCTCAAAAGGCCTCTGAGAGGCTTTCCCAACCTGAACTCGAAAAGGAGTTAGCTTGGACCTACACTATGGCATCATTTTTATCTCTCTCTGCCTTGGACGCGGGACTCTTTGATGAAGAAAAAGAAAAGTTAATTTCAATGGTTTCGAATTTTTTGGAAAAAGCCTTAGGACTTGCTAAAAGAACCGAAGACGCTTATCTCCAAGTTTTCCTGCGTTTTGCACTGGCTTGGAATGCTGCAATGGTGGGAGGCGATTGGCAACTTGTATGGAAATATGCCGAGAAGACACTGGAGCAAGCTGAGAAGTCAAGAGATAATTTTCTAATCGGACAGGCCTATCTTGGACTGCATTGGACTACTGACGTGATAGCTGACGTGGAAGAGGATCCAGACAAGCAGAAAGAAAGACGCATGATGTCCATACAATCTGCTGAAGAGTCCATCCGCCACAGTCTGTTGGTTTGCCGCTACGGTGACGCTTCCTCAGTATACACATCTTATCTGATTGATAGCTATACCAAATTAGCCGGAGCTGAAACCAGCCCTCAAGAAAAAAGCGCCCTACTAAAACGGGGTGTTGAAGTCGGGCGTAAAGGTTCTGAATACGCCCAAGCCTCTGGTTCTCAGAACGCAATAAGCGGCATTTTTCACGCTATAAGCAAGGCCATCTTGTTTCTATCCGAGTTAGAGACAGATGTCAATGCGAAGAAAAAACTACTTGAAGAGGCACTAGAACTCAGGGAAAAAACCATTCAAATCTCAGATCAAGTATATCCACCTTATTCATGGAATCCTGGTGTATTCCAAAACTACCTAGCCCTCATAAAAGCTGAACTCGCTAGGATGGAAAAAAACGGGGAGAAAAAAAGGCACCTCCTGGAAGAAGCCGTTTCGAGCATGGAAAAATGCTTGGAAATGTGCATGAAAAGTGTGTCGAAGGGCGTAGCTCTAGCATATAACTTCCCACATTTGGGACGGTATCACGACTGGTTCGGCGAAATTCTCGATCAACTGTATTCAATAACGAGGGATGAGAAAGTCATGAACAGAGCCATCGAAGTCTACCAAGACGCTGTCCAAGTGTATCAGAAGGCTGGAATGCCTAGCCGTGTAGCAGAAGCCCAATGGAAAACGGCTAGACTCCTCAACAGACTTTGCGAATACGCTAAGGCTGCAGACAACTTTGAAAAGGCCTCCAAAAACTATCAACTCGTAGCCGAGAAGATTCCACAATTCAAATGCTTCTACGAAGACCACAAATCCTACATGCAGGCTTGGAGCGAATTCGAAAAAGCCAAATTAGCCCACCAAAAAGAGCAATACGAACAATCAAAGACACACTACGAAAGCGCAGCCAACCTCCTCAAATCCACAAAACGGTGGAGCTATCTCACACCAAACTTCTCCGCATGGGCAACACTCGAGCAAGCCGAAGACCTAAGCAAAAGGGAAAAAAGCGAAGAGGCGAGGCAAGCGTTTCAACTCGCAGCTCAACAATTCAGCGAAGCTAAATCCTCACTTGACGAAGAAGCCAGAAAAATCGAGAGTCCAGACGAAAAAGCCAACGCGCTCGAACTCGGCGAGGTATCCGAATACAGAGGAGAATACTGCCTAGCCAGAGCAGAGCTAGAAGAAGCAACCATACACGACAAGAAAGGAGACCACGCAGCAAGCGCAAAGAAATACGGCTCTGTCGCAGAAAGATTTGAGGTAGTAGCAGAAAAACTCGAAGATGAATCAGACCGCAACGAACTGCTCTTCCAAGCCAACCTCTGCCGAGCCTTAGAAAAGATGGAGTTAGCCGAAGAGAAGGCAGAACCAGACCTCTACGCAGAAGCCTCAGAACTCTTCACAAAAACCCAGAAAATCACAACAAAGAAGAGAAACGCCCTCCTAGCTCTAGGAAACGCTTGCTTCTGCAAGGCGCTGGAATCAGGAACAAGATTCAAGGTAACACCAAACGCAGACCTCTACACAACAGCGAAACAATACATGGAGAGAGCCGCCCATCACTACACCGAGGCTGGATTCGAAACAGCCTCAAAATGGACAAAAGCCACCGAGCGGCTGTTTGACGCCTACGTCTACATGTGCAACGCCGAGTCGGAGGTCGATCCGGAAAAGAAGGCCAAGCACTACCAGCTGGCAGAAAAGCACCTAGACCTAGCCGCACGCCTCTACGAGACTGCCGGATACGTAACCAAAAAGGACGAAACCCTGAGGCACTTGGAAAGAGTCAAAGAGGAAAAAGAACTCCTCATAACACCAATCGAAATCTTCAAAGCCCCAACCATAGTCTCAGCTACACCCACCATATCCACACCAACCCCAACCAACGAGGAAGCAGTAGGCCTCGAAGGATTCGAACACGCCAACATCCAAGCCAACCTCATCATACGCCTAAGAGAATACACTGTAGGCGAAGACATAAACCTCGAAATAGAACTCGTAAACGCAGGAAAAAGACCAGCCCTCCTCATCAAAACCGAACAGTTGATTCCAGAGGGCTTTGAAATAAAGGAGAAGCCCGAAATCTACCGCGTGGAAGACAGCTACCTCAACATGAAAGGAAAAAGACTTGACCCCCTCAAGACTGAAGAAGTAAAGCTGGTCTTAAAGGCGCTCACTAGGGGAACGTTCACCCTAAAGCCGAGAGTGCTCTACCTCGACGAAACAGGAAAGTACAGGTCACACGAACCCCAACCCGCAACCATCAAGGTGAAAGAGCTCGGAATCTCAGGTTGGATCAAAGGAGAAAGATGATCAACCCGGTCCGCGCTCCGTGCTGACCACTAGCCGCTCCTATTTAGGAAACAATCAGCCCTTGGTAAGAGCTTCCAACACGTATGCGAGATAGGTGGCCGCTATTTTCAGAAAAAGGAAATAAACATAAACCGGTTAACAAAGTAGTCGGGGTCGGGTGAAACAATGTTGAAAAGTGGCCGGGGTGAGGTATTTTCACCCAGGGTGGAGATATCTCCACCTACTCCAGCAACTTCCTTTCTTTGGATTAGGCTTGACAAGGATTATCAAAAACCTTTTCAAACGGTTGATTGTATCTTTTTATGGTTTGTACTATGTCGACTACGCCGAGTGTTGAGGCAGCTCTAAGTCGGGCGATGGACCGTGAGCGAGATTATGACTGGTTGGGTGCGGTTGAGTTTTACAAGCAAGCATTAGGTTTAGTGCCTAAGATGGATTTTTTGAAGTTGGGAGAAGTTCAAGAAAGGATTGGTTGCGCCTTTTACAGAGCCGCCATGCAAGCTGAAAATGTAAATCAGTTCAGGGACAGGATGCGCGAAACTATTACGAATTATGAAAAAACCAAGGAATTCTATGGGAGGTCGAGTAAGCCTGAGAAAACGCCTAGGATGCTTCGTTGCGATGCCATGCTTGCGTACGTAAGTTACTGGCTTAGTTCGGAGGTGCCTAAAAAGAAGAGGTTGCTTGATGAGTGTTGGCGATTGACAAAGGAGGCTTTAAACGCGTTTAGAGAAGCTGGGGACGCTTTGGAATATGGAAAAACGTTCAACCAGCTCTCAACAAGCGCTGCTTTTAGCTTCTTTTTTGAGTGGGATTTTCAAGCCCGGGAAAAAATAATGACGGAAGCAGTAGAACATGGGGAGCAAGCGGTCAAGTTTCTTTCCACAATGGGGGACCCGCATGAACTCGCAAGAGCCTATGTGAGAACTGCCCTTTTCTTAGAAGGGTTTGGACTTAGTTTTCTCGACCTTGATGCGAGGGATAAGTATTATCAAAAGGCTTTGGGTTACTGGCAGAAGGCCAACGAGGCTTCTGAAGAGACAGCCTTGATTGAATTATCAAATTCTGCTCTGCCTGGGGGAGAAGAGAGTCTAGGTCTTGGGACTGGTACGGAGGAGGCTATCACGACCTTTAAGAAAGCATTAGAGTATGGTAGGAAAACAAAAGACAAATTCATCGTTGGATGTGCGCTAGATTGGCTAGCATATCATACTGCTTGGAAGGAGAAAACAACTGAAGACCCAGATGAAAGAATGGAGCTGGCCAAAAAAGCCCTACAGTACGCTGAAGACGCAAAACAGCAATATTCTCAAATCTCTTTCGCAAGTCCGCGCTATGGTAGGTTCCATGTGGAAACATGTTATGCTGAACACTACTGGGATTTGGCTAGCTATGAAACAAATCTTGGGAAAAGGCGAGAACTGTTAGAAAAAGCGGTGGAAGCTGCAGAAGATGGACTGAAGCGAGCTGAGGATTCTGGGTATCCGGAAATCATTGGTGATGCGCATGGTGGATCCGCCAGCATACTGGTCGATATAACCAAAGTGGAAACGAACTCTGGGGAGAAAAAAAGACATCTAGAAAGAGCTCTGGTACATAGTAATGAGTATGTTCGAATCACGGAGCAATTTCAACCCTTTCACTATTGGAACCGAGGTGTTATGCTGGACGAGCTAGCCAACATAAAATCTGAACTCGCCAACTTAGCTAAGGATTCTGAGACTAAAAAAAGCATACTTCAAGAAGCTGTAATAGACAAAGAAAACGCCTTGAAACTTTGTGTTAAGTATGCTGTGTTCTTCGAGAGAGAAGGTTCAATCGCACTCTTTGCTCGTTTAGGAAGCCGACAGCATGAATACGGAGATCTCTTGAACTGTCTTTACGGGCTTACCACCAATGGGGAGCATCTGAAAAAGGCAGTGAAAGCCTTCGAGGATGCGGCTGAATCGTTTCAAAAGCTTCATCTAGTGAGCCGCATGGCTGAGTGCTACTGGAAAGTCGCTCAAGCCTATAACACTCTGGGCGAACATTTAAATGCGGCTCAAAACTTTGACCATACCTCCAACTGCTATAACGAAGCCGCCAAAAAGATTCCACAGCTCAAAGACTTTTACCAGGACCATGCACTTTACATGCAGGCTTGGAGCGAAATCGAAAAAGCCAGACACCATCATGGTAGACAGGAATACGGCTTAGCGAAGGAACATTACGAAAAGGCCGCTTCCATGCACAAATCCTTGAAGCAATGGAGTTATTTGACACCCAACTATTCTGCATGGACTCAAGTCGAAAACGCAGAAGACTTGAGCAGAAGGGAACAAAGCGAAGATGCAGCCCATGCCTTCGAGGAAGCAGCGAAACTGTTCAACGAAACCAAAAAATTCCTCCAAACAGAGCTCAGCAAGATTGAAAACTTAGACGAAAAAACCATGGCAACAAACCTAATCAAAGCATCAGACTCGAGACGCGAATATTGCTTTGGAAGAATGGCGCTTGAAGAGGCAAAAATTCTTGACAAAAAAGGTGACCACTACGCCAGTTCAGAAAAATACGGGTCAGCGCTCGAGATTTTTCAGAAGATAACCGAAGCCTTGGAATTGGAACAAGATAGAAGGGAGCTCAAACTCATCACCATCCTTTCTCAAGCTTGGCAAAGAATGACTCGGGCTGAAGCTGAAGACTCCCCCAACCTATACATAGAAGCATCTCAACTCTTCGATGAAGCAAAAGAACTCAACCCAAACGAAAAAGCCAAAATGCTCGCATCAGGACACAGTCGCTTCTGCAGGGCACTTGAGGCAGGAACAAGATTCGCAGACACAAGAGACCCAACATTGCACACCGCTGCCATAAAACACTTGGAAAGCGCCGCCACCTACTATGTGAAAGCTGATTTCCAAAACGCCTCTGAATATGCAAAGGCAACAGAACTGCTCTTCGACGCCTACATGCATGTGGACAACGCCAAAAAAGAAAATGACCCAGAGAAAAAGGCTAGGCTCTACACCGTGGCTGAAAAGGTTTTGCAGTCGTCAGCTGGTTCTTTTATGAAGGCAGAGCACCCAGAGAAAAGGGAACAAGTCCTAAAGCTTCTCGAGAAAGTGAAAGAAGAACGAGAATTAGCTGTGTCTCTCACCGAAGTGTTGCATGCACCGTCAATTGTTTCAACAACCACTGCTTTTGCCACTCCATCACCTACCCATGAAAATGCCGTGGGACTAGAAAGATTTGAACATGCCAATATACAAGCCAACTTGATAACCCGTCAAAGAGAACTGAAGATCGGTGAAAGCCTAGACTTGGAAATAGAGCTCGTCAACGCTGGCAAAGGGCCTGCGCTCCTAGTCAAACTCGCAGAAGTTATACCCCAAGGCTTCGAGCTGGCACAAAAACCTGAAACCTACAGAGTAGAAGACAGCTATCTGAACATGAAAGGAAAACGCCTTGACCCACTGAAGACAGAAGAAGTAAGACTAGTCCTCAAGCCAAAGGTTCAAGGCGTGTTCTCATTGAAACCGAGGGTCCTATATCTTGATGAAAACGGCAAATACAAGTCCCACGACCCTGAGCCGATTACTCTAACAGTCAAGGAACTAGGAATCAAAGGCTGGATCAAAGGAGAAAGATAATCAGCCTTTTGGTAAGCACTTCCAAACGTATGCAAGAAGCACGGACTATTTCGGAAAACGTAAATAAACTTCACGGATCTTAAAGTGGTCGGAGTCAGTAAAATCAACATCAATAGTGGCCGGGGTGAGGTACTTTCACCCAGAGTGGAGATATCTCCACTTACTCCAGTAACTTCCCTTTTTTTGTTGACAAGCGTTGAAGGTTTTGCTGGGTTATGAGTGAGGTTTTGGATGTTAGAGTAATTTTATATATGTTCTTGCAACACTCAACTTCTGTAGTGGAGGCATATGTCTGAGAGCCGCCCGAATCGGGCTCTGAGCATGCTTGCCATCCGTGGTATTACTGCCCCTGTCTTGTCTGTGAATGTGGGCATTCGAGGTCAGAACACAATGATTGTATGTGGGTTAAGCCTGGAAAAGAAGGTGGGCGTACCTATCTGAGATAGGTGGCAAAAAAGACCAGGAATGTGCTCCAGATGCTCTTGTGGAGAGTTCAAAAAAAGACTAGCTAAAAGATTATCATGCCTGGTTTTTTAGCTTTTGCTAATGGTATTAGTTCATTCAACTTCTCGGCAAATCTCCTAGATTCATCAACTTCTAGAGGAATAACCAAGTCTTTTCTATATGGAATAAATATTCTTAGTCGTCCCTGATCATCAACGTTTACAGATTCGATAGCGTCCAATGCAATGTCCAATGGAATAATAGTTTGGAATATGACACCTAAACTTTCTCTAAGATCAGGGTGCGCCTCAACCACGCGTTCAAGTTTCTTCTTCGCTCCTTCTTTCAAGTCCACCTCAAGTACATCTTCATAAAGCTTGACAACAAAGTGCGGCTTGTCAGCCTTCAATATCGGTTTCTTCACCATATATGTAACCACTATTTAATTACTCGCGCTTTAAAGTTAAGCTTTTTTAAGTGCTTGTTTTGGACGTGAAATCTGCTCGGTCGATCTAACCTTTCTTAGAAAACGTAAATAAACATCACAGCATCTTAAAAATGGTCGGGGTCAAGCAAAACAACATAGAAAGTGGCCGGGGTGAGGTAGCCTGGTAGCCTATAGGCCTGTGGAGCCTAGCGCCCGGGTTCAAATCCCGGCCCCGGCCCTCAAAATTCATCATGCGCGGACGGTTATTTATTGCCATCAATGAAACATTTGAGGTAGCAACGCATTGAGCGCGCGCAATAACTATATTAGTTAAATGATTTGGCAATGACTATTGGCGTCAAAATGAAGTGTATGTTTAATCCAAACATGGAATGCACCGTTTACAATGTCACAAAAAAGTTGGAACCTGACCTGAAACCCACCGACCTTCTTGAAAAGGCATGTCCTCTGTGTCCAAAAAGACCCCTGCCCCAACTCCTGAGCGACTTGAGAGATAGTGTGCGCTAGAATTTTCGAGTACAGATCATGATGCGCACGCATAAATAATTTTTTACCCAAATACCTGTTGTTTCAGAATGATTATTTCGTCAAAACCGATGCTCAATTTGCATGAGCGTGACGGTGCGCTTTTTCATCGGCAAGAGGTGGGAGAGGAGAAAAGAAGGCCTCATGCGCACCGTTTCCCGCCGTTGAGGGGCACTTTTGCAATAGTAAGATTAGTGTAAGCCTAGCTGGCGTGATTGAAAAAGCACGCCTCTTCTTGAGGGGATTGCTGAATCTTTGCTTCTATGACCTCAACGGTTTCGGGCATAGATCCGAGAGATGAACTATGACGTATGTCATATTTAAACCTTATTCGCCCAGTGCCACAGTCATTCAAACTGAACTTGCAGCGTATTGATTAGACCAGTGCAAAGAGAACAACAAAGTTGTCAATTTCGTTGCGTATGTCAATCCCATATTCAAGTTCATAGTAGGGCTAATCGCAGTCGTGTCAACCACGCTCATGCTGCAAGAAAGCAAAGAATAAACGAGCAATACAGAAATTTTTTTTATGCAGCTGTAACAAATCTAATCTCTAAAAGGAAGTCGAAAAAATGGAATTCGAAGGAAGTAAAACAGAGAAAAATGTGTTAGCGGCGTTTGCAGGTGAATCGCAGGCTAGAACTAGATACACGTTCTTCTCAAGTGTAGCCAAGAAGGAGGGATACGAGCAAATATCCGCTGTCTTCCAAGAAACGGCTGACAATGAGAAGGAGCACGCTCAGTTGTTCTTCAAGCATCTAAAAGGTGGAATGGTAGAGATTACAGCTTCATATCCAGCAGGGATAATTGGAACAACACCCCAAAACTTGAAAGCGGCAGCAGAAGGAGAGAAATTGGAATGGGGAACACTCTATCCTAGCTTTGCTGAAGTAGCAGAGAAAGAGGGTTTCAGGGATGTAGCCAAAACCTTCAACATGATTGCTAAAGTTGAGAATTACCACGAGCGACGCTATCGAAAATTGCTAGCAAACATAGAACAGGACAAAGTCTTCAAAAAAGACTCGTCCATCAAATGGAAATGCAGAAATTGTGGCTACGTCTTTGAAGGAAGCGAAGCGCCTGAGAAATGCCCTGTCTGTGAACATTCAAGAAGCTACTTTGAAGTCTGGTGCGAAAACTACTAAACTACCATTCCGGTCCAGGTTCAAATTCCAGCGACCCCACCGCAAAACAGACGAAAAAGCCTCACAAAGGCGTTGGAGGGGCAAAATGGCGTTTCTTCACCTCAAGAACACAAGAAACGTGCTGATAGAACTAAGCGAGCCTTAATGAAGAAAGTCTCGGGGAATTTCAAGCGGTTGCCATTTTCCAGATGGAGTCTCTCATTATTTTGCCATGTTTCATTCCGTAGTATGTTCCTGCGACTTTGCCTCCAAACGGAATCGCCACGCGATTAACCAGTTTATGCAACCAAGGATTAGAAATTCTGTGTTCTAGGAAAGAATCTCGCCAGATTCTAACGTTATACTCCCAACATCGAGTAAGTAGTTCCCAGCGCCTTTTTGAAAGAGAATCGAGCTCCGCTCCACGCTTGTTCATCAGAACACAGTTCTCCAACGGAACGAAAAGCAACGGAACATAGAAGGCATAACAATCTTTCAAATAATCTATCAATTCAAGCGATTCCGCCACATCATCTTCAACCTCATCAGGAAGCCCAATTATGAGCGTGGCAAGCGGATACCAATCGTTATCATTCATTATCCCAAATGCTTGGGTAGCGATTTCTTTCCAGTCTTCAGGCTTGAAAGGAAGCATTTTTCCAGCCATATACTTCCGCATAAGCCTAGTACTCCCGGTTTCCAACCCCACTTCAGAAGTCACAATAGGCCTATTCCTGTAACTGTATAAGTGATGCTCTATCAGAGTTTCAGCAACCTCTTGAACCATAGCAGAATCACAGACAACCGGGGCCAAGGACGTGTGCGTTGGCTGTATGGCTTCAACTCCCGGATACGACGCCACGTTCTTAACCAGCTTCACAACTGCTTCTCTGTTTGGAACAAAACGTTTGTCTTTTGCACCGTAAAGGAAGAGGTCTTCAGTAACCAATGTAATTATGGAATTGCCCTCTCTTACCGTCACTTCGACTTCTTTCAGAATCCTATCAAGTGGAACATCATGCTTCCTCTGTGTAGTGGGAGTGCAGAACTGACAGTTTCTGTTGCAACCTCTAGAAATTTCCACACATCCGTGAACAGCCGCATGTCTAACGATTGGCACGTTTTCATTCTCTGAATTGTTTTCAGCGCGAACCACACGAGGAAGCAGATTACCGTTCATTGCTTTCATGAAGGTCTCTATCACCACCCGCTCGCCTTCTCCAATAA
>Ga0315308_1001121_pt1 | contig 15404 bp, 18 predicted proteins | sample TDP3_MG_FD_203078 | JGI IMG/M metagenome (GOLD analysis project Ga0315308, IMG submission 203078) | Freshwater sediment microbial communities from Lake Towuti, South Sulawesi, Indonesia - TDP3 | ecosystem: Environmental > Aquatic > Freshwater > Lake > Sediment | place: Indonesia: South Sulawesi... | reverse complement strand
GGAAAGAACGGATTCTGCCTCCTTGACCATTCTTTCGATGAGTTCTTTGACCGTTGGAATGTCCTCTATCATTCCGCAGATCTGACCGGCCATAACCGAGCCCTCCTCTGCATCGCCATCAACAAATGCCTTATACATCTTGCCTGCCCCAAACAGGGCCATCTCCAGCGGGGGCTTCTTTATATCCTCCATTGCTGCAAATTCCTCCGTGAATTTATTCTTTAGCGCCCGAACAGGCATTCCCGTGATATTTCCTGTCACAAGTGTATCTTCGGCATTTGCCTTCAGGATCGCCTTCTTTGCATTGATATGGACAGGACATTCCTGGGTGCATATGAATCTTGTGCCAATCTGGACCCCATCTGCACCAAGGATCATTGCTGCGGCAATGCCCCGTCCATCCCCAATGCCTCCTGCAGCCGCAATTGGAATCTTCACTTTATCCCTTGCCTGAGGTAAAAGGATAAAGGTCGTCATTTTCCCCACATGGCCCCCTGCTTCCAGCCCCTCCACTATAACTACATCTGCGCCGTCCTGTTCCGCACGGATTGCCGTATTAATTGATGGGACAACTGGCATGCATATGATCCCGTGCGGCTTGAGCCTTTCCATAATTATCTTTGGATTTCCAAGCCCATAAGTCACAGCTGCAACCTTTTCATCTACTATTATGTCAAGCAACCCGTCAATGATGGGGGACTTTGAAAGAATATTGACACCGAAGGGCTTATCTGTCATGCTCTTTGTTTTTATTATCTCTTTTTTCAGGGATTTCTCATCTAAAATCGTCCCCCCGATGATCCCGAATCCACCGGCATTGGAAACTGCAGCCGCCAGAGGGGCGAATGAAACCCATGCCATGCCGCCCTGAATGATAGGATACCTGATCCCCAACAGTTCCGAGAGGCGCGTCTTCACACTTCCTCACCAGCTCACAGGGATGTCTCTCTCGTCAAAAACGGTTTTGACTTTTTGGAGGATGTCATCCTCAGAAACAGGCTTGATCACATAGGCATCGCATCCCGATTGGAAACACCTCTGAAGATGTTGTTCTCCTGCGGCTGTAACTATTATCACAGGTGTACACTTTATTTCGGGCATTCCCTTGATAAATTTGCAGACTACATCTCCATTCATCTCCGGAAGCATGAGATCGAGGAATACAAGAATGGGCTTCTCCCTTATCATCAGCTTCATCGCTTCCGTTCCTGAGGAGGCAGTTAGCACCTCAAGCCCTGTCTGTTTCAGGATGCGGACCATTTCCCTTAGAACTCCTACAGAATCGTCAACAACGAGGATCTTTTTATCCAATGCCCCTCCTATATTACCCCTTCAGCCTTGAATTGCCTTATTGCCTTTTTGCGGTATCCAAGTCCCCGGAGAACCTCCTCTGTATGCTCGCCGTATTGTGGGGGCGGCTTCACTTTCATTTTCTCATATCCCGGAAACCTGATTGGCGTTCTAACCTGCGTGATCCTTCCCTCCGAAGGGTGATGAATTTCAAAAAAGCACCCCCTGCTCACAATATGAGGATCGGAGGGAACTTCGTTTAGATCATATATAGGCTCACAGCATACATCCTTCCCCTTGAAAAACTCCACCCATTCTTCCCTTGTTTTCCCCTTGAAGATTTCCTTAAGTTGAACCATGAAGGGATTATCAGGAACATAAGGGGAAAATTGCTCGCCTATCAGGTCATTTCTTCCCAATAAGAGACAAAAATTCTTCCAAAACTTCGGCTCCAGAGCGCCGAGGGACATGTATTTCCCGTCCTTTGTTTGATAAATATTATAGCAAATAACGCCTCCCGAGAGGGGCTCCATCCCCCTTTCAAACCTGTTTCCAGGAGATAACATCTTGCCGAAGTGAATGGTCATAAATGAAAGTGCACCCTCCATCATGGAGGTATCCAGATAAAGCCCCTTTTTTGTTTTTGTTCTATTGTATAGCGCTGCAAGGATTGCAACGACCGGCGCATAGCTTCCGCCGCCAATATCAGCAAGCTGGAAGGCTGGCAGTCCAGGAGGTCCTCCTGCCGTTCCGCTGGCACCGAGTGCGCCCGATATCCCCATGTAATTGATGTCGTGGCCAGCCTTGTCCTTGTAAGGCCCGTCCTGGCCATAACCGGTGATGGAGCAGAAAATGAGTCGCGGGTTTATTTTGCTGAGGACATCATAGCCCAGGCCAAGACGCTTCATGACACCCGGACGGAACCCTTCCACCAATACATCCCCTTTTTTAACAAGCTTCAGGAAGATCTCCCTGCCCTTCCCGGTCTTGAGGTTGAGCCTCATGCTTTTCTTATTCCTGTTTAAGGATAGAAAAAGGGTGCTCGTCTCTTTTACAAGTGGAGGTGTCCACCTGGCGTAATCTCCTCCCTCGGTATCCTCAATCTTGAGCACCTCTGCTCCAAGATCTGCCAAAAGCAGGGTGCAGTAACCGCCCGGAAGCAGTCTTGTCAGATCAAGGATATGAATACCCTCAAGAGGAAAACGATGTGCGGTATGCGGCAACTGGGAAGATACAGGGGGCAGCCCTTAAAGGATGCCCCCTTGTGCCTTAAATTACTATTTTCCTCCGATTACCTGCTGAAGCTTCATTGCCAGGCTCATATCACCTTTTATTTTCAGCTTGCCTGACATGAACGCAGTCTGACCCTGGAGCTTTCCGGCCACGAGATCAACAAAGTCCTTGTCAGCCATTGAGATGGTGCATCCCGGAGACGCCGCTGGTCCTTCCGTCACTCCAGGGTTGTCGCCCTTGAGTGAGACGGTCCATGTTCCCCCGTTCGGACCGGAGATGTCAAACTGATAGATCGCATTAAGGGACTTAGCCTTTTCCGGATCAGCCTTAATCTGGCCTGCGATCCTCTCCTCAAAGATCTGTTTCGGGGTCATTTCCTCTGCCATTTTGTCACCTCCTTTTTTGCCTGAACTCCTTTAATGCCTTTACTATCTCCTCGAGAAGCGACCTGGGATACTTGTTGTCTGCAAGATTATCCCAGACGCTCATTGCTCTTGACCTGAAAACCTCCCTTTCCTCCGGACTAAGCGTAATAAGTTTTACTCCGGACTGGAGAATGGCTTCAAACGATTGCTTGTTGTCTTTCCTGGTCTGGGCAATTATTCCCGGTATATTCTGCCTGACTGTGTTAAGAATGACTTTTTGGTCAGAGGGAGAGAGAGTATCCCAGGCTTTCTTGGTTATTACAACAACGCCCGGCTCATATCTCATATTGATCTCAATAATGTATTTAATCCCTGTGAACCATTGGAATGACAGGCAGACCAGAGGCGATGTATAAATAGCATTTATTAACCCTGTCCGAAGACCCTGCAAAACTTCAGGAACAGGGAGCGGGATGCTTTTTATGTCCATTGCTTCAAATGTTTGGACGGCAACAGGCTCATCCGCCCAAACCCACATCTTCTGACGGGAAAGCTCCTCGGGAGTCCTTGCAGGCTCATTGGTATAAATATGGACGAAACCCTGTTCAGCAATTGCGAGCAGGATAAAACCATGTTTCTCAAATATTTTCTCAAAAATAGGGAGAAATTTTCCCCTTATATAATCTACCTCATCACTGGAATCAAACAGAAATGGGAGCTCTAATACGGCTGCCTCAGGTGCAATGGCTGTCATCCCGTGCACTGTAAACACACCCATATGAAGCTGGCCGAGCCTCAGCTTTCGGACCATGTCAGGTTCATCCCCCATTACCCCTCCGGTGTAGATCTGAGTCTTGACCTCTCCGCTCCCTGTTTCCTCGGCAAGGTAAACTATGTTTTTTATGGAATCAACCCATGTAGTCCCCTCTGGAGCAAGGGTCCCCAGCTTGAGTATAATCCGGGTAGGTTTCTTCTCCTTAAAAGCGGCCGGCACCGCAAGTGGAACTATGGCAAAAATCGTTGATGCAATTACGAATAAAGGGTTCATAGCCTAAAAATATTTATCCGCTTCCTTGAGAAGCTTTGCAGCCCTCTTCTTTGCCACCTCGTTTACCAGGGTCATCTCGGGAACGGCATCCGAAGGGCTCTCGAGCACCTTGTTCAGCAATGATTCAAAAAGCTCTCTTTCCTGGACCAAGGTGGCATAGCTTTGTGCATACATCACATAGATCAGAAGATTCTTCCCACCAGTGATCTCAATGGCCTTGTCGAATTCAGCTTTTGACTTCTCGGCTCCGCCTCCGGCAATGGTAGGAAGCCCTGCATAATAGACCCCAAAAAACAGGTGTGGGGCCCCATAGTAGTAAGTGTCATCAAGCTGATATACCCTCTCCATCATCCCTCTAATGGACGGGACATCCAGGAGGGCCTTCGGGTCTCTCTTGCTGAGATTGAGCCACCCGGCCCAGCACGTTCCTGTCCAGAAAATTGCAGGAACATACTTCTTGCCGAGAACCTTTACAGCTTCTTCTATCCTCTCTCCTTTCTCAAGCTTCTTCCGAAATGCGCTGGAACCCTTAAGAACTCTCATCCCATAATCCCTTCCCTTGAGATAAATCGCTATTGCCCTCTCCGCATCCTCCTCTTCAACAAACGCCTGGGCATAAGCACAGTATGCCTGTGCAGCAGCAGTTAAAAGCCTTGGGTTCTCCGGAGAAATTTCTATCAAGCCGTCAAGCATTAGAAGATTGGAGGGCGCCCCGAGCCTCAGCAGCTCCGGATCGTTTCCCTTCTGTGCTGTTTGCCCGAATTTTTCAAATGTCGGGGCAATTCGATTTACACCCATCCTCATCAGGCATGCACACCCTGAAAAGAAGCTAACGGCTATGATTACAATAATCCAGCGAGTCATAACTCCCTCCCTGCCCTGTATCTTATGACGAGAATCCTCGTCCTTGTCAAGGAAAATAGCCTCAGATAGAAGCGGATCAGAAATAGCCAAATTCCTTGATGGACTTCATATCGTTGCTCCAACCTTCCCTCACCTTAACCCTGAGATCGAGATATACACGCTTCCCAAGGAGGCTCTCGATCTCCTTTCTGGCCTGGGTCCCGCTCCTCTTCAGCATGGCTCCACCTTTCCCAATGACAATCCCCTTCTGGGATGTTTTTTCCACATATATTACGGCATTGATGCTGACAAGGTTTTTATCGGGACGTTCCTCAAAGCTCTCAACGACAACAGCACAGGCATATGGTATCTCCTGGTACGTGCTTTCAATGATCTTTTCCCTGACTATCTCCTGGACAAAAAACCTCTCTGTCTCTTCGGTCATCATATCCTCAGGAAAGAGCCGCTCTCCTTCAGGACACAGGTCTATAACGGAATCAAGTAGAATGTCTAAGCCCTCATTTTTCAGGGCAGAGATCGGAATGACGCTCTTATAGAGACCCGATGAATGAAATTTTTCCATTAAAGGGAGAAGGAACCGTTTGTCCTTGAGGGCATCCACCTTGTTTATCGCAAGCAGGCACGGAGAGGTAGTTTTTCTCAATTCTTCAATTATATGTTTCTCACGGGATTCAATATCTAAAGGTATCGGGGAGCGTCCTGTCTCAATCATATGGATGATCACATCAACATCCTTCATGGCAGACAAAGCGTTTCTCAGCATGGCCTGATTCAGAACCGTATCTCCCTTGTAGAACCCTGGCGTATCAAGAAAGATCAATTGGGCATCCGGCAGGTTTTTGATCCCCCGGATTATGTTCCGGGTGGTCTGGGGTTTTCTCGAGACAATGGCAAGCTTCTCGCCGAGAATAGAATTCAGGAGGGTGGATTTCCCGACATTTGGCAGGCCTATAATGGAGACAAACCCGACCCTCATCGCATTCCGGACAGTATTCTTTCAAGGGCCATCTCTGCAGCCCTTTGCTGCGACTCCTTCTTGCTCCTGCCTGTGCCATCCCCCACGGTCTTCCTTCCTATCTTCACCCTGGTCAGAAAAGACTTGCTGTGGGCCGGACCGTATTCCTTGACCAGCTTGTAAACAGGCACTTCTCCATACAATGCCTGTGCCTTCTCCTGAAGCAGGCTCTTGGCATCAAGCCTTGTCTTACCCTTTTTCAGCTCTAAGAGAGGCCTGGAAAGAAGCTTCCTTATGGACTCAATGGAATCTTCAAGCCCCCTGTCGAGAAACATGGCCCCAATAACAGCCTCGAGGGCATCGGCCAGGATGGTTTCCTTCTCCCTGCCGCCTGTCTTTTCCTCGCCCTTTCCAAGTCGCAGTCTCTCCCCAATACCAAGCTCCCTTGCTATCAGGGCAAGCTGGGTCCTGTTCACAAGATGGGCCCTGAATTTTGTAAGGACCCCCTCGTCTTTTTCGGGAAAGACATCCATAAGGATCAGGGAGGCAACCAGGCCCAAAACGGCATCTCCGAGGAACTCAAGCCTTTCATTGCTCCGACAGGATGATCCCGGATTTTCCTCAGCAAAAGTCGTGTGTGTCAGGGCTTCCTCAAGAAGGCTTGGATTTATGAACTCAAATATGGATTTATTAAGCGGCAAGCATCCCCCATACAATACCATTCTCAATACCCTTAATAACCATTGGCACTTCCTTCTCCGCAAGATCGTCAGGGCCGTTCAACAGGACCCTGATGTAATTGGATGTATATCCAGCCAGGGCGCCTGTCCTGCGATCCCGTGTCTTCTCAAGGAGGACATTGACGGTCTCTCCAATAAAGCTTTTGTAGAAATCCATCCTTTTTCTCAGGCCAAGGGCCCTGAGCTGCTCTGCCCTTCTTGTGATATGCACGGACTGAACCTGTCCAGGCATGTCTGCTGCAGGGGTTCCTCTTTTCACCGAAAATGGAAACACATGCAGATAGGACACCGGAAGGGAATCAAGGAGGCGATAGGTATTGTTGAAGGCATTCTCGCTCTCGCCAGGAAAGCCTGCAATGACATCTGCGCCTATGCAGACATCGGGCATCTTCCTCTTCGCAGCGAGAACAGCTTCGGAAAAAACATCCGGCAATGAAGGACGATCCATTGCACTGAGGATGCTCCTGTCACCTGACTGTAGGGAAATATGGATATGCCTGCACATTGAGGGTGTGGAGGCAATGAGATCGAGAAGCTCCAGGGTTACCTCTTGAGGGTCAAGGGAGGAGAGACGAATCCTGATGCGCGGCCCTGCAGTTTTAATCAACCGAACGAGTTCGCCAAGGTTTGTCTTCGGAGATAGGTCGCGGCCGTATCCTCCCAGATGGATGCCGGTAATGACCACCTCTGCAATCCCCCTCTCCTGATACGACTTGATCCCATCCAGCACCTTTTCCTGCTCCAGGCTCCTGCTTCTCCCACGCGCTTTCGGGACAATGCAGAAAGTGCATCTCATATCGCACCCGTCCTGAACCTTGAAAAACGCCCTTGTTCTTATTGAGTATGACACCGGCCCCCAAAATCTGGAGCCTTCTGTGGAGCCAACCCGGACGAGAGGCGTCCCCTGGTTCCCCCCTCTCTTGATTTCCTCAATGGTATCTGCGATAGAACACCTTTCCTGCAGCCCGAGGACAGCGTCAATCCCTTTTACTCCCGCCACGGACTCAGGATCTGTCTGCGCATAGCAGCCGGTGGCAATAATGAGTGAATTCCCATGCTCCCTTCTCAGTCGCCTCAATAGCTGCTTGCATTGAGTGTCTGATCTTGAAGTGACCGTGCATGTATTCACAATATACACATCTGCTTCGCCTGAGGGAGGAAAGATTTCCCATCCCCTCTGCCTCATCAATTCCTCCATGCATGCAGAATCGTATTGGTTGGCCTTGCAGCCCAGGGTTGGAACCGCGACCTTCATAGGGAGCATTCTATCCAGGCCCCTCCTATGACCTCATCGTTGTCATAAAAGACAACAGCCTGGCCGGGAGTAATAGCCCTTTGAGGGTGAATAAAGCTGACCTTGATCCTTCCGTCTAAACACGAGACAACCTCACATTCCCCGGCCTCGTGCCTGCTCCTGATCTGCGCCAGGGCATGAAAAGGAAATTCAGGGGGGCTGCCCGAAATCCATCTTGGAGAGCTTGCGATCAGCTCCTGATGATAAAGCTCCTTCTCCCCTCCGACGATGACCCTGTTTCTTTCCGGATCTATCCCAATTACATACAGGGGCGAAGGATTAGATAGCCCGAGGCCGTGCCGCTGGCCTATGGTGTATTGATAGTAGCCGCTGTGCCTCCCGAGAACCCTACCATTCTTTGTGACAAATTCACCCTTTCCATCCCTGGCAGGGATCATAGTGCGTAAAAATGATTCAATGCCTTGCTCCTGGACAAAGCACACCTCCTGGCTTTCTCTTTTATCTGCAACTGGAAGCCGTGCCTCACGCGCCAGCCTCCTCACATCCTCTTTCTTCATCTCTCCCACTGGAAAGAGCGTCCTCTCAAGAACTGCCTGGGACAGGGTGAAGAGAAAGTATGCTTGATCCTTCTGTGCATCCCCTCCTCTGAGCAGCCGCCAGTATTTGTTGTCTCCGGATCTCATTTTCCGTGCATAATGACCTGTTGCCAAGAGATCGGCATTGAACTCCTTGGCACTATTGAGAAGCCCGGAGAACTTGATCCTCTCATTGCATAGGATACAGGGATTTGGTGTCCTCCCCCGTGTATATTCCTCAATAAAATTCTTCACAACATCTTTGCGGAAGACCTCCTCGAGATTGACGACATGTAAGGGAATCCCCAGCATTTCGGCTACCATCCTGGCATCATTGATGTTCCTGGAAGAACAGCGCCGGCCAGCAATGCCTTCGGCACTTGAATAGTCCCAAAGCTTTAGGGAGACCCCTATGACATCATAACCCTGCTCCTTCAACAGCAGGGCGGACACAGAGCTGTCCACCCCTCCTGACATGGCCACGACAACCCTTTTGCTCATCTCTTCATCCATTGCGAAACAAGATATATGACTACTGCTACGGCCACGGCAGACAGGATCGTCTCGTCAAGATACTTGAAATAACTTGAAATAGTCTCCCTTCCCTGGCCGAAATAAAAGCCGACAAGGGTGATGATTATTGACCACAGGACTGCTCCGCTGACATTAAAGAAGAAAAACCTCCTCCACTGCATCTTCCCCACGCCTGCAACAACTGCTGCAAAGACCCTGAGCCCGGTAATAAATCTCGCTACGAAGATGATCTTCCCACCTTGCCTCTCAAAAAGCCTTTCTGTCCTTTCAAGTCCTGATCGACTGACATAAAATGCATTTCCATACCTCTGAAGCAATGGCCTTCCTCCCTTGTAGCCGATAAAAAAACCTATATTGTCGCCGATAACAGCGCCGGTGAACGCAGATAGCACGACAAATATTGGGTTAAGTATGCCCTTGAACGAAAGAAACCCCGCTGTCAGAAGTATTGTCTCACCTGGGACGGGAATGCCCGCGTTCTCAAGCATGACCCCAAAAAAGACAGCAGGGTAGCCCCAGACCGGAAGGCTCTCAATAATCTGTTCCTTTATGGCATCAAACATATATGTTTTCTTATTCTACCACTCTTAAACAAATATTAAATGAACAAGGAATAAGTCTTAATTTTGCCCCCGTCATAGGGCTATAGTCACATCATTGAGGTGTCTTTACTCCCTGTTAAACAGGTCTGGAGAGCAGGAAGGATCTTGTCACTTTTGATGAATTGAGATTACTGGCCCCCCAACAGTTACAGAAGGAAAGCAAGAAATGAAGACCCCGCAAATCACAACGGCTGCCACTACCGTGCCATAAAAAACCCCAATAGCGGCATTCTTGACTCGCGTATTGCGAACTCCCTTCCGGTATCCCTTTTGAAATCCATCCAGATAAAAAGGGGTTTTTTCAAGTTTTAATATATCCGGGGCTTCCACCTTTGCGCCAAAGGCTGCCCCTATTGATGCTCCCCATCCTTTAGGCCCATCTCATATTCTGTGTTTGTCTCCATACCAAGCGGTTTTTCCTCCTGTGCCATGACTGGCGGGCAGACCAAAAGGACGCTCAATACAATAGCAGGGATTTCCCTCGTAACCCTCATAGATGCATCTCAATAACATACATTATTTGTGGGTCTCTGGAATGTCAACCATACCAATTGCAATAGTTCCATAGGCAAGAGAGGCGATAAGAGTTACCTTGTTAAAAGAACAACCATTTAACACAGGGCTCCCGACCATTAAGTGCTTTAATAAATCTTCGGTCTGCTGTCCATAAATCGCAGTCCATAATCTTAGCAAGGGCAAGGTAGCTGGTGTCATAGGTTGTGGGTCTAAGGTATTTTGCCGCCAGTTCCCAGGCGCGTTCCCACAAATCCTCATGATGGCGAAGTTCCACTCCGAGATCGCAAAGTGTTTCCCATGCTGCCAGACCCTCTCTCTTTGTAATATTTTTCCTTGCAACTTTCTGACAGAGGACTGCCATTACCTCGAAAGCAAATAGCCATGGTGCAATAACGGTCACGCCTCCTGCCTGCCAGTCTTCCCACTTCCTTGAGACAAGCTGGCTTTCCTCTTCCGGCATAACAACCTTCAGAGCGAAAGAGGCATCTACACAGAGGAGAGGCACTTTACCTCAAACGCCCTTCGCGAACAATGGCGAGCTCGTCATCAACCGGTGTCATTCTTTTACGGCGCGAGGCTATCTTTTTCCTCAGCGCATCAGCCCTCTTTAATGCCTCAGCCCTTGTAGAGGCCACAAGGCCACTCTCCAGGCGCTTTAGATCATCAATGCCTATTAGGGCAGCCTTTGGCTTGCCTCGTGAGAGAACGAGGATGCGTTGCCCCCCATATGCCACGGCATTGATCAGTGAGGAAAACGATGCCTTTGCCTCTGCTACAGAAAATTCATGTTTCATAGGACACCTCCGAATATTTTTCCATATGGTCTCAATGGCCATTATAGTCATAAGCGTAGAAGATATCAAGGTTTTTTGGGGGATTGACTTGGGACAGCATAAAGAATAAATTAATATTGGATGAAAAAACCAGTGTATATGGACAATCATGCAACGACCCCGGTCGATCCGAGGGTCCTTGATGCAATGCTTCCTTACTTCACAGAGAAGTTCGGAAACGCTGCAAGCCGCACACATCACTTTGGATGGGAGGCAGAGGAGGCAGTTGACAAGGCGCGCGAGTCAATTGCACGGGCTATTCATGCTTCGGCAAAGGAGATCGTCTTCACAAGCGGAGCAACGGAATCGGACAATCTTGCAATCAAAGGCGTGGCAGAGGCATACAGGGACAAGGGAGACCACATCATTACCTGCGCGACAGAGCATAAGGCAGTCCTGGACTCCTGCAAGTCCCTGGAGAAAAAAGGGCTCAGGGTAACATATCTGCCGGTGGACAAATTCGGACTTGCAGACCCGGATGCAGTCAGGTCTGCTATCATGGACAAGACCATCCTCGTCTCCATCATGTTTGCAAACAACGAGATCGGGACAATCCATCCAATCAAAGAGATCGGAAAGGTTGTCAAGGAAAAAGGCGTCATTTTCCATTGTGACGCTGCACAGGCATTCGGAAAAGTCCCTGTGGATGTGGAGTCTTGCGGTATTGATCTCCTCTCTGTGTCCGGACACAAGATCTACGGCCCAAAAGGAATCGGCGCGCTTTATGTCAGGTCAAAGGGCCCGCGCGTCCGCCTTGTCCCCCTTATTGACGGTGGAGGCCATGAGAAGAGAATGCGCAGCGGAACATTGAATGTCCCTGGGACCGTTGGCTTCGGTAAAGCCATTGACATCTGTATGGAGGAAATGGAAGCCGAATCCTCAAGGCTCATTTCGCTCCGTGAAAGGCTCAAAAAGGGGATCATGGAAAAACTGGACGAGGTCTATCTCAACGGCCACCCTGACCTGAGGCTTCCCGGCAACCTCAATCTGAGTTTTGCTTATGTTGAGGGCGAGAGCCTTCTCATCGGGCTCAAGGATATTGCCGTGTCTTCAGGCTCGGCCTGCACATCTGCGAGCCTGGAGCCTTCCTATGTCCTTAAGGCCCTCGGGGTTGGCGAGGAGCTTGCACATACCTCCATCAGGTTTGGCCTGGGCAGGTTCAATACCGAGGAGGAAGTGGACTATGTAATCGGGAAGGTCGTGGAGCAGGTGAAGAGGCTCAGGGAGATGTCCCCGCTATACGAGATGGCAAAGGAAGGGGTTGATCTCAAGGGCGTTCAATGGCGAAGGGTATAATATGCCTTACGATAAGAAAGTTATAGACCACTTTGAAAACCCCAGGAACATGGGGAGCTTTGAGAAAAACGACCCTAATGTTGGTACCGGTGTAGTTGGCGCACCGGAATGCGGGGATGTCATGAAGCTCCAGCTCAAGATCAGCGACGAGGGCGTCATTGAGGACGCAAAGTTCAAGACATTCGGCTGCGGGAGCGCCATTGCTGCATCAAGCTATGTCACGGAGCTTGTCAAGGGCAGGACGATTGAGGACGCCATTGCTATCAAGAACACCCAGATCGCAGAGGAGCTCAGCCTTCCGCCGGTAAAAGTCCACTGCTCTGTTCTTGCTGAGGATGCCATAAAGGCTGCCATAGAGGACTACAAGAAGAAGAAGTGTCCGTAATCCAAAAACAGATAAAACTTTCGGGGTCAAAGGGAGAAAAAAAGGAAACCGCCTTATTTGATAGCGGCGCTACATATTCTTATATTGAAAAAAGATTGGCACAGAAGTTGGGTATTGTAGATAGATTGCCAGAAAAATTTGAGGTGGGGACCGCAGAAAAAAAGAGAAAGGCAAAATTTAAGGAACATATCAGTCTTGTATTCTATATAAATGGATACAGGTTTTCTGATGAATTTATGGTAATAGAGAATTTATCCGAACCCGTTATTATCGGCGCAAAGACATTACAAGCCTGGAGATTAAAACTTGATTTTGAGAACGATGAGATAATAATTGATCCAAGGGTTACAAAGTTAAGGCTGATATGTTGCAAGGCTGTGAAAAAATATGATATTATTATTAACAAGGGATAGGAAATGACCATAACTGAAAAAGCTACCGAGAAGATAAAGGCAATCCTGGCGAGCCAGAATAAAGAGGGCCAGGGGCTCAGGGTGAAGGTCGTTGGAGGCGGATGCTCCGGACTTCAATACAAGCTCGACCTCGACACCCAACGGGAAGGCGACAAGATCTTCGAGCAGGACGGGATAAAGGTTTTTGTTGACTTAAAGAGCTTTCTCTATCTTCACGGAACAGAATTGGACTACACCGAGTCCCTGACGGGTTCGGGCTTCACTTTTCGCAATCCTAATGCCAAAATGTCCTGCGGATGCGGCCAGAGCTTCAGCGTCTGAAAATTATTTTTCCATCCTCGGCCTGCCCAGACAACCCTCAATAGATCTCGCACTACTGGAATCCAAATACTACGAGCTTATGAAGAGGTTCCATCCTGACCTCCATTTCAAAGGTTCCAGGGAGGAAAAGGATGCGAGCCTTAAAAACTCTGCCTTAATCACAACTGCATACAGGACCCTTAAGGATCCCGTGGAGCGGGGCCGATACTGGCTTGAGATCCATGGGGAAAGGCTTTCCCAGGACAATATCAAGGTTCCGAAAGATTTGGCTGAGAAGGCATTTGATATTATTGATACCCTCAACAGATGGAAGTCCGTATCGGGCGAGGAAAAGGCGCAGCTATCAGCCTCCCTCACAGAGACAGGCAAGATGCTTGAATCAATGAAGGGCGAAAGCATTAAAAGCCTGGAGAAAAACTTCTCGCGCTGGCCAAAGGGTGAATCCCAGAAAGAACCACAGCTCTTATCTGATATTAAGGAGATCCTGTCCAGGATCTCTTATATATCCTCTCTCATAAGGGACATTGATAAAACCCTGGGTGCCTGAATGGGCAGAATCCTCGGGATTGACCTCGGGACAACGAACAGCCTCATCGCCATGTATGACAGGGGCTCTCCGCAGATCATCCCTGACCCCCTGTCCGGTGAAAAGCTACTTCCCTCTGCGGTTTTTTTCTCCGATGACGGCTCTATCCATTTCGGTTCCAGGGCGCGAAGCCTCGGGCTCGGATCACAAGGCGTCCTTCTAACCTCTATCAAGAGATTCATGGGCAGGGGCATGGAAGACCTGTCCGAGGATGATCGCCGTGCATACCCGTTCATTGATGCCCCTTCGGGAATCATCAAGTTCCGTGTCGGACAAAGGGAATACACCCCTCCGGAGATCTCTGCATATATCCTGAAGGCGCTCAGGGAAAGGGCCGAATCCTTTCTAAAAGAGAGCATCTCATCCGTAATAATCACCGTTCCCGCATATTTCAACGACAGCCAGAGGCAGGCGACAAAGGACGCCGGCCGCATAGCAGGCCTTGATGTCCTGCGCCTCCTCAATGAGCCTACGGCTGCCTCGCTTGCCTACGGGATTCAGAAGAAAGAGACAGGACGGATTGCCGTCTTCGACCTGGGTGGGGGGACATTTGACATCTCCATCCTCAAGCTGAAGGAGGGATTGTTTGAGGTCCTTGCCACAAACGGGGACACAAGGCTTGGAGGCGACGACATTGACAACAGGCTTGCCCTGCACTTTCTCAAGAATTACAAAGAGGAACTAATAAATGAAAGGGAGGTTTGGAACGCATCCAGGGCTGCAGCAGAGCAGGCAAAGATCAGGCTCTCACAGGAGGACTTTGCAGAATTCGTCCTTTCAATCCCAAATCGTTCAATAAGCTTTCAACAGGACATATCGAGGAAGCAGTTTGAAGGCCTTGTCCAGGACATTATAGAGCGCACTGTCCCAATATGCATGAGTGCCATTAAGGACGCAGGGCTTAAGCCCGAGGATATTGATGATGTAGTAATGGTTGGAGGGAGCACACGGATCCCTTTGGTCAGGAAAAGGGTTAAAGAGATATTCCGCCGTGAGCCTCATACAGAATTAAACCCCGAGGAGGTAGTGGCACTGGGCGCTGCAGTAGAGACAGGCATCCTCTCGGGAAGCTCCCAGGAAATGCTCCTCCTGGATGTCGTCCCACTCTCGCTCGGCATTGAAACCTTCGGCGGCGTGATGTCCAGGTTAATCGAGAGGAACACAACCATACCGACGAGTGCAAAGGAGATCTTCACAACCTTTGTGGACAACCAGACATCTGTGGACATACATGTGCTCCAGGGCGAGAGAGAGCTGGTGAAAGACAACAGGAGCCTGGCGAGGTTTCAGCTAAAACCCATCCCTCCCCTTCCAGCCGGAGTCCCAAGGATAGAGGTGACATTCCTCCTTGACGCAAGCGGCCTTCTCAATGTCAGGGCAAAGGAGATGAGAACAGGGCAGGAACAGGGCATAAAGGTCACTCCGTCCTATGGGCTCACAGACGAAGAAGTGGAAAAGCTCCTTCTTGAATCCATTGAGCATGCAAAGGAGGATGTCGCCTCCAGGCTGCTGATCCAGGCGCGTGTAGATGGAGGGACAATCGTTGCAGCAACAAATAAATCCTTGAAGGAAGGGGCTGACCTCCTCGCTCCG
>Ga0315308_1001120_pt1 | contig 15405 bp, 14 predicted proteins | sample TDP3_MG_FD_203078 | JGI IMG/M metagenome (GOLD analysis project Ga0315308, IMG submission 203078) | Freshwater sediment microbial communities from Lake Towuti, South Sulawesi, Indonesia - TDP3 | ecosystem: Environmental > Aquatic > Freshwater > Lake > Sediment | place: Indonesia: South Sulawesi... | reverse complement strand
GACGAGTGGAAGAGCGGCAAATACTCACCATACGACGCTGAAGAAGCCGCAGAGCTGATCGCTGAAGTGAAACGTTTCATTCCTAGATGGGTCAGAGTGATGAGAGTTCAACGGGATATCCCCGCGAACCTCATCGACGCCGGGGTCAGGAAGAGCAACCTACGCCAACTCGTCGAGGAGCGTCTCAAGCGCTCGGATGAGAGATGTCAGTGCATAAGGTGTAGAGAGGTCGGCATAAGATGGATCAGAGATCACGTCGCTCCAGACCTGGACTCGATCGAGACCCCGATCCACAAAGAAAAGGCGTCCGAGGGAGAAGACCTCTTCATATCGGTCGAAGACACAAAAAACGACGTTCTCATAGGCTATCTCAGACTCCGACAGCCCTCAAACAGCGCCCACAGACCAGAACTCCACAGGCAGAACGCTGCAATCGTAAGGGAGCTCCACGTCGTCGGTCCGCTAGCTCCAGTCGGTCTCCGGCTGAAGGAGTCGTGGCAACACCGCGGATTCGGATCTCACCTACTGCACAAGGCAGAGCGAATCGCTAGGGAAGAGCTCGGCGCCAAGAAGATACTCGTCACGAGCGCACTCGGAACAAAGAAATACTACGCGAAGCTCGGATACGTCCCCGACGGGCCGTACATGTCAAGAGACCTTCGTCAGCCCTACTGACTCTTCTGCTCCTCCGTGGCTGCCAAGTCCTGCACATACGTCTCGTCGATTATACCCGTCATGTACAGGTTAGCCAGTGAGTTCGTGCTGGCCTCCCCACTCAGCTTGCCCAAGTTGCCCTTCATATGCCTCCACTTCAGCTTGGTCGAACCACTCTTCGAGTTGTAGATCACGCCAAGGACGCTTGTCGCCTTCACGAACTGCACGTCCGCAATCCTCTCAACAGTATGCTTGTCCTCGGCCTCTACGTACATGGTCCCGTTCTCAGGCGACCGCTCGGGGAAGACGTCTCCATCCCACCGGAGCTCATGTGGCATAAAGGAGAAGCAGGTGCTCCTGATCATGAACTCCCTGAACTGGTCCAGCGAGCAGTTGACCTCGATGTGCGGCATCGAAGGCCCCAGTACAAACGTTGACGGACTCAGATTTAAGCTGTGAATTCAGCGCGCTCCCGAACATAGCTTTTAACATTCCCCTTGGCCTAGTGGTTGTCTGGAGGGCGGTTCATGGAAGAGAGCCTCTTCGGATACCGCGGAGAACTGAAGAAAAGGCTTGCCTCACTCAACCTCAAGGTCGGCGACATAGTCCGAATCAAGAAAGGAGATCTCCCACTCCGCGGAACACTGATGCCGAGAACCCAATACGAAGACGAACGGCACATAGTCCTCAAGCTCGACAACGGCTACAACATCGGAATAGAAGTCACAGCCGTCACCAACATCGAGAAGATCGGAGAAGGACACGCACCAATCTTCGCCCCTGCACCCCCACCACCATCCAACCCCAACCTCCCGAAGATATCCATCATAAGCACGGGCGGAACCATCGCAAGCCGCGTCGACTATCGCACAGGAGCGGTCTTCCCAGCCCTCTCCGCCCACGACCTCTACACAGCCGTCCCAGAGCTCGCAGACCTGGCGAACGTCGAGACAGAGATACTCTTCAGCGTCTTCAGCGAGAACCTCACCCCCAAACACTGGTCTGAACTCTCAAAGGCGGTATACGAGAGGTGCACGAGACGAGACCTACGCGGAGTAGTCGTAGCCCACGGCACAGACACCATGGCCTACACAGCGTCGGCGCTGAGCTTCGCCCTGCAGGATCTGCCGATACCCGTCATACTCGTCGGCTCACAGAGATCCTCAGACCGACCAAGTTCAGACGCGGCCTCCAATCTGATAGGGGCAACCATCGCTGCGATCTCGGCACCCTTCGCCGAGGTCGGAATCGCCATGCATGAGAACGTCTCCGACGAATCGATCGCAGTCCACAGAGGCGTCAGAGCCCGAAAATGTCACACCTCACGGAGAGACGCCTTCAGATCGATAGGAACAACCCCGCTGGGCCGCGTAAAGTCAAAGGAGATCGAGATGCTGACACAGAAGTACAGACTACGCGACTCCAGCAGATCTCCCACCCTGAAAAATATGTTCGACGAACGCGTCGCACTCCTAAAGTCCCACCCGGGACTAGATGCCAAGCTCGTAGAACACGCGGTCGAATCGGGCTTCAGAGGAATCATCCTCGAAGGAACCGGCCTAGGCCACGTCAGCTCCAGCCTATTCGACTCGCTCAGACGCGCCAAGGAGAAGAACGTCCTCGTCGCCATGACCTCACAGTGCATATGGGGACGGGTGAGGATGACGGTCTACGAGACCGGGATCGACCTCCTCAGCATCGGAGTCATCCCTCTCGAGGACATGCTCGCGGAGACCGCCCTTGTCAAGATGATGTGGGCCCTCGGCCAGACCGAGGACACAATCGAGGCCAGGAAACTCATGGTAACCAACATCGCGGGCGAGATCTCCGAGAGATCCTTCTATGAGGAGGTCTGACCGCTGGCCGCTTCCAGAGAGCTAGGCCTGAAGGTCGGCCTCGAACTCCACCAACAACTGAAAACAGACCACAAACTCTTCTGCTCCTGCCCCACCAAGCTGACCGAAGAGCGCGAGTTCCAATTTCTCAGACGGCTCAGGCCGACCCAGAGCGAGATGGGCCAAGTAGACCCTGCCGCCTACTTCGAGTTCCAGCGAGGAAGAACCATACTTTACGAGGCCGACAACGACACTGCCTGCTTGGTCGAGATGGATGAGGAGCCTCCACACCACATCAACGACGAGGCCGTAGACGTCTGCCTGACCGTCGCCTGTCTGCTCGAGTCGACGCCTGTGGACGAGATCCGAGTCATGAGAAAGGTCGTGATCGACGGCTCCACGACCACAGGTTTCCAGAGAACATGTCTAATAGCTGTGGGAGGTGAGGCCGATGTCGACTCCAAGAAGGTGCCGATCCAGACAATCTGTCTGGAGGAGGACGCCGCAAGAATACTTGGAGCCGACAGGACGACGACCCACTACAGACTCGATCGAATGGGCATACCCCTGATCGAGGTCGCGACAGCCCCGGTCATCGAGTCTCCAGAAGAGGCCGTCGAAGTCGCTCTCACGATAGGAAGGATACTTCGCGACACAGGGAAGGTCAGGAGAGGCCTCGGAGCCATCAGGCAGGACATCAACGTCTCCCTCGAGGCAGGAGCTCTGATCGAGGTCAAAGGTGTACAACGCCTCGACCAAGTATCCAAGGTCGTCGAATACGAGATTCTACGCCAGCAAAGGCTGATCGAAATCCGAGATGAGTTGAGGCGACGTGGAGCAACTTCGAAAGACTTGGAAGTCTTACCCAAAGACCTGACCCGGATCCTGTCAAAGACGGCGAGCAAGGTGGTTCAGCAATCCATTGAAGGAGGGGGCGCTGTCCTTGGAGTGCCTTTGCCAAATTTCGCAGGTCTTCTGAAGGAGGAGCTGATCCCTGGATTGAGGTTTGGAGCCGAGCTCTCTGACCACGCCAAATTCTGGGGGCGCGTTGGAGGGATCTTCCATTCAGATGAGCTTCCGGGCTACGGAATATCGCAAGGCGAGACGGAGGAGCTTAAGGCCACGCTGGATCTCAGAGAGAACGATGGCTTCGCTATTGTCTCTGGGCCAGCCGAGAACTGCAGAGACGCATTGACGGCGATCCTACGCAGGGCTGCTGAGGCTCTGGAAGGAGTGCCTGAGGAGACTAGGGCCGTGAATCCGGATGGTACAACGAGATACATGAGGCCTCGCCCAGGCGCCGCCCGAATGTATCCCGAGACGGACATCCCGAGCATGGTTGTAACAAGTGAACGCCTCTCAAATGTCAAATCGAATCTGCCTGAGACCTCAAAGGAGAAGTCCGCGAGACTGGTTGAGAAGTATGGTCTGAACCGGAAGCTGGTCGAGCAGCTTCTCTCATCCGAATTCTTCGAACTCTTCGAGGAAGTCGTGCAAAGGTTCAAAGTCAACCCGACCTTGGTCGCGGTCACGCTGACCGAGACCCTCAAGGGCCTTGCAAGGGATGGGGTTGAGGTTGACGGCTTAACTGACAGTCAGCTAATGGATGTCTTCGATCTCCTCGCCGACGGACAATTGGTGAAGGAGGCTATCCCGGACCTCTTCAAGTGGATGGCTGAACATACAGGGAGAAATGTCCGTGAAGGCTTGAAGGAGCTGGGGCTTCAACAGCTCTCTGCAGAGGAGCTTTCTCGAGTGATAGACGGGGTACTGGAACGAAACGCTGCCCTGATCGCGGAGAAGGGGGCTGCGGCTACTGGCCAGCTGATAGGGTTCGTGATGAGTGAGGTGCGCGGCAGGGCGGATGCAAAGACCGTCAGCAAACTGGTCGGTGAGAGATTGGGCAAGCGTCTCACCGAAAAGAAGAGATGAAGAGGAGAAGGCCACAAGTTTAAGGCCGCTCTGCTTCCCGTTGATCGCATTCCATATCTTCTCTATTTCCTGCTCGCAAAGGTGCCTATTGTAAGCGCGCTAAAGAATTGGCCTAGTATCAATGCAGCACAACCTGTAAGGTCAGTTATCGCCGATTCCAACCCCATCAGTGGCTCCGAGAGAAGCTCTTAATAGAGAAGCCCAGCTCGAATGACCAGAAGAGGTTCATCAGATGGTTACCAAGGAGGATGTCATGAAAGCTCTAGGCCAAGTCATCGACCCCGAGATAGGTGTACCCATAACCGAGATGCATCTCGTTGACAGTGTCGAGATGACCGGAAGCGACGTTTCGATAACCTTCCACCTGAGTATGCCCTACTGCCCTCCCATGTTCGCCCTCAGAATCGCCTCAGACATAAAGCAAGTCACGTCAGCGCTGCCAAGCGTCACCGGTGTCAAAGTCAAGCTCGTAAACCACTTCATGGCGGAGCAGATCAACGCACAGATCAACAAGTAGCTTCGGACTTGAGCCAAACCGGATGCCGATTCCCTCACATCGAGAATCGATAAATCCCGCCTCAACTCAACTCCTTGCGTGAAGCTCGGTGACCCACGAATGAACCAGTTCCTATCCGCCATAGACGAGATAATCAACCACCTCCACAACGCGAAGCAGACCTTCAAGGAGGAAGGAGTCGAAGGGCTGTTGGCCCTCATCCTGAAGGCGCACAGAATCTTCGTCTACGGCGCAGGAAGATCAGGACACGTCGGGAGGATGTTCACGCAGCGCCTGATGCACCTCGGACTCAATTCATACTTCGTGGGCGAGACCCTGACACCCTCAATGGACAAAGACGACGTGCTCATAGTGATCTCAGGATCCGGCCAGACAACCTCAACCCTCTCGATCGTAGAGGCCGCCAAGAATCACCGCGCCAAGGTCGTATGCCTGACCGCGCACAGCCAGTCACCCATAGCTAGGAAGTCTGACCTCCTCGTCTCCGTCGCTGGAAAGACGAAGCTATCAGAGTTCAAGTCATATGCGCCGTTCACCACACTCTTCGACATCGCCTGCCTGACATATCTCGACAGCCTCGCCTCCGAGATCATGGCCCGGCTGAACCTCTCCGACGACGACATCCTCCGCATGCACGCAACGGTCGAGTAGTGAGCAGGCATGGGGCCTGATGTCGTAGGGCTAGGCGAAGTCGTCGTAGACTTCGTCGCCTCAATATCACGTTTCCCAGAACCAGACGAGAAGATCAACGCGAAACGGTACGCAAGGTTCCCTGGGGGCGTCACCGCAAACTTCTGCGTCGACCTCTCAAAGATGGGAGCCAGAACAGCCTTCATTGGAGGCCTAGGATTGGACCCCGATGGAGCCTATCTCTCGAAGGCGCTCGAGGATGCGGGCGTCGACGTGAGCAGAGTCGTGAAGAGATCTGACGACATGACTCCTGTGAACATCGTCTTAGTAAATGAGAGCGGTCAGAAGGAGATTATCCAGTCGCCGAGCATGCTCACCATCTTTCCGCGTCCAGAAGAGCTCGACCTCGACTTCATAGCCTCCTCCAAGGTACTGCACACGACCGCCCTGCGGGCAGACACAGCTGAGGCAGCGATGGGACAGGCGAAAAAGAGCGGCCTCCTAGTATCCTTCGACTTGGAGAAGCATGTGGCGGACTATGGAAGCGAGAGTCTGGCTCCGCTGATCCACCTCACAGACATCCTGATGCCGAACAAACTTGGAGCATTGAGTTTGACGGGAACCTCTTCCCCGGAGGAGGCGGCCGAGAGGCTGCTGAAGATGGGTCCTGAGGTGGTGGTCATAACGTTGGGCGAGAGAGGCTGCCTGGTGAAGACCGCCGATGAAATGAGGATTGTCCCTGCTTTCAAGGTCGATGCTGTCGACGCTACAGGCGCGGGAGACGCTTTCAACGCTGGCTTCATTCTCGGCGTTCTGGAAGGTTGGGACTATATTCGATGTGCCGAGTTCGCCAACGCCTGTGGAGCGATCAAGGTGACGAGGCCAGGGGCACAGTCAGGTCCAACCAGCAGAGAAGAAGCCCTTACCTTCATGAGAGAACACCAGCCATAGTCTGAAGCTCTCTTCCACAAAGGAATCTTGACCCCTTTCTCACCTTTCGCGCGAGCCGACCTCTGAAGAACGCAAGTCTTTTCTCGGAATACTACTTACTGCGTGCGGTGGCAGATTTGGACCCAATGCGGTTCGTTTCTGGCGCTGCGAAGAGAGTGAAGCCGTCAGCGACCAGAGAGGTCTTCAGGATCGCTGCCCAGATACCTGACGCGATTTCGCTTGCGATAGGCGAACCAGACTTCGACACCCCGGCGCACATTCGTGAAGCTGGAAAGAAGGCGTTGGAGGAGAGCTTTACCCACTACACGGCTTCGGCGGGTATCCCTGAGCTGAGGAAAGCGGTCTGTCAATACTACTCGAAGTACGGTGTGACTGCCGATCCTGAGGAGGTTATAGTGTCTGCTGGAAGCGGCCAAGTGCTCTTCCAAGTCATGGGAACATTCCTCGATCCCGGCGACGAGGTCCTCGTCTTGGACCCCAGCTACCTCAACTATTGGCCCGTCCTAGAGTACTTTGGAGCCAAAGCAGTCTCTGTGCCACTGGATGAGAAGAAGAACTACTCCTTCTCCAAGGAAGAGATGGAGAAGAAAGTAACCAAGAAGAGCAAACTCATGATAATCTGCAGCCCGAACAACCCCACGGGCACAGTCCTCGACAAGAGAGACCTGAAAGAGATCGCTGACGTCGCAATAAGGAATGATCTGCTCGTGGTCTCAGACGAGATCTACAGCGAGCTTCTCTACGACGACGCGAAGTTCATCGCCATGGCAACCTTGGATGGCATGAAGGAGAGAACGATAACGATCAACGGCTTCTCCAAGGCCTACGCAATGACCGGATGGAGGCTCGGATACGCCATAGCTCCGAAAGAGCTCATATCCGAGATGGTCAAGATCCAAGGCTACATAAACCTCTGCCCGAACTCGATCACCCAGAAGGCGGGCATCGCAGCCCTCACAGGCCCTCAGGACGTCGTCGAGAAGATGCGCAGAGAGTACGACAAGAGGCGCAAGGTCGTCGTAGACCGCATCAGAAGGCTGCCTGACATGAGCGTCGTAACGCCGAAAGGCGCATTCTACGTCTTCCCGAACATCTCGAAGTACAGCATCAGCTCAGTCGACTTCTGCAAACATATGGCGACGAGCGCCAAGGTGCTCGTGACGCCGGGCAGCGCCTTCGGAACGCAAGGAGAAGGACACTTCCGCATCTCCTATGCAGCCTCGCTCGAGAACATTAACCGGGCCTTTGATCGCATGGAGAAGGCGCTTCCCGGAATTAGGGCGAAGTGACTGGACCAAGCCCGCCCCTCTTTTTCTTATTTTTCAGGTTATGCTAATCTTCTCCGTCTGAGAAAGGTTTAGACATGAGACTAAGGACTCATGACGAACTGGTCCTGTACAATGGTAGAATCCGCACTCTCGACCCGGAGAAACCTCTCGCCGAGGCGGTCGCCATAAGAGATGGAAGAATAGCTGCAGTCGGAGATCTGAGCTCGGTGAGCGGGGCCGTCTCGAAGACGGCCAGGATGCTGGATTTACATGGAAGGGCCGTCTATCCCGGCTTCGTTGACACGCATATACATCTGATAACGCACGGCCTGCGGTTAGGGCAACTGAACGCTGAAGGACTAGGCTCTATCAAGGAGCTCAGGCAGCGCGTCACCCAAGCCGCAAAAGCAAAGAAGCCAGGAGAGTGGATCGAAGGCCGCGGATGGGATCAGGAGCACTTCGCCGAGAGACGATATCCGACCAGACACGATCTGGATGGGGCATCCCCCGATAACCCAGTTGCGCTCAAACGGATCTGCGGCCACGTTCTGGTCGCCAACTCACTGGCCTTGGATATTGCGGAGATCAACAAGGAGACCGAAGCTCCCGAGGGTGGACAGATCGATAGGGACCTTTCGACCGGTGAGCCGACGGGCATACTGCGTGAAAACGCGATGGATCTGGTCTTGGACAGGATTCCAGCACCTTCGATTGGGCACATCATGGAGTCAACCAAGGTTGCCATGAAGATGGCGGCTGAGAAGGGTCTCACAGGAGTACACTGCATAGTAGACTCTGCAAGAGAGCTTCACGCGCTGCAGTCTCTCCACTCCAAAGGTGAGCTAACGCTCAGATTCTACGTCCTGATTCCCATTAAGATGGCTGACGGGCTTCAGGATCTTGGGATCGAGACCGGCTTCGGAGACGAGGTTCTCCGCGTCGGGGCGGTTAAGATCGAGGAGGACGGCTCACTCGGCGCGCGCACCGCCTCATTGCGTCAGCCATATGAGGATGACCCCGAGAATAGCGGCATCCTGACCATCCCTCCAGAAGAGCTGAAAAGAATCGTGCAGGAGCTGCATGGATCGAAGCTTCAGGTCGCCATCCACACAATCGGAGATAGGGCGGCTGAGGTCTCCATGCAATCCATATCCAAAGCTCAGGGAGATGAAGCGCCAGGCCTACTCCGGCATCGGCTGGAGCACGCCTCAATACTAGATGAGACTCTAATCGGGTCGATGAAGAAGCTCGGAGTTCTAGCCGCTGTGCAGCCCCGATTCATAACGTCCGACTGGTGGGCTGAGAATCGGGTTGGAAAACTCCGCTCCAACTGGATATACCCCTTCAGGACTATGACGGAAAGCGGCGTGACGCTCTCCGGAGGATCTGACTGCCCTGTTGAACCTCTTGACCCCGTGCTCGGAATCTCCAGCGCCGTGACTCGTGGAGGATCTCAACCGCATGAGTGCCTGAGCGTCGTGCAGGCGATCCAGCTCTACACGACGAATGCCGCCTATGCAGAGTTTGCCGAGGAGGAGAAAGGGATAATCAAGGAAGGGAAGCTCGCCGATCTGGTCGTATTGGAGAGCGATCTAACGAGTGTAGCGCCAGAGGGGATCAAGGACGTCGCGGTTGCCATGACGATAGTTGGTGGGGACGTAGCCTTCCAGTCCGAAAGCCTTGGAAGGTAGCGATAAGCTGGACACTTGGTCGACTTCTCAAGCTACTCTGAGATTATCGGTGCATTCTTTACCACAGGCTTGGTCATCCCTTCACGCATGAACGCGTATGGAAAGGTGAATCCGGCCTGCACTCTGTCAGTGGTAGAGGCTGCTCCAGGTTCTCCGTGCCTGTCGAGCGATACGACTGCGACCTGGTAGGGGTTCTTCTCTGAGAGAAAGATTCTCCTGACCGCTCTCTCGCAGGCGAGCTGAGCCGAAGCGCCTGACTCCATCAGGTTGCAGACCTCTTTTGTAAGGCAGTGCCGCATTATCACCTCTCCCACTCCCGTGGCAGAGGCTCCTCCAGACCTGTTGTCAGCGTATGTGCCTGAACCAATTATCGGCGAGTCGCCGACCCTTCCGGGCAGTTTCATGGCCAAGCCGCTGGTCGATGTCCCAGCGGCAAAGTTTCCATAGCGGTCGACGGCCACAGCGCCGACGGTTTCATGGTGTTTGACGAGTCCCTTCTCGATCATAACTTGGAGGCAGTTGGAGAGTTTGATCGAGTCCATCTCGAATCCAAGATCTCTGTCGAAATCTGTCTTCCAGCTGTCCATAACCTTTGAGTCAGACGATCTGGAGGCGATGTCCTCCAGCTTGCGTCTGAGAACTCGGTACCGGTCAAAGCTCTCCCTTGTGCGGGGTTCGTAGTCCTCAAATCCGATTGCACGCGCGAACTTGATGGCTCCTTCCCCGACGATGAAGACATGGGGAGTTAGCTCCATGACCTTTCTCGCCACGGATATTGGATATCTGACCCTCTTCATGGCGGCCACGGCGCCCGCCCTCAGAGTCGCTCCATCCATGATCGAGGCGTCGAGCTCTATCTCGCCTTCGGCGTTGGGAATCGCTCCCGTTCCAACGCTATCTACTCGCGGATCATCCTCGACCACCTTTATCGCATCCTCCACGGCGTCCAGCGCCGTACCTCCCTGCTTCAGGGTCTCGATGCCTTTGACGACAGCTTCTTCTCCGTACCACCAGTCGGAGATTATGGCAGCTCTCATGCTCGATCCTCCGGGTTGGTGTCCAAGTGGGCCCTTGCTCATAAAAGATGAATGGTATTGTGATGGTCGCGTCTCTGCGGAAGGCCGTGATGCCTGCTCCCGCATCATGGAGACCAAGTATCGATGCTCGACCTCTATGGCGCTAATCATATCTCGGCTTGAAATCTCCGGTGGGACTCTGAGTTCATGATCGATGGGCTGGGTTTGATGAATTGTTCGACGATGAAGCTTCAGCTTCCGAACGCTTTCGCTTTGTTGAGTTGTGAGGACTAAATAAGCAACAGTTCATCGGTTGCCCTTTGAAGCGCCGTCAAAACCTGCCCGTTTCAAGAGTTTCTATGCAGATCGATGAGTAGATCAGGGTACTTTATCATGGCGAATATTCGGAAAGTATTATAAAGTTTGGCTGTCCAAGAGCTTTTCGCAAGGAAGGGTTCGATAATGGCATCTGAAAAGCTCTTCGCAAGAAAAGCAACAGGACTTGTCAGAGAAATCGGCTTCACAACTGCAGTGCTGCTAGCGATATGCAACATGGTCGGACTCGGCTGGCAGAAGAGAGTCTACCAAGTGACCGGCTGGGCCCCAATACCTGAGTCGTCATATCTGGCAGGAATACCTCCGGTCATCATGTCCTTCGTCGTCGTCGGCTTCATCGTGCTGGCCATCTGCGTCAGCTATTCAGCCATGTCCGCGGCGATGCCCAGATCTGGAGGAGGCTACGTCTACGTATCAAGGCTGATCAACCCATTCGTCTCGTACCTCAACGCACACCTCGGCGCCTTCTCTACAGCAATCTCTTATGGGCAGATCTCCACGGCTGTACTTGAGATATTGGTGTCGTTTGCCGGGCTAGCCGGGATCGATACCACAGCGGTGAATAACCCATTGGGAATGTTCGGTTTTGGCTTCATTGTCGTCATCATCTTCACCTTATTCGGCACGTTCGGTGTGAAGATGCAGGGCTACCTACTCCAAGTGATGTTCGCAATACCCGCGTCCATAACGGTGATCGTATACGGAGTACTGATAGCGAGGACGCCGGAAGGGATGACGGCGGGCATAACCCAGCTGACAGGCGTGGGACCAGGTGCGTATGTCCAAGGAGCCTTGGCGGCAGGACTTCAACAAGCAGGTGCACGGTACAGCTATTGGGACGCCGTGGCAACAGCCAACATCGGCACGCTGTGGGCGTACGGAGGATATGCAGCAGCCACCTACGTGGCAGGCGAGGTCAAAGAAGCCAACAGAACAATGCCGAGAGCAGTCATGACATCAGGCATACTCGTCTGCTTCATCTATTGCTCAGCCAGCTTCCTCATGTACAGGGCCGCCTCATCGGTTGGAACCGGTATCACACCTGATTACACGTTCTTCGGCGCATGGGCCTACCTCTCATACGGTGGGCCTGGCGTGAGCGCTAACACAGTTCCGGGGTTGGTGAACGCGTACAGAGGCTGGCTCCCGATCACGGCGTCTTTCGCGGCGGAGGGAATGGGACTCGGCTCGCTAAAGATACTGTTTGCCTGCTTCTCCTCCCTGTGGATCGCAAACGACATACCGCCATTCCTGCTAAGCATTTCAAGGACGTACTTCGCCATGGCGTTCGACCGAGTGCTGCCGACCCCGATCGCGGCGGTCAACAGATACCACTCCCCAATGAATGCTGTGGCCCTCTCAGGAGTTCTGGCTGTGGTCGGCATTATCTCCGAAGTCTTCATGGGATGGGGCAACATTTGGAACTGGCCTGAAGGTATCTACCTGTTCCTAGCAAACATCATCGGTGCCTCAGACCTATGGACCGCGGTCTACGACTTCTTGGTAGGCGCCTGCGTCATCATCATGGTCTACAAGAGGAAAGACATCTGGGAGAAAGCTCCGTGGAAAGGCAAACTCGGCATCGAATGGGTCGGACCGATCGGCATCCTCTCATGCATCGGCGCAGTGTACCTCGGCTACTGCTTCCTCTGGAGTCCTAACGGCTACAACATTCCGGCCATCCCGTGGGGCGACATAACAGCGTTCGGGCCGGGAGGCAGCGGTTGGCTCGTCACCAATACACTGATACTGCTAGTGATCTTCGCCGTCATCTACTTCGCCATGAAGTGGCGTGCCAAGGCAAGCGGCATCGACATGGGCACAATCTACCAAGAGATTCCGCCAGAGTAGAGCTTTTTAACACCCCCCCCTTTTTATTTCGATGAAGCTCCTTGCTAGATCAGTATATTCTTCATCTCGAGAAGGAACTCTTGACTGGAAAGGCAAGATGGGTGGCCGACTTCACCGAATCCTTTCGAAACCGTAGGGTCGGTGACACCGTCTTCGACATGCTCGTTACTGGGAAGACTAGGCCGAGTGGTCTCCTCCTTTCCAGAATCTTTGCTTTCTTCTTCACTCCGAACTACAAGGTTGCATGTCTGGTCCGTTCTGTGACTGACGGACTGAGTTTGGACCGTCTTAGATTGGCAGAAATCCTTAGGGCGACCGAGAAATTCATGAAGCGTAATGAGATCGACTGGTCGTGGGTCGTCATCGCCAAAGAGGGAGCATTCCCAGAGACGCTGAAGAATTTCGTACAGACTTACCGGACAAGGGAGGTTGGCGTAGCCTTGGTGGACGTATCCTCGGGTGACATGACAACCAGCGACTCCTTCATAGGAAGGAATCTTGAGCGATACGCAAAGGTTCCCAAGTCGAAGTGACGGTGCTCAGAATGGACACGATTGAGCGAATAAGTCCGACAAACTTGTTCATCTGCTTCGGCTCAACCCTCATGGTGCTCACCGTCGTCTCCGCATTGTCCGGTTTCCTGGCTCTTGGAGAATTCTTCGTCAGCATGTTTGTTCTCATCATCAACATGATAATCTCGATCGCTGCGGCCTGGCCGATCTACCGCTACTGGTTCCACACCAAGATGAGCATGGACGACGAACAGTTCAACCTCGAGGTCGGAAAGAGAGAGAAGGCCTCCGGACGTTGGAACGAATTCGACGAAGTCTCCCTAGTCCATTTAGGCAGAGGTAGAATGGGAATACGGCTTTACTACCGCAACAAGGATGACTTCGTTGAGATACCTGCGTCAGACCTCAAACTCAATGCATCCGACCTACGCTTCAAAGCAATAGATCTGACAAAGAAAGGGCAGCCTCCAAATGAGACGCAAGGTTGACCGTCAAAAATGAGGCGAGACAAGTCTATCCTGATAGCGGGCCTTCTGGCGAGCGTGGGATTGGCCGCAGCATCATATCTCATTGGATTGGGCTGGGTCGCCTCGCTTAGCATACTGCTTGCATCCGCAGTTCTCGTTCGCGGTGGCACGTACCTGTATTTCGAGCGCTCTCAGGCCTTCAAGGTCTTCGAAGACTTCAGGTCCGAGAAGATCTTTCACGACTGCATCGCTTGCGGCGCCTGTTGCCGCTTGAGAGTCAACCTCGGAAAGGACGACGCCGAAAGGATTCTGACCTACGCGAAAGGGAAGAGGCTTAACGATGTCGTTATCGAGAGGAGCAGAAGCAGATATTGGCTGAAGAGGAACTCCGGGAGATGCTATTTCCTGACTTACTCTGGAGAGACGCCGCGGTGCCAGATCTATCATATTAGGCCAGTGGCATGTCGACTCTACCCGCTGATTCCGGTGGGCGATCGGCTGAAAGCCGATCCACTCTGCCCAGGCTTCAACAAGGAGAAGGGACAGACCTTCAAACGATATCTGAGAACCCAAGATGTCGGAGCATATATCAAAAAAGTAATGGGGAAGATCTAGCCTTCGATCCGCTGACATTTCGTCAGCTTCGGCCCATCGATCTCCACGAGATATCCCTTGAAGATACCCTCAGCATACTCGCTTCCCGGATTCATGCACTCGGTACGGCCGATCTTGCGCATTCCCTTACTTTCGTGTATATGCCCGTGGAGTCCAAGCAACGGCTGATACTTCTCGATCGTCAGCTTCACCGCCTTTGAACCTACGGGTATCATCACAGGCTGTCCGACGTCGACTACTGGCTTGAAATCCTTCAGCAGAGGTGCCGTATCAAGGTCCGACCTGAACGGAGGGCAGTGAAAACAGAATACCGCCGTCTGCATGTTCCTTATGCCAGCAATTATCTTCTCGAGCTTCGCGAGCAATTCCTCCTCGCCACATTCTCTTGGGCTGTTCCACGGAGTCGGATTCGTCCAACCGCAGCATGCGACTTCATGCTCCGGATCCATAGAGATGACGTTCTCCTCTCCGTAAATGATCTGGGGGTTCTTCTTGCCTGCCTCTATGATGACCTGATCGATCTCGTGCTTGTCATCGTTGCCGGGGCTGATGACTACGCGACATTCCTTCGGCACCTTCTCAGCGACCAAGCTCATCCAGAAGTCAACAACCTCACACTCCAGCTTGACGAAGAGTCCTTCCAGCTCCGGGCTGCCCCATCCCGCCTGCTTGAGTTTCGCCGCCTCTTCGGTGGTCGTCTTGTAAGGGATGTAGCTCATCATCCTACATCGTTTCGCAAAATCTGGAATCTCCTGCTCCGTCAGCACATGGTCCGTCCCGAGCAGCGAAGCGTCATACCTACCGTCCGGCCTGATTATCATCGGCACCATGATCTTGCCAGTCATATCGCCGCTCAGCACGATGGCATTCGTCTTGAAGACCTTTGAAGAGTTCAGAAACTTCCTCCAGACCGCTTCTGAGCCATGTATGTCGGTAGCGAAGATAAAGCGGGTCTTTACCATCTTCAACACCTAGATTCGAGTTGACTACCAAACACCTTTCCGTCTAGTTGTTGACGGATCATGGACTGCATCTTTCATTTAAATGATGCGGGTTCGCGCAAACCACCTCGAATGTCAGCTACAACTCATCAAGTTATGATGGGCGATCAGGAGAGGGAGTAGAAGATC
>Ga0315308_1001119_pt1 | contig 15413 bp, 15 predicted proteins | sample TDP3_MG_FD_203078 | JGI IMG/M metagenome (GOLD analysis project Ga0315308, IMG submission 203078) | Freshwater sediment microbial communities from Lake Towuti, South Sulawesi, Indonesia - TDP3 | ecosystem: Environmental > Aquatic > Freshwater > Lake > Sediment | place: Indonesia: South Sulawesi... | reverse complement strand
CGTTCAGTTAATCTGTCTCAGGTTTCGAAGAGGAGAAGCAAAATGCGTTACACAGCCTATGAGGAACTGCGAACCCTAAAACGCCTTGACCTGATCAACTTATCTTTTGGAGCAATTACTTTGCTGTTTTATCCACTAGCCAGCATCGATCTAGTATTTTTTGGGGGGCTCTTATTATATTCCGCTGGGATTTCCCTTTTCTCAGCTATATCTTTCATCACAATTGGACGCATCCCTGGTTTTCCACAAGAAATAATTTGGCTCTTGAATGAAGGTAGATTTGGCTATGTTGGAACGTCCGATAAGGAGATGACCCCTCACTTAACCCCTGTAATCTTCGTCTTTGATGCCCACAGAATATTCTTTGTTATTTCTAAGATTTCCAAGAAGCTTCAGAATATGCGCGAAAATGAAAAGATTTCTTTTCTAGTGGATATGCGCGATCCGAACAATCTTTACAATAACCGTGCGGTTTTATTTATGGGGAAAGCGAAAGTTTACGGTCTTTTAGATGCAATTCTAAACATTTTCAGGCTTCTTAAAGTCAGAAGTATATTTCATGAGAAATATCCGGAGTATGTGTATAAATACAAAACAGAGGGAAAACTATTGCCTCTCGCTTGGAGAACCACTCTTTTCATTAGTAGAATAATTGTTGGAGTGGAAGTGGAACAGATGATTTACTGGAGGGAAGCCCGTCCAATTCGTCTGCCGCTAAAGGGATAAATATATGAACAAAAAAGAACTGCCTCCCGAAATGGTTGAGATTTTAAGAGATAGCCACTTCGCGTATTTGTGTACAACAGACCAAAGCAATCAGTCGCATATAACACCGATGTTTTTCGTTTTTGATGAGGAAACAAGGGATATACTTGTTTTCACGCATACAGAATCCAAGAAAATAAAGAATATACGAGTAAATCCAAAGGTCTGTCTGACAGTTGACGTGAGAGACCCGCAGAATCCATTCGAGAACATTGGAGTGATGGTGCAAGGCGAGGCTGTGGTTGAGAGCCCCGTTGATTCCTTCTCAATTATTGAAGACGAGGAACTGATGAGAATCTACAAGGAGTTCAGCAAAAAGTATCCAGTACTCAGTGAAGCACAATCTCCAACGCGCCTAAAATACCCAGAGTTCACAGAAGCACTAGTCAGAGTACGAGCGAATAAGATGGTTTATTGGAAAGGACCACATTTCGTCACGGTTAACTTCACAGAGCAATAGACCTAGTTGTCTTAAATCAATTTGCATTCTCGTGCCTATTTTTTCCACTTTCCTTCCACAATCTTTAAAGCGAAGTTTCCTAGGTTTAATAGTAAGTTTACTAGAAGATAATTATGATAAGTTTCTTAGGAAGTGGTTGTCTTGATATATGAAGTTGCGGAAGGAATCTACTGGGTTGGTGTATATCTTGGAAAAGAGGCGATGCTATCGTTGAATGCCTTCCTCCTGAAAGACAAAGACACAGCACTTATCGATACCGGGGCGATACCAACCAAAGAGGCAGTACTTCAGAACATTAAGGAGGCTGCTGACCCTACCACCATCAGATACGTCGTTATCACTCACGGTTGCGTAGACCACGTCGGTGGGCTCAGCACAATACTTGGCATAGCACCTAACGTAGAGGTTGTCACATCTGAAATCGGCGCGAAGATATTACCGCTTTATGGAGTTCAATCTAGAACCAAGGTTGTTCAAGACCACGACACATTGAGCCTAGGAAAGAAGAAACTGAAATTCATCTACGCGCCTTACCTTGATAGGATGGACTCGATGTTCATATACGAGGAAACCAACAAAGTGCTTTTTACAGCAGACGCATTTAGTTCATGGATTCCGGAGTGGAAGCTGTTTGCCGATCGAGATGTATCAAAAGACTTGAAAATATGCAACGACGTCCTCCATGGAGGCTCCCATAAATTGGTCAATGCCTTGGAGAAAATTAAGGGAATGGACATAAAGGTCATAGCTCCGGGACACGGGTCCTTGCTCAAGTCGAACATACCTGAATACATTCGTGTCTTAAGCGAGAAATAGGCATCGTCACGCGCACCCATATCAAGGATATGAGGTAGTAAATGGACAGAAAAGTTGAAAGAAAAACAAAACCTTAATTGAGCTTAGAACTAAGGCTTTAAAAGAGATAAATTTTATAAGAATCTTATAAATACCCATAGTCTATGCTGCCAGTTATTGTAGCTACAGTTGTTCTGCTTTTACTAGCAGTTAACAATGCGTACGAGTTTTCACTTGTCTACAAGGTTCACAAGGGCGAAGCAAACATAGTAGATGCACATTCAAGAATTGTAGAATCAGCCGAACTCGTTGGATTCATATTGGCCAGTATCCTATTGTATATCTCAGCTTTGGATACAATTGCAGTTGTTGTTCTTGTAGCGTTGGGCCTCTTCCATTTGTCTGGGGCACTTACAAGCAAGCAAAGCCTTTCAAAGTTCTCCCAGAAGACGCTGCGGCGACTTAATAAGGTCATAATGATTGCTACTTCCACAGAGGTAGTTGTGGCTGGGGGTATTGTCGTTTGGATGACGAGCAATGGCTGGATAGTCTTGTGAAGGCACGTTGTGTGCACATTTCTGTTCAAATTGATTTAAGAATGACCCCATCTCAGTGTCCTCATTCAGGATTGCATGCGCCTATATCTGGTAAAACATGAATCGAAAAGTGATAAAAACTATAACTATAATAAAAACCGCTACCTTTAAGTTATTGTGCACTATCTGCTTTAATTTCTAGGAGAAAACCAAGATGGGCGCAGAACAAGGCACTGAGCTCAAAATCAAGGAAACCATACGATCTTCCCGCCTTGACCGCAACTTCCCCAAGGAAGTCATGAAGAGTCACGGAGGGGAAAAACTATTACTGTGTTATCTGTGCGGTTCCTGCGCAGGAGGATGCCCCGTCGGCAGACTCACAACCTCCTACAATCCTCGTCAAATAGTTCGAATGGCTTCACTTGGATTAAAGGATGAGGTTCTCAGAAACAATTCATTATGGTTCTGCACCGCTTGTTTCACGTGCACCGACCGCTGTCCCCAAGGCTTAGAAGTGGCGTCCATCATAAGAGTTATCCGAAATATTGCAGCAGAAGAGGGAATAGTTCCACAAGTCTTCAAGGAACTAGGCTCTAACATTTTGGAAACAGGCCTAGCATATAAGATTCCTGAGTTACGACTCAAAAAAAGAGAGGAGCAGAAGTTACCTCCACTGCCGCCATCTGACACGAAGGCGGTTGACAAACTTCTGGAAGCCAGCGGCTTTTTGAAACTGATTAAAGAACAGCCCAAGAAAGAGGCTTAAGAATGGCTGAATTGCGGTACGCGTTTTTTCTCGGTTGCACCATCCCATACAGAGTTACAAGTTACGAGGTTTCTGCCCGAAAGGTTGCGGCTAAACTCGGCATAGAACTCGTTGAAATGCAAGATTTCAACTGTTGCGGATTGCCCATCGACCCCATAAGCCATGACGCAATGCTTCTTCTGGCTGCAAGAAATCTATGCCTTGCGGAGCAACAAAATCTCAACATAACAACACTATGCACAGGATGCGCCATTACTTTACGCAAAGTCAACAGAACGCTCAAGGAAAACAAAGAACTCAAAGAAACAGTCAATAAACATCTGAAAGAGGTGGGCATGGAATTCAAAGGAACCATAGAAGTCAAGCACTTCGCTCACGTCCTCGCCGAAGACTACGGCATAGAAAAAATAAAACAACACGTAAAGAAACCGCTCGCTCAGCTTCAAGTTTCAGAACATGCTGGATGCCACTTTCTGCGCCCCATAGAATACGCAGGCTTCGACAATCCAGAGGATCCAACAGTGCTTAAGGGATTGATTGAGGCCACAGGCGCCAAGTACTTCGACTATATGGACAAGACAAATTGCTGCGGTTTCACAATCATCGCCATAGACGATGAGATTTCTCTTCAGCTGACTGGAAGCAAACTCAGCAACATGCATGATGCAGGAGCTCAGGCAGTAGTAACCGTGTGTCCATCTTGTTTCCTGATGTTCGACGTCCAGCAGCCACGAATAGAGAAGGTGTTCGGAAAAACATTCAGCATGCCAGTTTTGCACTATACTCAACTGTTGGGACTAGCCATGGGGATGAGCGCCCACGAGCTTGAACTCGACACCCACAGAGTTGCAGCCACCAACATGTTAAGCAAAATCGGTTGAGGAGGAGGAAAAACTCCTTGCCTGAAAAACCCAGAATAGGCGTCTACGTGTGCCATTGCGGCCTAAACATAGCAGGCGTCGTGGACGTTAAAAAAGTTGCTCAAGACGCTAAATCCCTTCCCTGCGTGGTCATGTCAAAAGACTACCGATATCTGTGTTCGGTTCCCGGACAAGACTTGATCAAAAAAGACATCAAAGAACACAAGATCAATAGAGTTGTGGTAGCCGCATGCACACCTAACATGCACGAGGCTACGTTTAGAAAGGTCTTGGAAGAATCTGGGGTGAACCCCTACCTTCTGGAAATAGCCAACATTCGGGAACATTGTTCTTGGGTTCACAGAAACGAGCCTCGGAAGGCAACGAAAAAATCAATAGAGTTAACAACTATGGCTGTGGCTAAAGCGAGAAGTCTAGAACCCCTCGCAATCAAAGAGGTTGACGCATTAAAAAGTGTGCTTGTCATAGGAGGAGGAATAACAGGCATAAATGCAGCCATCGACCTGGCGGAAATGGGGTTTCAAGTTTACCTTGTGGAGAGAAACGAGAGCATTGGGGGACGAATGTCGCAACTGGATAAGACCTTTCCAACACTGGACTGTTCAACATGCGTGCTCGGTCCAAAGATGGTGGAAGTTTATCGACACCCGAACATCAAGATTCTGTCTTATTCCGAGGTTGTGGGCTTAGAAGGATATGTAGGCAATTTTAAAGTTCAGGTTCTCAAAAAACCACGATATGTCATTGAAGAAAAATGCACTGGATGCGGCGAATGCTCTAATGTATGCCCCATTGAGGTTCCAAATTACTGGAACATGAACATGGGTGTAAGAAAGTGCATATCCATTCCGTTTGAGCACGCCGTTCCTCTAATTTATAGAATTGATATAGACAACTGCATTAAATGCTACAAGTGCGTCGACGCCTGCGGCGCTCGACAAGCCATACTGTTTGACCAAGAACCGGAAACAGTAGAACTAAACGTGGGAGCGATTGTTGTCGCGATTGGCTTCGACCCCTATGACCCAGCTAAAGATGAACAGTATGGTTATGGGATTTATCCAAACGCTATCACAGGCTTAGAAATGGAGCGACTGCTCAGCGCGGCTGGACCAACAGGCGGAGTGATCAATCGACCTTCAGACTTGAAAGAGCCAAAACGCATAGCCTTCATTCAATGTGTAGGGTCAAGAAACCTGAAAAGAAATCCCTACTGCTCACGAGTCTGCTGCATGTACTCGATAAAGCATGCAAGGCAGCTCAAAGAAAAGCACCCAGATATGGAAGTTGCAATTTACTACATGGACATCCGAGCGTTCGGAAAAGGTTACGAAGAATTCTATGAAAAGGCTGGCAGAGAATACAAGGTTCAGTTCATTCGCGGGCGAGTGTCCGAAATCACCGAAGACCCGAAAACACACAATCTAATCGTGCACGCTGAAGACACTTTCCTTGGAAGACCCATGGAATTAGAATACGACATGGTGGTTCTCGCTATAGGACTAGAACCCCACTCCACAACAGACAAGATACAAGAGATTCTCAAAATCGCCAGAAGCCCAGACAAATTCCTTCAAGAAGCTCATCCTAAACTTCGGCCAGTTGACACTCTAGCCGTAGGCATATACATAGCCGGGGCATGTCAAGGACCAAAAGACATACCAGACAGTGTGGCGCAAGCCAAGGCAGCAGCTTCAAGCGTGGCAACACTTCTTCACAAGGGCAAGATCAGAATAGAATCAATAATCGCGTCAGTCATCGAAGACGCTTGCACAGGATGTGGCAAATGCCTAAAGGTCTGTCCATTCCAAGCTATTAGCATAGACCAGACGAGAAATGTAGCGACTATTTTGGAAGCTAAGTGCAACGGTTGTGGCTCATGTGCCGCCACCTGCCCAGTCGGTGCCATGCAGCTTTGCCATTACAAAGATGAGCAGATTTTGGCTATGATAGAAAACGCTCTTCCATCAGGCGCAAAGGAGGAGTGAAGGGGGAAGACGGAACACGCCAGCCTTTGAACCCCGCCTCATAGCCTTCTGCTGCAGCTACTGCGCCTACAGAGCGGCGGACTTGGCTGGCACAAGCAGAATGCAGTATCCTCCAAACGTGAAGGTTATTAGGGTTCCTTGTTCCAGCAAGGTCGACATTACTTATATATTACGGGCTTTTGAAAGGGGCGCCGACGGCGTTTTTCTAGCTGGTTGTCTCAAGGGCGGATGCCACTTTGTGGAAGGAAACTTCAAAGCTGAACAGCGAGTGCAGTTTACAAAGGGTCTCTTAGACGCTGTCGGTATTGGGGCAGAGAGACTCGACATGTTTTTTATGTCTTCTTCTATGGCTCCCACGCTTGTCAACACCATGAATTTGATGATTGACAGAATTCGCAAACTCGGTCCCCTTCCTCGGAAATGGTCAGGTATAACACAGAAGTCGCCTGACATGAGCAAAAGAGAATTCCTCTTTCAAATGTTGAAAAACATGAGTTTAAAAGCACCCGAAAAACCTGTTCCAGTTCCGCCTGAACTTGAGGAATTCGGCAGAATAGAATGTGACCTAACAGGTTGTATTGGATGTAAACGATGCGGTGAAGTATGTCCAGAAAAAGCCATCGATTTTAAAACAGAATTGGACCTTCCACTCATTCTTCAAAATATCGCTGGCAGCAAACAAGAGCGAGTTACGAAAAGGTACATGCTGTATAAAACCTTGGCCAAAATCGCTGCTAAGCCGTCTTCCAAAATTCTTCAGGTTCCGAACGAAATGGACGAATTTTGCAAACTGCAGTACAATCCTAAAAAATGTGTGATATGCGAAAAATGCGCCAAAATCTGTCCAGAAAGGGCGATAAAAATCATTAAAGAATTGGATTTGGCGACTATTCTTTCATAGGGTTACTTGACTTTGTGGCGTACGCTGCCTTAAGCAGCTTTGTGCCTAGATCCATTGCTTCGTCGGGTTCCAACGTGAATTTGCTCGATTTGTCGGTTTTTATTTCAACTTCAATTTTTTGGCCACGTGCATGGACGATTATCTTAGCTGGCAAGAATTTTCACCTGCTGTTGGATTACTTCTTTAGAGGTCCGAGTTCCTTTAAGTCGTTTACCAATGATTCTGCCACTGCAGAGAATTCCTTTGGGTCGGCGGCGCACACTGGTGCTGTTCTTATTCTTCTGCTGCTCAAGCCAATTTCGTCCAGGATGCTCCTAGCGAACTTCACTGCGTTTTCAGAATAGATGTTGCCCTTCATGTGCTGACAATTGGGATAAAGGCATCCTACGAGGAGGATTCCATCTGCGCCGAGCTCAAAGGTCTTGAAGATGTGGTACAGAGAAACCCATGCTAAACATGGAGCGCGCAATGGTAAGACGTTTGCTGGGTATGACATTCCGCCCATGCCTGTCATGTCAAGGGTGGCGTAGCCGCATTCGTCACAAAGGAAGGCTACAATTTTTGGGGACATGGAGCCGCCATCTTTCGAAAGTAAACTGCTTACTTGACTCAAGAATTGTTCGTCGTTCCACCTTGACAGTTGAATGGCGCCGGTTGGGCATCTGCTGGCGCAGGAGCCACAGCGGTTGCAACCGAACTCGTTTATTCTGGCCACTAAGCCAACGGGATTTTTTCCCTCAGCCTTCACCATTTGAATGGCTTTGTAGGGGCAAACCTCAACGCAGAGTTCACATGCATCACATTTGGATTCTTCCACGTAGGCAATGTCCAAGTCTTTTTCAACTTTGTCTTTAGAGAGGTCTAGGATAGCTCGAAACGCTGTAGCATCGGCTTGAGTGATGGACGCTGGTATGTCCTTGGGACCGTGGGCCCCTCCGCAAACGTATATGCCTTTAACAGTGGTCTCGGTGGGTTTTAGTTTGGGATAGATTTCTTTCACAAAGCCGTAGTTTCCGATGTCTATTCCTAACAAATGTGCCAATTCGTGATTTCCGTTTGTAGGCGTCATGGCTACGGAGAGCACAACCATGTCGGCTTCTATCTCAAGAGGCTGGCTTAGCGTTGTGTCTTCGACATTAACTATCAGGTTGTCGCTCGCGGGTTCTCTTGTAATCGCCGAGGGTTTGCCTCTAACAAATTTCACGCCCAGTTCTCTAGCTCTGGTAAAGTACTCTTCATACTCTTTTCCAACTGTTCGAATGTCCATGTAACAGAAGTAAACCTCAACGTTTTCCCCATACTCCTCCTTGATATGTATAGCGTGTTTCAGCGCTAGGGTGCAACAGACATTAGAACAGTACGGATTGGTTTTCACATCTCTGGAGCCCACACACTGAATCATCACAATGTTTTTGGGAGCTTCACCGTTCGATGGCTTAACCAGCCTTCCTTTACTAGGTCCGTATGAGTCCATGATTCTGGCAAGTTGCAACTGCGTAATAACATCGGGGTAAACTCCATACCTATATTGTTTGATGCCAGACGGGTCGTATTCCTTAAAGCCCGTGGCAACAATAATCCCCCCCACTTTGAGCTGGGTTTCTTTGGCTTCGTCTTTAAGGTCAATGGCATTTGTCGGACAAACCTTGACACATTCGCCACATCTGGTGCAGTTCTTCCAATCTACGACGTAGGTTGGCGGTAGGGCGTTTGGGTAGGGTAAATAAATCGCCTTGCGCTTGCTCCAACCAAAGTTCATTTCGTCAGCCACATCGACAGGACAGACATTTGCACATTTGCCACAATTAATGCAGAGGTTTTCATGAACCCCTCGAGGCTGCGTTGCAACTTTCACTTCAAAATTGCCAAAAGAACCCTTGACTTCCTTAACCTCAGATAATGTGTACAATTTCATATGTGGGTGCTGAGACAACCCAGCCCGATAGAAGCACTTCCTTATACCCTTCATAAACTCCGGTGAGGAAATGCAGAAGGCACCGTCACTTGCTGGAAAAGCCATCCCCAACCTTAGCGCGTTTCCACCCACAACAGGAGCCTTCTCAACTAAATGAACAGGATAACCATAATCCGCTACATCGATGGCAGCTTGAAGCCCGGCAACTCCTCCACCGATGACTAACACGGATTTGTTGACCTCGAATTCCTTCTTCTCAATGGGCACCAGTCTTCGGGCTCGCTCAACCGCGCCCTCAACTATTCTCCTAGCCTTTTCATTAGCGCCCGCTTGGTTGTCCCGATGCGCCCAAGCGCACTGTTCGCGCAGGTTGGCCATTTCTAAAAAGTATGGATTGAGTCCGCTTTCAGCGAGGCAGTTTTTGAAATGAACCTCATAGAGTTTGGGTGAACAAGCAACGACTACTATTCTGTTCGCACCTTTACGAACCATGGCGTCTATTTCTTTTTTTCCTTCTTCACCGCAAAGAAAACTGTGCCTTTTTACGAATTTGACTTCGTCCATCTTTGCGGCTATATCTGACAGTCGGTCAAAATCTATGACTTTGGAGAGTTCTCCTCCACAGTCGCAGAAAAATACTCCCAGAGCCGTTTTTCTCTCAGGCATTTTTTGTCACCTTCTTTAGACTTCGTTAATGAGCCACTGCCTCCACAATCTTCCTGGGTGAAACCTTGATTTTGTCTAAGCCCAATTCCTTAGGCGAGAGTCCCAAGGCGAGCCCGAGCAATTGGCTGAAATACAGAATAGGCATGTGAAGTTTCAGGTCGAACATTGCATTGATGGTAGACTGCATCATATCCAAATTCATGTGACAGAAAGGACAAGCCGTGACTATACAGTGTGCCCCATATTCTTCGGCTGCGACTAATATTCTTCGGGTGAGTTCCATCATGGCTTCTTCTTTTATCATTTGGAGCGCTCCTCCGCAACATCTTGTCTTCCACTGTTGCCACTGCACAACCTCCGCGCCTACGGCGGCGGCTAGCTTGTCTAACGTTTGCGGATTTTCTGGGTTATCAAACTTACAAAATGTTGGAGGCTTTATCATTAAACAACCGTAGTAGGGTGCAACCTTCAACCCAGTCAATGGTTTGACTATTTTCTTCTTGACGTTTTCCAGGTCATAGTCGTTTACAATGACGTCTAAGGGATGCCTCACTTCAATCATGCCCTTGTATTCAAGACCGATGGATGCCAGAATTTTGTTGGCTTTTTCTTTGAGTTTCGGCTTCTCTCTGAGCATTTCATTTGCTCTTGCCAGAAAGTGATAACACGCTGCGCAGGGTGCCAATATGTCTTTCTTCTCTTTATCTGCTATGGCTAAATCGCGTGCTGGCAAAGCAATTGATAATAGTCGGTCAACTGCGTAGGCGGCTGTGGCTCCGCAGCAGTTCCAGTCTTCCATTTCGGTGATTTCTATTCCTAAAGCCTTGCACACAGCCTTTGTTGCCATGTCATACTCTATGGCAGTTGCGTGAAGAGAACAACCTGGAAAATAAACGAAAGACATCTGTCTAGCCCTCCTGGACCTCTTTGTTTTCTCTTTCTTCCTCTTCTTCAACCTGCTTCACGCTCTGGATCAGGGTTTTTAACTGCTCAACGGATTTTACCTTCTCAGGTGAAAGTTTGAGTTTGCCCTTTCTGAAGAGAGTGAGACCCATAGGCAACTGCTTGACCAGTTTGTTAATGCCTGCTTTACTCGCAAAGCTCACAAACACCTCGGTTTCATGAACCCTGCCGTATTTCTTCATGTTTTCAACCATTGTCTTGTAGAGAATTTGACCTTCCATGATTTTTGAGGGAAAGCCTTCTTTTATGGCTCGACTCTTTAAGGTAGCCATTACTTCGGGAAGGTCTATTTCACGTGGGCATCGTGTAAAACAGGTGTTGCAGGAAGCACACAACCAGATCGTGGTGCTTGAGAGGACATCGTCTTTCATTCCCAACTGAGCCATTCGCATAATTTGCCTCGGCGTGTAGTCCATCATGAAGCTCACTGGACAACCGCCGGAGCACATTCCACATTGATAACACGCATAAATGTCCGTGCCGGCTGCTTCCTCAACGAACTTAGAAAAGCTGGGGTCGAATTGTTCCCTCTTAATAGTTCTACCTGTAATCATCGCCTTTTGTTTCTCCATGCGTTAGAAATACGTTAAAGGGCAGGGGCATAATTTTAAGGTTTCGTTCATATCTATGATATAAATAGTCTCTTCTTAGGGGTGTAAAATCCTCAAAAAGGAAAAATCAGTGCGGTTGCAAAAAAAGGGTTCTAGTCGTGGATTTGCTTAAACAGCTTACCTGTTGGCACGCAGTTCTTGTTCAGGGCGAGTTCTTTGGGATTTAGTCCAAACGCCATTCCCATGAGTTGCGTGAAGAAAACTATGGGCATACCAATCTTAATGTCAAAAGTTGATTCAATGCTCTTTTGTTTGGCATCCATGTTGAGATGGCAAAGGGGACATGGCAAAGCAATGCAGTCTGCGTTGGCGTTTTTGGCTTCCAGCAGCAGGTCCTTGGTCATCTCCATCATAACTTCTCCGTCAGTTAATCCAAGAGAAGCTCCGCAGCATCGCGTCTTATAAATATAATCGACGTTTTTACCTCCAATCGCCTCTATTATCAACTCCATCGATTTCGGATGTTCAGGGTCATCAAAGTGCACTATGTTGGGCGGTCGAATCAACATACAACCATAGTAGGGTGCAACTTTCAATCCGTCGAGCTTTACCTTCACGTTTTTGGCAATGTTTTCTAAACCTACATCTCTTATGAGAACATCCAGAAAGTGCCTTACCCTAACCTCGCCAGTGTATTGAAGCCCAGATTCATTGAGCAGTTTGTCAACCTTGCCCTTCAGTTCCGAATCCTCGCGAAGCAGCTTGTGTGCACGAGACAGAGTGAAGAAACAGGCACTGCACAGCGTCACAACATCCATTTTCATGCTCTCTGCCAAGGCTAGGTTTCTGGCGGATAGAGAAATGGACAAGAGTGGGTTGTAGGCATACACTGCGTCCATGGCGCCACAACAGTTCCATTCGGGTATTTCAACTAGTTCTATTCCCAAGACTTTGCTCACAGCCTTGCTCGAAATGCCATATTCCTTAGCTGTGGTGTGAATCGAACAGCCTGGAAAGTATGCGTATTTCAATTAGACCCCTCCTTAGCCACGTTCTTGAAGAGAGAAGACCACTGAGTTTTCTGGTTCACCTTAGGCGCTTTCAGCCTAAGCTTGCCCTTTCTGAGGAGAGTCCAGCCTAACGTGGCATTCTCCATCAGACCGTGCATGTCAGTCTTGTTTGCGATTTTGAGGAAAAGCTCCGGTTCGTGTATCCTGCCATACTTCTGCACAATGTCAGCAAATGACTTGTGAAACTTTGGTTTGATCGGAATTCTGGCTGGAACCTTTTCCTTGATGGCGGTGTTTTTCAGAGCTGACATGAGTAGAGGAATATCAATGCCTCTTGGACACCGTGTGGCGCAAGTGTAACATGAAGCGCAAATCCAGATGGTTGAACTGGACAAGACCGTTTCCTTCATTCCCAGGTGCAACATTCTAACAATCTGCATGGGTGTGAAATCCATCGCCCAACTTGCGGGGCAGGAACCAGCGCAGACACCACACTGAATGCAGTCTAATATGTTTTGGCCGCCTCTCATCTTCATGACGTCAGCTAAAAACGACTTGTCCATCATTTGCGACGTTATCGCATGCCTGTGATTTGGTTTCATCTCGATTCACCTTCCTTCAATTTCGCCAATTTTTCACCAATCTCCAAGCGAACTTTTGGCGAAAGCGGGCCTATCTTGGAAACCCTAGTAGCAAACACTTCAAATGTGTCCACCATCTTAGGATACTGAGGAATGGTTATTGTTGTTGAAACTAGACGCAGGGGTTCAACACCGACTGTCTGAAGGTCTTTCTTCAAATGAGTAACGTGTTCTCTCAGTTTGTCTCCGGTGAACGCGCTGTCTTCTCCTTCAACAAACACTACGCCGTCCGCTCCGGAAGCGAAGGCTTGCAACAAATGTTTGAAGCCCACCCGCCCAGTGCTGGGCACACTTATTATTCTGATATTTGGTCCGTAATGCGCCCTTGTCTGTCCAGCTAAGTCAGCGGAAGCGTAAGCCGTGTTCTTTTCGATAAACGCTAATATTTTTGGTGACACATCGTCTTTTTGTTCTACTCCTCGGATTTGCGCCATCAATTGCTCCTCTGTGCAGTGATTCAAATCTATGGCGTCTTTCGGACAAACCGGTACACATATGCCGCAGCCTGTGCAAGACATTGGATTGATTTCCATTCGAGTCCTAAAGGTCGATGGAACTTTTTCTACGGCTCTGGCTGGACAAAACTTGAAACATTCTTCGCATCCGTTGCATTTTTTCTCGTCTACGATTGCCACCTCTGCCGACACAGGAACCTCGCCTTTGCCTAGAAATGTGGCAACTTGTGAGGCTACAGCCATAGATTCAGTGATGGTCTCCCTGATGTCTTTGGGTCCCAAGGCGCATCCGCAAGCGTATACTCCCTCTCTCTGAGTGTCAACTGGTCTGAGTTTGTGATGCCGTTCCAAGATGAAGCCGTCTGACCCTGTGTGTATGCCTATCATTCGGGCAAGCGTTTCGGTTCCTGGACTGGGCACGAGCCCAGATGAGAGCACCACCATGTCGAAGTCTTCTTCTATTGGCATCCCGAGCAAGGTGTCTGCGGCTCGAACTCGAAGGTGACCGTTGTTGGGCACTACCTCGGCGGCGCGGCCTCTAATGAATCGGACGCCGTGGTTTCGAAGTCTGGCGTAGAATTCTTCGTAGCCCTTGCCATGCGCTCTTATGTCTGTGTAAAATACCCAAGGCTCGGCATCTGGAACCTCTTTCTGAAACACGTAGGCCTCCTTGATTGCGTTCATGCAGCCAATGTTACAGCAGTATTCACAGTAGTCACTGTCATTTGCGTTTTCAACCATACGACTGCCAACGCAGAGGATAAATGCCACCTTCTTAGGCTGTTCTTTATTGGATGGCCTATGCAGACCCTGAACCAAAAGTCGTTCAAACTGCAAGTGGGTCACAACGTCTGGGTGCAAACCATAACTGTACTGCCTAACACCGTAAGGGTCCAGTATCTCATAACCAGTGCTCACAACGATGGCACCCACATTTAATTCAATCGTCTCCTCTTGTTGAGCGAAATCAACGGCATTGGCCTTGCAGAATTTCTGGCAGACCTTGCAGACTCCCTTGGTAAAGTATAGGCAGTGTTCTTTGTCTATGGAGTACGCGCTGGGAACCGCTTGCCTGAAAGGTTGGTAAATGGCTTTGCGTTGGCCCAAGCTGACTTCAAACTCGCTTTTGACGGTGATTGGACATTTTTTGGCACACTCTCCGCAGGCCGTGCACTTGGTTGCATCTACAAATCTTGGGCGTTTTCTAATCGTTATCTTGTAGTTGCCAGGCGAACCTTCAACCTTTGTTACCTCAGACATAGAGAATATTTTTATGAGCGGATGCTGGGCAACATAAACCATTTTCGGGGTAAGAATGCAAGATGAACAGTCTAAGGTTGGAAAAGTTTTGCCGAGCTGAGCCATATGCCCTCCAATGCTTGGACCCTTTTCAACAAGGTACACTTGATATCCCTTGTCTGCCAACTCGACAGACGCGTTGATGCCTGCAATTCCACCGCCAATAACTAGGGCGGCTCTATTAACCTTGACCGTCTTTTCTTCCAGGGGCTTAAGATTGCGAGCTCGCTCCACTGCCCTCACAACTAGGTCTATGGCTTTAGGTGTGGCCAATTTTTTGTCTTCGTGTATCCAGCTGCACTGTTCGCGGATGTTGGCTATTTCCAGAAGGTAGGGATTGAGCCCTTCCTGCTTCACGTTTCGCTTGAAAGTTTCAAGATGCATTCGAGGGGAGCAGGCTGCTACAACGATTCTGTTAAGCCCGTGTTCCTTTATTCCATCTCTGATCATCTGTTGCCCCGGGTTGCTGCACACATACTCGTAAACTTCAGCGATTTTGACCCCGTTGATGGAAGCGGCGGCTTCCTTGACCTTTTCTACATCAACAGTTGCGCTTATGTTTCCTTCTACGTCGCATCCACAGCGGCAAATGTAAACCCCGATTTTGGGTTCTTGTTTCACCATAGTTCTGTCCTCAATTTTTCCTTAAATCGGGTGAGGTATTCCTAATAAATATCGTATATATAAGAATTTCCTGCTAAATTAGGATATAAATTTTATAAGTATGATATCAATATAAAAATGACCTAGCGGACCAAAAAGGAAGAACCCGCATGGAAACGAAGAGAAAGTGGCGTCTGCACTGCAGTGATAGCTTTTCG
>Ga0315308_1001118_pt1 | contig 15423 bp, 25 predicted proteins | sample TDP3_MG_FD_203078 | JGI IMG/M metagenome (GOLD analysis project Ga0315308, IMG submission 203078) | Freshwater sediment microbial communities from Lake Towuti, South Sulawesi, Indonesia - TDP3 | ecosystem: Environmental > Aquatic > Freshwater > Lake > Sediment | place: Indonesia: South Sulawesi... | reverse complement strand
CGCTTATTGACGCTGATTTAAGCAATCCGAATGCAGCTGAATTGTTAGGAGTTAAGGATCAAATTGAAATTTCATCGGAATCTTTTACACCTCTTTCTGTGAATGGGATAGAATTTTTCTCCATGGCGACTGTAAGTGGAGATAGGCCTGTAAGTATGGATGCGACTGAATATGCTCAAATATTACGTGATGTTCTAAAGCATTCTAAGTGGAAAGCAGATATCGCGGTTATTGACATGCCCGCAGGAGTCCACAATGAATTTCTAGAATTACTAACAAATTTTGGAGAGAATTTACTAGGGTCCATAATTGTTTTACAGCCGGCTCATGTTGAGTCAGCGCGTAAAATGCTTCAGCTTCATAAGACTGAAGGTGTGCCTGTGTTGGGTGTTGTGAAGAATATGTCAGAGTTCACTTGTGAACATGGGACGTCATACGAAGTTTTTGGGAATGTGGACTTGGAAGCTCTATGCAAAGAGTTTGAGGTTGAGCCTTTAGGTTCCATACCGCTTTCTATGGAAATCCGCAAGGGCATGCAGGAAGGCAAGCCGTTTCTTCCAGAAGAGTTGTCACAGCCAATAACTAAAGGTGTAGAAAAGATTCTTGAAGCAAAGCCTGTAGGCGTAGGTTTTGTTGCCAGGTTAAAAGAGAGGCTTAAGGAAATTGCCCGAGAGGTTCTAATGGAGATACTAGCTACAGTAATCGAAATCTCCAACACAGAAGTTGGCATACCAGATATACAGAAAACCTTCGGATTCCCTGGAGGACGTACAATAGAACTGGATGTGACAGACGAATCACTTCGGAATGTTAAGATTCAAGCGTTCTTCAGAATAGACAACGGCGTGCTAAAACTTGTTGTGAACCCTAAAACTGTTGACGACGAGATTAGAATCTGGGAAAGAGCATTAATATGGTGCTTTCTAGGTAAAAGACCCGACACGAAGATGCCTTGGGACCTATTTGATGCGTGGTTAAGTGGAAAGGTTAGATATTCCAGCAATACAAGTGGTACGCCACGTGCGCTACAGTTCATGCGATCAGTGTGGGGTAACGTTAAAGATACACCTTCATTCACCAAACTCAAGCCTCTACTGGAAAGGATAGCATAGAAGATGAATAGCCAAGAACAATCCCAAGTACAGGTTACCAATAACCCTAGAGACGACGACCCACTTCATAAGAAACAGAAAAGTGTAGTTTCGCCAAGTGAAGAGAATAGGAAAAAAGATGGAAAGGGAAAGCCTTAAGAACTTCTGTTCTAAATGGGATAGTGGTAGAGTGGGAAAAAGTGGATATCCGGCCTAGAGTTAAGATTGATGGTAAAGGTCGTATAACAATACCATATGCTATTCGGAAAAAGTACGGCCTAAAATATGAGAGTGTCTTAGAGATTGAAGACCTAGGGCACGAAAAATTGGTTCTGACAATACTGATCAAATAGGGTGAAAGGCAAATGAAGGAAAAGGCTAAAGTGAAAACTACTCCAATGAAAATTACTTTAACAGACCCTGAACTACAGTTGGGTTGATGAGTCCGGCAAAATTGTAAAGAAAGAAGAGTGAAGCCAATGGTCGAAGCGGTAGAAGCTAAATGTGCACGCTGCGGAAAGGGTTATCCATACTCCGAACTTTACTGTATGCTCTCAGGAAGAGGCGCCAACAGCAATTGCAGAGACCATCAACACTTTTTGATATGTAACAAATGCGGAGGCTTCGATAAGAAGGATCTAGCTTGTCCATACTGCGCAAGCAAGAACATCTCTTTCCCTAACAGAATGACAGCAGACGGCAGAAGCATGATAATCCGGCAATGCTTCACTTGCCTACGCGTTTTCTGGTCTGATGGCACTAAAATTCCAAGAGTAATAGAATATCTACAATGCGACAAGTGCAAAGAATACACTAAATGTCCATTCTTAGACGCTTTCTTAAAGCTATGGCGAAAAAAGCGTGAGTTTCAAGAATACATGCCGGATGGGTGCAACTTGGCTAAAAGTTGCCGAAAATTTTCGGTTAAACAGGGGAATTAAACGAGATGGAAGCAAAGAGACATAACTTAAAGCTTGAAGTAGAATTTTCAGCAGGTTGTCAAATTTATGCCAACATGGACGCTTGATGGCGTAGAAATTGGTACAATAGAAAGAAAGGGGAATTAACTGAAAATGACGAAATGCCCCCAATGTGGAGAGGAATTGGCTATCGACCCTAAAACGGGGTTATTGTACTGTGCAGACTGCCCCTGGAAGGAAGAAGCTGAAGGATTTATCTTTGAAAAGGGTCTTGGAGGCTTTGTTCCCATCGAAAAAGTCTCGGATGAAGGATTGCTTCAGGCGATACAAGAACTCATCGAGGAGGCACTCAGAAGAGACATCAGAAGCAAGCTTGTTGAGTGCCTGAAGGATAATGGAACGCCACGTGGGAAGGCGCTTGCCAGAGAATTGGAGGGACAAAAATGAAAGATGTTATAATTTTCCATATCAAGCGAATCTATGATGGCCATAATCTCTGGGAAGAAATCAAAGCAGGAAAGAAAACATCAGAATTCCGAGATTTCACACACCACTGGATCATGCAGCTATGTGAACGTGCTCACTGGAGCTGTGATATTGGCAAACCTCAGGACCTGACTCCATATCTTAAGGTTCATCGGGCTTGGTTCGTAGTCGGATATCCAAAGGGCAATCTTCCGCGTCTTGAAGCCGATATTACCCAACTGATTTCTGACGATGTGCAAATGCAATTGGAGATCAAGTTTGCGAATGTTACAGAAGTTTCGGTTAATAGGAAGGAGAATTAAACGAAATGTCAAAACTATATTGCTGGTGGGATGCTCGAAGACATTGCATACATGGGGATGAGAGAGCTAAAGCCTGCGTTGAAGCTCCTAAGGGCAAGGACTTTTGTCAAGAAATCATAGATAGTGTTCCTAGTATTCGTAAGCGAGTACAAGAAAGTGGAAGGGAGATTACGGTTAATAGGAGTCGAGAATGATGTTAGATAATGAGAAATTTGCATTTGTTGCGGGAATAGTTGAGGGCGAAGGAACATTTTCTCTATCTAGAAGCATAGACCAGAAGCAAGGAAAGCACTATACGTCATTTCATCCACAAATCATAATCGTCAATAATAACTTACAACTCTTGGAATTTTGTCAAGATGTGGTCGGTGGAACCATATATGAAAAACAAGAACCTAAGGGGTCCTATCCTTTTCACGGAAAAGTCTTTGACTTAAGAATATTTGGACAACGTAAAGTTCTCGATGCAATAGCTAATCTGCTGCCCTTCTTAGTATCCAAGAAAAGGGAAGCTGAGTTACTTTATGAATATTGTCAGAGTAGAATTAACAGCCCAGCCAAACAGCCTTACACACAGCGGGAGAAGGAGATTTACCGAGTTCTCTGTGGTATGCATAACAAGGGGCGAGCACTTCATAGGAGTTAACAACATGCCTATTGAAATATTGACCTGTAAGAAATGTGGCTCTCATGATGTGAAGGTAGAGGGTGGAATTATAAAATGCGTACGCTGCGGCTCCACTAAATTCAAGAAATCGCCCGAATTCCCATTCATTGCTTAGGGGGGTTTAGAAGAATTGACAATGCGGATAGAGCGTCGACGTGGCAAAGAATACATTGTTATTGATACCCACCCGTCTAAGAGAATCCGGAGAGCGAAAGACCGTATAAATAAGCGGCAGAAGGAAATTCACGGCCACTTTAAAAATAGGAGTTTAATCAACATGGTAAAAATAGAGATAGATACATCAAAACCATACTTCCACAGAATGGTTGGTTGCCACGGGTGTGCCCACGAAGCCTCTGAGCCATGCCGTGAGAGAAATGTGCATCGGAACAGCGGAGAAACAGCATGTATGCTTTGCATTCGTGCTCCAAGAAGTGAAGTAGCGCAAATAATGGACAAAATCATAGCGGAAAGAGGTTGGTCAAGGCTAGAGTTTCCAAAAGATATGTACATTAGTATTGAACGGTTCGAGTTTGAAAGTAAATTTGGCAAGTTAAAACGGGCAACATGGTGAAAAAATGCTTGATTTGTTATCTGGAAAAATTCGTGCTGAGATGAAGCAGCGTGTAGATGAGGTTCTCAAGGCAGGCGAGGAATGGAACAAAACGGCTAAAGAACTTACTGAAGCTTTGAATAGGTTAACGAATGCTGTTCTGACGGGATCACCGGACCCAGCTGATGCTAAATTGGTAGCCCGGGCTGCTAGAAAACTGGGTAAAGAGACGGCGCGGTTGACGAGAGCGTTTGAAGCTCATGGCCAAACCCTAGAGAAAGTTCTAGCGAGATTTGGTTAAGTAACTTAAAGCTTTAGTGGTCTGAAGACATCCAATGTTTTTAAGCCAAGTTCGAAGAAGTACATTCTCCAGAACCCTTGTCTAACAAGAACAGTGTTTTTTGGTCTATATTTGGAGCCAAATACATAGCAATGAACCTTTAAAGCAGAATCAACGGGAATACCTTGCCAAACTAACACTCTATCTGTTATGAGCCACTTCCATGTTCCCATTCCTTTACTAGAGAGGATATCTATAGCCTTGGATACGATGTCTATTCCTGCTGGAAGGGCAACCATCCCAAGTGACCTGTAAAATACTTGGAATGTAACACGTTCAACAATAGGAGCCCAATCCTCTGGGTTCTGGCTTTTTTCAGAAACTCCGCCAAGAGTTAGGTCCATTTTAACCACAGTATTAAATATACCTTAGTAATTTTAAGATTATCTATGACATTCCGTGATTGGCTGCAGCTTTTCCGTGCACAAACGGCGCCCGCAACGATACTGTTAATTCTGGTTCCTTACCTTGCTAATGGAATACTCTTTTCCTTTCAAGCTTTAGCGATTGGTTTGTTCGCGCTTTTTGCTCATTGGATAAGTTTCGGCCATAACAGTCTTATGGATACGGCTATGGGTTATGATGTCAGGGACAAGAGCAAGAGCCATCATCCACTTGTGACCGGTAGAATAAGCATAGCTACAGCACACAATATTATTCATTGGGGCCTATGTGGCTTGGCGACCCTAGCGATCTTGATCAGTCTTAACTTCTCCCCGAATCCAACATTCGCTTTAGTCTCAATCTTTCTATGGTTTGTTTTCGGCTATGCATACAACTCTGGTCTATCCAAGGAGAGCCCATTTAGTTTTCTTCCCATTTCAGTTTGTTTTACAGCCATGGGCGCTTGGGGCTGGTTTCTAACCCATGACTCTCTAGATATCCTCGGTTGGCTGCTTCTAAGCTATTTTTTTATGACGATACTTTTTCAGATTTCCTGGTCTGGGCACTTGAAAGAGCTTGAGGTGAAAGAGAGGAGTAATATTCTAATAAGAATGGGAGCGCGAGTAGAAGGCGGAATGTTTATTCCAGGGAGAAGCTGGTTTTATGGGTATTTGGTCAAGGTTGTTAACCTCATTTTTGCCTTCTTGTTATGGTCGCTGTCGTTCGATTTGGTGAGGTTGGTGTGGTTGGAATTACTTTCGTTTTTATGTATCACCATACTTCACCAGCTCATAAAAAGGAGACCTTACAAAAGAGAGAAAGAGTTACGAAATATGTCTATAATGGAGGTTCTCACAATCTTTTTACCGATTCCCTTAGTTTTGCCATGGCTAGAAGCAATGATGCTTATGTTGCTTGGGATAGCCTACTTTGTGTTAATGAATAAGATATTGTGGGGTGTTGGATATCCTCGAGTCTAACCGCGAAGGAACTTTCTAATTCGTGTGAGGATTGGAAACTGTGTTCCCGGAACGCCTAAAGCTTCACCGACCAATGTTCTGACTTTTTCTCGAACCGGACCTTCTACGATTATGCCCCATGAACTAAAGAACTCTTCAAGTCTTGGGCTCACCTATTTTCACCATTCCTCATCTATTAGATACAAAGTCTACTAAAGGTTTTCTCTCAGCTAGGTTATTCACTAGGTTTTTCAGCTTGATTCTCTTCTCTCTTTAGAAACCTTCGTGTAAGTATACCAAACCCGAAGATACCGCCTTCCTTTGGTAGACCCAGTATGTCTCTGAGGCTGCTTTCTCGAAGAGATTTATTGCCGATTTTCTTATCTAATATGTCACCAAGAGGTTTATCTAGTAAGGGAATTGGAAATTCCGCAGCTTCTTTAAACTTTGCAAGCGCTTCGTTCAAGGTGGTGAGTTCATCTTTTGTGAGCTTTGCAAACTCTATTGATGTACCTAGTAGTTTGTTTATTTCTTCTGAGAGCTCTTCCTTCGTCTTTTCAGGCATAATAACACCAAAAACTTATTCTATTAAACGAAGTATTTAAAAGGTGAGGATAGTTATGGAACGAAAAAGTAAGCTTCGAGAAGCAACAGAACAGGTTAAGTCGGATGTTCAGGATGTCACGAAAGAAGCGAAAGAAACTGTTGAAGAGTTGAGGGAAACAATCAGGAGTACAGTGCCGCGTCCTATTAGACAAAGAATTCGAAAACGGGTGGACGATACACTATCAGGGAGACGGAGAAGAGGGACCTAGTTGAAGATTACTCGGCAACTAGAACAAGCTATGCGCGGTTGCGTTGCAACACCTGTGATAATTAAAGTGAAGCCAAACTTTCTATCTCAACTTAGACAAAGTTTACTTTTGGACTTTAAGCTTCATGGTCTCTCAATCCCTAGGTTCAGTATGCTTGCAACCGTTTTACCTAACGAGATTGTAGATGAAGTGAAGCAGCTTAACTTTGTTGAAACCGTGTACCTGGATAGGGAAGTTCGTATTCCAGAAATCAGAGGGGCAGATGTCAGTTTTGATCCGATCAAGCGGTTAATGGTTAAGCTCGCTGAAGTGAGAGCGCGTAGAGCCTTAACATTACGAAAGCCTGAATGGGTGCCTACAAGTGAGTCTAGAAAGCTCTTGGAGGCTGATAGGGCAGGCAGCGAAGGTGTTGAAGGACAGGGAATCAAAATTGCTGTAGTGGACACGGACAGCTCAGCACGATATCAAAGTCATGTTCAACTTCGAGGCAGAGTAACGGGCCACACGGTTATAGAAGAAGTAAGTGACAAGAATGGTCATGGTGGGCATGTAAGCACAACAGCTTTGGGAGGCGAATTTGTCAATCGTTTGCTAGGTTTAAAGGCGTTTGGAGTGGCGCCGAGAGCAACAGGGATAGGTGTGAAGGTTTTGAGAGGAGCAGTTGGGATGGGCAACACGTCTGATGTCATAAAAGGAGTCGAATATGCAGTGGAATGGGGAGCCCAAGTCATAAATCTAAGTTTAGGAGGCCCTCCAACAAAAGAACCAACTGAAGACCCAATGTTCCCAGTTTTCGAAGAGATAAAAGATAAAGTCATTACTTGCGCAGCCATAGGCAACGAAGGCCCAGAGGGAAGCACAACATCAGCGCCTGGAAGCCTTCCAAACGTATTATCCGTTGGAGCCATAGACATTCACGGACAGATTGCACAATTTAGCAGTAGAGGACCAACACCAGATGGACGTATAAAACCGGATGTGGTTGCGCCTGGAGTAAACATTTGGAGCGGGATAACTATTGACACTTATCTTGACTATGTTGCTGACTTTCTAGGTAATGGCTTCACTAGTATTAGTGGAACTTCTATGGCTACACCTCATGTGACAGGACTCATAGCTTTGGCTGCACAGCTCTTCAAGAAGGTGTTACCCGATGTGTCATTCAATCTGAACCTGGTGTCTAAAGTCTGCGAAACGTATGGCCAGAGAAAGGATAATGCTTACGGATGGGGTCAAATTCGATACTCATGGTTTAAACAGTACATACAGGAGCACAAGTAGTGGGTATCGAAAAGGCTTATCCGAGGTTACGAGGAAGACTGGGAAGACTTGTTGGTTATGTTCAACTGGTTAGACCATTTACTCTAGTGGCGCCATTACTTGCCGGAATATTCGGTGTTTTAACACCACTCGAAAACATAACCTTCAACCATTTTTTAATTGCAATATATGTTGGCGTAACATTAGCACTAGCCCAAGGAGCCGGTCAATGTTTAAACCAATACGCCGACGTAGAGCTTGATAAGATAGTTAAGCCCTATCGCCCTTTACCTTCAGGCTTAATTACGGCTGAGGAGGCTTTAGGGTTGGCTTGGCTACTGGCCATGTTTTCGGTGGCGAGAGCTTTCACGATCAGCACGTTTTTTGGCTTAACTGTTGTAGCTTTATTGTTTTTTGCTGTGTTTTATTCATTAGCACCATTCAGCCCACGGAGAGTACATCCACTTGTTAACACAGGTTGGATGGCGATTTCAAGGGGTTTTCTACCGATGTATGCCGTCTTGAGCATCTTTGGAAGCATGGAAACGGCATGGCAATACTCGGTTTTAGCTTTCTTCTGGGTTATGGGGATGCAAGCGACAAAGGATATCGGCGACGTACAAGGCGACAAGATGTTTGGCATAAAGACGATTCCAGCAAGTTATGGAATAAACGGGTTAAAGGCTCTAATGGTCAGCTGCTCGATTTTGTACAGTATCTATGCTCTGTCTTTCGGGTTATACATAATGTTGTCTCTGACTCCTCTAGTTGCCTTGGCTGTGCTAAGTTTAAAGAGAAAGACCATAACTGAAAACACAGTTTCATGGACGATTTTTTATGCTGGGCTAGGACTAATTTACATACTCATGTTCATCGGTGAAAGACTTTTATAAGTTTTTAAATTATATAGGTTTTGGTGACTTTATGGGTATGGGATTAAGAACCATCATTTCTGACAGAATCTCTCCACTGAAAAAACGATTGAAATTAGAAACTCCTCTAATAGATGAAGTTCCCAGGACAGCCCTCATCATAAGCAATTTAGCGATAGAATTTCCAAGCCATCTTGGAAAAGTCCCCATGATTTGTCGCGGAAAAGCCTATGGTGAGAATGCGGGATTATGGTATTCTGTTAGTTTTCCCAGGGCCCTAGTGGATCCTTCTGTTGTAGCTATTGGGGAAGCTAGAAAAGGAGTGATACCTACGGTTAAAGCTCCATCCATTGCTATTGCTTCTGCCGCTGCCCCAAAACCTACTGACGTTACTCTTAAACCCGCTGCTATCAGTATTGCGTCCGCAGCAGCTCCTCAAGTTGCTAACATAACAGTTCCGGATGTCAGCATTCCTATACTCCCTGTTGGTGCCCCCAAATTTTCTTGGGACCCGGGAATTATTCCAGCGTTAAATAAGACTATGACATCCATCTGTGATAGTTTAAACGTCATTTCAGACAATATTATGGCTGCCCAAAACAGAGTTAACCAAGTAATTTTTGCCATAGAAGATGCCTTTGAGAAAACAAAAGATAGCATAAAATCAGTCGACGGCAAAGTTAATGATTTGAGAAATAAAGAGAATACAGCCTTGGACCAGTTAAGGAAAAATACTGAAGACGCTGTTAATACGGCTTTAGGTACGTTTGGGAAGAACATTGAAGATGCTGTTAATACGGTGGTTGAAGACCTAGGTATAAAAGATAATGAAGCTTTAGACCAGTTACGAAAAAACACAGAGACAGCTATCAACGGTGGTTTAGCAACTGTTCTACCCGGTCTCTATGCAGCGTGGGGAATACCAAGAACTATGGCCCTTACATCACTTCATGTTCGCAACGTCAGCTCTCTCGGATTTGAATTTCAAAGCTATGGACAAACAACCTGCTATTACATAGCGATTGGCAGTCTTTAGATTGGAACAATAACGACTCTTCCAAGCAAACCAAGCGCTGTGAAAACAAAGGCAACTGTGGACCCTGCAGCAAATTCTTTTTTAAGCTTCGACGCTCTATAGACACCCGTTACCACAACTTTTCCACTTAGAACCTCCGCCTTTGCCGGAGTTACATATGTAGGAGCTAAAAGACCCACATTCCGTAATACTATGCCGATGTCTCGCATGTCTACTCTTCCGTCTCCGTTCAGGTCCGCGTCCGGATTCCAATGAGGATCACCCGGCTTCGAACCGTAAGCAGCATACATGATCTCTAAGTCTGAACCGTCTATAGACCCATCCCAGTTCAGATCACCCATAGCATGAAAACCAGAATCCACAACCGTAACTGTAGCCTTTACTGGAAGCGCATACAGAAACCCTCTAAGGTTAAGTGTGGGCATTCTGACACCATAAATCTTTTAAAGCACTAGGACTCATTTAAGGTTAGTGATTTGTATGGGTGCTTTCGACCAGGTTAAAAGTAATGTGAGAGAGCGAATTAATGCGATTCCAGACCTTATAACTGACCCGATTGAAACCGTTGTAGAAGGCGCCGAAAAACTGATCAAGCTCCAGCCCGTTAAGGCCGCAACCCACATAGTTGAACATGCAGGCGATGGAGTAGTCAGATTCATCAACACCCAAGCCGATATCACTCGGCGATGGGCGGGAAGGGCGACCTAAATGTCCATGGCAGAAAATATTAGGACGAAAGCTGAAGAGATCAAGGGTAAAGTACGAACACGAATAGAAGAACTCCGCACCGGTGCAAGTACAGGACACAGCCCACTCCTTGGAGGACTAGGACTAGGGAAAGGTACACTCATGAAAGGGCCACTTGTGACAGAGATTAAAGAAAAAGGAGTTATGGCCACAGCAAGAGCACGTATCGAAAAGATTCGAGGCGGAGGCGGACTTCTGGCAGGTTCCTCTAGCTCAATAGCAGAAAAGCCGACCGTGGAAAAGGACGCAGGCGCACTGAAACAGTATCGCGGAAAACTGGCAATCGAAGCTTAAGGCTTATTCAACGGTTCAACAGCAATCCGAGGTTTCTCTATTTTACTGTAGAGTTTAGCTTTTCTTAAAAGTTCACTGAACGCTATCCCCTTCGTATCAAACTCTTTCGAAAATTCTTTCCACTCTTTTTCAAGTTCTGTGGATGCCCAAATTCTGATTATCACTTTTCCTTTTTGTGTGGTGTAGCCACAATGTGGACATTTTATCTCCCGCTTCTGTATACTCCCTCTCAATGTTTTGGGCAAATTCCTTCTTATTGTTACATCTGTTCTTTTTAGTTCATCCGCGATCTCTTGGATAGTTGAACCCTGCTTTCTAAGGGTTATAGCTTTTTCAATCTCTTTTGGTGTCATTTCTGTCTGTGTACTGAATCTGAAAGTTGGAATATACTTTCCATAAATATGAAACGGTTTTAAGTTAGACGGAGGGAAATTACTTATTTCACATAGGTTATATTTTCTACCCCATATGAGTAGAATGTAAACCTCTCTTCCTGTACTATCCTTAAGTGCCTTTAGTCTTCCCAACTTATTTCTATTAAATGCAAAATATGGTGCACTATCTGGTGACCTACTACGAATCTCAATGTAAACGTGGTGCCCATCTTTTTCTGCTTCACAGTCGTAGAGACAAAGTCTAGGCATCCTTACTATGTGTAGAAACCCATGTCGCTTAAGAACCTTCACAGCTTGAGGAAAGTTTGTATCTTCAGTTATGTAGGACGGTTGCATATTTCTCTTATTGGTAAATGCCAAATTTAGCATTTTCTCTTAAGGAAAATAGAAAAATGTTATATAGAAAAGTTCTAGTCGATAGTTCTATTGGAGGAAAATAAGAATGGTTAGCATTGAACAGTTAAGAGCTGAGATGGTAGAAGCTGAAGCAACAGCAAAGTTGTTAGGACTTGAATATGAAACTTTGAATGATGACGAGCTGGAGAAGTTTGGACGAAGCTTTGAACGCCAATTCGTCTTGAGCGAAAAATACAGAGAAGTAGCTGACATTCTTAATCGCCACCGTGCCGAGATCCTGATGGGCTGCATGGTTGCCACAAAGCAATTCGCAAGCAGATTTGACGGTGAACGCCCAGAAGCAGGCAAATTTGGCATGGTTGAAATAAGGGCCGGCTTCTTCGGTATGGACGACTGGGAAGACGAAGGTTCCGTCACTGGCGGGTCCGTACAGAACTGGATTCATGCAGGACAAACCAACATGGGCGGAACCGCAGGGAACGCCGTAAAAATGGGCAAGAACGCGGTTCACGTGATCGTCGCCATCGGAGACTACGCGGACGACCCACAGATAGAATCAATACAGTTCACGATAGACGGTAAGCCAAAGCCAGGTATCTACGTTAAAAGGGCTCACAAGTTTTCTGATTACGTAACCAAAGAACTTGATGTTGCCTTCATACTGAAATACAAGACCACGATCTTGGGCAAAATCTTCCAGAGGTCAACGGCAGTTTCAACACCGTTCTTGATAGGTGCAAGCTTCATTCCAGAGAACATACTCAGAGAATACGTGGACCCTGCAAGTCTGCCAGGCGCAACTAACGACGTTGTCCTGACAACTTAGGCAAGCTGACACCCATATAGCCTCTACAAACTGGTCAAAACCGTGAATTCGGTTACCATTTAAAAAGATGGTGAAAGTATGGGAAAAATGAAGAGACGATTCATAGCTACTAACAGACTTGAAATCACAAAATCGTTCAAGGAATCAGCGGCAATCTCTGTGGCGAAGATGACAATAGTAGATACTAGCAACATATCTTCTGGTATAAATCGTGGGTTTTACATCAGTTATACTCACTCTACGAACGCTATCACTGGCACGGCAGAAATAAACTGCTTGGCAATAGACTTCACTGCTACAGCTGCATTGGTTCACGCTTATGCGATTTCAATCTACATGACTCAGACGGGCAATGTTGTGGGACGTAACGCGGTTGGAATTTGGATATACATGGAGGACATGGGAAACTTGACAGACGCTGTTTTCGACCTCTTCCTAGATCGTGTTGTGATAAACAGAGCAGAGGATAGAGATGGCTTTATTCGCTGCAAGAATCATGGCACAGCTGATGCAAAATGTGTCTTCCATATAGAAGGCTCAGGGACTGTCATGGCACAGCAACTCTTCATCATGAATACGCCAGGGTCTATGCTCGCAGGCGCTTTGTCAGGGGCAATCGTCGCGTCTTTAAAGGTCAAAATCGGCGCTCTCGGCTCAGAGACTCAATACTACATCCCACTTTACCAAAGCTAAACAACGTAACCCGGACTTCATCCTTATTCCCTCTTTTTATAGTAAGTCTTTTAAACTCAGACTCAAGTAGTCTATTTCTATGGAATATAAACTAAATATTCCGCAACGAATAGCATTGCTGAACATTCTACCATTTGAGGGCAATGTTGTCACGCTAAGGATAATTAGGGAACTTCAAAATAGTCTCAGCTTCTCTGAAAGCGAAATGAAACAATTTAATATAAAGTCACATAATAATCCTGATGGTACATCCTTTCTAACATGGGACGCGAGTTTCAACGTAGTAACAAAACAAATAGAAATTGGCAACGTTGCGCATGGTATTATAGCTGAACGATTAAAGGAAATCGAGAGCAAAAAGAAGCTTCGCATGGAAATGGTTGAGCTTTATGAGATGTTTGTTGAAAAGAAGACAAGCTAAAATATTTAAAGTCCAGATTCATATTTCTAAGTGGTGCAGAATATGAGTGACGAAGAAAAGGTCGAATATTGTCTATCTTATAAAGACCGAACAGGTACTGAAGTGTTCGAGAGCTTAGTTGTTGGTACATCGCCAAGAAAAGATATTGAGGACCGCATAGCTTTTCTTGAAAGACATGGGTACACAGACATTAGACTTCTAGATGCAAATAAGAATCCCATTGCAAAACCCGACTAAAGACTGAATGAATGACACACCTAGAAATCTCTCTTTTTTTTAGTCTGTTCTAGAAAATGTTATTAAGTTCTAGAGATGTACTTCTATTTCAGAAGACAAAGGTGTTTGCATGAGAAAAGGAATCATTCCTATAGTAGAGAAGTTTTTGCTGCCGAACCATTTGCTTGCTCTAGAGTTTTCTGAGGGTTGGATTTTTGCAAGAGTTGTTCGCAGACGTATAATGCAGTACAAGCCCTACAGCCTTATCAACTCCGCAGGCACCACAGTCGACATTGCCGCGACTTCAGCGCAGGCAGAGCTATGGCTTCGAGACTCTAGAAACACGAAGGTTGACATAATCTACATTGATAAAACCACGGACAAGGGCTTCCCGTGGATCTTACATGGGGCAATAGGCTGGAAACCCCACCAGATCCTAGTCTACCCGCGTATCCCAGAGGGCTCTAACATCCCAGGTAAATTCCCAGAGATTGATCCAGTTCAGCCTAGCGCGGGAAATCTGACAGGCTACTACAGTGGAATGGAGTCTCCATACACTAAGCCCACGGACTTCATGGAATATTGGATTCCTCCGAAAACACATGTTGGCCATGAATTCTACAACTTGGACGACAGAGCTCACAACCCTGTAGCTAACATATTGTTTGCGCTCTATCACTTCCAAATCTTTGTTCCACTACTCGCGGGAGTTGGACCACAAAACCGTATAATCCGAGATATCGCCCTACGCCATGTTCCAGCAACATTTGCCACGATAGGCTTCACAAGTGAACCACTTTCCCTAGGCACTACGCTCATGGACGAGTGGAAGGTGGCTCCTATAAGCTTAGATGATGCTATAGCACTGGGGGTAGAGTAAGATGGGATTAACTCGAGACCAGATAAGAGAGAGGCTTAAGACAGCTCAGCTAACACTCAGCACTTCAAGACAGAGCATTTTTGGCAGTGCTGTTCCAGAACGCACTAAACGAAACATCGTTGCCATCTTCATAATGACGGATGCCACACTACGCTATGTGGAAATTGAAAAACTAGAAGAAGCAGCTACTTACACAATGCTATTTGATAATGTGCCAATAGACATAGCTACAGGACCAGAACAAGGTATTCTCCAGATACCAAAAGGGGCCTATGACATTGAACACCCTATTTTAGTGCTTGAGGGCGGAACAAACCTCAGCTTCATAGCTAGCCTTGGAGCCCCTGAAGTAACAGTCTTATATTGGGACGATGAATTGTAAGGTGAATAGAAATGAAACTTAAGAAGCATAGTCACGAATTCTTGCCTGACGGAAAACTAAAAGTCTGGGTTGCTGTAGAAGAAACCACCGACCAAGAACGAAAAGCAAAACGAAAGATACCGGATTTCACAGTCACAGTACCATCAACCATTAGCAGGGAAGAACTAGATAAAACCATCAATGAAGAATACAAGAAGCTGCAAGCACAGAAGGAAAAAATTGAAGAGTTAGGCATAGGCGAAGAAGTCAAGTAGGCGCTATTGATGGCTTCTGAGCGATTGAAGAAAATTAGACAAGAACCAATACTAGATAGTAGCATTCCTCATCCTTACAGAGAAACCATCGCAAAACTTGACAGAGTAGCCACTTTACTAGAGGCTCTTCTAGGAAAACCGCCAGTAGCGGTTCGTGTTCCTGGAATGCCCCCAACTCCGTCACCTTCAGCATACATAGATGTTGTTGCACATGGATTACGGAAACACGGTGCCTTACTACTTGCCAACGATTGTTATGTTGAAACCGTAGAC
>Ga0315308_1001114_pt1 | contig 15439 bp, 14 predicted proteins | sample TDP3_MG_FD_203078 | JGI IMG/M metagenome (GOLD analysis project Ga0315308, IMG submission 203078) | Freshwater sediment microbial communities from Lake Towuti, South Sulawesi, Indonesia - TDP3 | ecosystem: Environmental > Aquatic > Freshwater > Lake > Sediment | place: Indonesia: South Sulawesi... | reverse complement strand
AAGACGGCCAGCAACATGACGGCTCGGACCACCAGGGGATAGGCCAATCGCTTACTGGCCATCAGCAGGATCAGGCCCAGGGCGGCCGCGAAGGGGGGCAGGTAGAAAAACTCACGGATCATGAGGACCGTTCCGGCTCGCACCTCCGGCAGGAATTTGACGAACTCACCCATGTCCTGGCCGGTGAGCACCAGCGCTGCAGTCTTGTGGTCCACCCAGGGCCCGAAGTAACCCACGATGGCCAAAGCCAGACCAAGGATCAAGACAATCTGGCTCTTGGTTTTAGAAAGCTGTTTCATCTCACCTCTTTGCTTTATCCATGATCGCTTTGATCTCTTCCTCTTCTTTGCCGCTCTCCTCGAAATAGTCTACCATGAATTGGCTGCGGCGCTGGCGCAGGGCCATGGGGGCTACGGCCGAAACGTCCTCAACGGTGGCCTCGGTGCGCCCGGCGGCGGCGGCGTGGGCGCGGGCAGCTTCGAGGGTCACAATCTCAGCCCGACTGGACGCAATTTGCAGGGTGTTAACCAGGTCCAGGGCCATTTGCTCGGCCTCGGGGGTGACGGTCACTTCAGGCAGCAACTCTTTGGCTTGAACGAGTTCCTCGGTAAAGGCCGCTGTCTCAGGGCTGTAGAGAGCCAGGAACTCGTGAGGGTTGTCAGCAAAAGCCCTGACGCGGTGGTAGACTTCCAACCGCTCTTCCGCTTTGGCCAGGCCGGAGACTATCACCCGCAGGCCAAAGCGGTCCATGATCTGAGGGCGCAAATTACCCTCCTCCGGGTTCATGGAGCCGATGAGGGTGAAGCGGGCCTGGTAGGTGCCTGCCAGGGGGCCACGCCGTACGTTGTAGTATCCCAGGGCAGCCGCGTCCAGGATGGCGTCCACGATCTCGTCTGTCAGCAGATTGACCTCATCAATGTAGAGGATATTGCGATGGGCGTAAGAAAGGATGCCTCGACTCAAGCGCACGCGCTTCTGTTCCAGGGCTATCCGTTCGTCAATGCCGCCCACTACGTCTTCCAGGCGGGCGTTGAGGGGCAGTTCGATCAGGCGCATACGGTCTACACCCATGATGTCCTCACCTCGGGCCAGCTTCTGGGCACAGTCGGGGCAGATGGCATCCATGCCCCAGGTATGAGCCGCCTCTGGTTCACAGCCATAAGGGCAGCGACTGCGGCGCGTGGGAGGCATGAGTTCGACCAGGCCCCGCACAGCCGTGGTCTTGCCTGTACCCCGGGGGCCAATGAGCAGCACGCCCCCCACCATCGGGTTGAGCACGGCCAGGATCAGGGCCATCTTCACTTCTTCCTGACCCACAATAGCCAGAAAGGGGTAATGCTTGATGTCGGCGGTGATAGTGGCACCCTCCACCGGTCGGGCCAGCACATCCATGGAAACCGACTTGAGTCTCCGAAGCAAAAGAGAACGTTGAGGCATTTTTAATGCTCCTTGATGTTATGTTACACTTTCTTCCACTACCCGTCGCTCCTCCTCAGTCAGGCCGTACAGGTCGTAGACGCGGCGGTCAATCTCGGCGTCCGTCTCTCGCAGGGTGCGCTCCAATTCAGAGAGATGCAGGGCTTCGGGCGGGCATTGGGCGCGGAAGTCGGCCATCAGTTGGGCGATGTGGGACAGGTTGGCGGCAGCGCTGGCTGGCCCCTTCAGCTTGCCGAAACGCTTGGCTTCCAGAAACAACACCGGTTTGTGCTGGATCTGCAAGCCTACGTCGGCAAAGCCTGCGCCGCGCACAAAGACCTGCCGGTTCCAGACAGTGGGGTCGTCAGTCGCCCAGCCCAGGATGGCGAACAGCCGAGCCACGAAGGCGGCCTCGACGTTGGCTTCGGTCGTGTCTTTGTCAGCGGCGCGGTAGTCCTGTATGAGGTTTTCGATTGCAGCGATGGGTGAATCGGGCATGGGTTTATTCCCTTATTGGTTGGTAGCAAAGGCGGTGGGGCTGAATTTGCTGGCGGTGCATGTATCAGGCAAAGATTTCATCTATGGCGAGTTCCAGTCCCTCCAAGACACTGGAGGTGACCGTATCGCCCCGGCCTACCAGGGCGCGGCGACAGTAGGCTCCTTCGTGTAACTCTAGCACCTCTATCGTGCTGGCCTCTGGGCTGACTAGCCAGAACTCACGCACACCGTGACGGGCATAGAGTTGTCGCTTCACCAACTGGTCAAGAGACGCAGTCGAGGGCGAGAGGATTTCGATGATCAGGTCGGGAGAGCCGTCAATGTGGGTTTCGGTGATGATCATCTCACGATCCTTGCTCACAAACAAGATGTCAGGCTGTACCACGTCCCGTCGTGAGAGTACGACGTCCGTCGGTGCGACGAACAGCGACCCCAGTGACCGTTCCCGTACGTGAGTACCGACGGCTACAGTCAAGTTGAATGAGATACGTTGGTGTTCTGTTGACAGTGAAGCAATCATGTGCATTTCCCCTTCAATGAGTTCGTAGCGCTTGCCGTCATCAGGCAATCGGCGATAGTCCTCATAAGTCAACAGAAGCGTCTCAGCAGTCACTGTCTCTGAAACCATGACTACCTCCTTATTTGAACACTTCAGCCACTGGGCAGGCGAAACCGGGCACGACGTCCTCGCCTTCCAATGTATCCCCGACCGACAGCAGTCGGACGTCGGCGGAAGGGCGATAGACGACAATGGTCTGTGTTTGCGGGTAAACGACCCATACCAGCCGGGCTCCGGCCTCCAAGTACCCGGCCACCTTGGTCAGCACCTCGGCGGTTCGTTCTGAAGGGGAGACGACCTCGACGGCCAGGTCAGGGGGGATGGGCCAATAGTCATTGACGTCCGCTTCAGTCGGAATGCGTTCCTGGGCCACGAAGGACACGTCAGGCGCGCGCACCGTGTCTGGGTCCCGACTCAGGTAGAAGCCAGTCTCAGCAGCGCAGACTGTGCCCAGGCGGTGAGCACGGACGTGGCCACCTAACATGATCCCCAAAGTCATAGCGATCTCTCCGTGTTTTCGACCTGCTGGCGTCATGGTACGCAGCTCCCCTTTCACTAGTTCGTAGCGGTGCCCGTCGTCGGGTAGGCCCATCAACTCCTTGCCAGTCATCGGCCTCTTGGTCAATACAGTCATTTTCCTTCACCTCCTAAAGTGCCCAGAATCCCGTACACATCTAACAGCTTCCTTGCCGCTGTTTCCCAGGTGAACTTTTCTGCTTGTTTCAATCCTTTCTCCCTCATTTCCCTGCGCAGATTCTCATCCGTCAGCACCCGCTGCATCGCTTTGGCTAATTCCTGGCTATCTGTGGCCTCCACCATGAGGCCCGCCTCCCCCACGACTTCCGGCAGTGACGGCCTGTCGGAGGTGATCACCGGCGTGCCGCAGGCCATGGCCTCCAGAGGGGGCAGGCCGAAGCCCTCGTAGAGGGAGGGGAAGACGAAGAGCTCAGCCAGGTTGTAGAGAGCGGGCAAATCCTCGTCGGCTATAAAGCCGGGGAAGATGACTTTGTCTTTCAGTCCCAATTCCTCCACCCTGGCGAACATCTCATCGTAAAGCCAGCCCTTGCCCCCAGCAATGACCAGCTTCAGCTCCCTGTCTCCTATCCCCTGGCAGGTATGGAAACCTGCCCTACTGCCTCTCATCAGCGCATAAGCCTCTATCAGCCCGCTGAAATTCTTGCGCGGTTCCAGGGTGCCCAGACTTAAGATGAAAGGGAAGTCCAGTCCGTAACGAATCTTGGCCCTCTGCAAGGCAATCTCGCCCTCCATGGGGCGGAACCTTCTCTCCACCCCGGCGTACACCACTTCGATCTTGTCTGGGGAGACGCCCAGCAGTTCGATCAGATCGTTTTGGGTGCTTTGAGAGTCGGCCAGCACCAGATCAGCCCTTTCGATGGAGCAGGGGACCACTTTGTTCAGGTAGGCTCGCAGCCCCGCCTCGGCGCATTGGGGCAAGCGCATGAAGGTCAGGTCGTGCACCGTCAGGATGGTCCTGGCCTGGCGTACCGGCGGCAGGACAAAGTCGGTCGAGTGGAAGATGTCCACCGGCCCGATGAACCATTCCACGGGTATGGGCAGGTTCAGGCGGTGCCAGAGGATGGTCAAAGCTCGCTCTGAGAGGGGCGCTCGCCGGTCCTGGAAGTTAGGAGCCTTGACCTGGGGGGTCGGAGCCGCATCCATGTCCGAAGGCGGTCGCTCCAGGCGAGAGCCCAGGCTTCCAAGCAGGCCTCCCAGGGAGCGGTCGGCTCTGGGTATCCGGTGCAGCGGGATAGCCAGCGACCGAGCCTCGGCCACCAGGGCAGCCAGGGAGGGCGTGCGTTCGAGATCCGCCGTCCAGGAGAAGAGCCACACCAGGTGGGGCATCTGCTGGCGCAGCACAGCCAGCGCCTGGTTCAGGGAGGCGACAATAACCGTCACCCCTTTCCGGGTGAGAAGTTCTTCAAACAGAGTGACGCCATCAGTGGGTTCCCCGATCAACAGGATCTTCTCACTGCCCAAGAGCCGGTAGCGTTGGTAGGGCTCGCTGTCGTGGGCCATGAACAGAGTGTACCGGTTCTCACGGTCCAGCCAGGCCAGGGCCTGCACCAGGCCCCGCGTGTAGCGTCCGATGCCCGCCCCCTGGCGCACCGCAGCCGTGTAATCAATACCAATGTGCAAACTCATCCCTCTCTCCATTCTCCATTCTCAAATCTCGAATCTCAAATCCCCCGATACGTCCATATCCGGTTGATGCCAAAGTTCCAGAAGAGGACGATGATGATGGCGATGGCCTTGGCCAGATTATAGTCAAAGGGATCGGGGATGAAGTGGCTGAAAAGGGCGGCCAGGTTGACCAGCACCAGGTTGTTGATGCCCAGCCCGATGATGTTGACCAAAGCGAACTGGGGGAGTTGGGTGCGGATGGGCCGCTCCCGCGACTCGGGGAAGGTCCACAGCCGGTTCCAGGTAAAGTTGCTCAGCACCGCACAGGTGAAGGACAGGCTATTGGAGGCCAGCAGGCTCCAGTGGAAAACTTTGTGCATCAGGTTCAGGATACTGAAATCCACCACCGCACCGATGGTGCCCACAATGGCGAATTTGATGAACCGTTCCAACTCTTTGGAGTTGTTGTAAACAAAATCGAGTAGTCTGGCCAACAATGGATTTCGGTAGGCCAGGTCCCGCATCTTGGCCAGCTTGGGGCTAGTGTAGGCTGATTCAATCAAGTTGGGCAATGACACCTCACTCGTTAATTATTTGATGATTGTCTGACTGGGGTTGCGACGGAAATCAGCCCCAGCAGGATGGCAATGTGGACGTACATGCCGTGGACGTAAAGGTTGTCGAAAAAGTTATGCACGGCCAGGTGGGTCAGAATGCCCAGGATGCCGACGGCCACCCCTTGCCAGTACCCGGAAGTGCGGCGCACCACCTGCCAGGCCTGCCAGAAGACGGCAGCCCACAGGATCAGATAGGCGCTCAGGCCGACCAGGCCAGCCTCGGCCGCGATGTTCAGATAGTAATTGTGAGCGTGGCCCAGGGGCTCATCCCAGCGGGGCAGGGCATAGGCCGGATAGACGGGCTCATAGTTGCCGATGCCTACCCCCAGCCAGGGATGCTCGCTGAACATATCCCAGCCGGCCTGCCAGTGGGCCAGCCGCTCAATGACGGCAAAGTTGGCCGGGGTGACTTCTGTGGTGTGTATGTCCACCCCTCCCAGGAAAGGCAAAAAGTCGAGGAAGCGCTGGGTGATGGCCTCCGGCAAAAGCTGCAGCCCTCCCATCAAGATGACAAAGCTCAGCAAGATGAGGGCTAGAGCGAACAGGGCTGCCGCCCGGCGGCTGCGCACCACGTTCATCACGATAAAGGCAGCGATGAAGCCCAGCCAGGCTCCCCGCGACCAGGTCATGATCAAAGCCATAGTTATCACAGTAAAAGCGACGCCATAAGAAAGAAAAGCGAATGGCCAGGAACGAGCACTGGATGTAGGACGCAGGATGCAATTCTGTGTCTTGTATCCTGCATCCTGTATCTTGTTTATATCGAGACGATGGCAAATTACCGAGGCGATCAGCAGGCTATAGGCAAGGGGCAATACGAGCCCCAAATATCCTCCATAGGGATTGGGCTGCTCGAAGGTGCCGTGAGCGCGTATGAAACGGTCGAAAAGAAGGAATCCCTCAGGGCCCACCCGGCCAAAGAACTGGTAGATGCCCAGCAGGGCCTGGGAGATGCCGGCCAGCAAGATCAGGAGGACAATCACCTTCGCTTCCCGCCTGCCGATGACGTTGACCACAAAAAGGTAGATGCCTAGCACCTCCAGCCACTTGAGGACCTCCTTCAAGCTGTACTGCAAGGAGAGGGTTACTGTCAGGGATAGGAGGATGGCTCCCAGGAAGATCAACAGGGGCAAGAGCAAGGGTGGATGGACGGTTTTGATCTCCCGCGTGGCGATCATCTTAGCCAGCCAGGCGGCTAACACCAGCCCCACCAGGGCCTCGGTGAGTCCCACGGTCATGGCCCCCAGGCGGATTTCCTTGACCGAGCCCCAGGGCACGGCAAAGATCAGCAGATACAGGCCGTACTCGGGCCGGATCAGGACCACCGTGAAAGCTATGGAGCCCAGGACGAGGACCGCTGCCAGAGTCAAAGGCAGGAGGGCGATGGCTAGCCCGGCAGCCAGAATGACGGCCGGCCAGATCAGATTGTGCAACTCCACCTTTTGCTGAAAGTCCGTCACCTTCCTCCCTCCTGTGACGCAACAGTGCCGCGTCGGCACTCCAATAATAGACTGAAACGCTTCTCTTGTCAAGCCGCTACCATTCGCCATCTGTTATCTGCTGCGAGGCCATCGTCCAGACGCCGGAACAGCCTGCCCCTGTTCAAAGTCGCTGACTGCATATAAACGGAGCTCAGCCGAACGGACGCCCCTTAGCAGCATGATCTACCCCGCAAATGCGCAATGACCCAGAGATTGTTGCCTAATTCAAAGTAACGTGGTACAATAAGAACAAGGGCGAGAATCCGGCCCCACAACAGTTTAGCGGCGCTGCTAACAGCGCATTTCATTATTCCAAAGGAGGAATTTAATGATGAAACTCGCAACCAGAATGAGCAGGCTGGGCACCGAGACGGCCTTCGAGGTACTGGCCAAGGCCAAAGCTCTGGAGGCCCAGGGACGGGAGATCGTCCACCTGGAGATCGGGGAACCCGACTTTGACACGCCGCGCAACATCATTGACGCAGCCATTAAGTCTCTCGACGAAGGCCAGACCCACTACACTCCTTCAGCGGGTATCCTGCCTTTCAAAGAGGCTATCGCCAGAGAGACGGCAACAACGCGCGATATAGACGTGAACCCCAATCAGGTTGTGGTGACGCCAGGCGCCAAGCCCATCATGTTTTTCACCATCCTGGCCCTGTGCGAAAAGGGAGATGAAGCCATCTACCCCAACCCTGGCTTCCCCATCTATGAATCTATGATCAACTTCACAGGAGCCAAAGCGGTGCCGCTCCCACTGCGGATGGAGAAGGATTTCGGCTTCGACATTGACGAGTTAAAGAAGTTGGTCAGCCGCAAGACCAAGTTGATTATCATCAATTCACCGCAGAACCCCACTGGAGGCGTTTTGGGTTGGGACGAACTGCAAGCCATTGCTGAGGTCGCCATAAAGAACAACATTATGGTCCTCTCTGACGAGGTCTACCGCCGCATCCTGTACGAAGGCGAATTCATCAGCATCACCAGCATCCCCGGCATGCTGGAGCGGACCATCATCCTCGATGGCCACTCCAAGACTTACGCTATGACCGGCTGGCGGCTGGGGTATGGCGTTATGCCTGAGGAATTGGCCGTCCAGGTCACCCGACTGATGACCAATTCCAATTCCTGCACGGCTGCTTTCACCCAATATGCTGGCATCGAGGCTCTGACAGGTCCCCAGGAGGACTCGTACAAGATGGTCGAGGCCTTCCGCGAAAGGCGTGACGTCATCGTCGAGGGCCTGAACGAGATCCCTGGCTTCAAGTGCCTGCTCCCGAAGGGAGCCTTCTACGTTTTCCCCAACATCGAGGGGACGGGCAAGAGCTCCAAGTTCCTGGAGGAGTATCTGTTGAACGAGGCAGGCGTGGCCACCCTCTCCGGCACCTCATTTGGGAAATACGGGGAAGGCTTCATCCGCCTGTCCTACGCCAACTCGGTAGAGAACATCAAAAAGGCTCTGAGCTGGATGAAAGAGGCCATAGCCAAGCTGTGAGGCCTATGAGGTAGCCAGAACCGCCCTGACAAAAATAAGGCCCTGTCGGACAGCGCCAACTATCCGGCAGGGCCTTTTTTCCTATACTACATCTCACCTTCTCGCAAGCCCGCCTATCTGGCCGGACCGTTCGGTTCAACTGACACGACCTCGACCGCCCGTTCATTGGCCAGATTATGGAAACGCACCAGGCGACGATCAAGCGGACGTTCTCGGCCAGCGATCCCCAGATAACCGCGTCGCACCCGGCCGTGGGTGAGCAGTTGTGAGACAACCCACCTGGCTGTGTTGACAGGGATGGCAAAACCAATCCCCTGTGCCATTATGATGATCGCCGTGTTGATGCCGACGACACGCCCCCTGGAGTCCAGCAGTGGCCCACCCGAATTGCCTGGGTTGAGAGGGGCCGTGTGTTGGATGATGTTCTCAATCAGGCGGCCTTCCTGGCTCCGTAAAGCGCGGCCCGGGGCGCTGACCACGCCAGTGGAGACAGTAGACTGAAAACCTAATGGGTTGCCCATGGCAATCACGAGCTGACCGACCCGCAACGAAGCGGAGTCACCCAACAAAGCATAAGGCAGGCCCGAAGCCTCGGCGCGGATCACCGCCAGGTCGGTAGCAGGGTCTTCTCCAATGAGCCTGGCCACAACCTGCGTCCCGTCTGTAAACGTCGTCGTCAGCCGCTGGGCGTTATGCACGACGTGACTGTTGGTGAGGATATACCCGTCCGGCGCGATGACCACGCCGGAACCTGCGCCCTCCCGCTCCGGCCAGTGCCTGGGTGGCCGCTTCCCAACGGCAATGCTGACGACGGCTGGTCCAACACGGTCAACGACGGTGGTGACTGCCCGCGAGTAGGCGTCAAGCAACTCCACGTCAGATGTATCCGTCACGCCGACTTGGTAGGAATCCTGAACGCCTGCCTCTTCATCCGTTCAATCCCCCTTATCCGTTGTACTCCCCTCCTCAAACACTTCTGCCGTAAAGACGTAGAACCGGGTGCCCTCCTTTTTCCACGCATCTTTGGATAGACCCGCTTTCAGGCAGAGATTTTCCAGCATTTCCTCTCGATCCCAGCCCTGCTCGGGGGCCACCTGGGGCAGGTAGACGGCTTGATTCAGATCCCGGCGGATGATCACCCCGTGCAGACCGACCTGGATCTGGTCAACGCTCTCTACCTGCTCCAGGGGGGAGAGGACAGAGATTTCGATCTCGAGGTCTGACAGTTCCTCCCCGGTTACGGGAGGAAAACGCTGGTCGCCAACCGCAGCCGAGACGGCCATGCCTTGCACCACCAGATACAATGGCCTGTCACCGATCAGGTGCCCGATGCAGCCCCGCAACTCGCCATGCTTCTTGAGAGTGACAAAGGCTCCCCTCTCCTGAAGGAGAGCTGGCTTGGTCACTGCAAACTGGGGGAAGGCACCCGTCTCCAGAAAATGGGCAATGGTCTGCCGGGCCATGGCCAGAAGTTCCTTCTTGTCTTCAGCGCTGAGAGGGATGGCTTCGGCCACTGGACCAGGAGGCGTAGACACGACAAAGCTGATGGGATTGCCCTCCCCCCGCCAGAACATCACCGCCCCATAGCCTACTACCTGGCTCCTGTCACCGATGGGGACGTCGCCAGAGTTGGCATATTTGAGCACCGTGACTTGATTCGCACCCAATCGAGGAGCAGCCAACATGGCCGTCATAACCGACCCTTTGCTGCACACGGTTGTGGCCAGGTTAGGGATGCCTTTGCTCATCCACTCGCGGTCTGTGCCCAGCAACACCTGGGGGTCCATGGTCTCAATGGCAGCCAGCATGGCTGCGTCCGAAGCGCGGGCGTCATCGTAGGCCGGCCAGTGGGATAGGTCGGTGCTGGCCACAATGAGGGCCTTGCGGTTGGCCAGTGCCTTCACCAGAGCCTGGCTGAGCACCTCCGCGATCTCTAAAGAATCGTCGTGCAGCACGATGGGCACCACCTTGAAATCTCCGCTCAGCGTTCGCTGCAAGAAAGGTATCTGGTTCTCGACGGGATGTTCGCCCTCGTGGCCAGTGCGGTCGAAGAGGATGCGCGAGTCGGCGGACAGGAGGGCGGCGGCCACTTCCCCGTCAACGGGCACCGCACCCAAGGGGGTCTCGTATGCCCCCCGTGCCCAGACCGCGATAGGTGCGGTCCCACCTCCCGCGTGGGTGTCACCGATGACCACGACGGTGTCATAGTCAAGCCCTTCGATCTGCCTGTAAGCATGAGCCGCCACCCAGCCGGAGTAGATGTAGCCAGCGTGGGGCACGATGAGAGCGATGGGTTCGCCCTCGATCTTTTCGGCGTCCTTTTCAGCCTCGGCCAGATAGCTGTCCACCATGGCCGCCAATTGCTCCGGGTCTCCAGGGAACCACATATTGCCCCCCTGGCAGGGGTGGACGTCCTCAGGCGATGGTGTGCTGGTCGGAGGCACCGTGGATTCCGAAGCCAAAGGGCTGGCCAGCGGCGTTGGCACAGGTGTGGCTGAGGGTGCGCCGCAGGCAGCGAGCACCGAAACAACAAGAGTAAATTTTATTAAAGTTATAAACGAAACTTTCATAAACGACTCCTTGAACTTTAAAGCGGCTCAGAGCCCTTCATAATGGTGGGTAGGTAAATTGGACAGTCGTAGTAGAAGACAGCGGTCTTGGCCTTTTGGGCATAGGAGTTGAACATAAAGGTTTTCCACACGAACTTTGAGCGGTAGTTCTCAATCATAAGGAGCATCGGCCCTGCATCAATGCCCACGTACTCATGGGCGTACCAGTCGTCGGCCGGGTTACAAGGAGTAGTAGTCCCCACCAGGTTATAGGCATCGCGAAAGCCGTATACCCCCCATAGTTTAGGGTAATTCTCGTAGTAGTTCTTCAGCACTGACAGAGAAAGTGCAGGGTTAAAGACAATGCAGGAGCCAGCGCCGTAAGGGGCGATGGTACCGTCGTGGTTAGGCGGAGGATCTTTGAGAGGACGAGCGCCATAGCTCTTGGACTGCCCCCCATTGTACCCACCCGGACCGAAGCAGGCCGTCAACCCCCAACTATTTGCCGAGTATGTGGAATATGTGATGCTATTGTCAATACAGAACTGCCTATTGGCCAAAGCGGCGGCTGTGGAGTTGTTCCACCAATTGGTGGGAGTAATGGGATGGTAATCGGTCAGGCATCTGAGATCAAACCAGCAATGGGCAAAGAAATAGGTAAAGAGAGACCCCCAATAGGTTTGTATGAGACAGTAATCATCATAGCACCCCCTTTCTCTCTCCCAGGCATAGAAGACGTCACTGGGGACGGAATGGGTAGGTGAGCCAATAGCCAACAAACATATCAGTATTGTTTCATCGGTATAATGGTCCCAATGACCAGCAAACCCATCTCCAGGATTTTCAGGTTTCCACTCCATGTAAAACTGATTGGTCGCCAGATCAAGCATCCAGTCCCATTCCACCCTGCGGTAGATGCCATCGGCCAGCGCCCGGATGTCAGCCTCGACGGGGTCAGCCGGATCATCGAAATACTCTCCAGCAAAGAGCACCCCGGCCATCAATAAGGCTGTATCAACCGATGATAGTTCAGAGCTCGGAAGCCGTTGCCCCGTTTCCATATCGAGCAGGTGATAGAAGAACCCCTTATAGCCGCATGTCCCCGTGATGGCTGGACCTTGTACACAGGTGGACAGGGTTTGCAAGGTGCTGCGTACCTGGCTGGTGGCCATCGTCCGGCTGATCCACCCCCTCTCCGCACCAATGCCCATGGCTGTCAGACCAAACCCGACGGATGCTATGCTGCTGGCTTCTCGATTACTGGCCCTGTCTTTTATCAAGCCAGTCGTTGGATGAATAGAATCCTGGAAGTACTTGAAAGCTCTGCGGCTGACTAATTCAAGGAACTGGTCGTCGGTGGCATAACCACCGTCGAGGTCAACAAAGTGCAGATCGTCGAAGTAGAGGCGGCCCTGGTTGCGGGTGACGTGGCCGTTATCGAAGCGGATGGCCACCTGTCTCATCTGAGTCCAATTAACGTTGGTCAGTGTCCTCAGATCAACGGTCACTTTCTGCCAATCGCTGATGATGTCGGTAACTTCAACGATGGCCTTATCGCTATCATTCCACTTCTGATCCTCCACAAATTCAACGTAGAACCGAGTCGTGTAACCTACACCCTCGTCCCCCTTCACCCACAGATGGAATTCATCGTACTCGCTCAAATCATAAATAGGATTGTCCGGATTGGGATAGTAATAGGTGAAATGCTCCCAATAGCCACCCTTCGAGCTGGGCGTGCTGACATCATAATCCAGTTGCAGAGCATACCCATTGCTGCCGCGGCGCACGGCGCAAGTGAAAGTATCGGTGACGACCGCTCCTCCGCTCTCCCAGCGGCCCTGATCGCCGAAGAAGTCATTGGGAGCCTGCGCGTCATCGAAATCATCGAGAATGTAGCTGACTGGGGCGAAATTGTCGGGGAGGGGGGCTGCCCGCGATGCACTACTTCGGCTTAACAGCATCATTGTCCCTACCAGGACCACTATGGATACAAAGAGGACAGCCGCAAAGCTGATCCTTTTTGATCTCGCTCGATCACCCACGGTAGGACCTGCTGCTTGGATCAATTCTTTTTCCATAATCGTCCTAAAAATGCGCTCAGCCCAGGCAATATACAGTGTGTCGTACGCTTTACAATTCCTGGGAAATCGAGTATCATTACATCAGGAGACGACACGGACAGACATAGAGCGGATAGGATTCAGTTATGGAGGTGAGTCATGTCAACCCCTGTGCCAGTGAAAATCACCGAAGAAGGGCTTTTTCTTCCTCGCCAGGCATATCAAGATTTGGGCGAGGTCGAGGTGTTACGTCACCCTGACTACATCCTTATTAAATCCAAGGCGATATCTAACCGTGGGCTACGCGATCAAGTAACAGAAGTATTGCGTGAGGCCGGATTGCTTGTCGAACCAACATGGGAACGGCCGCCCACGGTACCCCCGGAAGAGCGGGCTGCGCTGGCCAGGAAGTTCAGCACCGGCCGACCACTCTCGGAGATCATTATTGAAGAGCGTGAGGAGAGCTGGTGAGCAACTACTATCTGGACACCAGCGCCCTGGTCAAACGGTACATAGATGAGACCGGGAGTGCCTGGCTCAGAGCACTGGTAGACCCTGCCCTTTCCCCAGTGCTGGTTGTGTCACAACTGCTCATCGTTGAAATGGCCAGCGCCTTCAACCGCCGCCTGCGTGAAGGAACTGTCAATCGGGGCGATTACACACGAATGAGGGATTGGCAGTAGACAATCCGAATGAGCATCCATGATGAACTTGCCTCAATAATCCGCGGGCCCCATCGGCTGCTCCGCCTCTTCACCTGGCTCCGCCTCCCCCCACACCCCTGGGATAGGATTCCCGCAGTATTCACACTTCCCATCTACAATGTGGTAATCTACCACGGCAAAACCCTGACGCTGGATGATCATCTTGCCACAGCGAACACAATAGGTTTGGTCGCCGGGGTGGCCGGGCACGTTGCCGATGTAGGCGTAGTGGATGCCTTCCTCCATGGCGATGGCCCGCGCCCGCTCCAGGGTCTCCACCGGCGTGGGTGGCAGGTTCTTGAGCTGGTACTGGGGAATGAAACGGCTGAAGTGGGTGGGCACGTCGGGGCCCACGTTGTCCACGAGCCAGCGGGCCATCTCCCGCAGCTCGTCTTCGTCGTCGTTCAGGGTAGGCACCACCAAGTTGACGATCTCCAGATGGACGCCTTCCTCCTGGATGATCTGGATGGTTTCCAACACCGGTTCCAGGGTGGCGAAGCAAACCTTCTTGTAGAACTCTGAGTTGAAACCTTTGAGGTCAATCTTGATGGCATCCACAGCGTGGCACAACTCCCGCAAAGGGGCCGGGTTAATGTAGCCAGCGGAGATGACCACGTTCTTCAATCCTTTGGGCCGGGCCAGGCGGGCGATGATCAGCATGTACTCATAGAAGATGGTCGGCTCGGTATAGGTGTAGGCGATGGACTGGCTGCCCACTTGCAGCGCCGCTGCCACCACGTCCTCCGGCGGCGCATCGTAGCTGTCCACCTCCTCCGGTGGCACCTGGGAGATGGTCCAATTCTGGCAGTATTTGCAGTGCAGGTTGCAGCCAGCCGTGGCCAGAGACAAGGCATAGCTGCTGGGCAGGAAATGGTAGAAGGGCTTCTTCTCAATGGGATCGTTGTTCACAGAGCAGGGGTTGCCGTATACCATACTGTACAGCTTGCCGCCCTGGTTTTCTCGCACCCGACAGTCGCCCCGCTGCCCCTCCGAAATGATACAGCCCTTGGGGCAGAGCTGGCACTTGACATAGTCGCCCGCATGGGGCGTGTGGCAATAGAGGACGCGGGAGGGTTCAGCCGTGCCGTGGCAGGCCGTGCAGTCCAGTCCCTGGTCCACGATACCTGTGTAATACATCGCTTCTATAGCATGAGGCCCTGGCGCGGCCTGCTTCGAAGCCCCACCCAGAGACAAGCCAACCCTGCTCAGCCGAGACCATTGGGAAACCAGCGCCCCCCCGCCCAAGGCACAAGCGCCCAGGCCCATCAGTCCTCTCAAGAAATCACGTCTCGAAATCTCTCTTTTCCACATAGCAATCACCCCCGGTATGCAGGTCAACGAGTCCATCAGGCCACAAGTCAATGAGAGGAGACTCAGTAGATCACAAATTGCTCCCGCTGGACCACAGTCCAGCGGCCTCAACGCGGACTGTGGTCCGCTTTGAGCCTTAAATCGTGATCTACTGAGACTCGTTAACCCGTCAACTCATTCACTACTTTCCTCGTTGCCCCCTATACAACGCGTGCTCCTACGTAACGGTCCCTGAGGGTTTCACTAAGGCCTTCCCGGTCCATCTTCACAGCAAAGGGCAGATAATCCAGTATATCCTGGGCCGTTATGCCATCTTCCCCTTTGTCTTCGGCGGCAAGGTCTCCGGCCAGTCCGTGAATAAACACACCCTTTCGAACCGCATCCTGAACAGATAGCCCCAGACCGAACATGGCAGCAATCGTCCCCGTCAGGACATCACCCGACCCTGCCGTTGCCATGCCGGGATTCCCACTCATGTTGATGAAAACTCTTTCATCGGGATATCCTATCAGCGAATGAGCTCCTTTCAGAACGATCATGGCATTCAACTCCCTGGCAGTGCGCTGAAGGATGTCTATCTTATTGACGTCTATCTCGCTTGCAC
>Ga0315308_1001113_pt1 | contig 15440 bp, 14 predicted proteins | sample TDP3_MG_FD_203078 | JGI IMG/M metagenome (GOLD analysis project Ga0315308, IMG submission 203078) | Freshwater sediment microbial communities from Lake Towuti, South Sulawesi, Indonesia - TDP3 | ecosystem: Environmental > Aquatic > Freshwater > Lake > Sediment | place: Indonesia: South Sulawesi... | reverse complement strand
CGAAACTCGGTTTAAGCGAAAGCCTCAGTGGATCTCCCTTCTTCCCTCGCCTTTCGCAAAGTCATTAGGGTTTGGCTCTGTGCAAAGGGTCATGCTGCCATTTGGATGAGGCCTTCCGCATCCTGGGCCTCCTCAGCCTCTGAGGGGCATCTGCAGGATGATGGCCCGGGCGGTCACGTGTCTTCTAGGGCCTTCTTGTAGTTGCCCTGTCTGCCGACTGGGCAGACCCTGACGCAGGTCCCTTGGCAGTACTCGCTCCTGTGGGCGCACTTGGCCTTGTCGAGCCTCGCCAGCCGCATCCTCTTCCCGGCCATCTCGAAGTCGTAGGCTTCGCCGAAGGCCTTGGCCGGACAGGCCTCAACGCAGAGGCTGCACTTCTCGCCGAGGCAGATGGGCTCCATATGCATCGGATTCGGCTTGAGCGGAGCGGTGGTTATGAGGGCGGTTAACCGGACCCTGGGGCCCATCTCCGGGGTCAGGAAGAGGTTGCTGAGCCCAAGCTCGCCTAGGCCGCAGGCGACGGCCGCATGCCTCATCGAGAAGACAGATGGGTAGGCGTCGGGGAAGGGCATGGGCGCGAAGGTCATGCCTGCGGAGACGGGGACGTAGAGGGACTCGTAGCCCTGTTCCTCCAGCCAGACGGAGCCCCAGAGCGCGATGCGATGGGCCTCCATGTTATGCGTCTCGTAGCAGCACCGGCCGTAGACGTGGGCGTACATGGCGCGGTTAAGGTCCGTCACCTCCTCCTTGGCGCCGTCCGAAACGCGATGCTCCTTGGGATAGACCTGAGCCTTCTCCATCCTCTCCAACAGGTCTAGCAGAGACCTAAGCACGGGGATAGGAACGGCTACCACGGCCTTGGCGCCGGGGAGCAGGTCCGTAGCCCTATGCCCTGGCGGGGCGCCCTCCAACCTCTCGACGGGCCCTATGCCCACGGCGGGAGCGTTCAGGGACTCCCTCAGGTACTTCCTGAAAGCGAGAGTAAGCTCTCGGCTCATAGGCGAAGACCGCCCAGCTTCCCGACAGGCTTGGCACATAAGATTTTGCCAAGACGGCGCAGGCTCCAATCGTCTGAGGGATGGATGGCTTAAGCCATCTGGGCGCCGCCAGCCTAGAGGACCCCTCATAGCGGCGTGAGCGACTAAGGCCCATTGACTGTCGGCGTAAGGCTTTTCAGAAGAGCCCCTGCGCATCTGGCCAAGGATCATCCATGAAGGTTACCAAGGTTGAGAACCTGCAGATCCGGATTCCACGCGAGGAGGCCTACCCGTCTCTGAGCAGGAGGTTCCCGCTTCCGGAGTTCTTCCAGGCCTCGCTGGTTCACGTGGCGACGGATGAGGGAATCGACGGCTACGCCGATGGCGCGGCGGGGCTCGCGGCCGCCCGCAGTCTCGTGGGCAGAGACCCCTTCAGTATCGAGCTTCTGCTGGAGGAAGGCGTCCTCAAGGATGAGCCCTTCCTTGAACACGCGCTATGGGACGTCATCGGTAAGGCCTCAGGCCGGCCGGTCTATAGGGTGCTGGGAGGCTACAAGGACCGCGTGAAGGTCTATCTTACCACCGTCTGGAAGGACCGGGCGAGGGGCGTCTTCGGCGATGCCGCGGACTGGGCCAGGGTGGCCGAGTCCTTCGTGGAGCATGGCTTCAAGGCGATGAAGATCCAGGTTCATAGGCCTAGGCCCTTCGACGACCTCAAGACCATAGAGGCGATCCGAGACAAGCTGGGCGACGAGATCGAGGTGATGTGCGACCGAACCGGGCGGCCGGACGGCTGGACCTGGGACCGTTATACGGCGGTCAAGATGGCCCGCGCCCTGGAGAAGCTGAACGTGACCTGGCTGGAGGAGCCCCTCGATCGCGACGACCTAGATGGGCTGACGGAGCTCGCCGCGGCGGTGGACATCCCGATCACGGGCGGCGAGGCGGAGCGAGGCATCCACAGGTTCCGGCTCTTCCTTGAGAAACGCTGCTTCGACATCGTGCAGCCCGATGTGCACTGGGGCAACGGCATACTTGTCGCGAAGAAGATAGCCGCCTTGGCGGAGGCCTACGGGAAGCCGTGCATCTACCACGGCGCCGACGGCCTCGGAGCCGCCTCCACGCTTCAAGCCACGGGCGCCGCCCCCAATTGCCCCTGGTACGAGCTTACCACACATGCGCTCCAGCCGCCGTACCCGTACAGCCCGCCTGAACCGGTCATCCTCCCTTGGGAACGATGGGAGCCCTTCCGCCTGCTCGTAGAGGACCAGCCGCTCTACGAGATAGAGGACGGCTACATTCGCATCCCCGACAGGCCGGGGCTCGGGCTGAGGTTCATCCCCGAGGCCCTAGCTAGGTACACGGTTGCACGCGGTCCGTAGCCGACCGTCAGCCTTCCGTTTAGTCTCGGTCCTTCTAGCGTATGGCTTCGGGAGCTCCCAGCTGAGCGGAGCGGTAGCAGGACTCCGCGATCTTCACCGCCATCAGCCCGTCCCTGGCAGTTATTGGGGGCTCCGCGTCCTCCTTCACGGCCTTTACGAAGTCCATCAGCATCAGCTTCAGCGACTCATCTGGCTCCGTCACGGCCATCTGCTTCCTGCCTTCGCCGGTTATGAGCTGGACCTCCGACCTGTACCTGTCCGCGGCCAGGTGGCCCTCCTCGCCGGAAAGCTCCAGCCGCTCGAATCTAGCCCGTGAGATCTGGAAGGCATCTACCACGGCTGTCATGCCATCGCCCTCTAGGAGGGCGGTGAAGCCGTCCTCGACCTCCAGCGTCCTAGAGTACGTCAGTGAGGCGTATGCGCGCTGGGGCCTGAATCCCGTAAGCCAGAGGGCGGTGTCAAACAGGTGTACGCCTAAGTCGAGTAGGGTGCCTCCGCCCGCGAGGCTCTTGCTTACTCTCCAGCCGGAGGCCGGCTCCTGACGCTTACAGGCCATCAGCAGATACGGCCGGCCTAGGAGCTCTAGCAGGGACTTCGCCTCGCGGTACACGGGATGGTACCTGAAGTTGTGGGCGACCATAAGCCTGAGACGGCTGCTCTCCACGGCCTTCACCACGGCTTCCGCCTCCTTGACGCTCACGGCCATGGGCTTCTCCACGAGCACGTGCTTCCCGGCCTTCAGGGCCTTGACGGCCATGTCCGCGTGGAGGTGATTGGGCGTAGCTATGACGACCGCATCTATCTCCTCGTCGGCCAGGAGCGCCTCATAGTCCGTGTAGGCTTTCGGCGTCTGAAATCTCTCGGCTGAGGCCTTAAGCTACTCGGGGCTCCTGCGACATAGCGCCGTAAGCCTCGCGCCGATGCTCTGGGACGCCAGAACCTCGGCGTACCTCGACCCGTGTCTGCCGGAGCCCACGATGGCTACGCGAAGCATCCTTACAGATCCTGGGAGGAGGCTTATCCGAGTTAACTCCTTGCCTATTTGCCTCCCGGGGCTTGCTTCAGCTCGTCTGTGTTGTCGCGGATCTTCCGGATCGCCTCGAGGACGAGGCCCATGTCGCTCTCGTCGCCCAGGAAGAGCCTGTGCGGGAAACTGCAGGCCTCATGCCGATAGATCCTTTCAGCCTCGGTGCAGTAGACCTTGCCGTAGTTTAGGTCCGGGCGGTGGAAGGGACACTTGTCCCAGGTGGTGTTCTTGAAGACGGGATGATGATAGATGGGCTCGCCGTGAGCGCCGACGCTGCAGGGGACACCCTCCGCCCGTAGGGCTTCTAGGAACCTGTCGCGTAGGATGCCGTCGAAGCGGTCCTCGTGGTACTTGAAGTTCCAGTAGTAGAAGCACCAGCGCGTGACCCTGGGGTCGCGGCTGATGGGCTTGACACCCTCGATCTCCCTGAGGCCCTTGGCCAGGTACGCGGTGTTCCGTTCGCGGGCCTCCACCTGCTCGTCAAGCCTTGAGAGCTGCGATAGGAGCAGGGCGGCTTGGAACTCCGTCATTCGCATGTTCGAGGCGAAGCGGTGAAACTCGTAGAAGGGCCGGCCGGAGACGCGTCCGATGTGCATGAGGGAATAGGCCTTCTCAGCCAGCCCGGAGTCGCTGGTGAGGACGATCCCGCCTTCGCCGCACGTAAGCGTCTTGCCCATCTGGAAGCTGAAGCAGCCCAGATGCCCTATCGAGCCCAGGCGGCGGCCCCGCCACTCTGAGCCATGCGCGTGCGCGCAGTCCTCTACAACGAACAAGTTGTGCTTAGAGGCGATCTCCATAAGCCTATCCATGTCGCACGGATAACCGCCGTTATGAACGGGGATGATCGCCTTCGTCCTAGGCGTTATAGCGGCCTCCACAGCCTCGGGGCTGATGTTGTAGCTCGCCGGGTCCACGTCCACGATCACGGGCACCGCGTTCACCAAGACGACCGCGGTCGCCGTCGCGATAAACGTCAGCGCAGGAACGATCACCTCGTCCCCCGGGCCCACGCCGGTGGCCTTGAGCGCGCATTCCAGGGCCTGGGTCCCATTCGTGACCGCTATGCCATACTTCGCGTGCTGGTAGGCTGCGAAGGCATCCTCCAGCTGGCCCACCTTGGAGTCCGCGGCCTTCTCATAGGCGCCACGCCACCACTTGCCGCTTCGCAGGACCTCCAAGAGGGCCTTTTCATCCTCTTCGTCGAAGATAGGCCACGGCCTGCCCAGCGTACGCTTTACAGTCGGCTCCCCGCCGTTTACGGCTAGCCTCGCCAAGACCACACACCTTGGGTACGATGAACCCTCTTTCACATTAAGCCTTATCCTCTCCCTGCCTGCTACTCGTCGAAGAACCAGTTCCTTACGTGGTCAGAGACCGGCAGGTTATCTCAGCCTATCGCTTCCTTCAAGGAGGCCGCGGCTGCCCGTCTGCCTATCTCTGCGCCGACCGTCTACGCGAAGAGCCCCGAGGCCCTAGCTGGCGTCTAAGCGGCGATGGCCACGACGGCGCCTTGAGCCGTCTCAAGTATGACGACGAGGCTGAACGCGAAGCCGTCGACGGCCACGGTGGAGAAGGATATGGTCGCGCTCCTGGTGGCCTCCATGCTCATCGCGGAGAGCGAGACGGAGACCGCCGTGTAAGCCAAGGCCGCAACCTGGGCGGACGAAGCCTGCACGACAAGGGCTTCAGCCTCCGCCACCGCCGTAAGCGTCAAGGCCACCTGAGCCTGAGCAGACGCCGTGGCATTGGAGGCCGCCGCAGCAGCGGTAAAAGCTTTAGCCTGAGCAGAGGAAGCGGCAGCAGCCAAGGCCTCGGCCTCAGCCACTGCTGCTGAGGCGGCTTGCGCCCAGCTCATTGCATGGCCCACAGCCTCAACCACCGCGAGGACCTGCGATACAGCCGTGGACACAGCGGAAACCGCTGCAGACACATAGCTCTGGGCTTCCACAACCGCCTCGACCGCCGTAAGAGCGTAGGACAAAGCCTGAGAGTACGCTGAGGCGGCGGCCTTAGACTGCGACGCCGTAGCCGACGCCCCGGCTGAGGCCCCTGCACCGGCGGCCGCCGCCGCGGCTGCGGCTGCAGAGGAGGAGGCTGAGGCCGCTGCGCTGGCTGCGGCTGAGGCGTAGGAGGCGGCTTGGGCGGCCGCGGCGCTAGCTGCGGCTGCGTTGGCGAAGGCAAGCCCGGCGGCGGCTGCGGCTGCTTGGGCGGCTGCGGCGGCGCTAGCCACGGCTTGAGCAGCGGCCATGGCGGAGGCTGCGGCTGAGGCGGCTGCCTTGGCGGCGGCCTTGGCCTGGGCGGCCGCGGCTATGGTCGCGTTTGCCGAGACCTTGGCTTGGGCTATGGCGGTGGCTGATGCGTTGAGTGCCTGGTCTAACAGCACTGAGGCGTTTTGGGCGGCCTTGGCAGCCTTAGCTGCGGCTAGGAGGACTACGTTGACGCTTACGTCTGAGGGGCTGCTGGGGGCTATCTGCATGTCAGGGGGGTCGAAGACGTAGAGCCCATCCACGGTGACCTTGTCGAAGGAGAGGCTTTCGCCTGGGCTGATGCCTGAGGTTGAGACGAGGACGGCCTTAACTATGAAGGGCGCTGTGGACGTGATGGTCACGTTTCTCCCCTGGGTGGCTGAGGCGACGTTCACGGTCGTGGAGAGGTCTCTGATGCCCAGCTGGCTTTGGGCCAGGGAGCTTTGAGCCCTCGATACCTGGTCTAGGTTGTTCAAGAGCCCTTGCAGGCTGCTTCGCAGCTCGGCAAGCCTGCTGGCCAGGGTGGCGTTGACGCCGCCCAGCGTCGTGTTGACTCCGCCGAGCCCCGTGGTCAAGCTCCCTTGAAGCGCGTCGAGGGTTCCGTTAAGCCCGCCAAGCTGCGTCGCTAGGCTACCTTGAAGAGCGTCGATCTCGTTCAGCGTCGTGATGATCTGCTGGCGAAGGGCTTCCGTTTCCCTAGCTTGCTCGGTAACAGCGGATAGAGTCCTGTTAGACATATCAGCTAATAGGGCGGTGGATACGAGAGAAACCGCCAGTACGGCTACGAGGAGTACGATCAGGCTCTTCCTTTCCCAGCCACCCGACGACATAGGCCCCCATTGCTTCCTTCATGATATTTATGCATTTGGTCACAAAGAATATCTAGGGCGAGAAGTCGCTCATCTCTTCAGCATCTGATGGCTTTCCCTAACACTCTCGCCAAGGCATTGGTTAGAAGCCTCCGCTCGATGTCTCTCCGAGGCCAACAGCTTGGTCAGGCTCAATCGTGGGGCGTCGCATCCATAACCATCGCCTAAGACCTAGACCGCGTCCTCGAGGCCGCTTATCCAGTTGCGGGCCGTGGCATCTGGTATGAGCCGCTCCAGCCTACTGGCTCGCGATCGCGGGAGGGAAAGAGTTAAGCCCCATACGCGGGCTATTGGGCCCTCAACCGTCGCAGACTCGCAGGTAGGTGTTATCGTCCTTGAGGAACCCTGTGAAGGCGAAGCTCAAGCGCGGCGAGGTCTCGCTTGGAGCCTGGGTCTCCATCGGGCATCCGGACATACCGGAGAGGCTTGCGAACCTGGGGTTTGACTGGCTCCTCTTCGACACGGAGCACTGCCCCCTGAACGTGGAGGTAATCCAGGGCCTGCTCCAGGCGATGAGCTACGCGAGAGAGTGCGTGCCCCTCATCCGCGTCGCCTGGAACGACCTTGTCCTGATCAAGCGCGCCTTGGACATCGGGGCCTACGGCCTCGTCATCCCCTGGATAAACACCCGAGAGGAGGCCTTGAACGCGGTTAAGGCCTGCAAGTATCCGCCCGAGGGCCTGCGGGGCTTTGGGCCCAGGCGCGCCGCCGCGCGCGACCCAGAGTACGTGAAGACCGTGAACGAGGAGCTCCTGATCATGGCTCAGATCGAGACCGAGGCCGCGGTAAGGAACCTAGACGAGATACTCGCGGTGAAGGGCATCGACGTGGCCCTGATAGGGCCCTATGACCTTTCCATGTCCCTAGGCGTCTTCACCCAGTGGACGAGCCCCAAGTTCCAGGCGGCCGTTGACAACGTCCTCGAAGCCTGTGAGAGATGGAAGGTGACGCCCGGCTACGTCTGCGATGACGAGAACATCAAGGAGGCGGTGGAGCGGGGTTTCAGGTTCCTCTCCATAGGCGGAGACGAAGGCTTCATGATCAAGGGCGCCTTGGACTCTCTGAAACGCGCCAAAGAAGCAACCAGCATGCAATAACGTCCACTCTTTTCTCAGCCGGAGATAGGATAACTCTTCTTGCGAAGCGGCTGAGCTGAAGAAGCGGTCAAGCTTAAATACCGTTCAGAGCGAACCCAGGCTTGAGCCCCCGCGGTTCCGGTCCATGGTGGGCGCTATGGCTATTCGTGTAGGCTTTAGATTCCTTGCATGTCTGTTGGTGCTTGCCTTAGGGTTTGGCATCTTTCCCACCGTTTTTCCCGGAAGGGTTGACGTATGGGCTGTTGAGGAGTACGTCTACTACGGCTATGTGCCAGAGAACATAACGGCCACGGGCGCCCAGCCTACCTGGCAAAGACTAGACCACGGTCATCTGATCATCCTTGGGAACCAGAATGGGACGGAGGTCAAGGTCTACGCTCTGCCTGAGAAGACGCTGATCGATGAGTTCACTGTGAACAGGATGGAGAACATGACCTTGACGCTGCCGAACGCGACCTTCTTCAAGGTCTGGGCGAACAGGCCGGTCTCGGTGACGCTGATGGGCGGCGGCAACCTTGAACGCGTCGAGGCTATGATCACCACCTTCTTCACCAGCACACAGGGCGGCTACATAGGCCGCGAGTTCATCTTCCCCTCCGTTCACGGGAAGCTGATGACCCTCATCTGGTACCACGTGATACCCGGGCTCCCGTACAAGATCTACGCGTTAGAGGAGAGCGACGTGCAGGTCTGGGACCCCAACGGAACCAAGGTCTCCGAGTTCCACCTGGCGCCTAACAAGTACCAGGAACTCGAGCTCCCAGCTTTCCGCACCTATAGGCTTACGTCCACGGGCAACGTGATGCTTCAGACCTTCACGCGAGACCATTCATCCTTCTACCCCGCCGTGGAAAGAGGCTTCATTGGCACGCTCTTCTACGGGGCATCTGTGACCAAGGAGTTCTGGGAGATGGGTCAAGGCTGGCCCGGCAACCAGACCTTCGTAGCGACGAGCACCAAGCCCGGCAAGCTGACCCCTGTGAACCTGGAGTACGATAGGAAACTGGACCAAGTGGATGTGGCCGCGGGCTTAAACGTATCCTTCAAGCCTCTGGCTTTCCATATGGCGGTTAAGAGCGAAGAACCCATCCTCCTGATGTACAAGTCGGATGACACGATGGGCGGAGTCGCCTCGATGGGCTTGAAGGCCGGCCAGACCGCCGTCCTGTACGCGCCGCCAGGATACACCTACGCGTTCGCGCACAAGGAGACCGTGGTGAACCTCGACGACGTAACCCTCAGGCTGCAGCCCGATAGCGTACTGGTCATCCCCTCAGGGGTCCATCGCCTCTCAGCGTCGGAGAACCTGATCGTTCAGGTGACGAACATCGTGCAGGGCCGCGGGATCAACGCCTTCGGCGCATGCCTGCCCTCCGTTCAGTCCTTGGATATCACCTATGAGGGTCTGAGAGTGAAGCCACTCGCCTCCGAAGAGTTGCCTTGGCCGTACATTGCCGGAGCAGGGGCCGTCGCTCTCGCAGCACTGTACCTTGTCAAGAGGAGAAGAGCCGGCGCAGCCTGAGGTGAAAGCCGTCGGGAAGAGAGCGTAAAGCGTCCTCGCAAGGTGGAGGGCCGCCCCAAGGAGCCGCCTGCAGATGAGGAGTAAGGAAAGGGTCATCAAGGCCATGACCGAGGGCCTCTCAGGGAGCTTTCCGGTCGTGATCCCCTACGTGGGCATCTTTCTCCGCGACCACTGGGAACAGATAACCACTGAGCCCTGGTGGGTCGCGTACTCCTGGGACCTTCCCTCGCTTCTACGCGTTCAGGAGTCCCTTATGGAGAAGCTCGACTTAGACTGGGTTGAAGTCGGCCTTTGTCCATCGAAACGTTGGAGAGAAGGCCACGCAGTCAAGGAGCGGGAGGGACGGCTCTTTCTTGAGGACCTCCTTAGCGGCGAGAGCGAGGAGATAAGGAGGCCTCCCATCGGCGGGGAAAAGGCAACCTGGATCCATAGGACGCTTGTCAAGTCAAGCGAGGACGTGGAGACCTACGTTCCGGTTGAGGACCACGAGGTGCTCATCGGGAATGGTAGCCTCGACCATGTAGCCGCGTTGGTTGAAAGGTTTGGCCGAGAGAAGTTCATCGTTGCCCATGTCTCGGCGCCGCTTTGGGCCAGCTACCACTATCTGGGCTTCAGGGGCACGCTCGTAAGCCTCTTCAAAGCCCCCAGACTCGTCGATTACCTGCTGGAGAGGCTTACGTTGAACGCGTTGGAGAGGCTGAGAGCCTACGCTCAGGCGGGAGTAGACGGTGTCTGGATAGAGGACTGCCTCTGCTCGGCCAACGAGATCTCGTTAGGGCACTTTGAGAGGTTCGCTCTACCCTATGCCGGGAGGCTCGTCTCCGAGGTCCGGAGGCTGGGAATGAAGAGCATCTACTACCTCTGCGGCGACCCAAGGGACCGGCTTGAGAAGATCACTGAGCTAGGTCCAGACGCGATCTCGCTTGAGGAGAGCAAGAAGGGCTTCGAGATAGACATCGCCTGGGTAGACGCGATCGTCCGTGAAAGAGCCTGCCTCTTCGGGAACCTCGACGCTATAGGCCTTCTTCCCAACGCGGGAAGAAAAGAGCTGGAAAGAGAGATCAAGCGCCAGCTTGAGGTCGGCCGTCGATCCGGGAGGTTCGTCATGTCCCTGGGAAGCCCCGTGACGCCCGGCACCACGGTCGGCCGCGTGAGGGAGTACGTGGAGATGACGCGGCTTCTAGGCCGAGTCGAGTCGCGTTCCTGAAAAGCAGGAGATGCGATGAGGCTTAGCCGGAGTGGTTAAGCGATGGTCCTAGTGCGTAGAGCCCGTAGAGACGACGTGAGGGCTCTCGCCGAGCTGCATAGGGGCGAGGGCTGGTGCTACGACGACGAGGTCATCCTAAGCGACTACTGGGACGACGCCTTCGATAAGGAGAGCATCCTCGTCGCCGAGCAGGACGGCCGCGTCGTCGGAACGATCGAGCTGGCGAAGGCCTACAAGGCCCGGTTCGGCTACTTCGGGGTCCTCCGCCGCTTCGTCGTCCACCCCGACTACCGCAGCCGGGGCATAGGACGCCAACTGCTCAGCTACGCCTTCGCGGAGGCCAGAAGGATGAGGTGCAACGCCCTAGAGCTATCCGTAGACCCGCGAAACGAGAGGGCCCACAGGTTCTACGAGAAGCTGGGCTTCAAGGATGATCACACGGAGACAATCATGGTCAAGCCCCTCACCTAAGGAGGGCTCGAATGCCAGAGCTGACGTCCGTTAGAAGCTGGTGGTTACGTGCGTGAACTCCATTAGGCTCTTTATGAGCTCCTGCGTCTTGCTCCGCGGTGGCTCAGGTAGCCTGTTGCCGTAGTTGTCGTAGCCGACGTGGACGGTGACGGGCTTGATCTCTCTTATCCAGGTCACGAACCCCTGGTCGAAGTCTAGGATAGGCTCTATGACCAGGGACTTGTAGGGGTGATCGAGGCTTCTCATGGCCTTATACCTCTCTTCCACGGAAGGTGCTTTAGACACGCCGTGCTCTAGGTTTGACTCTATCGTGGCGCCCAGCAGGCTGTTAGGCGGGATCTCGTCAAGGAACTCGCGGTAACGCCCCGGGTTCTTTGTCAGGAAGAAGAAGGCGCCACGCGACCTTCCTACGCGTTCGAGGACGGCCTCTATCCAGGAGCGGGGCACCCAGCTTCCCCACATGTCGGCCATGTCCGAGACAAAGGTGAGGTCGTTCTTCCCGAAGACCTTATCCAGCCTCTTCCTCACGAACGCGGGCTTGAAGCCGTCGGTCTTATACGGCTCCACGCCCATCCTGGCAAGCCTAATGGCGTAATTCCTAGCCCAGCAGTAGTGGCACCCGTGTAGGCAACCGGTTATGGGATTCCATGTGCCCGTTATGTCGCCTCTGAATCTACGGATCAGCTCCACGTTGACGCCTACCATCTCTGTCGTACCTCCCCAGGTAATGCATGGCCAGTCGGGAGGGATGCTCGCAAGCCATGAGGGGGCCTACATCATGTGGTAGCCTGAACGCGGAGTATAAGGGTTCATAGCCGAGCAGGCCTGTCCTCGCGTGGAGGCTCGGTGCTAGAAGAGGTGTTCCATCACCTGCTTGGGCTTGTCCCCTACGATGCTGACGATAGCCTTTCGGAGTCCGGCTTCGCGCAGGCGGCCGGCCACCTCGTCCATGTGCTCTTTGAGGGTGTTGATGAAGACCGAGGGGCCTGTATCCATGGAGTACCAGGCGGGGACGCCCGCGGCCCTCATCTTGAGGACCTCCCTCAGGACGCGTATCGTCTCGGGCTCCCAGAGGACCAGGTGGGAGCCCCCGGTCATCGTGATGGCGTGGAGGTTGAGCGTGTCCTCCTCCGCGAGTTGGCCGATGGAGGGGACATCTCCCTTCCTTATCACTTCCTTCATCGCCTCGACGAGCGCGCGGATGCCCCTGAGCCTAGCCTCGAAGAGGGGTGAGCTGAGCACCTCGGCGTGAGCCTCATCCGTCCTCACCTCGGAGGGGATGGGCACGACGACCATGCCTAGGTCTACGTCCTCGGGGCCTGCGAGCTGCTCCGCGTAGCTTCGGCCGCCGCGGTCAGCGTACCAGATGGCGAAGCCTCCGGCGAGACTCCTCGTAGCCGAGCCTGCGCCCAGCCTGACGGCTTCGGAGAGCGCCACCTCGTCCATGTCCACGCCCAGGGCGAGGCTTGCAGCCTTCCCGAGCGCCGCGAAGCCCGAAGCCGAGAAGCCTAAGCCCTTCCCGCTTCTGAGGCTGTTCTCAGAGACCGCCTTGAAGCGGCCCCCGTAACCGGTGAGCCTCCTAAGCTCATCGAGGACTGCCTCAGCTCTCGCCCACTCCGCCCGCGCCAGGAGCCTCCCATTGACCATCACCGAGTCCGCGGCCAACGCCTCATCAGCCTCAACGGTGGTAGTCGTCCGCAAGGCCTCGGCGCAGACGGAGATGCTGTCGTGGAACGGCAGCCTTCGCGCTACGTCCCTCAGCCCATGGTACTTAACTAAGCCCTGGATCGCGTGAGCGACCACCGTTGCCTTCATCACTATCCCCTCAATCGGCGTCTGCCTGCCCTCTTCGTCACATGTCTCTTTCCTTAACGGCTCAATACTTCTCCTTCAGTGGATACCTGCCCTGCGTCTTTGCTCCATGCTCCCGGGACGCTCATCAGGAGCCGAAAAGCTTTACAGCGTATGCGGCAGGAAGGCCGCCGGGATACGCTTTGGCCAAGGTCAGGTTTGGCTGGGCCATGCCCACCTTCGCGGGCGCCCACGGCACCCACTTCGATGTCCCCTGCTGGGAGGGAATCGACTATCCTCACTTAAAGGAGAGCGTCCAGCTCTGCGAGAGGCTGGGCTTCGACTCCGTCTGGCTCTGCGACCACGTGATCTCAGGCGTAAGGAGGGAGATCTTCGAATGCTGGACGACGCTCTCAGCCCTCGCCTCGGCCACGGAGAGGATCCGGCTGGGAACCCTGGTCCTCTGCAACGCCTTCAGGTACCCGGCTATGCTCGCGAAGATGGCTGCGACCCTCGACGTGATCAGCCGTGGGAGGCTGGACTTCGGGTACGGAGCCGGCTACGTAAGGGAGAACGTGGCCTACGGGCTTCCCGTCGTAGAGTCGGCTGCTGAGAGGATTCACATGATGGAGGAGGGCCTAGAGGTCATCCGGCGCATGTGGACTGAGGCGAGGCCCAGCTTCAAGGGCAAGTACTACGAGGTCTACGAGGCGGTCTGCGAGCCGAAGCCCCTCCAGAAGCCCCATCCGCCCATATGGATAGGAGGAGGCGGAGAGAAGCTCCTCCTAAGAGCCGTAGCGAGGTACGCTGATGGCTGGAACTGGGGAGGCTCCATAGGAGGCATGGGCCGCAAGATAGAGGCCTTGAGGAGGCATTGCGAGAAGATGGGGAGGAGCTTCGACGAGGTGGCGAAGTCCTGGGACGGCCATGTCCTCATCGCAAAGGATCAAGACCGCTTGAGGGCGATCCTCCGGAAGATCGAGGCCCTCAACCCCAACTATGCCTTCAAGACCTGGGACGAGGGCCAGGGCTTGGAGGCCTTCAAGGCGACAAACCTCTACGGGACGCCCGAGGAGGTCGTCGAGAGGATATGGGGCTACGCGGACATCGGCGTAGGCCTCTTCACCATCTGGTTCCTCGACTATCCCTCAAGGGAAGGCATCGAGCTCTTCGCCGAAAGAGTTATGCCCCTCTTCTCCTAACGCCCCCTGAGAGGGAGACGCAACTCGACCAATACAGGTGGGTGGTTGATTGGTGACCCATTCCAACATGGCTGAGGAGGCGTTCAACCTGACGGACCGCGGAGCCAGGCTGCTCTGGGGAGTCGTCTACGAGCTGAAGCGGTCACCCGACGGTTCCCTCCGTGAGGTTAGCCCCTACCACTACCACACAAAGAGGGAGTACTTGATCATTGGGATCTCCGGCGCGATGCGGATTCTCGTTGAGGATAAGGTCCACGCGGTCAGACCCCATGACCTACTGATGATAAGGGCAGGCGAGAGACATATGGAAGTTGACGTGGGCAAGACAGACTTCAAGGTCCTCATGACGGGCTACGACCCACCAGGCGAGGAGAGAGTAATCGTGCCGCCCGAGGAGATACCCCACGAGGTTCGACCTATCGTCGACGCGCAGCCCATCCGTGCGCCCGTTTCGCCTCGGCCAACAGCCTCCCGCTGACGCTAAGCCCCTCGCTCAGCGCGTCATCAGCCTTAACCGTGGTGACCGTGCGGAGCGCCTCGGCGCAGACCAAGATGCTGTCGTGAAAGGGGATTCTCCGCGTCGCATCCCGCAGCCCAAGGGTACTTGGCCAGGCCCTGAATCGCATTGGCGACCACCGTTGCCTTAATCACTATCCCCCTCAAGCCAAGCTTCACGCCGTAAGGGGCACTCTCCCAGAGTCCTACGCCACCCTAGGGAGCTCCTTTCCACCCTTCAAGCTTTCCTGTTCCCTGCAGGGCAGGATCATGCGGACCCTTCGATGCCGTAGAGAGGACCAAAGCCGCGCCCTACAGGCTACGTCTGCGAGAGACGATCTTTAAATCCCCGGCTATATTTAGCATCACTACATGTCGGCCCTCGACGTATTTGGCGCTTTATGTATGGTCTTCGAGGAGGACATCAGGCTTCGAATCATTGCAATGCTCGCGGAAAGAGAGGAAGCCAGCCTGCGAGAGCTATCTAGGAACCTCTTCGTTGCCCATAAGAGCCTTGCAGGGCACCTAGACGAGCTGATGCGGAAGGGCATCGTGGAGGCTTGCTCGCCGGAAACCGCGAGGAGAACGTACAGGATCACGCGGCAGCACGGGTACCTGAGGGAACTGTTTAGGGTCCATACGTCTCCAAGGGGAGTCACGACCCGTTCCCGGCCAACTCGGTCTGGCATCTCCTATCGCAGCAGGGAGATTCAGGCTCAAAGCCCTCAGCTCTGGGGCCGCGGCCGGCCGCATTCGACGTTGAACGTTACGTCTGCGAGATCCGCCTGAGCCATCCTCTGAACCGGTCCACTCCGTAGGCGCTCAGACAGCATGCAAGGATAGCGGCTACGGGGGCTCTATTCACGGTTGATACAGGCAGGCTGCAGAGCGCGTTCTCTCAGGGCTTGAACACACCAGGTGCCACCTTCCTCTCCGCGTCAAGCCTAGAGCCCGGGAGTTACGCCAAGAGCCCTGCAAGGAGATCAACATTGGCCCTTAACGGTTTCCTTGTGGGAGGAGGGTGGAAGATTCAGCCGTTTCTCCCATAGGGGTATATAAAGCAGCGGTAAGACATCAGCCGGGGGCATGGTCTCCTCCTCAGAGGTCCTCGAGGTCTTCGACAGGCTCTTTGGGGACACGGTTAGGTTCAAGGT
>Ga0315308_1001112_pt1 | contig 15449 bp, 13 predicted proteins | sample TDP3_MG_FD_203078 | JGI IMG/M metagenome (GOLD analysis project Ga0315308, IMG submission 203078) | Freshwater sediment microbial communities from Lake Towuti, South Sulawesi, Indonesia - TDP3 | ecosystem: Environmental > Aquatic > Freshwater > Lake > Sediment | place: Indonesia: South Sulawesi... | reverse complement strand
CACCATACGCTGTGGCCTCTCGCTTTAACATAAGGATAAGCGCTGCGAAAGACTTCCTAGAGCAGTTAGAAGAGAACGGCGTAATCCAACTGGTTTCTGGAAACCACAACATCAAAATATACAAGGCGCCAGACCAAACTCCGTAGGTTTACTCTTACTCTTCCTGTGTTTTCTCGTTAACTGTATGGAGTTTAGAACCTGATTGGAATTTCCCAAAAGAATCTACACTATTGAAGAAGTCAAAAAAGCCAAAGAACTCGTCGATAAGGGGTACAAACATCGCTTAAGGGCCAAGGGAAGCCCAAACTTCAAACAGAAAGTGAAACAAGCGCTTAAGCTGATTAAAACCGCCGGTTACTACGATTTTTTAAGAACCTACATTCACAGCATAACAGAAATCGACGGGTTGACCCAGCTTCGTGAAGCTGAAGCGGCGATTTGGGCCAATAAATATGCTGTAGAAAATCATGTTGATGCTGCCAGTCTCTTCGTACAAAAGGCCAATCACATGAAAGAGTATCTTGAAGGCAGGCTTTACTATGGCGGTGAAGCAGAAAAGCGTTCTGTCCAAAAACGCGTAGAGTTCCTTAAAACATTGAAGAAGAAAAGTCGGAAAAAAGAAGTAAGAGAAGAGTGTGAAAGGCTTTTGAGTAGCTGGAGTGAAAGCGTTTTTCTCTGATAGAGCAACTTTTTAAGGTTAGGGAAGACACAATATAGTTAAAAGCCTAAGAGGGAAACTTTTGTCCTCTGGTGAATGTCTGCAGAGCGGTAGGTACGTTACCCTTAAAAAGCTTGGCGAAGGCGGGAAAGGTGTCGTATACAAGGCTAGAGACACGGTTTTGAACCGTGTTGTTGCGATTAAAATGTTGAAGAGTGCAGTTTCAGGCGAAGAGGCGTATTCTCGTTTTATGCGTGAAGCGCAGGTGGTAGCGAAACTTAACTATCCAAACATCGTTTCTATCTACGATGTTGGCAAAGAAGATGAAAAACAGTTTTTTGTCCTCGAATTTGTTGATGGGATGAGTCTGCGCGAGCTTATGGGAACCTATCCTGAAGGCAAGTGTGACATTCAGACCGTCTTAAGAATCAGCATAGATGTTTGCAGTGCTCTTCACTGCGCGCACACGCAAGGCGTTCTGCATCGAGACGTTAAACCAGAGAACATCCTGATTACTGATGAGGGCACTGCGAAACTGATGGATTTCGGTTTGGCCAAAATGCTTGGCAAACCCAGCATCACGCAGGAAGGAATAATAGTGGGCACGGTTGCCTATGTAGCTCCGGAAATAGCCTTAGGAAAGGGTGCCGACGCCAGGTCTGACTTGTACTCTTTTGGTGCGGTCCTTTATGAGGCGGTGACCGGCAAACCACCTTTCCCCGGGGAAGACCCTGTGAAAATCATCTTTAGTCATATTCACGACTATCCCGTTTCGCCGAGCAGGTTGAACCCTAAGGTTCCGCAGGCTTTGGCTGAATGCACAATGAAGCTTTTGGAGAAAGAACCGGGGAAAAGATTTCAAACCGCGGCGGATTTGCTTAAAGTGCTGAGGGAGATAGCCGAGGGTTTCCTAAGAGAAGTTCTTGTACCTTCTCTCAAGCCAAGCATTGTTGTTCCGAGTCCACGGCCTTCTCCAGTGAAAGAGGTTCAGCTCATTGATAGAGCTGAGGAGATGGTCCTTCTTAGGGAGGCGGTTGATAGGGCTGTTCGTGGCGAAGGCGGCCTTGTTTTTCTTTATGGAGAGGCCGGAATCGGCAAGACAAGGTTGACCAGAGAGTTGGGGGCTTACGCACGTTTGCGCGGCGTGCAGGTCTTGTACGGGAGGTGCCCAGCGTTGTTCAGGATGGACGGCGTCCCCCCTTATGTTCTCTGGAACGAGGTGATCAAAGACTATTTGCAAGTTTGCACTCCCGAGCAATTGTATAGGGTGATTGGTTTTTATCCAAGCGAGGTATGTAAGCTAGTTCCAGAAATCAAACAAAAACTTGGCGCGATTCCTCAGTCTTTGCCCATAAGTCCCGAGCAGGAGCGTGACAGGCTTTTTGAGGCGGTTTCACAGTTTATCATTAACATCTCTAAGGAAACCCCATTGTTGGTTGTTCTTGATGATCTGCAGTGGACTGACCAGTCTTCGCTATTGCTGCTACATTATTTGGCCCGCGGAGTCTACAGGGAACCCCTGCTTCTTTTGGGTGCTTATCGTGACACTGACATTGATGAGAGGCATCCTTTGTCTCCAGTCTTGACAGAACTGAATAGGGAGCGCTTGCTTCAGTCCACCCAATTAAAACGCATGTCTTTCGATGACGTTTCGGAGATGATTAAGCGGATTCTGGAGCAGGACGACGTTCCAAGAGAGTTTTGTGAGCTTGTCTATGAGAAAACAAGGGGTAACCCGTTCTTTGTTGAAGAGGTGATAAAGTCCCTAAAGGAAGAGGAAGTCATCTACCGCGAGGAGAACAAGTGGAAGATTAAGGAAGTTCCGAGAATTGAGTTTCCGAAGACCGTTAAGAGCGTTGTAAAGAAGAGGATAAGTCGGTTAGATGATGAATGCCAAAACGTGTTGACTATGGCTTCTTTTGTTGGAAAGGATTTCACTTTTGAAGCCTTATGCGGAGTTACTGGCATTGAAGAGGATAAACTGCTTGAAATAATGGAGAAAACGCTCAAGACAGAGCTGATTAAGGAGAAGGTCATCCGTGGAGAAGACGTGTATTCCTTTAGCGATATTATAGTGAGAGACGTTGTCCATGAGGAAGTTAGCCATTTAAGGCATAAGAGGCTTCATGGCATTGTCGGATGCGCTTTAGAGAAGGTCTACGCTAAAAAGATTGATGAACATCTCGGAGAAATTGCCTATCATTTTCTAGAGGGCGGTGACAAAGATAAGGCGCTTGAGTACTTCTTGAAGGCTGGGGAAAAGGCACAGAAGGTATATGCTCATAATGAGGCTTTTTCCTATCTTCAACATGCTCTTGAGCTTCTCGAAGAGAGAGAAGAAAATCTTGAACAGAAGGTTCGCATAATAGAGAGGCTTGGCGACCTTAAGGCGTGGATGGGTAAAGTTGATGAATGCTCGGAATACTTGAATAAATCGTTAACATTATGGAATCAGCTAGGAGACAAGAAAAACATTGCACGACTCCATGCCAAAATGGCGTCTTGGATCTGGCAAGTCGCGGGTGACAGGGACAAGGCTTCTGATCATCATCGTATGGCTTTAGAAATACTTGAAAAAGAGCCAGAAAGTGTGGAATTATCCCATTTATATGAAGATATCTCTCACATGCTTTGGCGAGGCGGGTCTACTGAAGCTTTGTCTTGGGCACAGAAAGCCTTTGGACTGGCAGAGAGATTAGGCGCCCCCGAAGTTCTTGTCGCTTGCTATAACGATATGGGAACATTGTATTTAAAGATGGGAGAATTCGAAAAGGCGTCAAAATACTATGAACAGGGACTGAAAACAGCTCTCGAAAACAACCTTGTAGATGCTATCACTCTGTACAACAACCTTTCTGAACTATACTTGGCTACAGGGGAATTTCAAAAGATGTTCGAAACTGCCCAAAAAGGATCGGAATTCACAAAAAAAGTTGGTTCCCTCTATGGCTTAACGTGGATTAATTCTAGGCTTGCCGAGTCGTATGCGTTTATGGGAGAGCTGCAGAAAGCCATCTCCATTTTCGAAGAAATCTTAGCATTAGCTAAGAAAATCAAATATCCCGTTCAAGTCTCAGGCGCAATGTGCGGTCTTGGCTGGTGTTATCAAATTTTGGGAGAATGGGACAAAAGTCTTCAATATTTGATGGAAGCTCGTGACACCGCGAAAAAAATCGGAGAATACCAGTTTTATGGATGGGCTACCCTCTTGCTTGGGGAATTATTTATGGAAATGGAAGACTACGTAGAAGCTGAGAAATACCTACAAGAAAGCAGAGACACATGGGAAAAAGCTGGAGACAGAGAAACCCAGCTTACCTGGACATTTCCGGTCCTGTCAAGAGTATGTCTGAAAAAGGGTGAAATTGAAAAAGCCAAAGAATTAATTGAAAAAACCAGCGAACACGCGACAAGTACAAAAAACAAAATGCTTATACCTCTCGCTGAAATGCTGAAAGCGATGCTTTTCAGAGAACAGAAGAACTGGGAACAATCGATACAGCACTTCGAAAAAAGCCTTCAAGGATACAAATCCCTAGACGCGCAAAAATGGTACGTCTACCAATATGCTGAGCTTCTGTACGAATATGGCTTAATGTACCTAAAAAGAAATGAAGAAGGCGACAAAGATAAAGCCTACTCGCTTCTAAACCAAGCACTGGAAATATACCAAAAAATGGACGCAAAAAAGAAAATAGAAAAAATAATAGCCAAGAAGAAACTGCTCACAGCCTAGGCTCTAACACTTCTCCACTTTTATCTTCGTCCCACTTCTCACCCTACTAAAAAGTTCAAGATTCTTCGTTATCTTGCCAAGAATGTTCACAGGACTGTAGGGCTGAGACTCCCCATAGAATATGCATATGGCGCTCCCCATAGGCCAAAACGCAATGGTTCCCTTTTCAACGGTTCCCTTCGCCTTCTCCTCTCCCATCTTAATCGGCGTTTCAAAATAGACCTCCTCCTTCCACAAGGCTGCTCTCCCCTCTATCGGCAGTTTCCTAACTATCATGTCTACAGTTCTAGGCGCCAAAAAACGCACGAACTCTCCTTCCGCCTCCCCCAATCCCTCAATTACGAATTTTATCTTCGTGCGGGAGATTTCCGCTTCTTCACCGCTCATGGCTTTTTACCTCTTTGAAGGAACTCTTCCAATAATTGCTCAAGAGAGACTGGTCCTAAAACTTGGAGTTCGTATTTCACTCTCACCGTTGGCTTGTCGATGGTCAATACTCTTCTCAGGTCTATGGGTGTGCCAATCACCACAACATCGCAAGGCGTGCGGTCAATGGTTTCCTTAAGCTCAGCTACTTGTTTTTCACCATAGCCCAACGCCGGGAGGATTGCACCTAAATGCGGATATTTCTTATAAGCCTCTTTTATTGAACCCACGGCGTATGGTTTCGGATCGACAATTTCGCCTGCTTCAAGCTTTTTCGCTATTATTGTTGCGGCTCCGTAAGGCATGTTGCCGTGCGTTAGTGTTGGTCCATCCTCGATCACTAATACACGTTTTCCCTTGATTATCTCGAGCTTGTCTCCTGTTATGGGCGAAGCCGCATCCAATATCACAGCCTTGGGATTAGCCATCCTTATGTTTTCTTTCACTTTCTCCACATTTTTTGGATCTGCCGTGTCCACCTTGTTTATTACTACAATGTTTGCCATCCGCAAATTAGCCTCACCGGGATGATAAGCAACTTCATGTCCAGCCCTATGGGGGTCAGCTACAACGATGTGCAGGTCCGGTTTGTAGAAGGGTAGGTCGTTGTTGCCTCCGTCCCAGACGATGACATCCGCCTCTTTTTCCGCCTCTCTCAGAATTTTTTCGTAGTCAACCCCTGCGTAAACAATTATGCCGTTGTCTATGTGCGGTTCGTATTCCTCCCTTTCTTCAATCGTGCACTCATATTTATCCAAATCTTCATATGAAGCGAAACGTTGGCAAACCTGCTTTGTTAAGTCTCCGTAGGGCATTGGATGCCTAATGACCACAACCCTCAAACCTTTGTTTTTCAAAATTCTTGCGACTTGCCGTGAGGTTTGGCTTTTCCCCGAGCCTGTCCTGACAGCGCCCACGGAAACAACTGGAACTTTTGCCTTCAGCATTGTCGTTTTCGGTCCCATCAAGCGGAAGTCTGCACCGCTTGTCAACGCTATGGAAGCCTTATGCATAACGTATTCGTGGGAAACATCGCTGTAGGCAAAAACAACTTGATCAATTTCATGTTCTCTTATCAATTTAGGCAGTTCCTCTTCCGGATAAATTGGTATACCCTTAGGATAGATTGGACCCGCAAGCTCAGGAGGATAGATTCTGCCTTCTATGCCTGGAATCTGTGTGGCTGTGAAAGCCACAACTTCATAAGCACTATTATTTCTGAAATAGACGTTAAAGTTGTGGAAGTCCCTACCAGCCGCGCCCATTATAACAACTTTGATTTTCTGCATGATGCGATTCCCCAGTCAAAACCCCAAAGGATGGGTTCAATACTACCTAAGTCATTCCATATAAACCTTAACGTGATAAGACTATCCTAAGATACGTAAAACCGTTTCGCCTATGAAATCTATCTGTTCCGGGGTTACGCCTGGATGAACCGGTAATGAAAAAACTTGTTTTGACGCCTTCTCTGTTTCTGGAAGCTTGTACTTTCCAAAACCTCTGTAGTATGGCATGAGATGCACAGGACTCATGTAAACTACTCCTGCCCCAATTCCCCTCCGCCTTAATTCTTCAACAATTCTGTCTCTCTCTTTTTCCTCTGCGTCCGTCAGTCTAACGGTGTAAAGATACCAGCTGTGTTTGCAGCCTTTTGGTTCTATTGGCAACTGCAAACGCTCTTCTTTTCTAAGTATTTCAGTCAGTCTCTTCGCGTTTTCACGTCTTTTAGCCAAAAACTTGGGCAACTTCTTGAGTTGTACACAACCTATCGCCGCTTGTATTTCCGGCATGTGATAGTTATGCCCAAGCATGAGGGATTTGTACTTCTCTTTTTCTCCATGACTCCTCATAAACCGCGCCTTTTCGGTCATTTCATCGTTATTTGTTGTTATCATCCCGCCTTCACCGGTGGTCATGTTCTTGCTCGCGTAAAAGCTCCAGCATGCAGCGTCAGCAAAGGTTCCCGGAGGTTTTCCTTTATACGTCGCACCGTGGGCTTGAGCCGCATCCTCAATGATTGTTAATCCATGTTTTTCAGCGATTTCCCTTATTGGTTGCATATCGGCTGGTAAACCATAAATGTCAACAGGCATTATGGCTTGAGTCTCTTTAGTGATGGCTTTTTCGATTTCTACCGGAGAAACATTGTATGTCTCTGGGTCAACATCCACAAAGACTGGTCTGGCTCCTGCGAAAACAATAACCTCAGCAGTTGCAACATACGTAAAACTTGGCAGGATCATCTCGTTGCCTGATTTTATTCCGGCCCCTACAATCGCTAAATGGAGGGCAGCTGTTCCGGTGTTTACGGCTATCGCATGTTTTGCCTTTACAAATTGTGCGAATTCTTTCTCGAAATTCGTAACCATGGGACCTGCGCCAAGTCCATGGGTAAGTAGACCGCTTTTCATGACTTTGACAACAGCTTCGATTTCCTCGTCCCCAATCTGCGGGGCATTGATTGGAATCATCTCCCCGACTTCCAGCTAAGTATGCCACTTCTGTGTTAATAAACTTCTGCGTTTAATTATTTGGCGCCGATAGAACCTGCACATTAAAAAGTTGAAGGGTTATTGTCCAAATTTTTAACTCTGTTTAGGAACTCCTCCATTTCCCTTTCTACTTCTTCTCTTCTTCTCGTGAGAAACTGTAATTCTTCGGATATCTCCTCTAACCACTCTTTAATGGTTAAGTTGCATTCTTTCTTGGTCATTCTGGCAAGATATCTTGAAACATCTTGTGGAGCGCTTTTTCTCAGTAAGTGTAATGGGCAATTGATTCGCTGAAATTTTGAGAAGGGGAAGAAATGTCTGGTTGAACGCGGCTTCATCAGACGTTCGCTAAGTCCTGCCGAGATGACCTTTTCAATGACTATTTCTTCGTCTGAATCACACATGTATTGATGAATCCTTCTTTTTCCAACACGTATTCTTGGATTCTGGAAGGCATCAACGAGTATGACTGGTATTAACGTGTAGCCAAGGCTTTTTAGTGCAAGCCAACGGTGCATTCCGTCCAATATGACACACGTTTTTTCGTCCGCCATTATTGGATACTTTAGCATGCCGTCCCTAAGAATTTCTCGTTTAAGCAGCTCCAGATACAGTGGAGAGCCTTTTTCGTGAGGTCTCAGTTCGTCAATCGGCAACAAAACCATTTTAAAATTTGATTTTTCAGTTAAAACAGTGGATGTCACTTGTTCTTCCGCCTTTTAATGGCCGAAGGTTTGGAACTTCAATTTTTCCCGGTTCATAGTGCATGTCGCTCATTCGAGATTTTTGAGTTCGCCATCCAGCCATGGGTAGAGTTTTTTAAGCTTTTTCATGGCTTCGTCTACTTTTTCCTTTGGGTACTCGTATGGAGGCAGCTTGCCGCTGTTGTAATCGTCGTAGGCTTGCATGTCAAAGTAGCCGTGTCCACAGAGCAAGAATAGGATGGTCTTCTCTTCGCCTTTTTCCTTGCATTTAAGGGCCTCGTCAACTACGGCCTTTATAGCGTGAGCAGGTTCAGGGGCTGGCAATATACCTTCAGTTTTAGCGAACAACATTGCTGCTTCAAAGACTTGAACCTGATTGTAAGCCCTGGTCTTTACAATCCCTTCCCTACTCAGCAAGCAGAGTGTTGGAGCCTTTCCATGATAGCGCAGTCCGCCAGCATGGATGGGTGGAGGTATGAACATGTGACCAAGCGTGTACATTTTAACCAAGGGAATTATTCGAGCAGTGTCTCCGTGGTCGTAAGTGTAGTATCCCTTCGTTATGGACGGGCATGCTGTGGGTTCCACAGCTATAAACTCAGGGTCATTAGGAGTTTTGCCAGAAACCTTGTCGTAATAGAAGGGCCAGTACAATCCCGAAAAGCTGCTTCCTCCACCTATGCATCCTATGATTGTATCTGGGTAGTCATCCACCAATTGCAGTTGCTTCTGAGTTTCTAAGCCGATAACGGTTTGGTGGAGAAGAACATGGTTGACGACGCTTCCAATAGTGTATCTCGCCTCATCTTGATGCGTGAGGGCATCCTCCACAGCCTCGCTTATGGCTATTCCGAGGCTTCCTGGGTTGTTAGGGTCTTCTTCCAAAAACTTCTTGCCGCATTTTGTTTTGTCGCTTGGGCTTGCGTAGACCTCGCCTCCCCAGGTTTCCATCATGATTCTTCTGTAAGGTTTCTGATTATAACTCGTCTTCACCATGTAAACCGTTGATTTCAGTCCAAACAACATGCAACCGAACACTAGGGCCGAGCCCCATTGACCCGCGCCTGTTTCTGTTGTTAGTCTTTTTATACCGTCCTTCATGGCGTAGTAGGCTTGGGCAACAGCGGTGTTGGGTTTGTGGCTTCCAGGAGGGCTCACGCCTTCGTATTTGTAGTAAATTTTGGCTGGAGTCTTCAGCGCTTTCTCAAGGTTGGTCGCTCTGTAGAGTGGTGTCGGCCTCCATAATCGGTACACCTCCCGCACTTCTTCGGGTATGTCTATCCAGCGTTCTTCGCTGTACTCCTGTTTCAAGCATTCGCTTGGAAACAATATTGGAGGTAGTTTTACGGGCTCCTTCGTTTTCGGGTGTATCATGGGTGGTAGTGGTTTTGGAAGGTCTGGTAGAATGCAGTACCATTGTTTTGGTATTTCTTCTTCGTCCAATATTATTTTTCTTGGTGGCATTTTTCTATCTCCTAGGTACGTTTTGGTACATCCAAGTGCATTAAAAAGCACATAATTACAAGAACATATTTATACTTTATTGCGCAAAAACGTACATAAAGGAACTCGTAACATGTGGAGTAACATTAGAAAATATTTAGAAGGATATCCCGAACGCCTTAAAGTAGCCCGTATCCTAGTGGAAAATGGGCTTAGTGTAAGAAACGGAAAAATATATCTTAACGACATCGAAATTCCGCCGGTACGTGTAGCTCGCGTTGCAGGGGTGGATAGACGAACAGTCCATGAAACATTAAATGCCATCAACGCCAACCGCGAACTTAGGCTAATATTTGAGGGTCTAAGGTCTGCTGGGCACTCATTAAAAGAGATTGCCAAGCACTTAAGCCTAGGAGTTGTGGAAATAACACCAGTTGACGCAAGAATACCTGGCATTCTTGCGAATTCCGCCATGATACTCGCAAAGAATGGTCTAAGCATAAGGCAAGCGATTGTGGATGACCCTGAGTTGTCACCGGAGCCGAAGCTCGCGTTGATTGTTGAGAAAAAGATTCCGGGAGAATTGATTCCAGAGTTTCTGAAAATAAATGGAGTTGCTAAAGTTTCAGTGTATTAGAACAGCTTTCTAGTAATAATCGCGTCTCTTAGCAAACTAATGGGTTGTTGAATTAATTCTCACAGAAGATAACACTTTCATGGCTACTGCCGAAGCGCTCATTAGTGCCTCATAAACGTGCATAGGCTGTTGCACTGTTCCGGCGAGGAAGATGCCGTCTTTTATTGTTTCGTTTGGTGCTAGTTGAGGATGTTTTTCCATAAAGAAGCAATCCTCGTCAAGCGTTAGTTGGAGTTTTTCCTTGAGGTTAACATAAGGCGTTAACCCGGTTTCCAAAACAACAAGGTCAGCTGTTATTGATAGCAATTTGGATGTGCCTAGGTCATAAACATCCAGAGCTAGGAAGCCATTTGGGGTTTGGCGTACTTCGGATGGCTGTCCATGGATGAATTCAACCCCGCTGGCTCTGACTTTCTGGTACAACTGTTCGCCCTTTTTTGTAACCGCCCTTACGTCCGTATAGCAAATGTAAGCATCAACTCCTTCTCCGTACTGCTGTTTCAAGTAGTAGGCGTGTTTGAGAGCGTTTAAGCACCCGATGTTGCAGCAATAGCGAAGGTGCTTTTCATCTCGCGAGCCAACACACAAAACAATCGCAACGCTTTTCGGTCTTTCTTTGTTATCTATTCTCAGAATTTTTCCGCCAGTTGGACCAGATAGACTGCATAATCGCTCATACTCCATTCCAGTAATCACATTCGGGTAAACACCATACTTGTACTGTCCCACTTTTTCAGTTTCATATTGGCAAAAACCTGTTGCCAAGACAATAACGCCTACGGAAAGTTCTTCAGACAACGATTTTTGGTCATATAGAACGGCGCCTTCTGGGCAAGCATCTTGGCATGCACGGCAGGATTTATCTCTAAAGTAGAAACAAGCTTCTTCGTCGATTAGATATTTGGCTGGAACTGCGAATGGTTTAGGCATGCAAATGGCTTTTCTAGTTGCCAGTCCCATTTCAAACTTTTTCGGGACATCTACTGGACAAACCTTTTCGCATTCACCACAGTTAGTGCATTTAGCTTCGTCCACATATCTAGCTCTTTTTGATATGTACACTCTAAAATTGCCCTTTGAGCCCGTAACTGATTCAATTTCAGCGTAAGACAAAACCTTTATGTTGGGGTTATTCAAAACCTTTTGGAGCAGTTGTTTAGTTAGCTCCTCAGCGTTCTCCAATGTTGGAAACACCTGATGTAAAAATGAGGTATGGCCTCCTAAGCGAGGTTCCTTCTCAATTAAATAAACGTTTATGCCCATGCTTGCAAGGTCAATGGCGGTTTGCAGTCCAGCAACCCCTCCGCCGACAACAAGCGCAGAATGTCTGTTCATTTTCATACTCCTTATATGAGATTGAGAACATTAGATTAGAAATTGGTTTTTAAAAAATTTTTGATTTTGGTTTTGAAATTCGTAAACCACAATGCCTATAAGGGCAAGAGCCGCTACTCCTTATTCCATGTCCATCATAGACCTCACAACCACAAAAAAGCCTGATATGGCTCTCCGCCTCAAAATCCTAGCTAAGATCGGCGAGCAGAAGCCCCACAATTGTTTTCAATGCATTAGATGTACAAGCGGTTGCCCATCAATGAAGATGCTGGAGCTAAAACCGCACGAAATCGTAAGCTTAGCTAGGCTGGGCTTCATTGAAGAATTAGTTGCCTCGGGCATAGTCTGGGCTTGTGCGGCCTGTCTAAAGTGTAAGGAGAGATGTCCCCAAGCCGTGGCGCCTGTCGACCTCATACTTGCGTTAAGAAACCTGGCCGTTGAAAAAGAAGCCAAAGTGCCCGAAAGTTTTCTACACTCGTTAAGCGCCATACTCGAAACTGGGTTTATTCAAAAACCGCAAGACACGGTGACGCGCAAGCTGGAAAAAGTGAGCAGAGAGAAGCTGGACCTACCAGAGTTCCGCGAGCCTGATGAGAAGTTCAAGGCTGTTTTTTTCAAGGTTCTGGAACTTTCCCAGGGGTAGTGGGAGTTGAAAGTTGCAGTCTACTGGGGCTGTCTCATCCCAACAATTCAGTATGGCTATGAAATGTCGATTAGAGCGGTTACGCCTCACCTCGGCTTAGAACTCGTGGAATTAAGCAACACCTCGTGTTGTGGAACACCAGTCCAAAGCGTTAACATGTTCGCAGCACTTTATCTGGCGGCGAGAAACCTAGCCATAGCTGAAAAAACGGGCTTAGACGACTTGCTTATTCCATGCAATGGTTGTTACTTGTCGCTTTCCGAAGCCAAACACTTCCTCGGCCAAGACGATAAACTAAAAGAAAGGATTAACAGTACACTCGGAGAAGAAAACCTTCGATATGAAGGCTCAATTAAGATTTGGCACACCATCAACCTGCTTCACGACCTTGTCGGAGAGGAAAGAATGAGAGAAGTGGTCAAGCACCCTCTAAACGGTTTGAAAATCGCAGTTCACTATGGCTGCCACATTTTAAGACCCAGCACACTCCAACCAGTTGACGACTCAGAAAACCCGAGGAAAATGAACATGTTAGTTGAGTGGTTGGGTGCAAAAAGCGTCCCTTACCCAGAGAAGTTGGATTGTTGCGGAGCCATGCTTTTGTTGTCTCATCCAGATGCTGCACTAACATTTAGTGGGCTAAAGCTGAGGGCGGTCCAAGACTGGGGCGCAGATGCGCTAGTGGTTTCTTGTCCTTCTTGTCAGATGATGTTTGACATGCGCCAAAAAAGTGCGGCTGCCACAACTGGCACAAAACTCAATTTGCCAGTGCTCTATTATACACAGCTACTTGGCTTAGCGATGGGAATATCAACTGAAAGGCTTGGACTAAACTTGAATCGAAGTCCAGTAGATGAGCTTCTACAAAAAGCCGGTTTAATGTCAACCGCGGCTTCTCCTTAAAATTGAGTGATTTGTTTCTGACAAACCTTATATATCTAGTGTCTATGAGACTTTTGTTCTCTAAAGGTGAAAGAGAATGGTAGAGTTCGGCTTTACTGAACAACAAGAAATGTTTCGAAAGATTTTGCACGAATGGTGCCAGAAAAACCTACCCATCGAAAAGGTCAGAGAAATTGACACTAAACAATGGATCCCTGATGAAATAATTAAGGGAATGGCTGATCTTGGTTTGTGGCTAATGACCATTCCGGAGGAGCATGGCGGGATGGGAGCAGATTGGGTTACCGCTTGTATAGCTGCCGAAGAACTAGCCTATGCTGATATTACCATAGCAATCCCTGTGCATTTCCTAGTCGAAAGCAGTTGGGGATTTGTTGCTGACAGATACTGCACAGAAAGGGTTAGAGAAGAGTGTATACGTCCGTCAACAAAGGGCGAGGCGTTCATAGGTATAGGTACAACCGAAGCTGGTGGAGGTTCTGATGTCGCTGCTTTCAAGACAACAGCAAAAAGGCAGGAGAACGATTGGGTTGTTAACGGAGAAAAGACGTACATCAGTGGTACAGAAGAATGTTTGCATCTCGGCAAGGGTGGTTTCTGGATAACCGCTAGAACATCACCAGCACCGCCAGAGGCTTCACATAAAGGCATGACATCCTTCTATCTTCCGTTAAAGGCTCCAGGCGTCGAGGTAAGCAAACGTTTCGATGACATGGGCAGGATGGGTATATCATGTGGGGCCTTCACTATGAAAGACGTTAGGCTGCCAAATGATTATCTCATGGGAGAAGAGGGCAAAGGCTTCTACATGACCATGGAAGGCTTTGACCTTGCAAGGCTACTAATTGGAGCCACTTCTATAGGCTGTGCGCAACGTGCACTTGAAATTGGAATGGATTACCTCAAGGAACGCAAGGCTTTTGGGCGTCCTATTGGAAAATTCGGCATGATCCAGTATGAATTGGCAGACAATTACGCAAAGCTAGAAGCCTTGCGATCGTTGGTTTACAGAACCGCTTGGATGGTGAATGAGAGGTATAAGACAAAGCGTTTCACGCCACTCGAATGCGCAAAGATTATATCCACGGTGAAGTTGCTGGGTCCGCCTCTTGCATTTAAGATCTTCTATGATGCAATGATATGGTTGGGAGCTTGGGGATACACCAAGGAATGCCCACTTGAAATGGGAATGCGAGGGATAATGTCTTACGTCATTGGAGCTGAGGGTGCTCTTAACATCCAAAGAGTTGTTCTAGTAAGAGAACTTCTCGGCAAGGAGTACATCGACTACAGATAAATAGTCTTTTTCTTTTTTGAAATCAAGTTGAAGCTAGAAGTTTTCTTAAGGCTTGTGATAGGGCTGGCACTATTTCGTACAGGTCGCCAATGACGATGTAATCCGCCATATCCATTATTGGCGCTTCCGAGTCTTTATTGATAGCCACTATTGTCTTAGAGTCGCGTATTCCGGCTACGTGTTGGATTACTCCTGAAATCCCGCAGGCAATGTAAAGCTTTGGCTTGATTGTGTGTCCTGACAATCCTACCCATTCTGTGAACCATTTTCTATCCTCAGCTAATGGTCGAGTGTATCCCACCTGTCCACCCAGTATCTGGGCTAGTTCGTCTAGAATTTTGAAGTCTTCTTTCTTTTCTAGCCCTCGTCCGCCTCCAACAACCACTTCCGCCTCTTCGATTCTTGTTTCGACCACTTCTTTGGGTTTAACCTCGACGATTTCAGTTCTTGGCGCTTCTGTTTGTATGTCGCTTATGTTAACAACCTCACCTTTCCTTTCTTCCCTATATTCGAGTCTTTCAAATTTTCGGCCAGGTATGGTGACTATTTGTGGCTTAGCGCGGAAAATCTGAGTTACTACGGCGTTTCCGCCGTAGACGATTCGTCCTACGAGCAGTCTGCCCTGTTCATCAACTTTCAACTCTAGGCAGTCTGGGATGCATCCAGCGTTAAGCCGACCGGCAAGGCGGGCGGCAAGTTCCTTTCCTCTTTTGGTAGAACCCATCAGGAGCAGTTCAGGCTTGTGCTGTTTGGTTAATTGGGTTAAAGCACTTAGATAGGGTTCAGTGTGAAATTCCTTTAGTTGTGGGTGGTCTACTACGATGACTTTTTGAGCGCCATAACCTATCAGCTCCTTTGCTTGGTCTTTAACATCATGTCCCAACACAACCGCCGTTAGCTGCGTCTGCAGTTTACTTGCCAATTCGCTTCCTTTACCGATCAGTTCAAGCATTAGGTCCTTACTCTCTGAGTACACCCAGACTCCACGATATTCGTTCAATCTCTCTCACCTCGTTATGATGCCTTCTTGAATCAGCGTTTTCGCCAACTTCTCTGCGACCTCCGCGGCGTTTTCTCCCTTTATGACGATTTTTTTGCGTTCCACTTTAGGGGCAAGAACATCCAGCACTTGAACCGCCGAGCCGGCTTCCCCCACTTTTTCGCTTGGAATG
>Ga0315308_1001111_pt1 | contig 15458 bp, 16 predicted proteins | sample TDP3_MG_FD_203078 | JGI IMG/M metagenome (GOLD analysis project Ga0315308, IMG submission 203078) | Freshwater sediment microbial communities from Lake Towuti, South Sulawesi, Indonesia - TDP3 | ecosystem: Environmental > Aquatic > Freshwater > Lake > Sediment | place: Indonesia: South Sulawesi... | reverse complement strand
GAGCCCAGGGATCTGAACTGTCCATGCCTAGAAGATCGTAGCTTGGGGCATAGAGCCCGCTTTCCCAGCGAAACCTAGCGCGGACGGGCTCTGATCGAAAACCCTCTTCCTGAGGCCTGGTACCTGATAGGAGGCTCGTCGGGGGTGTGCCAGGGACGGTTGACGCGCTGTTAACGCCCTTGCCTTGGGATCAAGCCTTTAATAGCGTCATGCAAGGTCTAGACGTGGCTGTTTTCATGGCAGAGGTCTCCAAGGTGATCGATGAACAGATCAGGCTGGAGGAAGAGACTCAGCAGAAGCTGGCGGAGACGGCGAAGCTGGTGGAAGAGGCTTGGGCAAAGATGATCCTTGACGGCATCAGGATGGACACGGCGAAGCACGCGGTCGTCCTCCGGTCGTTAAAGGCGGCCTTAGCTCAGAAGCCAAGCGAGACCTACGAGGAGAAGCTGGCGCGCTACGCCGACCCGCTCGCAGCCCGGAAGGCCTTCGAGGAGCACCTGGCGATCGAGGAGGACATGGTCAAACGCGCCTCAGAGCTGGCCGAGCAGGTGCCTGAGCGCAAGGCCCAGGCAGTGTTGCTCCAGATCGTTGATGAAGAGAAGAGGCATCACAAGGCGATAGGGGCGCTCTTGAAGGGCGTGTATGGCCTAAAGACCCGAAGATGACGGGAAGGACTAGGCAACCTGCATGACTTAGACCGTTTGAACGTTGACCCCGCCGACCTAGCAGATGGATGGAAAGCCTGATATCACATCCGCCCAGACGTAACGCTGCAGGTGCGCTCCGTTGGTCTCCCTAACGGGCGGTCAGGTCATCGCCGAGTACCTCGTGAAGGAACACGTGCCATACGCCGTAGGCATCCCCGGCCACGGCTGCATAGGCCTCGTCGACGCCTTCAAGGAGCGGTCCGACAGCCTGAGCGTGATCCAAGTTCGGCATGAGCAGTCGGCCTGCCATCTCGCCGACGGCTACTACAGGGCCTCAGGGAAGCCCCTGCTCGCCTTTACCTCGATTGGGCCGGGCGCCGCGAACGCAGTCATCGGCGTGGCTACGGCCTTCGTCGACTCCACCGCCTTGGTCCTCGTCACGGGTGAGACGCACACGTACATGTTCGGGGCGGGCGTCCTCCAGGAGATCGAACGGCATCACTGGGCCGACTTCCAAAGCGTCCTAAGGCCCATCGTGAAGCGCAGCTGGCTTATCACACGCGTAGACCAGGTCACTAAGGTGATCGCGCAGGCGTTCAGGACCGCGACCTCCGGCCGACCTGGCCCTGTGCACATGGCGTTACCGATGGATGTCCAGGCGGAGTCCGCGGAGGTGGAGTTCCCCAAGCTCAAGCCGGTCGAGCATCCGGTCAGAGTGAGGGGGGACAGCCAAGCTATAGGGGAGGCGGCGAGGCTCCTGGTCCAGGCGGAGAGGCCGCTCATCCTAGCCGGAGGCGGCGTCATCGCCTCGAGGGCGACGGAGGCCCTCGTGGCCCTCGCCGAGCTTCTGGGCGCTCCGGTCATAACGACACTCATGGGTAAGGGCGCGATCCCGGAGGATCATCCTCTCTGCGCCTTCTACGCCGGATCGAAGGGCTCTACGGTGGGCAACGTGCTCGCGCGGGAGGCTGATGTGCTTCTGGCCGTGGGCTGCCGCTTCGCCGACCTCTCTGCCAGCTCTTATCGGCCCAACGTCTCCTTCAGGATACCGCCCACGAAGCTCATCCACGTGGACATGGATGCCCAGGAGCTTGGCAAGAACTATCCTGCCGAGGTGGGCATCCTAGGCGATGCGGGCGCGGTTCTAGCCGAGCTCCTCAACGCCGTAACTGGGCTCGCGGAGAAACGGGCTTACGGTGAGACGGCGTACTTCAGGGAGCTCCAACGCCTCAAGGCCGAGTGGCTCAAGGCCCTAGCGAGGCTCCAGGCATCGGAGGCCACGCCGATGACCACCTCGCGCTTCCTCAAGGAGCTCCGGGCGTTCCTGCCCAGGGACGCGGTCGTGGTCGGCGCCGCCGGGCATGCGCAGGTCCAGCTCTTCCAGGAGTTCCCGGTCTACGAGCCTAGGACGCACATAAGCTCCGGGGGCTTCTCCACGATGGGCTGGTCCATCCCGGCCGCTCTAGGCGTCAAGCTCGCGCTGCCCCATCGAAGGGTCGCCGTGGTCTGCGGGGACGGAGACTTCCAGATGTGCTCCAAGGAGCTGGCCACCGCGATACAGTACGATATACCCGTCGTCTGCTGCGTCCTGAACAACTATGGCTGGCTGAGCATCCGAGACCTGCAGATGGGAGCCTACGGCAGGGAGCGCGCCTACGCCACGGAATTCAGGCTCAGGACGACGGGGGAAAGGTACAACCCCGACTTCGTGAAGCTAGGGGAGGCCTATGGCTGCCACGCCGCCAGGGTGGAAAAGCCCACCGAAGTAAGGGAGGCGCTCAAGGAGGCGTTTGACTCAGGGAAACCCTCCGTGTTAGAGATCATGACCGCGTTTGAGCATCCCTCCTCCGAGGGGTTAACGACGGGCTACTGGGACGTACCCGTGCCCGCGTACCTCAGGGGCCGAAGGTAGGCGGGGAATCGAACGATCCGCCAGTCATTCCGTCGCATCTGGGGCTTGGTTGCCCCGAGGGTTAGTCCTCCTCTTTCTAAGCTTCGTGCCTATCTCCTCGGAGAGGAGGTAGATGATGAGCGCGAAGACTGCTCCTGCCATGAACGAGTAGTATGCGATGCTCGATGGGCTGAGCTCGTGTGGAGCCGCAGCGATGTCGCGTACGATGAGGCCGGCTGCGAGGCTTAATCCCATCACCCATACGGGCAACAGTAGTCTCCTGAGAACGGCTAGTGTTCTTTCCCCCGTGGTCTTCTCGGGCATCATGATGAGGGCCGCTTTCACGGGAGCATAGTACTTCATCTCGCGGCCCTTTCGACTGTACCTAGAGTGCTCCACTCTCACGAGTTCCGCGTCAAGAAGCAGGTTTAGGCCATGAGTCACGGTCGTGAGCGGGATGCCTAAGGCTTCGGCTAGCTCCGAGCCGGACATAGGCTTCTCCATAAGCTCCTCAAGTATCCTCATCGCCGTCTCGTTCAGTATGGCCCGCGCTACCTTCTTCAGCCTCGCATCCGTCAATGGAACGATGATGGCGGTCTCTTCTCGACCGTTTTCCATCTCTGAGACATGGAGTAGTTGCTGGGCCTTTACCTTTTCGGTTAACTTCGAACAGGTTCGAAGCTAAAGCTAACGTTATAAGCCCCAGCGCTTCTAACGCAGATAGGGATCATTCGTGATTCTGTCTTTCACCATCACCTTCCTGATCGGTCTAGCTCTGGGAGAGAAGTCAAGGAGAGGATACTTACTCCTTGTACTCGCCGTGGCCTTTCTTCTTTCCATGTTTTCCTTCCTTGACCACGGGACAACGGGAAGATACGCCCTTTTCCCATGGTCTTATCCTTTAAGCTTCGCGATCGAACCTATTCCCGGGTCTAATGATGACTGGGTTACTCTTCGATTTCTGGATTATGGGTTCTTTCGATGCGGAGGGCACGCTGGTTTCCCCTATGCAAGGGGTTTCCTCACCATGTTCCTCCTGATCTTCACAGGTGATTCTGTTACGGGAGCTATTGGTGGCAGATTGTCGAACAAGGCGGTATCTCATGGTGTGACCGGCATGGGGCTATGGAGGAAGCCAAGCCTACTCTCCATCATGAGGACCCTCACGCTCACCGCCGTGCCTCTCCCTGAAGCCCAGGAGGCTCTGCAACTGCCGTCGTGGAAGCCGCATCATCAGCTCGCGTACAGGCGAATGCTGCGGTGACTAGTATAAGAGGACGTACTCTGGCAGGGTCGTTCTTAACCTTGCTAGGGCTTGGAGTACTGCTCGTTTCATCCATTCCTGTAACAAGCACTGAGGAGGTGATCAACACCTCCTTCACTGTAAGTCCCGGCGGCAAATATGGTCCAAATGATGCCGGGACAGGCTACCATACACGGATATTCGGTAAGTCTGTCTTGAAAGGCGAACTTACCGTGGAAGGAGAAGGCATATACCTAGACGTGGGGTTCTATAACACTGAGCATCTCAGGAACATCTATGTGAAAGGACGATATGCCTTTGTCATCGACCCAGCTGATGACCTATATGTCTTCACCTTTGACAACACTAGGGGCAAGACCGAAAGCCTCGTAAGGTTCAGGTTGGAAGAGGTCTGGACTAGGCCCATGGCGCTCGGCTCGCCTCCACTCTTCGTCACGGCAGCGATCGGTTTCCTCGTGTTCCTAGCAGGTCTAGTCGCCCTAGCTGTAGCCTACCTGAGATCCTAGGGCAGCATCAAGAGATGAGGGAAAGACCAGCCCCGTGCCGGTACGGTGGTCCTCTGGCTTACAGCTGTCGGTGGGCGATGCTGACTCGGCGTTGAAGAGCTCTTATCTGGGAGCCGCGTCCCTACTGCGGGCAGGTGGCTGAATGGTCTCCGTTGTGGTCTCCGGTGCGATCAACTGGGACATCAATCTCTTCGTCGCCCGTTTCCCCACCGTCGGCGAGGAGGTAGCGGTCAGGCGTATCACCCGCGTTCCCGGCGGCACGGCGGCGAACGTGGCCGTAGCCGTAGCCCGGCTCTTGCAACGCGGCGAGACCGCCTTCATAGGCGCGCTAGGAATGGACGAGGTGGGCCGGGAGCAGGTCAAGGTCTTGGAGGCGGAGGGCATCGCTACCGGCGGCCTCAATTTCGTAGAGGGCGTGGAATCCGGTCAGGCCTACATCACGATCGACGACCAAGGCCGGAACTGCATTCACACCTTCTTCGGCGCGAATCAGGAGCTGACGCCGGAGGACCTGATGGAAGGCCCGCGGGCTCGGCTTATCGGCGGCGCCAAGGTCATCGCGGTAACCGATCCGCCCCTGCCCGTGGCCGTCCGCCTCCTAGAGCTGGGCAAGGCCGCGGGCGCAGACACGGTCTGGGACCCCGGCGTCCACGCTGAACTCGGCCTAACGGGGCTGGCGGAGGGCCTTGCCCGCACGGACTACTTCATCCTGAACGCGATCGAGTACCAGCAGCTCCTGGGCACGGAGGAGCCGAGACGCATCGGTGAAGCCCTGAGCCACGTGAACCGGGGGATCAAGGCCCTGGTTAAGCGGGGCAGCGAGGGCTCAGCCCTTGTCTCCGAGGCGGGCAGGCAGGTTCGAAGCCTCCCCGCCGTGCCCCTGGAAAAGCTGGGACTGAGGGTGGTGAACACCGTCGGCTGCGGAGACGCGTTCATCGGCTCCTTCGCCGCGTCGAGGGCCCAAGGCCACGGCGACCTTGAGGCGTTACGACGCGCCAACACCGCCGGTGCCTTCAAGGCGACGAGGCTAGAGACCCGCGGCAGCCCCACGCTCGAAGAGCTTGAGCGGCTGCTGAGCGCCGTGGAGAGGCTAGGACTCCAGCCCCTCTAGGCGACGAGAGGGCATCTGAGCCTTGGCCAGGGTGGTCTTCCTCACAGGCGCGCCGGGCGTCGGCAAGACGACCGTGCTCTCGAAGGCGGTGGAGGCCCTTCAGCGGCGCGGCCTGAAGCCCGGCGGTATGATCTCACGCGAGGTCCGCGAGGGCGGCGTAAGGGTAGGCTTCGAACTCCGTGACCTATACACGGGACGGACGGGTTGGCTTAGCCACGTACGGAACCCTACGGGGCCTCAGCTCGGCAGGTACAGGGTGAACCTGAAAGACCTAGAGGGCATCGGCGTGAGGGCGATCGAGGAGGCCGTTGCGCAAGCTGAGGTGGGCCTTGTGGTCATTGACGAGGTCGGCCCTATGGAGCTTTTCTCCGCGGCCTTCAGGGAAGCGGTGAGGAAGGCCCTCCGCAGTCCCAAACCGCTCGTCGGGGTTCTTCATCAAAGGGCAGGGGACAGGCTCATAGATGAGATCAGGTCTAACCCGAGGGTGACTGTCCTAGAGGTCACCTACGGCAACAGGGACACGCTCCCAGAAAGCGTCGCCAGACTGGTGCTGGAGTGATCGCAGCCCTCTACTGGATGAGAAAGGTCAGCTCTTCGATGGGGGTCTCAGGGATGACGTTGCGACCGCCCATTCTCCGGAGCCTGACGAGCCTCAGCTTCTCCAAGGCTTTGAGGTCCGTATAGACGTTCTTCGGGTCCCTTCGAGTCCTCCGGGCTAGGTCGTTTATCGACTCGTAGCCGCGGGCGGCCAACTGGCCGAGGAGCTCTAGCCGCTTGGGGCTGGGAAGCCTCTCGAACGCGGGCTCCGTGAGCTCGAAGGAGTCCTCGACCGCGTAATCCAGTTCGCCCGATTCCTGGTAGGCGTTGTAGGCGTCCTTCAGCGCCGCCCACTCCAGGTATGTTCTAAGATGCTCCCGGGCGAGATGGCCTGCCGAGAACCTGTCGTCAAACTCCTCGAAGCTGCAGCCCAGGCTTCTCTCGAAGCTCTCCAGCCTCTCCGCCACGTCCTCCGGGCTCAGTTTTCTCACGATTCGGATGCGCAAGCCGCCCGTTCATTGGTTTAGAGGCCAATAAAGTTTATGTGAGGCCCGGGCTACCTGCTTCCCGGGAAAGAGGGAAGACAAACCATGGGAGAATCTGAGGTGCCGAGGGGACGGTCTGACAAGGTTCCGTTGAGGAGGCTTGATGACCTCGTATGGGAGATACCGCAATCGTACAAGCCCGGGATGCGGGTCCCCGGCCGGGTCTATGCAGACGAGGCACTTCTGGGGAAGATGCGTTCAGACCTGACGCTGGAGCAGTGCGCGAACGTGGCGCATCTGCCGGGCATACTAAAGTGGGCGATCACGCTGCCTGATGGGCATGAGGGCTATGGCTTCCCGATAGGCGGGGTCGCGGCTATGGACGCGGAGGAGGGCGTCATCAGCCCCGGAGGCGTGGGCTACGACATAAACTGCGGCGTCAGGCTAGTGAGGACGAACCTGCGCGAGGAGGACGTTCGCCCGCTCCTGGGGAGGCTCCTCGACACGCTCTTCGAGTACGTGCCCTCGGGGCTGGGGAGCAAGGGCAGGATCAGGGTGGACGCCAGGATGCTGGATGAGGCTACCTCCGAGGGCGTCGATTGGGCGGTGAAGCAGGGCTACGGTTGGCCAGAGGACCCCGCTTACTGCGAGGAGAAGGGCCGGATGCCCAAGGCTGATCCGTCAAAGGTCTCGTCGACGGCGAAGAGCCGTGGCCTAGGCCAGATAGGAAGCCTCGGCAGCGGAAACCACTTCCTGGAGATCGAGCTCGTCGACCGGATCTTCGACGCGAGGGCGGCGAAGCTCTTCGGCATCGAGGAGCTGGGCCAGGTGATGGTGCTCATCCACACGGGCAGCCGCGGCTTCGGCCACCAGGTCTGCAGTGACTACGTGCGCGTGATGGAGTCGGCCGTTCGCCGGTATGGGATACAGCTCCCTGACCGCGAGCTGGTCTGCGGCCCGGCGAAGAGCCCCGAGACAGAGGACTACTTCGCTGCGATGTCCGCGGCCTGCAACTTCGCGTGGACGAACCGGCAGCTAATCATGCACTGGACGAGGCAGGCATTCGCGAAGGCCTTCAACAGGTCCGCGGAAGACCTGGACATGCACCTAGTCTACGATGTGGCTCATAACATCGCCAAGCTGGAGGAGCATGAGATCGACGGCCAGAGGCGCCGGGTCTTCCTGCACAGGAAGGGCGCCACGAGAGCCTTCCCGGCTGGCCACCCTGATCTGCCGCCCGAGTACAGGCCGCTCGGGCAGCCGGTGCTCATCCCGGGGACGATGGGCACGAGCAGCTGGGTCCTCCTAGGCAACCCGAAGGCGATGGAGTTGGCCTTCGGCTCCACGGCTCACGGCGCGGGCAGGTTCATGAGCCGCGCGGCCGCAAAGCGGCGATACTGGGGCACCGACGTGAAACGCAGCCTGGAGCAACGAGGCATACTGGTCAAGGCTGCAAGCATCGCTGTGGTCAGTGAAGAGGCTCCAGGAGCCTACAAGGACGTGGACGAAGTGGCCGAGATCAGCCACCGGCTGGGCATAGCTACCAAGGTGGCGAGGCTCGTGCCGATCGGCGTCACGAAGGGCTGACAGGCTGCCTTTAATCCAACCGGGAACCTGAGAGGACCCTGATCGTCAGAGGGAAATGTATACGAGGGCTATCAGGAGCGCTAAGACCACCGAGAAGAGAGGAAAGCCGCGACCACAGTCTCAGTCGCACACCTAACCCTTCGCGCTCTCAACTCGATCCTGCCTAGGCCTAAGGGTCTGAGCCTCGGCTGAACGCCGGGATGATCTGGTCCGAGACCAGCTCCGGGTCTCCATCCATCGCCTTCATCGAAGGGATAAGGTAGGTGAAGCCTAGGGCAGCGTGCTCCTCGACCCTGCGGATGCACTCGCCGGGCATTCCTTTGGTGTTCGGCGCCATGTTGTCTTCCACGGTGCCTCAACGGGCTTCAGCGCTGCGGCCTTCGTTTTGGCTCATCATTGTCTCAGTCCTATCGATTGGAGAGGTCGTCGCCTAGGTCCGTGGCGTCAAGCTTGTCCTTCTCTAGCGCGACGGCCATGTTGAGCACCTCAAGCATCTCGTCCGTGTGGTTGTAGATGCCGTGGCTGCCCCCAAGCCTGTTCAGGGCTGCGTCGCCTACCTTGACGACCTCCGTTTTGCCGTCCATCGTAAGCCGGCCTTCGCCTGCAAGGATGATGTAGCATTCCTCGATGCCATCATGCCTATGGTAGCCTATCGAGCATCCTGGCGGGATGAGGATGTGGTCGACGAAGGCCCAGGTCGTCCGGAAGTCCTCCGGGCCTAGGAGCCTCCTGAAGCCGAGGCTGCCTCTCCCACCGTGGCCTGCGGGGCCCCAGCTTAGCAGCTTGCGGTCCATTTGAACGGCGGGCAGCCTCTCCGCCGGCCCAGGCTTCGCGTTAACGAGGTCGTCGCCGTAGTCCGTGCAATCGTACTTGCCACCGGGCTCGGTGACGCAGAAGTTCATGAACTGCGTCTCTCTCGCCGTATGGTTGATGATGCCGTGGCTCTCGCCCTCGCGACAGGGCACCACCACCGTCCCCTTAAGGTCGGCCACGTTGCCGTTGTGCATAAACCGCGCCGCGTTATCGAGGATCGTGAACATCTCCTCGCAGTGGTCATGCCTGTGATGGCCGATCCCCGAGCCCGGCAGAAGCACAGCCCTATGGATGAAAAGCCAAGGGGTACCGAAGACCCCGGGGCCCTGATGCAACGCCATCGCAGGGAAGCTACCAGCGCCACCATGAACCCGGGTTGAGAGCTGATATCTGGACGAATCCATGTGAGCGATGCTCATCCGCGAAACACTACCGCTCAGAGCGCGTACGCAGGAGACTTAAGGCTAACGAGCAACCTCTCACAGCTTCCGGCTACTTCCACTCTCCCGCCTTGTACCTCTCCAGGTACGCGGCTATCGTAGAGGCGCCGAAGTACGACCTTGTCGAGCCTGGCGCGAATCTCGCGCACAGCTTCTCGTTCAGCTCCTCCACGGTGGGAGGCTGAGCCCGGCCCGCGAGGAGCCTGCGCAGCTCCGTCTCGTACCGTTCCACCTGCCGTACGCTCTCGAAGATGAGGCTTCGGGCCTCCTCGCTCCTGAGCACGGCCCCGCTCGCCGGCCTATACCTATGCGCTGCGATGAGCGTCTCAACGGGCAGCTGGCTCAGACGCCTCATCGAGCTGAGGTAGACGTCCCGGTCGCCGTAGATGGCGATGCCCTGAATGATCGTGCCGTTCCCCTGCACGGAGTCCCCCGTGAAGAGCAGCCTGAGCCTAGGCTCATAGAGGCAGATAGAGCCCATCGAATGCCCCGGCGTATGGACGACCTCCAGCTCTAGGCCCTGAGCCCTCAGCCTTTGGCCATCGCTTAGTAGCATATCAACGCCCCCGTCGATCCGCCTGGCGGCGGCCTCGTGGGCCGCCACCTTCACGCGGGAGACCTCCTTAAGCTCGGGGAGGCCCTCGAAGTGGTCGCCGTGCTCATGCGTGATCACCGCGAGCTCGATCTCCTCGGGCCGTCGGCCTAGTCCGCGCAGGTAGGGAAAGACCACGTCGCGGAAAGAGCCCTTCGTGCCCGCGTCCACAAGCGTTATCCTCTCGCCGAGGATGATGCCGATGCCCGTGAACTCCTCGTAGACCGGGCACTCAACGTAATGCACGTTCTCGAGAACCTTCAACCGCCTATGCCTCCCCCCACCTCGGCTGTTACGAGGATTTTGGGCTTAAAGGCTTCAGGTCTTGAGATCGCGGAAAGCTCGTTTCCAGTAACCAGAGAGGGGCTGGGCGTTACCCTAGCGGTACCAGTCTAGGCTTTGTTCCACGTAGGTGATGAAGGCTTCGAAGAGCCTCTTCACCTCCTCTCCGAGCCCGGTCTTCGCAAGCAGGGCCTTGGCTCTCTCCGCGTGTTCCCGGGAGGTCTTCTTCGCCGCGTCTAGGGCGCCGGTCTCCCTGATGATCATCCTCGCGCGTTCTAGGCGGTCGGGTCGAAGCGGTTTCTGGCCTTGAAGCCCCGCCAGGAAGGCTCTGTCCTCCGGGCCGGCTTTCTGTAAGGCGTGTATGACGTGAAGCGGCCTCTTTCCCTGCGCCAGGTCGCCGCTCGGAGCTCGACCGTACTGTTCCTCCGTCGCGAAGGTATCGATGATATCGTCCTGGATGTCGAACGAGTAGCCAATATGGACACCCGCCTCCTCAAGCAGCGCCATGTCAGGGCCGGAGGCGTCGGCCAGAAGCCCGCCCGTCTTCAGGGCTAACGTGAAGAGCGAGGCCGCCCGCCGGGAGGCCATCACACGCCATTCGTCCAAGGACGGCTCGCGGTACTCGAAGAGCAGATCCAGAACCTGGCTCTCGTTCACCCGCCTGTAAGCGTCAGCCAGGAGCGCCGCGACCTGGGCTGCCTTCGAGGCCTCGAAGCCCGAGGCCAAGACCGCGTCCTGTGCCAGGGCGAAGAGGGCGTTTCCCACGAAGATCGCGACGCCCTCCCCGAACCTGTCCCCATATGGCGAGGCGACGAGCTTGTGAAAGGCTCTTCCCCCTCGTCTCGTCTCGTCCCTGTCAACCAGGTCGTCGTGAACCAGGATACTGTGCCTGTAGAGCTCCAGACCGGCGCAGACCGCGATGATCCCGTCGTCGCTCTCACCACGATAGCCCTTGTAGGCGAGGTAGGCGCTGAAGGAGGCCAGCCGCATACCTCTCCTGAGGACGTACTCCTCGAGGCTCCTGCAGAGGCCTCCAATGTAACGGTGGTATGCCTCTCCCTGTCGCCTGGCCGAGGCCAAGCGTGCTCGCAGCTCCTGCTCCACCAGGCGGCCGTACTCTTCCACCGCCTCCTCCCAGGTCAAACGCCTCACCTTGTCAAGCCTTCGATCACGCTGGCCCTAGGCTCTTAAGCGTCGAGGGCTCCCAAACGAGGCCGATGCCCGGCTAGGCAAGGAACCAGACCAGAAGCCCTAGGTAAGCATGCGGCTGGCTGGCAGAGCTGTCATGAGAGCCCTAGGGTGCGCGGAGGGTTGGTCGCTAGCCGTGGCTGATGGGGAAGAAGGCGTATCGCAGGATTCTTCTAACCTCTGCATCGACGTAGCCCTCCAGGTGGCGGGCCAGGTCCGCCGCTGTGAGAATCCCGTAGAGGATCTCATGCCGCGCGACGGCCAGTCTCCTGATCTCGTGCTCCTTCATCAGCTTCGCCGCCTCCACTATGTCCGCATCCGGGTCGATCGTAATCAGAGGCGAGGACATGATCTCGCTCACCTTCACAGCCTTGGGGTCGCGACCCTCCCCGGCGACCTTCCAGGTCACGTCGCGCTCGGTGACTATCCCTATGGGCTTACACTCGCGGACGACGATGGCGCAGCCTTGGAGCTTCTCCCGCATAGCCTTCGACGCCTCCGCGACTGAAGCCCCTCCATCTAGGACAACGATCTCTTTGCGCATCGCTTCAGATGCCTTCAACCACGTCCCCCTGAGGCCTGCGGTCTACGCGCTCTGCCCGAGACGGAATACGCGCTGGCAGTTTAAAAGCGCGAAGGGAACCAACCAGGCCAGCCAAGGCACTACCGTAACGCTCTACGAGACCATCTACAGCACGCTTCCCTTAAGGAACTACCATGGCGTCAGGCCAGCCGCGACTAGGTTAACGGTCGCGCAGGCGACACTCGCAAGGCAAATAAGAGCCACCGAGTCCTCCTAGGCGCGGGCCCGTCGTACAGCCAGGACTAGGACACAGACCTCAACGCCCATGGTGGAAGCCTTCGGAGCCTGAGATCGGGGGTTCGAATCCCCCCGGGCCCGCCAAGGTAGAGAAGGCAGGGGATAGCTCCTTTCCGTGAAAGGAGCTGGGAGAAGGGCTCTGTTGGGTGCGGCGTGCGGATCATGGCTGGGACGGGTTTCTGTCTCCTTACTGCATGGATGACATCTGGGCTGAGGCCGAGCCTGGCGAGGAGGTAGGGCAGGTCCTCGCCTACCTTGGCGACGGCGGCTCTGAGCTCTTCCTGGACGTAGTCCGTGCGCCCATGGAGGGTGAGGTGGGGTTCGGCTAGGAGATGCAGGACCCTGAGCTTCTCAGGCCGGTAGTCGCTGTAATGGGTCTGCAGCTCGATAGGCTTCAGCCTGCCGCAGAACGCGTCCACGAAGCGGTCTGGGATCGCTGCCAAGCTGACGCCTCAGCCTAGAAGAGATGCTCAAGATCGTTGAGGTCGAGCTCCATGGGTCCCTCTTAGCCACGTCAGTCACGTCGAGTACCTCACCCTAGAGGACCGAGAATGGCTCCAGGCCCATCAGGGGGGAGTCCAGTTACAGCTGCACGAGCGGTCGGCCATATCCTAACCGGAACTCTACCGCCGATGACCACGAGGGCGCTGACCTCTAGCGCTCTAGCTCAAGCGCAACCTCGGGAAAAGGACTGGACAGGACCACAACCATAGTCTCAGGGCCTCCTGGTCGAGGCCCTTCAGGAGCGTAACATGCAGCCATGGGGAAGAACGAGAGGAATCCCCCTCGGCTTCGCTGGCTGTACCGCCTCAGGAGGCATGGCAGTTTGCGATCACCTGGCAATCAGGGCTCACGGGGCGCTCCTTGTGGTGACATGAGAGCACCCTAAGGCATGGGGAAAGGCGCTGAGAAAGCGCGTATCAAGCCCGGAGGTCGTGGGCAGCAGGAAAGCACGGCTGCCTCTTCGCCCTGCGTTCCCCTCAGAGCGCGATGCCTCACCCAGGCGCAGCTGCAACCTATGTTCGTCAAGACAGGGAAGCGACACTGGGAGAAGAGGCCTCGATCAGAACCGTTCCGCGCTACCCTTCAGCTGAATCAGGGCCTCCCTGGGGCTCTGTTGGTGGCATGAAAACCACCCTAAGACATGGTGAAAGATGCGATAAACAGACCCCTCACGCCGAGACCAGAGATGAAAGGAGCATCACTCCTAATCGCTCTCTCCGCCAGCGACTTTTCCCGCGAGGACATCCCTCAGCGCAGCGCGTGGCTACGCGTTGAGCTTCTTGATGACCCAGGCCATGTTAGAGGCGAAGTTCCGTATCGTCGTGAGGCCTTCCTCGTCTTGGAGCACGTCGCCCTGCTTTCGGCCGAAGGCGATGTTCCAGTATGTGGAGCCGGGAACGACCATGCCGAGTATGAGGAAGAAGTAGTTCAGCTGGGCGAAAGTGAAGTTATGGCCAGCCCTCCGCGCAACCGCTATCGAGCCGCCTACCTTCCGCTCGAAGGGGCGGCCTACCGCCCGGGCGAGGTAGCCAGCTCTGTCGATGAGCGCCATCATCTGCGGCGTGGCCGAGCCGAAGTAAACCGGAGAGGCGAGGATAATACCATGGGCCTTCAGCATCCTCTCATAGATCGCGGGCACATCATCGTCCGTTATGTGGCATCGAAGATGCTGCTTGCAGTACTCGCAGGCATCGCAGGGCCTTATCGTCTTATCGTAGAGCGTTATCAGCTCGGTCTCCAGGCCTTCGCCCTCGAGCAGCCTCAAGGCTTCACGGACGAGAAGCTCCGTGTTCCCGCCCTTCCTCGGGCTGCCCACGATGCCCAACACCAAGAAACGCTCAGACATCCCTAGGGCCTCTCAGCGTCCCATGAAGGAGCATCTCTGATGCAGAGGCTCCTCCCTTAAAACTGAACTCCTCTCGGCCGTCGACGCACAAGGAAGGCATATATGCCTCAGAGGAGGTTGCTTGTCTTACCTCCCATCGTCTGGCAGGAGAGAAGATTTGACAGGCGATCGCCTTCCATAACCCCTCCGCCCCCACGGAGGGGCCGAGCCAAGAGATCGAGGTGGAAGGCCACCTCATCGACTCCATGATCCTCACGAAGGTCTTCGACCGGATCATGGACCTGGGCGGAGACTTCGAGGTCCTCGAGTTCCGTATAGGCAAGCGGAAGACTGAGCCGAGCTACGCGAAGCTCCTCCTGAAGGGAAGGAACGAGGCCCACCTCAACTTCATGCTTCAGGAACTCTACAGGCTCGGGGCCTCAACACCCAAAGCGGTCGAAGCCAGCCTTATACCCGCCCCAGCGGACATGGTCCTTCCCGACGAGTTCTACTCGACAACCAACCATCCCACCGAGGTCTTCTTCCGAGACCGATGGATACCCGTCGAGCGGCAGGCTATGGACAAGGTCATCGTTGTAGAGCTAGACGTTTCCAGGGCTGTCTGCAAGGCGATACGCGAGGTGAAGAAGAGCGACCTTATCGTTACTGGTGAAGCGGGGGTCCGCGTCAGGCCGCCTGAGTACCCCCGGCATGGCACAGGCGTCTTCGAGTTCATGGGCAGCCGGACTAGCTCGGAGAAGCCCTCCTCTGCCTTGGTAAAGCAGATCGCGAAGGACATCGCCGAGCTCAAACGCCAAGGAGGCCGTATCGTAGTCGTCGCCGGGCCCGCGGTCGTCCACACAGGCGCCGCGGAAGCCCTAGCCCGCATCATAAGGCTCGGCTACGTGGACGCGCTCCTCTCAGGCAACGCTCTGGCGGTTCACGATGTAGAAGCCGCGCTCTACGGCACAAGTCTAGGCTTGTCGTTGACAAACGGCTCCTCCACGCTGCGAGGGAACAGGAACCTGCTCGCTACCGTGAATGAGGTCGTGAAGGCCGGCGGGTTGAGGGAGGCCGTCCGTAAAGGCGTCCTGAGGAGCGGCATCATATACGAGTGCATCGTGAATCAGGTTCCCTACGTGCTCGCCGGCTCGATACGCGACGACGGGCCCCTACCGGACGTGATAACCGATACGGTGGAAGCGCAGAGACAGTACCGCGAGCAGCTTCAAGGCGCCTCTTTAGTCCTCATGCTGGCCTCAATGCTGCATTCCATCGCCGCAGCGAACCTCCTGCCGTCGACCGTGAAGACGATAAGCGTGGACATTAACCCGGCTGTGGCGACGAAGCTCTTAGACCGCGGGACCGCTCAGGCGGTAGGCATCATCTCCGATGTTGGCACGTTCCTGCCGATGCTGGCCGACGAACTCGCCAAGCTCAAAGCCTCAGGACTCTAGCCAACTGGAG
>Ga0315308_1001110_pt1 | contig 15458 bp, 17 predicted proteins | sample TDP3_MG_FD_203078 | JGI IMG/M metagenome (GOLD analysis project Ga0315308, IMG submission 203078) | Freshwater sediment microbial communities from Lake Towuti, South Sulawesi, Indonesia - TDP3 | ecosystem: Environmental > Aquatic > Freshwater > Lake > Sediment | place: Indonesia: South Sulawesi... | reverse complement strand
CCAAGTAAAGGGAATTGAAAGTTCATCAGCTTGTCTAGTGGCAAAATTTCCAGTTGCACGATGATGCAGGGAAAAATCCCAAGTAAAGGGAATTGAAAGAATCGCTGTCGTAGGCCCAAGTTGGCGTCAGACAAAAAGATGCAGGGAAAAATCCCAAGTAAAGGGAATTGAAAGATGCGCTGCGTATATTGCTGGATGGCCAATGCCGAAGCGATGCACGGAAGAATCCCAGGTAAAGGGATTTGAAAGCCTGTTAAGACTTGCTCTTCTTCTTTTTCTTTGTCTTGATCACTTGTGTCACAGCGACCCGCACGTAGTCGCCGACCTCAATGCCTAAAAACTCACGAATATGCTTAGGAACAGTAACCCGTCCATCAGCAACAACCCGCGCCATAAACACCTCCTCAACCAAACCACACTCACCCCCAAACCCAACCAAACCAACACAAAACACAGCAAACACACACATAAAAACGTAGCTAAACGTAGCCAAACACACCAAAACGTAGCAAAACAAACCCAAACCAACAAAAACCAACAAAAAAGACGCAAATTGACACCACAAAGAGAGAGCCAAGAACATGGTGGGGCTGCCCGGATTCGGACCGGGGTCAAGAGAGCCCAACTAGAGCCAACCGGCGTCTCCTAGCCTAGACCAAACTAGCCGACAGCCCCTCACGAAGCCTTTACGCTGACTAAAGGATGCCTGAGCCATAAATAAAACTTGAGTCGACGCCTTTCTCGGAGACGCGTTTAGTTGCTGTCCTTCTTCACGAAACACTGCATCGCTCTGGGACACACCGCACACTCATCTGGAATACTTGAGCTTTCAGGCAGCTCCCGCAAGTATCCAAAATGATGACTACAGTTAGTAACCGACTTTGAGCCAAAGCTCACGACGCCTTCGACAGAGAGCAAGCGCGGATTCGTTGGATCCTCCGGGACTATTTCAATTTTTGATCTGCAGTGTGGGCACGCATAGTAGGTCTCTCTGATGAGCTGGGATGTGTCGGTTAGGACGATGGGCTTTTCAAAGGTTTTCCTACACATTTCATAGGGGCAGTGCAGTTTGACTACGTGTGGTAAGGCGCCCATCGTAAAAGGCCTCGGTATTGCCTAATATGCCTGAGTATGACCTATAGTTATCGAAGCTAAGGTTTACTAATAAAGATTGTCGAACATCAGCACAACACAAATACGGGTAGGAAGTCGCGTGTCAGATGGTTTGTATGGCTGATGCCTTGAAGGCTATGAACACTTTTGAATTCAGATTGAGCCCCATCTCATTAAAGGATCGTTTGGTTATCTGAGCCGTGAAATCCTTTCCCGCATTGATTTTTAGCTTGACCGAGGAGCCAAGGTCGAATATTTCGGTTATCCTGCCTACAAATGTGTTTCGGGCGCTAGAGACTATGGGCTGAATTGAAAGGATAATGTCCTCTGGCCGAATATGAACTGAGATGTTTCCGTCTTTCTGGAATGCCGCTTCTATTCGCTGCCCTTGGCCAACGTCTATGGTCGATGTGCCACCTTCGTTGACTCTCGAAATGCCTGAGAAAATGTTCTCAAGCCTTGCATAGTTTGCTAAGAGTTTGGGCGGCAGCGAAAGGATGTCTTGTGGTGTTCCAACTTTTGCGATTCGACCTTCAAGTAGCAGGGCTGCTCGGTTGGCTAGAGTCTCGGCCTGGAACATGTTGTGCGTGGCGATAACTAGAGTTGTTCTCTCTTGTTTGTTGACCCATGCTAACGCGTCTTCGATTATTGAGACGTTTTTGGGGTCTATGTTTGCTGTGGGTTCGTCTAGGAGTAGCAGTTCTGGTTCGAGGACTAGGGCTCTAGCTAGAGCCACTCTTTGCTGTTCGCCTCCTGAGAGTTTCTTTGCCTGACGCTTCTCGTATCCCTCCAAGCGGACTTTGGTGAGAACTTCTTTGACTTTGCCCCGTGTTTCCATCTTTGATAGTCCTCTGATTTTGAGCCCGTACGCGATGTTTTGGTAGACGTTAGCGCTGAATAGTGTGGTTTTTTGGAAAACCATCGTTGTTTTCAGTCTTAATTGAGCGGTGTTGATTTCGTTCACACTTGCATCTTTAAAGCGCATTTCTCCGCTGGTGGGTTTTTCAATGCCTGCCATGATCTTCAGCAGAGTTGTTTTCCCTGAGCCGTTTGGGCCTAGTAGGCTTAGCACTTCGCCTTCTAAGATTTCTAGATTGACTTTGTCTAAGGCAGTTATGTCTCGATAGGTCTTGCTCACGCTCTGCAATATGACAAGGGGTTTCATGTCTTGCGCCTTCGAATGAAGTTGATTGTAATATTCACGGCGAATACAATTATCAGCAGGATGATTGTCCAAGCTATTGGGAGTTCAGGGGTCGGCTCTCTGTTTGTTTCCAGAGCTATTACGGTTGTCAATACGCTTGTAACGCCAGCTATGTTCCCTCCTATCATTAAGGCGACTCCTAACTCGGCTATCGCTCTGTTGAAACTCGCAGCTATTGCAAGAGCTATGCCGTTCAACGACTCTTTCATAACCGCAACTGAAGCTTCGATCTCAGACGCGCCCAACGTTTTAGCCAAGTCCTTGATTTCAGGGTCCACTGACTCGATTGCATTCGCGATGAAACTCACAACTATCGGGGTTATCAGGGCTGCCTGCCCTATGATCATGACGGATGGCGTGTAAAGTAGGCGCATGAAACCAAGCGCACCTGATTTTGAGAAAACGAGGTAAAGAAGCAGTCCTAAGGCTACGGTTGGTACGCCTAGAAGTGAATTGAAGATGCCTTTCACGACGAATCTGCCCGGAAACTTCCTTAAGCTTATCGCTGCTGCAATTGGGAGTCCCCATAGGACAGAGAGAGTAGTTGCTGATCCAGAAATCAACACAGATCTTGCAGTTACTTCAACAACAGTTGGGTCTCCAGAAAAAATTAGTTGAAGTGCCTTAAGTAGGCCTTCAACTATCTCGGCTGCCAAGATTGAATGCACCTTTAGCCGTAGAGTTCTGCGTAGCCTTTGCGGTATTGTGTAGGACACTCTGTGTCGTCGAAGTAGGCGTATTCTCTTATCCACTGAGCGATTGTTGGGTTAGTGTTTCCTTTGAGAAGCCGCACCGCTGAGTAGAATAGGGTTTGTCCGAATTCTTCCTTGCCAAACTGCTCTATGACTTGCTGTCCTTCGTCGGATGTGAGGTATTTTACGAAAGTCATGGCGCCTTGAAAGTTCACGCTTGGGTGAAGGGTCTGGTTGACCGCTATCGCACTGTATACGTTGAGCAGGTCCATTTCCTGTTCTATCAGTGACCTGAGCGTAATCGCGCCTTCCTTGGAGTATTTCAGATAGGTGCCAGTGTCAGCCAGCGTGTAAGCTGAGAAGTAGTCGGCTTTCTTCAGCGTTTCTGCCATTCCTGAGCCAACGTTTATGTACCAAGATTCCTTAGTCAAGTTCTTGGGATCGAAGCCTGCAGCGGTCCAAAGACTCTTTTCCTTCGAGTGTGTTCCCGAATTGTCTCCTCTTGAGACCCATTTTACGGTTCCGTTTCTGCCGGCCTCAACGATTCTTGCTAAGGCTTCTAGCGTCGGTGTGTTCCGTATCTGCGCTGGGTCTGTTTCCGGTCCGACGAGGGTGAAGAAGTTGTAGGCGATTATTTTTCTGTTGACTCCCGTTCCGTCGGTGAGGAATTTCAGTTCGTCAGTGGGCGAGTGTACTAGAATTACATCTGCGTCACCTCTTTGTGCGTGTTGGATTGCTATTCCTGTTCCGACTGAGATGAAGTTAAGGTCTATAGGATATCTCGTTTCGAAGTCTATTTCAATGGTGTCTAGAAGCCCTGTGTCGTACAGGCTTGTAGTTGTTGAGACTATGAGTCTTCCTTTTGTTGTGGATCCGAGGTAGTATGATGTGGCTGCGACGGAAACCACTGCAACTGCTACAAGTAGAGTTGCCCAGGGGATGAGTGTTTTTCGCATGTCTTGGCGCCCCGTTATGTATGGTTGTATATGTCGTGTTCGTTATAGCTTTATATGCATATCGCTCATAGAATGGCATCGATGACCTCTCTAAAGAAGCACAAGCCGACGGCTAAGGTCTGGCTGGAGTTCAAAGGCGAGCCTCTGCTTGGAAAGGGCGGAGCAATAATATTGGAGGCTATGAAAAGTGAGGAGTCCATATCGAAGGCCGCTAGAAAGGTTGGCATGTCGTATCGCTATGTTTGGAATTATCTGGCGAAACTGGAGAGGACTCTTGGAGAGCCTGTCGTGGTGACCTTCAAGGGCGGGAAAAAAGGTGGTGGAGGAGCCAAGTTGACGGCTTTGGGCGAGAACTTGCTTAAAGAGTATAAGCGGGTTGAGGCATATGTTGGAGAGGTCTTGGTTGATGAAGAGTATTGGGTGGCGGCTGGTTTGAAGATAAGTGCAAGAAATAGGTTGAAAGGCGTGGTCAAGGACGTGGACAAGGGCGAAGTTATTGCAAAGGTCAAGGTGGAAGTGAAGACTCCAACCGTCGTAACAGCGCTGATATCTCGAGAGGCAGTTGACGACTTGGACATTAAGGTAGGCGACATGGTTGAAGCTGTGATCAAAGCCACTGAAGTCATGATTGCTAAAGAAAAGTGAAGCAACGTTATTTCAACCCTCTCATTTTTCTGTGATGAACACTGTTTGTTCTGTAACTTGACCCTTAGACCTGACTACGGCTGTGGCTGTGTGGTTGAAGAAGTCATCTGGTAGTGTTTTGTTTCTTCTACTTCCATGTTGGTTTTTTGCGAGGTTTTGAGTTGTGTGTTGTTGTTAGGGTTTTTTCTTAAGCAGCCACAACAACAACTTCTTTGTTGAATGGAATGGGCTGAGAGCTGTGTGGGCGTCGTCGTCAAACTGTTCCTAGTGACGATGACGTCCTGAAAGGGGACAGCTCAAGAAGATGTGTGCATGTTAGTGTTGACCGTGCCTTAGAAACACTAACATGTGCTGCGTTGGTGGAGATGTGCGATGAGGGAGGCCGACGTGAATGATGTGGCTATCCGCTCGAAAACTGTGTGCAGGAAGAACATGAAGATGAACTGATCACTTAAGGCATTCTTCTTCTCGACGCTAGGAGACCTACTTGCGGAGCTGAGTTATGAGACCATATTCATTTGGACAACTCGAGCTGAGCCGTTTCAGGAGTATCCTGAGGAATATCCAAAGCGCGCGCTCAAGTGGCTGTCTTCTGGATCGTCAGTGTTTAAAGCTAGTGCCCTTTTGAGGCGTAGTAAGTCATCAAGAAGGATCGCCACACGCTTCCTTCTGTGAAGCATCGCGTGTATGTTTCGTAGTTTGAATTGTAGGCTTTGATGTTTGGTGGGAAGTTTATGGTCAAGCCGTACTGCATTCCGTTGAGCTTGCTGGTATGGTTTTCTGAGAACACTGTGGTTTCCACGTTGTTTAGGAGTCGTTCTGCCAAGGGCGAGATCGTTGTGTCTGAGACCTTTTGATTGATCAGGTATGTGAACTTGTAGAGTTCTGTGTAGAAGTAAGCACCGTTTGTTCCGAGGATGTATCTCTGCTCCGCTGCGCTTCTCGCTGACGAGATGTCGCCTTGATATAGGTCTATGCTTTGTTTCAGGGCTTCAGCGAAGTCGCTTAGGCTATTTGTTAGGGTTGAAATCATGCTTTCGTCTACGGCTGAGAGCTGAACCATGTACTTTGGATAATATGCCACGTAGCTGTCAACTATCTCTTCGCTCAGAGTGTAGGCGTTGACTCCCGGGTTAGCGGATAGGTACGACATTATGTGTTGGTAGGGCCATCCGAGTCCTGGAACGAGCATCTCAGAGGCGAGCACTACGTCAGTGACGTCTTTTAGCTCGTAGGCAACTTCTATCATAGCCATCAGGCAGGCGTCGAAGCCGACAGCTTGTACGTAACCTTTAGTCCTTGATTCTACGGTGCTTAAAGCAAGGTGTATGTCGTGAGGTGAGAGGTGGTTGCCACTGGATTCATCCCAGCAAACACCACGGTAGCCGCCGCCATGATCCCACAGGTCTAAGAAGTATCTTTCGGCTGGGTATCTTAGCATCGCATATTCGACGAAGGTTACGAGTGTTTCTGGGATTCCCATGTCAATTTCTCCCAGATCTTGAAGAACCGTGATTTGTTCGTGGGTGATTTCGTATGTGAACGCTGGAAGGTTCAGTCTATCTATCAGCACGACCACGTTTATGTTTGCGTCTGGTGCCAATCCTTGCCTAATCTGTTCCATGTTTACTGGACCAAACGTGTCTAGGCTATTGTCGGCGTCGAGGTAGACCATGAAGGTCCAAGACAATCTTTCAGTCCGTTTGGCTGAGGCGACTGATAACGAGGAGAACAATGCTGATAGCACAATTGCGATGCAAACCAGTGTGGCCTTTTGAGACTGGAACCCTCTCATTTCCTATTCCTCAGAAGTTAAGTCGTAGCAGATTTACTTAAGGACTCCTTGTACTGAGTACTATAACATTTCTCTAGCCGGGTCCGCACACTCGTCCTACATCCAATTGATATGAAAAAACGCGCTCTTTCTCCGTGCGACTTCAAATCCTGATTTTCGATTCATAAGATTTTTCCACTTGCAGAATGAACAACTTAGTTCAACTGGAGGGTATAAATTGGAAGTGCGGCGATACGGCTGGATGCTGCCACTGGTAGTTTTCATTGCGGCAGGCCTGTTAATCGGCGTAAGTATAGGCTATTTGATGTGGAACCCGGGCTTCTCCAACTTCGGGGTCGTTTCCTCTTCCAAAGAGGCTACGAGAACAGTTCGCCTAGATCATATTTCAGTGACTTTTCCATCGGTTGTATTCGCCAAGTCTGGCGCTGAGTCTACTCTGACCATTGTACTTACAAACCTGAGAAGTGAACCAATTTACGCGACGGTTTCGTTCGCGCTAGTACGCAACAGCGGGATTGACAGTGCAACAGTTTCGGCTCTAACCAGTAGCTCGTATTCTGTCAGACTTGCGTCCTACGCCTCAGCAAATGACTTAATCAACTTCAGACCCTCTTCGACCGGATACGCCTTCTTTGACCTTATTGTAAATGGCGACTTAGCTGGAACGATACCTGTATACGTCGTTCCCACATAAGTTGCTGAGTTTCGAAGGCTTTCACTACACACACCACCCATGATCAATAGTCCTTATTCCCACTAAGCACACAACGATGTACGCAGCGGACAAGTTGCAGCCGTAACATTCTCTCTGTACTCCGGCACTGTAAATGCCGACTGGTTGGTCGACAGATTCGGAAAGGCTACCTCAACTTCATAAACTATTTCAGTTTGAGCTGATTGGGGTGGGTTGCATTTTTGGTCGATAACAGAAAGAGCACGCTTACTGTGGCAATCATGATTATCGCGGTTAGGAGAAACACGTTCTTCCGCTTCATGTAACTTGCCGGCACAGTTGGCAGTAATTTCTTTCAGGGCTTTAGCTTTCGACCACGTATCGATATGAAATATATTTACCAGCGGTAGGGCTGTCTCTAGTTATTCGAACTATGTCGCTTGGCTTGGCACCAATGGCCTTCACAGCTGGGTCAGAGGCTTTAAGCCGAGGCAACTGGTATGGTTTAACACGGTATTCTGAAAGCATTTTTTCTCTTTCCTCTGTACCGATGATTTCATGTTTGGGCACTAGCGCGTGTTCGAAGATGTTGAAAGATGGAAATATGCGCGGGATGAGTTCGATGCTTGCTCTTCTAGCATTAGTTTTGGCGGCCTGCGTGTAGCGCCCGCCTGTAATGATTATGCCCTTCTCCGTCTTTTCGTCCTTCATTACCTTTTTAACCTGATTTATAATGTTGACGCCCACCGTGCCTTGTGTCGGCCAGCAAAAAACCAACATCTTCTTGCTTTCAGAGGTCTTGACAACGAAACCTATTCCCTCTTTCTGCCGCTTCTTCTTGACAAGTTTGTAGCCGCGCAAACCCATGAGAATGTGAGCCTTACGCTCCTCAATCGTTTCCCCAGCGCTCAACCAGATACCTCATGTACTCTGAAGCGTTGTAGTCAAAGGCGCACAAACGACCCTTAAACTTTGTGCTATCAAACCTGCTCCACTATTATTTTCAGTCGGCACTCCGCTGAATTCCGCATCCTATCATTAGTGTAGCTTAAATATTCGGGACTGTCTCTATGTGCAATGTGTTGTCTGCTGCGTAGAGGAAACTAGAGGAAACCTTTATGGTTGATGAAGACGAGAATGTTTCAGCCTCAGAACAAAAACGATACGAGCAGTTAGAGGACTTGCCAGGGGTCGGACCAGCCACAGCTCAAAAGCTGCGTGAACTAGGCTTCAACACCGTGGAGTCACTCGCAACAGCAGCCATCAAAGAGCTGGAGCCTGCAGGCATAAGCGAAAAGAAGGCTATGGACGTTATACGCGCGGCTCGCTCTACGTTTGCGCTGACATTCATACGCGCAGATGAGTTGCTTAAAATGAGGCAGAACGTGCTACGTCTCACAACTGGCAGCAGAGCTATAGACGAGATTCTGGGTGGAGGCTTGGAAACACAGACCATCACCGAGGTTTACGGCGAATATGGAAGCGGCAAAAGCCAGATCTGCCACCAGCTGTGCGTGAATGTACAGTTGCCAGTTGAACGCGGCGGACTAGGTGGCGGCGCATTATACGTTGACACCGAGAATACCTTCCGAACAGAACGCATAGTTCAGATGGCCCATTTCATGAACGTGAATCCAGAAGACATTGTTAGAAACATTGTCTTTGCAGAGGCCTACACTTCAGATCATCAGATGTTTCTGTTGGAAAACGCAGACAAAATAATTAAGGAAAACAACATTCGCCTCATTATTGTTGATTCCTTGACCGCACACTTCCGTAGCGAATATCTAGGCAGAGAAATGCTCGCCGAGAGACAGCAGAAACTGAATAAGCACATGCACAGGCTTATTCGTTTGGCCCGCGCCTTCAACGCGGTTGCAGTCGTGACTAACCAAGTGATGGCTAAACCTGACGTTTTCTTCGGCGACGTGGTTCATCCAGTCGGCGGCCACATTGTGGCGCATACCAGCCACACTCGAGTGTTCTTGCGTAAATCGTCGCGAGGAGCCACACGTATCGCGCGTTTGGTTTCAAGTCCTTATTTACCCGAGGGCGAGCGAGTCTTCAAGATAACCGAGAACGGTGTTGAAGACATATCAGAAGACGACCAGCAGGGAAGGCGTTGACAAGGCTAATTCCAAAGATTTTTGTGACCCGATTCTTTCAGTTGATTACGTCCCGACAGTTCGCTGAGGCCGAGCGTGTGCTTGAACGCATAAAACAGAAGATGCATCCGAGCGAACGCAATCGCGGATACTTTCAAGCATTGTTCGGCATGCTGCTGACACAGAAAAACAACAATGACCGTTACACCTTCTTAGCCACTCTAGATTTGAACAGCAAGAAGCAGTTGAAGAGTTACAGACATGAGTTCTTGAGTCATGTTGAGAACCGTCTGCATGCCGAATACGACCGCGGGTTCTTTGACGCCTGGGCTGAATACATGAGGGTACTGCCTAGGCTAGAGACGCCCATTCAAGCCGCCAACAACACCACTGCGAAGCCAGAAGAAGAAAAGACCACAGGCGAGGACACGCAGATTAAACAAGAGACGACGACCAAAGCGCAAGAGGAGACAGAAGCAACCAAGTCTCAACGCAGTCTGATCGATTTCGCAAAATAGTCCAACAGCATGAAGGTGTTGTTGTGTTTGCTGGTTGTTTATCATGACAGGTACCGAGAGGTCTACTCCTCAGACCCAGCTGCTGCTCCAGGTCGCATGGAGAGCATTAGAGGTGAGTTGATTGGTCACTTTGACTTCGTTGAACCCAGACCTGCCACCGACCATGAATTGTTGCTTGTCCACAGCCAACGTCACATAGATCTGGTGAAGGCTTGTCCATTAGCCTATGAGATAGCGTGCTTGGCTACAGGCGGTGCAATAATGGCAGCGGATTCGGCCTGGAAGGGTGAACCCGCATTCGGCTTGATACGTCCACCTGGACACCATGCTAGCCGGGATTCAAGCTGGGGTTTCTGTTACTTCAACAATGTAGCCGTGGCGCTTGAGGCTTTGCGTGTGGCAGGCGAACTAAAAAAGGCTGTTGTGATTGACATCGACCTGCACTATGGAGACGGAACCGCCGAGTTTGCTTCGCGCAACATGTCAAACGTGACCTATTTTCATCCAGAAGCTTCAAACAGGCAGACATATCTTGACGAGCTATCAAGATTTGTGGCAAGCTCTAAAGAGCAGTTTGAGCTGCTGGCCGTGTCAGCAGGCTTCGACCGACATGAACAAGACTGGGGTGGCATGCTCACAACCAAAGACTACCACACCATCGGAAAGATCGTTAAGGAATTCGCTGAAGGCAAGTGCAACGGCAGGAGGTTCGGGGTTCTGGAGGGAGGATACAACCATTCAGTCTTGGGCAAGAACGTTAAGTCATTTCTGGATGGCTTCAAGTCAACATTCATGTGTTCTGAGAACCGTACCGCTTGAAAACAGATATTAGTTTAATCTTTTAAGTTATCAAGTTGAAGCAATAAAGGTTCACACCAATGCCCACCAACCTGCCACCCACAGCCAAGAAAAAATGGAACGAAGTCACAAACGCGCAGACCCCTCAGGAAAAACTCGAAAAACTGCAGGAATTTCTCAGCTTAGTTCCGAAGCACAAGGGCACAGCTCGTCTGCAAGTTCAAGTTAAACGACAGATCAAGTCACTCCAGAGAGAGTTAGAGGAGAAAAAAAGGAGAAGGACAGGCCGAAGCGGATCTAAATTCTTCCTAGAGAAAGAGGGCGCGGCTCAAGTGGTGATTCTAGGACCAACCAAAGTGGGTCGAAGCAGCCTCTTGACCTCAGTAACAAACGCCAAAACCGAAGTTTCAGACTACCCATACACAACACTTGATCCGGTGCCAGGCATGTTCCTGTTTGAAGACCTCCAGTTTCAAATCGTCGAAGCTCCAGCCCTGATAAGCGGTGCAGCAGAAGGCGCATCATGGGGACAACAGACGCTTGGACTGGCTCGAAACGCTGACGGACTCATATTGATGATAGACCTTTCCCAAGATGCCCCCAAACAGCTCGATATGATACTCAATGAGCTTGAAAGGGCGCGGATTCTGATCCAGAAGCCCCGCGCAAGAGTTGAAATTGAACGAAAACACGTCGGCGTTGGACTACGCATAATCGTTTTCGGCAGACTGGTTGACTGCAACCTCCGCGAGGTTGAAGCGCTTCTAAAGAGCTATCGGATTCTGGACGCAACGGTGAAGATCTACGGTGAATCAACACTTGACGATGTTGAAGACGCCATATTTGAGAGCACAATCTACAGGCCAGCCATAGTGGTGGCCAACAAACTTGACGCTAAAGCAGCATTAAGGAATCTGAAAGAGCTCAAACGATTCCAAAGTGACCGGCTGACCATCGTAGCGGTTTCATGCCTCACGAGAGCTGGCCTGGAAAAGCTTGGCGGTGAAATCTTCAAGTCGCTGGACATAATCAGAGTCTACACCAAAGAGCCCGCCGAACGCGAGTCCTCCAGCAACCCATTCATTTTGAGACGAGGAGCAACAGTGGCCGACCTTGCCAAGCAGATTCACAGCGACTTCATTGACAGATTTGCATATGCACGCATTTGGGCAAAGCGTCTTCCATTTAGCCCTCAAAGAGTTGGCTCTTCATTCGTGCTGGAAGACAAGGACATCGTGGAATTACATGCGAAATAAGACGGAATGTGTTTTGTGATCAGCGCTAACGGGATGAACGTGCCACGCGCTCCATCTCATTGCGCTTGGAAACAGCGTAGCTCTTGACATCTCTGTTGGCGGCTTGAATCAGTTCTTCGGCGAGGCATTCTTCCAATGGTCGTGGATTGTTCACCGCAGCCTTTCTGGAGCCTTCAGCGAGCAACCGCAGAGCCAAGTCAATTCGGCGCAGTGGCGCTATGTCTACCGCCATGTGATAAACTATTCCACCATAGCTGATCCTCGTTGTGTCCTCGCATGGCGCCGAGTTTTCAACCGCTCTGACCAACACCTCAATCGGGTTCTGTCCCGTGCGCAAGTTAGTAATCTCGAACGCATTTCTAACCACGTTGATGGCCCGAGCCTTCTTTCCAGCTGAGGCTCCGGGTCTCATAAGATCGTTGATTAGGCGTTCAACTATGTTAACCTCGGCCTTTCGAAACCTACCATGCTCATGTCTGCCCATACTGTGAGCTGCATACGTCGGTCGAAGAGAAACGTAGCGTTTGAGACCCAGATCCTTGACCTCTATGCCACTAAACGACCACTTGCCCCAAAGCTTGACTTCCTCAGTCAATTGCTTGCTCAATCTGAATTTGCCCCTTGCTGTTAACGCATCGGCTTCTCCTTCCTGCCCAAAACCAGCTCCTTAAGGGAGACACCGTTAATTGTCACAACCCTCCATCTGACGCCTGGGATGTCGCCCATGCTTCTGCCTCGTGAGCCGCCGATTCCTTCAACAATCACCTCGTCGTGTTCGTCGACTACGTTTAAGGCGCCGTCTCCGGGTAGAAAGGCGGTGATGACGCGGCCGTTCTTGATGAGTTGTGTGCGCACACACTTTCGAATGGCGCTGTTGGGCTGCTTGCTCTCAACGCCGACCTTCTCCAATACTATACCTCTGGCCATGGGTGCGCCCATCAATGGGTCAGATTTGACGTCTAGCCTGAGCATGCGACGCTTATAGTACATATCGCTCCAGCGGAACTGCTTCCTACGGCTTGACATCTTGCGTGTCGCAAATTCGCCGCTGGTCTTTGAACCCATGACCTTGTTTCTACCTCACGCTACCGATAAAACACAACAACCAGTATTTAAGCAATAAGCGCTTTTTCTAATCTGAGTTGGTCTGGATTCAGACCTTTTCGCCATTGACCAATCCTCGCCGCAATCATTATCAACGTAGATCTGCAGAATAAGCGGGTTGAATGGTGATGCTTTTGAGTTCAAAACACAAGCTTTTGAAAAAGAACTATGAAACCGAGATGTGGGTCAACGGCCACAAGTTACCCTTAAACCACTTTGTACAAGAAACTTTGGCAAACATAGTAGTAGGTTTCACGAAGGCCCTCAAGGAACTCGAAGAAACTCCAAAGAACATCGAACTAAAAATCAAGAAACTGTCCAAACCTGTGGGTGTGGACGCCCACACCTACCCCTGAGAAATCCCACAAACCCTAAGCAATCAACCCTTCCCTCTTATTTGGATCCAGATACTCAAAGAACATTGAGAACCACAGGGTGTAGTTCACACAACCGCCCTGCAAGCTAAGCGCATATTATAATTCAACAAACAGCTTGGCAATTACAGAACCAAATGAAGTCAAGATAAAGCCTGATGAGGATAAGGTTTTAGATTTGCGACTGAATCTGTATATGGCCCAAAGAAAGGCTGAGTGTGCATGCAGGTCTCAACCATAAGAAGACCGACACTATACGGCCTGTGGTCATTTCAGTTCTTGACCATGATGAGACGCGGGGTCTTCTACTCGTTCATGTACATTTACCTTTTCTCACTGTTGGGAAACGTAACGACAACAGCAACATTAGGCACCTTCACTATGCTCCTGTCGGCTGCAGGACAAAACCTGCTTTGGGGGAAAATCTCCGACCGCTACCGACTTCGAGCTCAGCTCGTAGTGATAGGTGAGGTCGTTGCAGGCTTCGCATACATCATAGTGTTCTTCGTTCACAGGTACTTCATCGAGGGCGGAGACGACTTCGTCGCCGGGTTAGCCTTGGTTACAGGCCTGTCCATCCTCGAGTTCTTCTGGTCGATGTCAGACGTTGGCTGGGCAGCGCTGGTCACAGACATCACAACGCCAGAAACTCGCGGAGGCTTCGTGGGCGCCATAAACTTCGTCATGTCGATAGGACGAATGGTGGGCATACTCATCGCAGGCTACCTGTACTTGGACGGCTTAGGCTTTCGGCAAGGCACAATTTTCTATGTTGTTTCAGCGATGTTGGTTGCAGGCGCTGTCGTGATGTGGCTCGTATCACGGGCTGTCAGGCCCCGCCAAATCTCAACTTTTCTTGACACGGCTAAGAAGGAAGGACGCAACTCAGTCAGTGAATTTCAATCATCTCCTACTACTGGATCAGGCAATGAGCCTGTCTTCGTCTGGTTTTTGGCTGCGCTAACGATAATTGTTCTTGGGGCAGCCTCGGTCAACCAGATTTTTCCACTCTTTCTGAAACTCAATGCCGGACTTGCTGCAACCGATTTAGAGGTTAGCTTCATCCTTTCGGCTTGGACCGTTGGTGGAATGACCGCAAGCCTCGTGGCCGGCAGACTTGCCGACAGACTCGGAAGAGCAACGGTTATTGTTGTAGGCTTGATATTGGCTGCTGCAACTCCGTTATTCTATGGCGTCGCCCCGACGGTCATGACGATGGCTGTCATATACGGGATTAACGGCGTGGCATTTATGACGCTTCAAACCGCAGGTTTTGCACTGGCCGGCGACATAATACCACCTCCCAGAAGGGGACGACTATTAAGCAGATACAATGCTGTTATGGCGTTGACTTGGGGGCCCGCAGGCCTACTCATCGGCGGACCTGTCGCCGACATTCAAACACGAGTACTCGGTGCCTCGGCGCGAACAGCTTACATCAACGCTTTTGTTATTTCATCTGCGTTGATAGCCTTTGGTACACTCGTGTTCGTGGCTAAAGTAAAGGGACGCACCCCAAAAGATCACTTAAGCCCATAAGCGATTTCCTAAGCCATCTGAAATCGGGCTCCGTCTACGAATAATAGATTAGACGACAACAAATGATTAATACCTCTCACACGCTTGTATTAAACGGTCCAGATGAAGTTCCCATTAGACTGGCTTCTGCTGAACAGATGGTTATGGATAACGATCCTAGCATGCAGCGCGGTAGTGATTGGTCCGTTCATTGTACTCTACATGATGTTCCTTCTCCCACAGCCTCTCAGGCCTATATCCTTATTTGCTCTCCTTATTGGCTCTGGAATAGCTGGGGGTTACAAGGACTGGGTCATCGCTAGGCGCCAAGAAGAAAAAGTGCGCCGGACAGATTTTCAGCCCTAGCGCGGGTACAGCTGCGCATTCTTAGCTCAATTTAGCGGAGAAGCGAAACTGATTTTATCATCTGCCAACACTCAAGTACGTGGTGTCAAACGAAATGCTCACGCGGGTGACCTTTCCGTTTTCAGCCATAGTTTCGCTTGACAAGTTGAAGCTAGCCATCCTCATTAATGCTATCAACCCAAAGATTGGCGGTGTCTTGATACGTGGACCAAAAGGATCTGGGAAAACAACATTAGTACGCGCGCTAACCGATATTCTTCCGAGAATAACAGTGGTTGACGGATCCCCGTTCAACTGCAGCCCGTTCGATCCGTCTAACATGTGTGAAAATTGCAGCCAGC
>Ga0315308_1001109_pt1 | contig 15459 bp, 15 predicted proteins | sample TDP3_MG_FD_203078 | JGI IMG/M metagenome (GOLD analysis project Ga0315308, IMG submission 203078) | Freshwater sediment microbial communities from Lake Towuti, South Sulawesi, Indonesia - TDP3 | ecosystem: Environmental > Aquatic > Freshwater > Lake > Sediment | place: Indonesia: South Sulawesi... | reverse complement strand
CCCTTGATTTGACGATAAAAAAAGAGATGTTGGAAGATGTTGCCTATGGTTGCACCACGTTGCGGCGCATCATTTCGTTGTCTTCGTGATCGATGATGTGGCAGTGCCAAACGTATCCTGGTCCAGTATAGGCGAGGAATGGATATAGGTTGACTCCGGGTGTGGGTGCACCAGCCCCGCTTGTGGGCGCGTCTTGTGGCGCGTAGCGGACTCTGATCACGGTTACTTCTCCAGGGTTCATTTTCACGGTGTCTTTCCAGCCTTGCTCGTTCGGAGGGGCAGGGATTGCTTTTCCAGTGAGATAGGGCGTCACGTCCAATGGTTGTACAGGCCATGTGTCGAGCCAAGGTGGCATTCCATTCCCCATTTCGGAACCACCAGCGTTTAGTGCAAACCAGTCTGCGATGTATTTAGCGGCATCGAATTTTTGGCGTCTGACTAGTTGGAACTGAACTAGGTGCAAGTGGATAGGATGTGTGTCTGCGGTCAGGTTTGGTATTATCCAGTCTTCCGTACTTCCAACCCTAGGTGTCTCTGTTGTGCTCGAACTCCATTTTTCTCCATTCAACAACACCTCAAGGGGGCCAAGCATGCCCATAACCTCAACTAGCGGCAAGGTTCTGGGATTCACAGTTCCAGCTGGAGGTGCTGGTGGCGCGGGGAGCGTCGGAAACGTTGCACCGGTAAGAGTGGGGTTCAACGGCACTGGAAAAGTAATTGGTAAGCCTTTATTGAAACCAGCAGTGGCAGTTACTGTGAACTGCATTATCTGACCGGTTGTCTGTGGATCTGGTTGAGCTCCATTTGGGAATGGGGCTTTGGCTTTGTTTGTAACTAGGATTTTTGTTCCTGCGGCAATGGCAGAGAAATCCACAAGTATGTCTGCACGTTCGCCCGGTGCAATAGTTAGCTCTTTCATAGTTACGGGTGCCTTGAGGTATCCGCCATCACTTCCTATTTGAATGAAAGGCAATTTGAGTCCTGTTGTTTGGTCCTTGAGGGTTATGGTGTAGAATCGTGCGTTAGATCCGTCGAGAAGTCGGAAGCGGTACCAGCCTTGGTCTACGTTGAGGTTTGGCCAGACTCTTCCATTTACCATTATGGTGTTTCCGAAGAATTCGGGCGTCCAATAGGGGTGCATCGTTGGGTTTACGCCAACAGTGTCAAACCAGAATGTGCCGTCTACGTTGAATGATCTGTCTTGAATTGCCAGCGGAATTTCGTTCACTCCATACACGAAGTTAGTAGTTAAATATTGGTCGAATGTCATGGTTGGATCCCTAAGTAGGTAGAAGCCGGCGAGACCCGACATTACGTTGATTCTAGTTACTCCCAAAGCATGGTCGTGGTACCATAGAGTTGCCGCTTGCTGTTGGTTGGGGTAATAGTATGTTGCAGCGTTTGTCTGACCAGCTATTGCTGAACGATAGTCAGGTCCATGCAGGCCAGTGTTTGTGAACCACTGTTCTGGACCGCCATCATAGTCCGAGAGCACCTCTCCACCGTGCAAGTGCGTAACTAGTGGTATTGGGCTTTGAGCGTTCCAACCATTTGGGTTGGTGACTGTCGTAGTTCCTGGCAGAGTGTAGGGGACTCCGTTGTATCCAGGCGGATACGGGGGAGCCAGACCAGCCATAGCCTGCATATGTGCTGTGTGCATTGGAATATTGTTTGGATTGGCCCAATGAAGCGTTGGATCAATGGGGAACATGTAATTGGATGCAATGTTGTTTATCCACGTTACTTGTACAGGTGTACCTTTTGTTGCTTCAAAGGTGGCTGCAGGAGAATGATAGAAATTCGGGTTTGTTCCAACTTGGCCTGCATATGCCCATGTGGGAGTTGCTGGAAATCCGGTTGGGAGTATTTGTTGAGTAATTCCGCTTACCATTCTGATCGTGTAAGTGTCAACGCCAGCGACTGTTGTTGGCGTGTATGCAGGTGGAATGACCAGTTGTTGTGTGTATTTTGGTATGGTTTTTGGATTTAAGGTAGGTCCTGGTGGCGGCACTGGCGGAGCTGCATAAGATGCTGTGAGGCTAGCTGAAACGATTGTTACCAATATCAGCAATCCTAAGATAATTGTGGCATTTCTTCCTTTTTGCATATTTTCTATTCTCCTTAATTCCGTGGTCCATTAAGGGCGACTGGTACTAAATAAATCGATGTGACTGTGGAGCCACAGTAACAACCTGTATTCTAGAATCGTTCCATTATTGACCCCCAAACGACAGTATTTTCTAGCTCGCGTTATTTGGCGTATCGTCTGGAACGGGCGAGTGAGCCGAAGGGCTCACGAGCTAGAATGTTTTTGTGTAAAAAAAAGAGGGGTCATTAGTTATTTACGTTTTCTGAACATCATTATGTTTTGTGGCGTTGTTAGGATGTATGTCCATCCATTGTCTATTAGTTCACCTGCTTCTTTTTTCATCTCTTGCTATTGCATGGTGGTAGTTTTGGCTTTCTTCGTCAAATTCTACTATGTGTGTATACACCATTGTGGAGTCTATGCGTCGGTGTCCTAATTTGGCTTGTACTTCTAGGATGCTTTTTGTTTCGTTGTATAATTTAGTTGCGTAGTAGTGTCTGAATGTGTGAAAGTGGATTTGTTTGAGTCGTGGGTTTTGTAGTTTTCTGGCTAGTGCTGTTTTTTGTCTGTCAAATGACCATCTGAAGCCGTGCAGCGGTGTTTTGCCGAATATGTAATCATTGGTTTTTGGTAGGGCATTTAGTCTGCTGATTAGTTTGGCTGATATTCTTGTCTCTCTTGGTTTGCCATGTTTCTCTGCTTTGCATTTGAGAGTGCTTTTTTCTTCGTCGATGTCTGTCCATTTACAATCCCAGAGTTCGCCTATTCTGAATCCTGTTTCCTTGAGTGCTTGTAATGCGGTTGATAGTTTTTTGGCTGTTCCGTTGATGAGTGCGTCTATCTCTTTTTCTGTTGGAACAAACGGTAAGGTTTCGTCTCGTTTGTATTGTGGCATTACCCATTTGATACCTTTCATTTTTGCGTATTCGTTGTAAGCGTAAACGGCTAGTATTTTGTGTCCGTTGCTCCATGACTGTTTTCTTGCGATGAATAATTTTACTGCTTCTGGGTCGTCTAAGTTCACACCGTCGTTAATCATGGTTCTTAGAATCTTGTACTTGGTTCTGACAGTTGGTTCTGCATATGCTTGCTTCTGAAGGTGTATTACGAATTGTGTTAGTATTTCGTTCTGAAGAGAAGGCGTGTTCAAGGATGAGCTGGCGTGTTGGCTGTAACCCGCCTTCTGTTTTGCTGTGGCATTCGACTAATCGGGCTACCCGCGCTTTAGGTAGATTCCTCATCAGCGTCTGTTTGCCCTTTCCACTTGCAGGACGGCCGTTTCACCGCTTCGCACCCAGCATTCTCAACAACTTAGTATGCTTCATAGGCACCTGCTGGATGGACGTTTCGTTTCTGCTCCGGAGCCAAGGCTCTCGCCTTACACCCTTGCGGGCGTTGCAGTTCTACGTGTGGGCGGAGTTTCCTCAAACCTCTTAAGGGAGGCTCGAAAGCCACACACCAACTCGCCAGCCCAAAAATAGAATATGTAACTGGTATGCAATAAGATTTTTGGAAACCTTATTTTGCCCCACCTTCGATTATGCTGTGCGGGATGACTGAGCAATGTCGAAACGTGCTATTCTAGTGACTGGAACGCCTTGTGTTGGAAAGACATCAGTTGCGCAGGTGCTTACAGCCAAACTAGGCGCCTTATACGTAAATCTAACTGAGTTAGCCTCGCTCGAAAGCCTCATTTTGGGAAAAGATGAAAAGAGAGACTCCATAATTGTCGATGAAAATCGAATGAGACAAAGAATCAGCGAAATCATTGAAGAATCCGACAAAGAAGACATCGTTATTGACGGACATTATGCTGTGGACGTTGTTCCCAAGAAACTAGTAGCACACGTATTTGTTTTGAGACGCGACCCTATTGAACTGCGGGTTTTCATGGAGCGTTGCGGTTTTTCCGGGCGCAAGTTATGGGAGAATTTGGCTTCAGAGATTCTGGACGTATGCTTAGTTGACGCTTTGAACGTTCATGGAACAGGAAAAGTCTGTGAATTGAATGTGACTGGCAAAAGTGTAGAACGAATCGTTAGTGAAATATTGGAAATCGTAGATGATCCTAGCAAATGCTGTGTAGGCATTGTGGACTGGTTAGGCAAGTTGGAGAGCGAAGGATTGCTTGAAGAGTATCTGAAAATTTGACTGGCTTATCTCAAGCTTAGGGCTATCTGCCTCTTCGTTAACAGTGTGATTTTTCTTCTGTTTGCATAAGACTTTGCATGGTCACTGAACTTATCACCTATGATTATGGGACTCGACAACCCCACATCCTCAGAGGCTTTATCAATGTTTATTATCACATTCACACCTATGGTTCTATTCCAGTCTCGAATCCAAACTCCTTGTGCCACACGTCCCTTCTGAACTATGAGATCAAACCTTCTTGAAATTCCAGTAAAACCTTCAAGCGTTGTCATACTTTGCTCCACTTTGTAGCCTTCTTTCTTGAAGTACTGCATTACCCGCTGAACCAAATCCTGTGATGATTTCGGCTTGGCCGTCGGCTCGACGCCCATTTACTATCTCTCTTACACTAGCGTTATTTAGCTGAGCGTGGAAAAGGTTTTCGGAAAGCGCAGAACATGGCATCCGTCCTAATAATCGCGTGTAACAAGTGCGGTGGTCTTCTACTCGCCAAGACTGAACAGAAAAGAAGAACATGCCCATACTGCGGCCTTAAGCTTGACTTAAGCATGGCCAGAAAGATTGCTTCAGCCGAAAACTCCCTCGAGGCATCAAAGATCTTACGCAAGCTGAAGAAGGATGCTATCTTAGCAAGGGACCGTTCTAAGCGCCCATTGCAACCTTGAGGTAACCCATCAATCCTATACCTATTATGATGACCATAAACTGGACTATCGATTCACCTGCATGAAATTTTTTGTGAAGTTCGGGCATAAGGTCTGTCGCCGCGATATAAAGGAAGCCACCAGCAGCAAATGGAACCAGTAAGGTCTCTATGCTTTGAAGGTATGTCAAGTAATAAGTGGTTAGCGCGCCCAAAATTGCAGTTAAAGCTGAAATGAAGTTGTATGTTAAGGCTTTTCTCTTACCTAGGCCTCCATAAATGAGAACTCCAAAATCACCTATCTCCTGAGGGATTTCGTGAAAAATCACCGCCATCGTCGTTGTGACGCCGAGGTCAAAACGAAGCATGAACGTCGCTGCGATTATCATTCCATCAATAAAGTTATGAACTGCATCTCCAATCAAACTGAGATACACAAACATATGAACAGGGCATTTTTCCTCATGACAATGGCGCCAATAAAGAAACTTTTCCAACACAAAAAATAATATCATACCGAAAATAACGTAATAAAAAGCTGTGGCCGCATCACCAATTTCAGTCACGGCTTCAGGCAGCAAATGCAGGAATGCCCCTCCGAGAAGAGTGCCTGACGCGAAGCCAACCAAAGCCATCATGATTCTTTTCAAAAGATTCTCTCTCAAGCCTATGAAGATCATCCCTATGAAAGCTATCAGACTCACTGCTGTCACAGAGGCTAGAATCGCGAGTAACTCATCCATAGGTTTCTGTGTTCAAGTCTTCTATTTATTAGAATATCGGTTGCATCATCTCATCTGTCTCAGCATCTGACAGGTATTGCATACACTCTCGGTTGTTGGTTCTCCACATTCAATGCATTCTCTCAATCCTTCTTTCTTAGCAACCTCCTCTAACGCAGGTCGGATCTTCTCGGCTGATTTGAAAATCGTGAATTTTATTCCAGCATGCTTCTCCTCAATCCTATTGAGCATTATTCGAATATCATTTCTAAGGGCTTCTGACGCGTAAGGGCATGGTACGCTTTGAAACTTTATTTTTCTAACATAAGCGTATAGGGCAGTTTCCTTTTCTGGGACTTCGCAAAATGGTTTAACCCTTTGGACAAGTTTGGGATGTGCTTCATCTGTGGCTGGTTTTTCTCTTGCAATGCGGAGAACATCGCCATGAAAAATATTCAACAGAATTGTTTGTGTCTCATCGTCTAAAGTGTGAGCGGTTGCAATCTTGTCCGCTCTTAGTTTTCTAGCGGCTATGTTTAATGCTCTTCTTCTCAGGACACCACAGTAGGCGCATGGCGTCGCTTTGCTGTCACCTCTTCGTTTTAGACGCTTAACAATTTCGTCCAGAGTGTAGCCATAAAGTTCTTTGAAAGAAGTCACATGGTGTTCCACATCGAGCTTCTGGCAATTTTCAGCGGCAATTCTTAACGCTTCATCTCTATAACCCTTAATCCCCTCATCCACTGTAACAGCTACAAGCGAAGCCTTTGGGTAATTTCGTTCCATCTTAGCCAAAATACGTAGCAGACTAACACTGTCTTTTCCGCCTGAAACGGCTACAGCTATTCTATCATCAAAATCAAGCATCTGGTACTTAGCGACGGTTCCCCTGACCTTTTCCTCAACAGACTCCGCGAAACATCTTCTGCATAGTCTTTCTCCAGAGTATGGCCTAACGAAAAACGCTTCTCTGCGCCTGCAAATAGTACAGATAACAGTGGAGCCATCCATGAAGATTTCACGTTGCAGATTAGTTTCTGAACTACTAAAACAAATGATTAAACTTAAACATATTATTTTTATTTGTATAGCACTTCGATCGATCGTATTGATCTTCACGAGGATAAAACTTTACCCTTCTTCTTCAACAAAATCATTTGCAACCAGCCTCAAATCAGTTCGCTAGGCAGCGAAGCTTAAACCAATAATTTTATTATAGGAAAAAGCGTGCTATTAGTTTTAGGGAGATAGGTGAGAGTTAAGAAGCTTTTTCAAATTGTAACAGCAATGCTGTTTCTACTGGTTTTAGTTTCATCTGTTGACACTGCTGAGGTAAGGACTATAACAGTAAGTCCCTTCACTACGGAAACGTTGATTTTTAGTGGTTTCGCGGGGGACACGTTTAGGGGCTCCTTATCAATATCGGGCGGTTCAGGTAACGATATTGATTTTTGGATTACTGGTCCTCGTGGAAATACCGTCGTTAATTTGGGCAGAGTCAGCGGAACAGCAACCTTCGCGTTTACTGCAAAAGAATCCGGACCATATACCTTTCATTTTGACAATACTTTTTCATGGTTCAGTTCAAAAACCGTAAGTTTATCTTTTGATAAAACTCAACAGTCATCTATTGCGATCGATCCTTTGATAGTAGCAAGCATAGGTCTTTTTGTGATAGTGGCCATGGTTTTGGTTTTCTTGTACCGTGTGAGAGGAAGCACGCTGAAAAGATGCCCTTCCTGCGGGGCAGGGTCTATCTTTGGAATACGGACCAAGAATTGTGCCTTTTGTGGTAAAGCAGTGTGTAACAAATGCGTGCCGACTTGGCGCGGTTCTCTATCAATCAAGACATCGCCTGAGAGTGCATCAACTTCTGCTAGTTATGCGACTGTCGGCTTCTGTTCTAACGGATGTTTCAATCAGTTTTGGCAAAAAGTGTTAGATTACCCAATGAATTATCATATTGGACCGGACGTTGACAATCTCCATAAGAACTGGGTAAAGGTTTGGAACGACTCAATTGTCAATGTGTTCACCACCAGTACTCCAGACATAATCAATAAGGAACTAGTAACAAAGGTCAGACTAACCGCCCAAATTCACACTGAACGATTTGTTGCGTTTCCATGGTTGGATTCTTCAGGCAAACACACTTGGATGGCTCAGAAGTCTTATTCCAAAGCCTGCTTAGCTCTGGCACAAAACCTTGAAATGTGTGGCCGTCCTTTAGATGCAGCCAAGGTTTACGAGCGATTGCGAATTTACGACAAGGCCAAAGAATTACGAGAAAAAGAAAAGTACATCATGGTCAAAAAGACTGACATCTCAGTAAATCTCAACGCCCTTTTGCAGCAAGTCAAAGATGGTGGCATTGTTGTCTTCTATCGTTGTCCGCACTGCGGTGGCACACTCAAAATCAGCAAAAACACAAGTGCTAAATCCCTGAAAATCTGCCATCATTGCGGTTCAGAAATTGAAGCTATGGATCTAGCCGATTTCCTTAAAACGACGCTACTCTAACACATGAATACAAAGAGATACAACACTGGTTTCCAAGCGCGCTAGTTCTCTTCTTCCTCATCCTCCTCCTCGTCTTCGTCAAGCTCATCCTCATCAACCAAAACATCCTTCACTACCAACACATCTATAAGCCTCTCAAATTTCTGACGATAAGCGCGCGCGCTTTGCTGTTCGCCAGATACATTAGAAACGAGAAAGAAAAGTGGATTCCAAGAATCGCAATTCCAAACTAATGCGTGGTCACAGCAAGTTTGGTTTGGAGTGTAAATTTCTACGGTTTTCTGCTGGTGATCTGATTATTTTCTCCTCACTTTCGCTACACTATATAGTTTTAATCTTCCCTCGGAATAGTTCCGTCTCTAGCCAACCGATGGTGATTTGGACACAGGACAACCAGATTGTTTGCATTGTTTGTTCCTCCTTCTTCTCTAGGAGTTATGTGATGCACCTCGAGAGCTATTTTTTCTCCACAATGTGGATAACAGCATTTGGTTCCAACAACATCTATTAAGCTCTCCTTCTTCTTCTGTGACAACGGAGGGACTTTCTTGATAGTTGGCTTCCCTGCTTCTGGCCTCCCTTCTTCCTTCAAAGATTTCACATGTATGAGTCTACGCATGTCACTATCCAGTCTGTTCAAAATGATCTGGAATCCTTTTCTGTCGTATTTACCATGCGTAACAAATAGGCCGCCTTCAATCGCATAATTCGAGCTGAATTGTTCATTAAACTTGTTGAAGTCCTTCACAAACTTGTCGAAATCATAAATTGTAGGTTCTCTTCTATAGAAATGATAAATTGAAGCCTATTTTTCTGTAGACTACGCGCCCTCATGCAACCTTGAGAAGGTTTAATAGCTTAAGAAGCAGAATTCGTCTAATTGGGGTTCTTCATGGCTTTGATGGAATATTACACTCCCAAGATGGTCGGTCGGGACAAGGAACTCAATCAGCTGAAAGAGTACTTGCATACGACCACCAAAGGGCAGGGTAACACAGTTTTTGTGTCTGGGGAAGCTGGGATAGGAAAGACTAGGCTAGTCAAGGAGCTTGAAGCTTATGCGGAGTTGTTGAACGTCAAGGTTCTGGAGGGCCGTTGTTTGTATGCATCTCCAACTCCCTTTTTGCCCTTCAGAGAAGCGTTAAGAGGCATTTTTCATGTTTCCAAGAGTGACGCTCTTCCCTTGCGGGAGAGAAAAATCAGCAGAGTAGTCAAGGAGTCTGCACCCGAATTCGTTCAGGCGATTCCCATTGTTGGCAACCTTATAGCCGGCGTAGCTGTGGCTTATCGCACCTATAAAGATGAGAAAGGCGAGGGAAAACGAACTGAGTTAGAAGGTCTCTTTGAGAGAGATGAAGAACTCGAAACTATCTCTGATCTGCTAGCCGCTATTTCAGAAAAACAGCCTCTACTGCTCTTCATCGACGATTTGCATTGGGCTGACACGCCTTCACTGTCATTACTGTATTACTTGGCGAGGCATGTTACTAACTCAAAGATTCTTTTTGTTGGAACGTATCGTCCAGAAGAGGTAACCAAGACCTATGAGGGAACAGTACACCCGCTTCTTGACACTTTGCAGAGGATGAGCAGAGAGAACTTGTTTCAGAAAATAGAACTCGAGAGACTAAGCCAAGTCAACTATTCCGATTTCATTTCGTCCATTCTGGGTGTTGAGCTTGACGATTTAGTAAGACTGGTCTACGGGGAAACTGAGGGAAATCCATTCTTCGCTGTTGAAACGATCAGGTTGTTGATGCAGCAGAATGTGCTAACCAAGGAAGACGCTGGCTGGAAACTTTCTAAGAACGTTGAGAAGATTGAAATTCCGCCTAGAGTTTACGACGTTGTCGTTCGCAGAATCAATGCACTAAGAGATGAGGAGAGAGAAATTCTAGATTGTGCGTCAGTGGTGGGAGAAGAGTTTTCCTCCAGTTTGGTTGAGAAAGTCTCGGGTCTAAATCGAGTTGAACTGTTGAAAACCCTGAGTACCATTGAAAGAAAACATCATCTCGTACATTCATTTGAAGGTGGGTGTCGCTTTGACCACTCAAAGATTAGGGAAACATTGTACGATGAAATTCCTTGGGATCTGAGGAAAGAGTATCATTCAATGATTGCAGGGTGCATTGAAGAGGAAAACAAGGGTCATCTACAGGAAGTTGTGAATGAGCTGGCGTATCACTATTATCAATCTGGAAACGCTCAGAAAGCTGTACCTTATCTGGTGAAGGCTGGCGAGGACGCGAGAGAGAAATGGGCAGCCTTCGAGGCGGCAAGGTTCTATTCTCAGGCGCTAGAGATGATGGGGGACGATGAAGGATGGAGTGTCGAAAGGGCAAAGACCTTGGAAGCTTTGGGCGGCGTTTATGCATTAACAGATCAGCATGAAAAGGCGAATGAGTGCTATGAGAAAGGTATGGCTAGCGCACAAGATGACGCATCAAGAGACAGAATGCGCAGAAAAACACGCAAAAAAATGATTCTGGACAAAAACGGAGTGAAACTTGCGTATTATGTGTACGGTGAAGGAGAGCCAACCCTGGTCTTTGTGATAGCCTGGGTTTGGACAGGCGCGCTTTGGATACCACAAGTAGACTATTTTTCCAAGAATTTCAAGATGGTTACCATCGATATGAGAGGAACAGGAGAGTCAGACAAGCCAGCAGATAACTACACTCTTGACCTATACGCGGACGATCTTAACTCAATAATCGAAGAACTACACGAAAAAAAGATCGTTCTTGTAGGCGAGTGCAATGGCGCTTCCATTGCTGTCAAATATGTCTCCAAATACCCCAATAATGTGTCCAAACTGATTCTAGTTGCTGGAACTCCCAAGTTTTTGGCTACTGATGACTTTCCTTATGGCAATCCCCCAGACGGAGTTAGCTTTTTGTGTGAACTCTTCAAGGAATCATATTCTAATGGCATGAGAGTCTTCATGGAGAATTTGTTTCCAGAACCTGGAACTCGTTACCTAAGAGAATGGGGAGTTGAGATGTCGCAGAAGACCAGTCTAGAGATAGCCGTGAACTCTCTCATGAACCATGGAGAAGCAGATCTTCGCCCGCTTTTGAGCAAGATAGACATTCCAACTTTGATCCTTCATGGGGAAAACGATGGCGGGGTTCGGTGTGAGAACGCTAGGTACATGCATGAAAACATTCCAGGATCTAAAATGTATATCTTCAAGGGTAAAGGCCACTTTCCATCGGTTACCGCTGCGGACGAGTTCAACAGAATACTAGAGGAGTTTATAACCACTGGGAAGCTCCCAAAAGACTAAACAGCTCCTTACATATTACTAAATAGGTTCGAATCAAGGAGCGCGCGACTCAAAAATCGATCGATCGTTATTGTTGATATTTGATACGACCTTAACTTTTCCACAAACTGTGTCTGTGTCTGACAGAAGATAAGAGAGAGTAAGAGAGTAGACGAGGATCGATCGATACTAAAGTTTAATCAATAATAAAAAGCTACACATCAATTGGGAAGAGGGAGTGTAGACGAGCATATTCAAGAAAATGAGGGAGGGAATCAAGGAGCGCTGGCGCAAAATACAAGATATGGGTCGAGCTAGCGCAGTCGAATTATTGAATGAGTTATGTGAGCGTCTACGACAAATCGGCGTAAACGCGACGGTATTTTCCGTCTCGGGAAGTAATATAGAAGCAATGGAAGGTATGCTCATCGGCAATGTTGTTGGCTGTGTCAAGGTTGAAGACCGAAATATCGATTTAGTACAATTAGAGAGGGTTGAGCATGGCAGCGTGGAGGATTCAGGCAGTGGACCTTTTGGCGTATATTACTGTCACTATGTTGTGCAGGCGAATGTGGAAGGTTTGGAGGACAAGTTGAATGCTAAGGCTAAATCGATTACGAAAGGCTTCCTAAGCAGGGAAATCGTTGATTTTCGGTGGGAGGGTGGTGAACTTGCGCAAAGGCTAAATGCCGACGCCGAGTTGAGGAACATGCTTCTCAGAGAGGGGCTAGACAAGCTACCCAACATAGAGGTAAAGCCCCACAAGAAGCCGAAGCATGTTCCGGGAATTGGAAAGCCCCCTAAAGCTTTCTTAGATGCTCAAGCATCCTTCAAACAATGTGTCCGGATAACAAAGCGTCCTAAGATTCCCGGCATTTTGGGGGCTTATCAGATGTTTGAGGTCCCTGGAACACCCATCTTGGAGGGTAGAGTAGGCGTGGAGCTTCCGACCCGCGAGACCTTTGAAACCTATGAACGGATAGCTCAACATATACGTAACATAGTTAACTCTCAGGCTTAATCTCCAATTGATTAAATCTTCTCAAAGTTACTTCCACAAGTCATAAAACCCTACGAAATCAGTTCTATAGAGAGATGAAGGAAATGAGGGAAAAATTGTCTGCTAAGGTCAGATTTGCTGAGCTGAAGGATTTGGATTTTTGCATTAAATCCGATTTCAAGCATGTGGATGCATATAGAGGAAGAGGGTTCATGAAAAAATATCTCAGAAGAAGGATAGAAGCCAAAGATGTGATTGTTGCTGAAGTCGATGGCAACCCTGTTGGATATTTACGTATAGAATACTTAGGGCTGATAATACCATCTCTAGGTATCATCGTTATCGATGAGAAGTATAGAAGGAAAGGGATAGGAACTGCAATGATTAGTTTCTTGGAAGAGTATCTGCTCAAGCATAGTGGGCATAAGGTCTTCACTTATGATAGTAATGCAGTTTTGTATAGTTCTGCAGAAGCAACTGCAATAGAATCTCAAGCTTGGCACAGAGCAGCAAGATTTGTAGAGTGTGGAATCATTGCTGGCTGTAATGAAGGTGGAATAGGAGAGATTTTTTCAGAAAAACACTGAAGAGAAGTGAAGTCTGAAAATCTTATTAATCATCCAGTATGTTCCACGTGAAACATCAAGTCCACAGCATAGTCTTTGTCAGTTTTCGGATGTGTGCGTGCGTTGAGTGTGTGTATGAGTAAGCGAGTGATAGTGAGTTAGAGCAAGAGTTAGAGAGTAAATGTTTAGGTTTGGGGGTAAAGTTTTATCCAACCAACCAAGACGACAGTGATATTATGAAACTTCTGTCCCAAACCCTATTCAAGTACAGCAGTGTATTCTAATAGAAGAATAATGGAGGGAAACAGTGATTGAAAAGTAAATTCATCGGAATCAGCGACAGTATTGTGGTGGGAGTCAACACGCTGTCAGTTCTGATGTTGCTGTGGCTGGTCTTAAGCGATTTCATAAGATCACATGAAGGCACGTACATGACCTGGATACGAGTGGAGGGTCATGGTGGAGCTTGGACAGCAAACTTCGGCATAGACATACTACCCCTGATAGCAGTAGCCACGATTTCCATTGTCACTCAGATCTACTTGAATCTCAGGTTAATGCGAAAGAATTCCGCCGAGAAAGAAGATAACAAAGACTAGACCACTCATTTCGTCGCCCACTTGGTTCAACTATATGGAGTGGAAGACAGTCCAGCGGATCGATGTTTGGGTTTGGGGATTAAATTTGATGCGCACAAAAAAAATTAGTTCGCTGGTAGACGTGACTTGCATTAATAGATTGAATCAGGGTTGCCTTAAATGACCCTCCTGACGCTGAAAGCGTCAGCCTCTTTCTTCAAGAGAAGGGGATGTGTTGCAATGTAGAGAATGCAGAAAGATTGACTGTTCGTTAGGCTGCGAAAATTTTAAACACGAATTATGGAAAAGATAATTATGAATTTGGGTGTCATAAGATGCCACCACATTGTGATACGCTAGATGGACCCGTCGTTAAAGCAGCAAAGATGGCGATTGAAAAAGGCAATGTCAATTACATATTGCCTTGGGTGCCTAAGAAGGCTGAAGAAGAGTTGAGAAAAGCCTTTGAGAGGACTCTTCAAGTAAGGAAGCAAGGCAAAGAAGCGAAGGAACTTGCTGATTACTGGTTCTTTGAAACTGCCGTGCGTTTGCACAGAGAAGGGGAAGGAGCGCCTTATACTGGGTTGAAACCAGCGGGGCTTGATTGGGGACCTGTGGTGCCGAGAGCAGAGAAGACGATTGAGAAAGGAAACCCAAAAGAAGTTATAGACTTCCTAACGCACACTGTCAAAGAGGAATTAGAAGAGAGATTCAAGCGGGCTATGGCTAAGAAGAAATTCGACGTAAACAATGTAGATGCTGCAAGAGAATATGTGCAAGCCGAACTTGGCTTTGTACTATATTCGCATGGCTTGTACACTACAATAACTGGTCAAGCAGAACACGGCGATGAAGGAAAGAAAGAACACGAACACTAAGGTTTCCGAAACACGCGGAATCAAACTTGCTTTACTTGCCTACGTGATACTTGTAGCTCTGCAACTCACAGCATATCTTTTCACGAATGCAATGGTATTATATGCACAAACGCTAGAAATGCTAAGCGATGTCATGGTATCCGTTTTTCTTCTATTATCTTTTTATTGGTCAAGAAAGCCAGCAGACAAATTCCACATGTTTGGGCATGGAAGAGCACAAAATGTAGCCGCAATTGTCTCCGCAACAATCCTCATCTTTTTCATGAGCCTTGAAGCCTTTCGAGAAGCCATCCCAAAACTCTTCCAAGCTTCAGAAGCAACTGGTTTTCAGAATGCCAGTCTTGCTTTGATAGTAATAATCGTGGGTATGTTTGTTATTATTGTCCCAAGCATAGACATCTTGAGAGTGAAAGCGAAAGGAGCTTCGTTGAAGGCACTGATGGTCGCTCTTCTTAAAGATGAGGTTTCCTATGTTGCTGCCCTTGTAGCAGTAGTATTGGTTGCACAAGGATATTCCGTGGCAGATACCATTGCGTCCCTGTTCGTAGCCTTCGTCATCGCTCTTGGCGGGATATATTTGCTCAAGGACAATGTTCACTATCTTGTGGGCAGAGCACCAAACCAGCAATTCTTTGAGAAAGTAGAGTCAACAGCAAAGTCTGTTAAAGGAGTGCTAGGCGTTCATGATTTGAAGGCTGAATACGTAGGACCAAACATCATCCAAGCAAGTTTGCACATAGAAGTTGAAAAAGGAGCTTCAATAGAGAGTGCAGACAGAATAGCCCATGAAATTGAAGAAAGAGTAAGTAAGGAAGTCAATTGCCAATACTGCGTGATTCACGTTGACCCGATAAACGATTAAACAATAAAGGGGGGGTGAAATTGTGTTTGTAAACATTATCGAGTTTCCTCCCATTAAGAAAGGAAAAGAAGAAGAGTTCAAAAAATGGTTTGAATGGTCAAATACTGTTTACGAGAAATTTGAGGGTTTCATATCACGGCGTTTATTGAAGCCTACAAAGGGAAAGAGAAAATATGCTG
>Ga0315308_1001107_pt1 | contig 15465 bp, 16 predicted proteins | sample TDP3_MG_FD_203078 | JGI IMG/M metagenome (GOLD analysis project Ga0315308, IMG submission 203078) | Freshwater sediment microbial communities from Lake Towuti, South Sulawesi, Indonesia - TDP3 | ecosystem: Environmental > Aquatic > Freshwater > Lake > Sediment | place: Indonesia: South Sulawesi... | reverse complement strand
TTCCTTGAGGGCTTTCACGCATTCTATCTCGGCTTTCAGGCCGCGTTCGGTAACATGGCCTCGAGTTGGGTATGTTTCATCCGCTTCGTATACTCCCCCTAGAACGTTCAACAAGTGACGTCCGTGCAGGCCTATGTCGAATTTGAGGATGCTGAAGCCTTGGGGGATCTTCTTCCTTATGCGGGCTTGTTCGGCGTACGCCTCGGGACTGTAAGCAGAGGCAGGATTTTCAGGTTCGAGAGGGACACCAGCGCCGCAGTCACAGTACACACGCACTTTATCTCTTGTCTTGCCTCCGATGAGCTTGTAAACGGGCAAGCCAGCCGCTTTACCAGCGATGTCCCAAAGAGCCATCTCGATGGCGCTCACACCGGCTCCCCAAGGTTTGAAGCCACCCCTATGTCGGATCCTCATCATCACCCGCTCAACGTTTGTGGGATCCTCCTCAAGGATGAAGTCCTCAAGGTTCATGATGTGATGTTTGGGGCAGTGGGCTTCTCCGTAGCCGTAGATCTCCTCATCTGTGTCGACGCGGATGGCAAGAGTTCGGTCTATAGTGATTGCCTTTAAGTCAACTATCCTCATCTTCTTACGCCTCTGTAGAACTCTTTTCTGCAGAAAAGGGACTAATTAGCTTTTTCCGTTGACCGTCCAAAGAACAAAACAGCTTCTCCTGATCTCCCAATAGAGTCGTGGCTGCGTAGTTATTCCATCTTGTCTGTTGATGGTAAAGCATTAATGTACTTCTTGTTGGTATAAGTAAACCTCATTATCGATGACAACCTACCGTGAGATGTTCCAGTTTGCTACAAGCCGTCGGTCTCGCTATCTGTCTTGTCATAATGGTTGTCTTAGTGATGAAACATGTCAACTATGGCGTGGCATTGCTGATCGGCGCTCTCGTTCTAGGCGTTTTCTCACAGTTGACATTTCAGCAATTCGTCGAAGTCTTCAGATCAGCCGTGATGGCTTGGACGACCTTCGACCTCGTCTTGATAGTCTCCCTGATGCCGATTCTGGCGCTTTGTATGAAGGAGACCGGAATGGTGAGCGACTTAATAATAAATCTCAGGAAGGTTTTTTCAGGCCGCGCCGTCTTAGTTATGCTTCCAGCAGTTATGGGTGCATTACCCATGCCAGGAGGCGCCCTCCTTTCAGCTCCTCTGATAGACGAGGAAGCCGACAGGCTGAAACTGACTGGGGAGGAGAGAAGCTTCATAAACGTCTGGTTTAGACACTGGAATTTCTTCATCTATCCGCTCTCATCGCACCTGATACTTGCCGCAAGTCTGGCGGGCGTCAACTTGTACGAATTGGCGTTGATACAGGTTCCTCCGCTGATCCTGTACTTGGTCCTTGGCTACTTCGCATCAATCCGCGGGATCAACGATGACACCACAGCGAGTCAGCGCAGAGATTTGAGGACCCTTTTGTCAATCCCCTTGAACACTTCGCCGATCATTTTGGCGGTTGCATTGAACATGGTCGGGATGCACATGGTTGCTGCACTCTTAGTTGGTGTTGCCTCAGTATTAGTATTCAAAAAGGTCAGTCTGAACAGAACTGTATCTCTTTTTAGACAAGGTTTCGACTGGAAGCTTCCTTTAGCGATCATCGGCGTAATGAGTCTTCGACGGATGATTGAATACTCAGGTGCAGTTTCGGCCGTCCTACCCTATATGAAATTCACGGGGATGCCGAACATGATGTTACTTGTCGCGATAGGTTGGGCCGTAGGACTGTCCACGGCTATGCCTACAGCAGCTATGGCTGTAATCTTTCCGATGGCCTTGGTGATGATGAAGGAAGTAACCCCGATCCTGGCCAGCATCCTGTGCCTAACGACGATCTTCTCGTACTTAATCTCGCCAATGCACCTCTGTCTGATACTCACAATTGAATATTTCAAGGCGGGTCTGCACGCTGTTTACAGAAAGCTGATACCGGCATCCATAGCAACATATGTGATCACCATAACCGTTGCGATGCTGATCTAGAACCGCAAATATCAATGTCTTTTGTTAAGGTAAACCATCGCGGGGCATACCTTCACTTCTTCAACAGAACCTCCAACTTCTCTCTCACACTATTCGGTTCAGGGGTTAATTCTCCCACGTCAAGAATCTTCCATGTTTCAGTATGCTGGATACGCACGGAAGGATTCACGGTCTTCAAGGGACCAAGCGTCTCAAGTTCCAGCATACTCGCATTCGTGTACACTTCTACACTGCAACCAAAATCAGGGTATTCCTCCTCTTCTTGAGAAAACTGTTTGACAAATGCCATTCCATCAACCCAGTAGGCCGCCCATGTAGGATTTGCCATAGTGCCTATCTTAATGGGCTTTTCAATCTTTGGGTTCTGCTCTACAAATATGAACTCATTTGTAAGCATTAGCCTCTTATCTGAAGGATCGGTATATGGCCACAGCGTTATGTGTCTATCCGGAAGGAGGCCTTCCCGGTCTACTTTCGACGATCTTAACGGTACGACTGCAAAACCGTTTTGCCTCATCACGGAGAGAGCCCAGCAACCCAATCTCACTGGCCATCTTCCTATATTCTCAATTGTGTGAGCAACCCGAACGCTATTTTCTGAAAGAGGACTTATCGTTATCTCTTTTTGAACGGAATTCCCAATCTCAGGATCGGCACGCACTACCACATTGTCATCGCCTACCTCTATTTTCACTGACTTGTCGTCCATTGAATAGGATCGCGGCATAGCCTCGGGCGAACTCCAAAATCTGTGCCCTCCATAAATTCTCCAGAAACCTTCCGGTGTCTGTACTCCTGCCTCAGGAAGCACTCCAAACAGGTTAAACTCTGACCTTTTACTGCTAGCAACGTACAGAATCCTCGGACCCACATCAGTTGCAATCCCTACTACCATGTTGTTCAGAAATATCAACTTCGCATTGAACCCGCCAACTTCTCTTTCTTCGATCTTCACTTCCCCTATCTCCATATTGCGCGTGAAAATCCGGTACTCACTACCATCGTTTTTTCTAATAATAGTTTTGGTGGACGCACTCACAAGAATTCTTATTATCCTCCGCGGCTAAATGAAGGCTGAACACAATGTCGAACGAGTCTCAGAATCAGAGTTTCGTAGAGGTTGCAAGATATTCAGGAAAAGGCTACGACTTGGAAAGGCTTCGAACGTTACAAGAGAGAATAGCGACCAAGGTAGTTATAGAAGACCGTTTTAAGAAGCCGATTAAGAGAGTTGCTGGATTCGATGTTACCTACCTCGATGGCGAAGCGATCGCGGCTGCGGTCACGATGGATCACGGCACTCTTCGAGTGGTCGAAGAGAAGACTACGAAAGGAAAAGTACCATTTCCTTATATACCGACTTTCTTAGGTTTTCGAGAGGGCCCGTTAATAATAAGGCTAGCGAAGAACCTGAAGTTAGAACCGGACGTCATCATGGTGAATTCGCATGGAATAGCTCATCCCCTGTTCTGTGGCTGTGCCTCTCATGTGGGGGTTTCTCTCGGCAAGGCAACTATAGGCGTCGCTGGAAGCAAGTTATGTGGAGAGTATGAAGGTAAACCTGAAAAAGTGGGAGATTGGGTTTCCCTCAAGCACCGAGAAAGAATCGTGGGAGCGGTCTTGCTCTCGAAACCAAGCTCTAGACCAATCTTTGTCTCGGTCGGTCACATGGTGACCTTGAAGACGGCGGTCGAGATAGTGAAATATTTCTTGACGATGCATAAGTTTCCCGAACCAGTTAGACTTGCCCACAAACTGGCGAACAGGACGAAAAAGGAAGCGTCGACCTAGAGGCTCTTTCTAACCGAGTATCTCCGCTCTTATGTCCAGGAAGACAGGTCCCTTGACCTCTATCTTCTTTCTCTTGCTTGTTACGTACCTCCTGGCAACCTCGCCTATCTTGATGTTAACATCGCTGGGAGACTTGGCGATTCTCACGCTAATATTGACACTTTTCCTCCCCGTTTTCGTAGTTTCCTCAACTCTTGAAGCGGCAAGGGAAGCCACCCCTTCAAGGTAACTTATCCCAGCCGCGATTCCTTTCTCCCTGGCTTGGTTCACTAGTTCGAGGTCTCCCATACCCTCTGAAGGTATGCCAAGTATATTCCCATCATAAACGTAAATCTGGTTTCTAGCCGCCGCCCCTAACAATCTGGCGCCGGCTTCAGACTCGTAGATGAAGACTCTGACCTGCTTGTCAAGTATTTTCCCCTCATAAATGGGAAACTCGCATCGACCTAAAGCATCGGCGTATTGGATTGCCTTGGATACAATGGTGTCTCGCAGTTCTTTGCCCTCTTTAGTCTTAGGCTCGATTTCGTACGCTATCATCTTGGCGATCTCGATGTCGGATAAAGACAACTCGGCGTAGAATTGGGGATAAACAAGCCTTCTAATATCGTTTTCGCCAGAGAGCGCTAGGGCCACACGTTCGATTCCTATTCCAAGATTTAAGACGGGATGATCAAGGTCATATCTGGCTAGGGCAATCGGGCTGTACAAGCCATAGTCGACGACTTCGATCCAACGGTTCATGCCCTTATGGTAGATGTACCCCTCATATTCCATTCCGGGTGCGTAGTACTTCGAAGTCACCTTCTTCTTAACGAAACGTAACTTCTTAAAACCTAAAGGCTCCAATACGACCTTCGTGATCTCTTCACCGAACTTGACATCTACCAGCTCGTCCATAAGTACGCAGCTCGCAGCATGATGAACGCGAAGATGAGTCGCGTCTTCTCTCTGTTCCCGACGGAAACGAACATCAACCGTAAATAACTTCACAGGCAACTCGAGCTTATGATGGGACGCCTGCAATGTGACGAACCAAGCAGTCGTAATGTGAGATCGAAGCGTGAGCGTAGTCGGCTCAGGTCTTAGAGACGTAAACTCTGGAAAGACTTTGGAGATGACGAGCATCGCTGTTATGTCGGGAACGTCGAGTACGTCTGATAGTTTCTCAACCAAGTCGTCCGATTCTACCTCTCCCTTCCTGTAATCCCTCAAGACTCTTTGTAACCCATCAATCCTCTTTTCTGTTAGCCTTATCCCAAACCGTTCGATCTCTTGACATTTTATTCGGCTTAGGCCGATGTCAGGTCTGGGAAGAGTTGCCAAATAGTAGCAACGATCTAATATGATGGGTGCCTCAGGACCATATTGTTTGTAGATCTCGTTCTGATCGAGGATCATCGGATTTGAAACTTCTATGAATCCCAGATCGAGAAATGACTGCCTCATTCTTTGAATAAGATCAAAGATGGGGTGAGAGGCTCCTCGTTCACTTATGGTAATGCTTTTTTTCTCTTCGGGTTCAGGTAGAAAACTTGCGCTATCCTGCCAGATGGCTTCGAATCCTTCTTTTTCAACACCCTTTAAGATATCCTTTGGGCTAAGCTTTCTCGTCATTCGTTCTCTCCCTGCGTTCTCACCAAGCGGAGTCAGATATTAGGTCCTTCACATTCATGAACTTAATTTCGCACACTTTTCCGTCGTTATCTTCTGTTAACGAATCTACAGATATAGACCCAGAAACAGATAAGGCTTTTTAAAGTAAATCGGTACTATCAGAATCCCTTTTCCCCATATATCAATGGGAGCCCTAATGACGCGAGAAACCAGTAAGCCCAACTGTTCGCGGACCTAGGCACTGGTCATCGCTAACCATCGAACAAACAGATTATGACCTCGACATTCGAATTCTGATTAGAAGGATTCTATGTTGAGAGATCCCCGTGGAAATGGCTAGATCCAGTTCTGTCCAGGCTTGCGTTGGAGAATGATCCTCTTCTCAAAGTTTCTTCGACATCTCAACCTTGGTGCGGGGTCCTTCTTTGGTCTAGCTTCAATCTTAGGCGTCTGCGATCGAACTTTACCTGCCTTAGATAGACTTCCGTGCGTCGGCAACCAAATCACCAGTCAAAAGATTCATCTGGTCACTTATATCTGTTTTTCTTTCGGCAGACAACGACAAATCCCAGCAATCGTCCATCTGTTCTGACATCCAAAATCTCCAAACCCGCTTTGCGTACAAGCCTCAAAAACATCTCCTTTGTGTAGGATTTCTTCAGTCCAGTCACGATGAGTAAAGCATCTTTCTTAGACGTCCTGATAACCTCACGTAGTGTCACGTCGACGTTAGGCATGTTCTGCAGGAGCGTAACTGCGAAAACCTTATCAAATATCCCGTCGATGAACGGCAAGAAGTCTGCATCAGCACGAATCAGAGATATCTTCAAAGAACTCGCCGACCTACATAGGGCTCTCTCGAGAAGCTTCCGCGAAATATCCAGCCCAACAATAAAATCCACGTGCTTCTCAACATGGTGAAAGAGTAAGCCGGTTCCGCAACCAGCGTCCAAGACAAGGTCAGACTCTCTGAGCTGAAAAGATCCCAAAGCCGACTTAACCTTCGCCTCTTGCTCCTCGCCGTACAGAGTATCGTAGGCGCCAGCTAAGGCATCATACTTCGCTGCAACTTCACGCTTAGTCTTCCAGACCGAAACCTCTTTCATTTCCCCCTGTAAATCTCTCCCATTAGGTCTAATAATGCTTCCTCAGTGAACGCCAAAAAAGACTGCCGTCATGCAATTTTGTCTAGAGATCTGCTCAAGTATGGTCAACAAGCGCTAGACGTAGAATGATCATGACATTTCTTAAAGGTTTTTATTCATAGTTTCCGTAAAGTTTGTTGGCGAGCTCGCTAATGGTCGCGAAGCCCCTCAGTGTGTGCGAAAATCCCGCTCCGAAGGAGGCCTCAAAGATAATCGAGGAGGCGATCTCGCGACGAAAAGCCTTAATAATCATCGGGAGTTGCTGGGTCGATTACCATGGAAGGGCAAGTTCAAGCCTCGAACTTGGAGAAAGAATACTGATGATAAAAGAGGACGGCTCGCTACTGGTCCATAGGTCTGTTGGTTACGAGCCGGTGAATTGGCAACCTCCAGGATGCATTTTTCAAACAGGCGTGACCGGCGATGTTTTGTCAATTCGAGCGCTAAGGCGAAAGCCACGCGAGGCTCTAAAAATCTACTTCGACAAGATTTACCTAGTCTCAGCTTTGAGCCTAGCAGATGAAGGTAAGTTCTCCCTCCATGCAAGCGAGGAGGATATGCAGAAGGCTATCTTAGCACAGCCTTCTCTTGTTGAGAAAGGGTTGAAGTTGATCACGTACGAAAAGAAGGTGGAGCCTGGATTCGTGGATGTCTATGGGGTAGACGAGGACGGCAGAATGGTGATTATAGAGATTAAACGGAAAACCGCTGGGAGGGAAGCAGCACTGCAGTTAGCAAGATATGCAGACTCCGTGAAGAAATCGACTACCCGCGAAGTGAGGGGAATCCTCGTAGCGCCAAAAGTAGCTAGGGGTGTTCAGAAGCTTCTAACAGCGCTGGGACTTGATTTCAAGCAATTGGACCCAAGAAAATGTGCAGAGATCCTTGGGAGATCAGAGACGAAAGGACTGCGGGAATTCCTCTAGATGATTCAGTGTTCGGTGGAATCGTTCACGTGAGTTCTTTATTTTACCGTTTCTTCTTCGTCACCCATGATTTGCAGATGTTTACGCCTTCCACAGCGTCTCTGGCAGCTGAGTCGGCTCCTATCTTTTTGGCGTATTCTGATGTTATTGGGGCTCCTCCGATGATTACTTTCACTTTACTCCTTAATCCGGCTTCCTTTAATGCTTTAATTATGCCTTCCATCTCGACCATCGTGGTCGTGAGTAGAGCTGACATGCCGACTATATTCGCATTGTTGTTCTTAACTCCCTCGACGAACTGTTCAGCTGGTACATCTACTCCGAGGTCTATGACCTCAAAGCCAGCGGCGTTCAGAAGCGTGGCGACCACGTTTTTGCCGATGTCATGTAGGTCTCCCCTAACAGTTCCAATCACAACTTTACCGATCGTTTTGACGTCGCCAGCCTTCAAGTGCGGCTCAAGAACCTTCATCCCCTCCTTCATCGTCTCTCCAGCCATGATCAGCTCAGCTAGGAAATACTCGTTCTTCTCGTATTTTTCGCCGACGATCTCCATGCCCCTAGCCATCCCGTCGGTCACGGCCTTGTAAGCCGGTACACCTGCATCAACAGCGTCCTTACAAGCCTTCTGAACCCCATCAATATCCAAATTCACAATTGCATCTCTAATCTTGCCTAAAACCTGTTCTTCTCTTACCATCATGATCACTTTTTTAGTATGACATCACTGTTTTTGCTTAAAAATCTTTTCTCATTCTTTTTGACTAAGGGGTTAGCCAGATTCTCGCAGAGATCTGCTGAGTTCATAAGAAGAAATCAGATCTGGATTTTACTTCTTCTGCATACTCTATGCGCATAAAGTATTTAAATGATCGATTGATCTCATATGGCAGAAAGCTGGGATAAAATTACGCACCTCCGAACAGGTTTGATCGGCTGTGGATCAATTGGAAACGTCATAGCTGAAGCGATCGATAAGGGCAGAGTTGGCAGCGTTGAATTAGTCGCGGTTTACGACATCGTCAAAGAACAGGCTGATAGGCTAGTTGCTAAGTTATCTAAGAAGCCGGTAATTGTGGCTAATGCAGACGAGCTCATTAAGCGAGAGGATGTCCAGCTCGTCATAGAGGCCGCGTCTCAGGAAGCTGTAAGACAATACTCGCTAAGGGTTCTCGAGGAAGATAAAGACCTTATGGTTATGAGTGCAGGCGCGTTGGTGGATGATGGTCTCCTCAAGGAGATATGGGATTGCGCCAAGAGAAGGGGTAGAAAGGTCTACGTGCCGTCTGGAGCCATAGTTGGTCTGGACAATATAAAATCAGCAGCCATAGGCAAGATATATGAAGTTACTCTCACAACGAGAAAGCCTCCTTTAAGCTTCGAGGGCGCACCCTTCTTTAGAAGCGAGAATATTGATCTGCATGCGGTTGAGGAACCATTACTCCTCTATGAGGGCACCGCGAAGGAGGCGGTGAGACTTTTTCCGAGCAACGTTAATGTGGCTGCGTCTCTCAGCCTTGCTGGTGTCGGTGCAGACAAAACGAAGGTCAGAATCATAGCCGACCCAACCGTAAAAGAGATTATTCATGAGATCCATGTTAGGGGTGAATTTGGAGAGCTCGAAACACGAACCGTTAACAAGCCCTTTCCGAGAAATCCCAAGACAAGCTATATAGCTGCCCTTTCAGCGATCGCAACGTTGAAGAGAATTGCGGGAAATATACTCATAGGAACCTAGACGTTATCAATGGGCATATACTGCTCTCTGATAACCTTTTCATTCAAACCTTCATCTGTTGTGAGTTTGAGTATTTATGACCCTTGAAAGAGAGGTTCTGATCTCCGCTTTGAGAATGACGAAGGACGGTTGTGCTCGCATAGAAGACATCAGCCTAGATGCGAGGGTTCCTGTTCAGATCGTGTACCGCCTTGCGAGAAGATATGCCAAGAGAGAAACCCTTAACCTCGAAGGAAAAACCCTTACAATGAATGGTCATCAACGGTTAAAAGCTGCTGTCCACGCTGTTGAGCTCGGAGCCGATCTGGAACGAGTATGTGATCTGTTGGGATGGAACGAGTTTGAAGATTTCTCGGCGCTTGCTCTCGAAAATAATGGTTTTTCAGTTACGAAGCATTTTCGTTTTAAGCATCTGGAGAAAAGGTGGGAGATTGACATCGTGGCTTCTAAGAGTCCCATCGTTGCCTCCGTCGACTGTAAACACTGGCACAGAGGTTGGCGAAGGTCTTCCATAGCAAAAACAGCTGAAGAGCAGGTTAAGCGGACCCAATCTTTGGCAGATGCTTCATCAGCCTTACGTGAAGACTTCGGCATATCAAGTTGGAAGGAAGCTAGGTTCATCCCCATAATCTTATCTCTAGTCCCAAGTGATATCAAGCTTTACGAACACATTCCAATTGTCCCGATACTCCAACTCAGGAATTTCCTTGAAGAGCTGCCGGCCTACATAGAGTCGCTAAGGCACTTCGCCAGAAAGTTCTGATGATACAGATAGTTTTTGTATTCATGTCGCGCCCTCCAAGAATGTGACACCGGCCTTTCTTTTATGGACATTGCAGTTGTCCAAATGACCGGTGATGCGCAAGTTCTTCATGAAGAGAGTGGCGGGAAATGGGAAACCGGCGCGATTCGTCCTGCTTGAAAGATGCCGTAATTGTCCACGACAAGCATTTCTGCTATGGTTCTGCTTTGAAGATGATGGAAGATTTTATAAGGATGTATGGTTAAATTATTGAGCCGAAAAAGGGACCAAATCATGTCGCATTTGAATGAAGAGCTAATAAAGATATTGAATTCGTCCATGCCATTTCCGGCAGACGTAATTTCAGCTTATTCGCGCCTCGAAATGGTCTTCACGAGTGGAGACCTAGCGAGACTCGCGAACATCCCCCAATCGACGGCCAAATACTATATTCGTAGAATGCTGGACATGCACATGATCTCGAAGATCCCGTATAGGAAGAAGTATCAGAAGTATGCCAGCGCGCAATCTTTCTCCGACTGGCTGAATGACCTGATTAGACTGGTGGTTCGTCCGTTAGAGGAGAAGAAGTAGGTTTGTCTCTGCGTGAGCTTGTTTCTAAGGCCAAAAACAAAGGCGTTGGCCGTCACGGCCGCCTGCTGACAGTTAAAGAGATTAAGCGGATCAGGAGAAGAGGCTACAGAGCCGAACGTGAACTCGTGAGGAAGTTCCGCAAGTGGGGGTTTAAAGCCGTCAGGATACCGGTCTCTGCGCCTAGCTCGGAGCCATTGCCAGATTTGTTTGCAACGAAGGGCGATGCGCTCTTGGCCTTTGAGATCAAGGCATCGAGCTCTGAGAATGTATACTTCCATAAGGCGCAGATTGAGAAGCTGTTTGACTTCCTAGGTATGTTTGAGACTTACAAAAGAAGGATCGCTATAATAGGCGCGAAGTTTCCATACCGGTGGACCTTTAGACAGGTTGAAAGAATAGATGATTACGTAATCCGCAAAGAAGAAAAAAGCAACATCACTTTCAAACAGATTTGAACATGGGATCTTAGTCTTCGTATCTCAGGTAACCTGAGGATGCCTTTCATTTTACCCAAACTGTTGAAGCAGGGCTAGCAAAATTCGCTTCGATGGGGAAGAGAGAAATGGCTTTGCTGATAGCTCTCGCCGCATCCGAACCTCTTGAAAAGAGGCACATCCCGGAACAAGAAGCGAAAAACATAGGAACTGATGGATGGAAGGAAGAAAGAGCCCGTACGTCTATTCTACATTTTCATGTCTCTTCCTAAAGAAAGAGTCTACTTTCGAATGTTTTCAGAGTCGTAAGGTGCAAGTCACATACTTTTGTTTTCAGCTTTTCTTCTAGTTCCTTGACTTTCCCTATCATCTCCTTCTTGTCAACAACGATTACTACATCTATGTCCTCTGATCTTCCCCTGACGAACGCGCTGATAATAACATAGCCAAGAACGTGATCTCCAAACTCTTCGATTACCTTGTTAGTAATCTCTTTCATTCATTCACCTCCCCTCTATTAACTCCCTCAAAGATTCAGATGGGCTCTTACCTGGCTCTTCAGCCTTAGCCACGAATTTCTCTTTAATCTCCAAAGGAAGTCCAGCAGAAACAGGTTCTATTCTCTATTGAACTGATGTCAGAACAGAGATCATCTTTGAAATTTCATCTTGGGCTAAAGCTAATGTATGCAAGACTCGTTCCCCATCTTTGATCAGGAGCTTCGCCTTAACCACCTCTCCCCTTACTCCACCAATCCTATATTCGACTTCAGAAGTCAAGATCTCAAGAACCACAGGATATTGTGGCGTCCAAGCATCATCTATCTCATATAACTGAATTTCCTCCTTCATCTATAATATCTGAATAAGGTTGTGTCTACATGAAAACATTTTTGAACCTTTCTGCAGTAAATGCCGTATAGGGAGCAAGATAATACATGAAGAAGATCACAATTTCCGGGGAATCATGTTGGAAACTTACGGAGATAAAGGTACAACTAGAATGCAAAACGTGGACAGAATGATCAATGAATTCTGTAAATTCGTCTTTGAACCTCGTACTCCTCGGTAAGTGCAAAAGACAATCGAGAAAGCTGTCTGACATAACAAGGGAGATAAGATACTTGGTAAGGAAAGTGGGAAAGATAAGAAAATAATGTCGATAGGTCATTCAGATGGCTTTCGCTGTGACCTCATAACGCGCCATCTTGCTATGGATTGCCTACCCCTGTTTCGGACTATTTTTTGGACCTGAAGTTGCACAATCCATATATTAAGAGGCCTACGAGATTCCAGATCAGAAAAAGCCCCAAAGCGGGCTCATTCGCCACTTACGGACAGCTTTGCTATCCGAAACCCCACGTTTTGGCCGGCCGCATTGCCCTAAAAGACAAGTTTCCTATCCAAAGAAAACCCAGACGACTTATTGGCGTGCATCGTTAACCTTACATAAGCCATCAGCGAGACTATGGTTATTTGGGGGATCTATAGTGAACGTTGCGGTCAGGTTTGGAACAAGGAATGATATTGATGCTCTGGTAGAGGTTGAGCGCTCCGATGTGGAGACATGGTATCACTTTTCTTCTCAAGGTCGCAGTGATCAAGCTTCCTATGATGAGTTAAGTTCCTGGGAACGAGTTATGCACGGAGGACCTTGGATGGACTCTGAAGCACTGACCAAATACTGGGTTAGCATCGAACGACTTGGGATCATACCTCTGGTGGCCGAGATTGAAGGAAAGGTTATCGGCCATCTGGACATAATCTTCAGCGAGGAGCTGCCATTCGGACAGTTCCTCTACCTCGATGTCTTAGAGGTTCATAAAGACTATCGGAGAAGAGGAGTTGCAACAACTCTCATCAGAGAAGCAGAAAGGTTGGCTAGAGACAGAAGAGTCCGGTTCATACTGGTTCAGCCCCAGCAGTATGAAGGTCCTTCAGGATTAACATATAGAAGCTGCGGTTTTAAGAAGGCTTTCGATGCCTATAGCCTGGAGACATCGATTGATAATCTAGAGATTCCTTCCAAGGTTCAGATAGTCTCGATACCTCAGACCAAAGAAGCACCCCTCAAGACACACGTTATGATATGTGGATGGTACAATATCAGCGCAAAGACTTGGGATTACGGCGTAAATCCTGATCTCGAATTCTCACGAGAAGAGAAGACACGTAGACTGGCTCTTGCTGCATTGACTAGTAAAGCCACATATTTCTTCCATCTGGGACAGAATCTATTTGACCATTCGACAGGTACACTATGCCTTTGGGCACCGATACCTCTGAGACGAAATGGGCTACAACATGTTATCCAACCGGCGAAGACTGCGGCCTCATGGTTAGGTGTAAAGTCGCTGGTGACGAAGTCGATTGAAGGATACACTGACATGCTAGAAAAGGAAGGGTTCGTCCTAAAGTCGAGAACTGAGCCGTACCTCATTAAGGAGCTTTGATCACCCAAATCTATGTGAAGATTGGGCAAGGGTCAGCCGCCTAAGAGTGGAAGAAGCATGCACTTGTTGATGCTTCTGTATCCATTGGACAGAAAATCCTATCGCCTGATGCCTAGATCATTTGCGTCCAAGCCTTTTCTCAAGGGTAGGAAAAGACGCCCAGGGTCTCGTGGCTTAAAAGTATATGGTAAGACCGAGATAACTAAGGTTACCAACAATTACGTCTAGGTGCCCATGAAGGGCATAAAATGCGGTTTTTTTCCTTGATTTTTCGTTCGGATATGTTTGCTTAGACTCTGCAAGCACTCAGAAATAGCCATCTCGACGCTGTTTCATGCAATACACGCCTTTGTTGGATACAGAAGCATCAACATTTTTCGGGTTTTGACCTTGTTCCGAGTGATCTCCGCCCCCGATACTCAAATCACTTCTTCTACTCTCAAAAGAACAATGTAAATGATGGTAATGTGAGAGGTTTCTGTTTTCAGCTCTTAGTCGATCCGTAACAGACCTTCAACGAACTATGTCTGCACTGTATCCACAAGTTGGAGGGTAACTTAGCTATGGGATACTGTTCTCGCCGGTTTATATGATGATTTCAACCTTCATGGGGTTTCCAATCTTCTTGATCTGAGTTTCAATTCCCTCCAGTATCTTCTCAAGAGGAAAACGGTGTGTGATGAGAGGTTTCACATCAACCTTTCCTGAGGAAACGCAACGAATGGCTGTGGGGAACAGATTCACGTACCTGTGAATTCCGCGGACATCAAGCTCCTTGAGTATAGCCTTCATCACGGGAACTTGGAATTCGGTGGATGGAAAGTTTCCGACTAGAACTATGCGGCCTCCGGGTTTAACAATGTCGAAAGCTTGCTGACCCGCTGGTATTGCGCCAGACGCTTCGATGACAACGTCGACTCCATCGTCATCTGTAAGTTCCGAAATCCTGCTGACAGCATCTTCTCTACTAGTGTTTATGACTGCTGTCGAACCAAACTTCTTCGCGTAATCCAGTCGGTAGTCAATAACGTCTGTCACAAACGTCTCGAGTACGCCATGCGCTTTCACCGCTTGGAGTACCATCTGACCAATTGGTCCCGCACCGAGGATTGCCACAGAGTCGTGCACTGAAACTGCGCCACGTTTCGCAGCCATCATCCCAACTGCCAGAGGTTCAATCATCGCCCCCTCTTCAAAGGACATGCCGTTCGGCATTGGGTAAACGTTTTGTTCAGGGGCCGAAGCATATTCTGCGAAGGCTCCATCCGTGGGCGGAGCTCCATAAAACCGAACTTCTCTACATAGGTTGTACCGTCCTCCTCTACAATATTGGCATTTTCCACAGGTGAAACCTGGCTCGACGACAACTCTTTGGTCAACCTTGAGACGGCTGACCTTGTCGCCAACTTCGGCAACCTCGCCTGAGCACTCATGCCCCAAGATAATCGGTTTTTCCACAAGTAGAGATCCGATTTTGCCATATAGGTAGAAATGGGCGTCAGAACCACAGATCCCAACGCGTTTCATTCTTACAAGGACCTCGTTTGGGCCGATTCTGGGGATGTCAACCTCCTCAATCCGCATGTCTAATGGTTTATGCAATACCGCAGCTTTCATCTTTCCCTCCATATTGAATCTCCTCCTCTCTCTATTCCATGGTTTCTGCTTGAAATAAATTTGCCTCTTTCTAATAACTTAGCGTCATCTTTATATGCACTTTACGAGACAATGTTGCTACGGGTCGGGTAATCTCATGAGGCGAACATTACTTCGGATGCGTCTCCCACTTGCAGTTTTCATCCTGGCAATTCTAGTCTTAAGCGTCGCCAGCTTCGCAGTCTTTAACTCTGTTTTTGCAGCGCACGTTGAGGGAGATCATTTTAAGCTGGAGACGAGATATGTAGACATAGACTTTCCCAGAAACTGGTATGCCTTTCCTTGGGAAGATAAGAACATCAGCGGCACCAAATATGGAATACTGTTAGCCCCTACGGAGCTCCGGGCAAGCATGTTTATCTTAGTCTATGAT
>Ga0315308_1001106_pt1 | contig 15481 bp, 14 predicted proteins | sample TDP3_MG_FD_203078 | JGI IMG/M metagenome (GOLD analysis project Ga0315308, IMG submission 203078) | Freshwater sediment microbial communities from Lake Towuti, South Sulawesi, Indonesia - TDP3 | ecosystem: Environmental > Aquatic > Freshwater > Lake > Sediment | place: Indonesia: South Sulawesi... | reverse complement strand
GACATCATGGATTATTCCTCACCTTCATTCTCCCCCTCACCCTGCCCTCTCCCACCAGGGGAGAGGGGTCTGTATTTGCTCCCTCCCGCTTGGGGGGAGGAAATTTCAAGGGAAAAGTGTAAGAGGGTAAAAATCTCAAAGGGTTATTCTGAGGACTGGCGGACGCACCGAAACCCACCGTAGCTGAACCTGTTCAAGGGTGCGAGCCCGATCCGGTCGGATGCACGCAGATACTGTGGGTTGAGGCTCCAAGACCCGCCGCGAAGGACACGGCTCCGGCCAGACGATGGCCCATTAGGATTGTTGGCAGGACTTTCACTGTAATAGTCTTCCCCATACCAATCACTGACCCATTCCCACACATTCCCAGCCATGTCACAAAGCCCATAAGGCGAGTTGCCCTGAGGCTTGGAGCATACAGGCCAGGTAGCGTTTCTTCCGCAACCATCGCCTCCTTCAGTCATAACCGCATACTGACAGCTTGCTGTATCATTTCCCCAGGGATATTTCCTTCCATCAGTGCCCCGGGCTGCCTTCTCCCACTCTGCCTCTGTGGGCAATCTCTTCCCTGCCCACTGACAATAGGCCGTGGCCTGGTTCCAGTCCACGCAGTTGATGGGGTGGCTCCCCCGGTCTGTCTTCTGCCAGTTGCAATATTTCCATGTCCCCGGTTCTTTGCACCCCCCAGCCTGCACACATTCCCGATATTCCGCCACCGTGACATCGTGCTTGTCCATATAATAGGCATTGAGGGAGACCTTATGATAGGGCTTCTCGTCGTTCTCACATTGATTATCTACGGCCTCGTTGCACCCCATCATGAACTCCCCGGCCGGGATCAAGACCATAGGGCCGCCCTTGGTCCCTTCCAGAACGACCTCTTTTCCAACCTCCGGCTCACTCGGCCCCTTTTCCAGGGCAAAGGAGATGGTGTGCGACCTTCGGGCCTGGATGACCACCTTCTTCTCCTGGCTCTTATACCCCTTGGCCGTGACCCTGACCACATGCTCCCCGGCTTGAAGGCCCATGGTCTTGGGGGTCTCCCCGGCTTCTTTGCCATCAATAGCGACCGTCCCCTTCACAGGGCTGGCATTCACCGTGAGCATACCCGGCCTGGGGGTCAGGGCGATCTCCACCTTGCCCTGGACATCCGGGGCCACCTCCACATCCTGCTCTGCTGGCTCATAGTCCGGATGCTCTGCCCGCAGTTTGTGCGCCCCGGGCAGGAGGCGGGAGACAATGAGGGGCTTGCCCTGGGCCGTGGCCCCTTTATTGACCCCATCCAGCATGACCGTGGCCCCCGGGGGCGTGGTCTCGATCAAGAGCGCTCCCCGCCCGGCAGGGAGCTGGGCCTGAGGGGCCTCCGGCTCTCCAGCCTGGACGGCTTCCACGGACACCTCCGGGCTCGGTTCCACCCCGATGAGCCTGGCCGCCGCGCTGGCAACACCTCCAAAGAGCTCCTTGAGCTTGCAGGTGCAGCCCTCGCTCACGGCGTTGATTGTGGTGAAGGTCTTGATGTCAAAGTGCTTCAAGTCAATGGTGTAAAACCCCTCTTCAACCTTCGTCACCCTGCCGGTGATCATCTCTTTGGCGCCCAGGGCCTTGCCTACCTCGGCCAGGCATTCCTCCTTGTAGCAGTCTGCCATCTTCATCTGCTGGGCCTGCTGCTTGATGGCCTTCTTCGTCACCTCCGGGTCGGTGACCGTGTATCTCCCGCTCTTCACCAACACGCTGCGAACCCGCTCCGAGAGTGTGGGCTTCAACTCCGCAGACATGCCCTTCGAGAGCTCCAGGTCTCCAACCATGACCACGATCTTCCCCCCGGGCTTCTCCGCGGACATGGCACCCCCTGTAAGGAGCAGAATGAAAAGAATGGTCCATCCGAATATTTTCATTTTTTCTCCCCGGCCAGGGCCTCGACCCTCTGCGTGACCTCCTTCTCTATGGCCGGGGCGAACCCGTGGTATGTCTTGAGGATCGTCCCCTCTCCGTCCAGAAGGAACATCGTGGGGAGCCCCCTCACCCCATAGCGATCCTTCACAATGGTGAACCTGTCGTGAAGCACAGGAAAGGTGACCTTCGCCTTTGCGATGATCTGTTTGGCCTTTTCTGCGGACAGATTGTCCACGCAGACATCCACAATGAGCAGGCCCCTCTCTCCAAATCTCTCCCACAGGGCCTCCAGGCGGGGGAGCTCCTTCTTGCATGGGGCGCACCAGGAGGCAAAGAAGGTGAGGATGATGGCCTTCTTCCGGTCTTTCCCCTGGCCGTAATAGTCGCTCAGGGTGAGCTCTTTGGAGGAATCGGTGAGATAGGGAAGGGTGAAATCCAGGGCCTCCTTGCCCACGGCGGCCACCTCTGCAGAGTGCACGGCTCCCGCCCCCCAAAGGAGGGCCATCACAAGAACTAATGAAGACGCAGGCCTCGAACCTGCACACCTTTCCATAAGATGATAAAAACTATAGTGAAAAACCAGGATACTGTCAAACCTTACCCGTTCAGTGTCTCCACCCTTCAACCCTGGATAGCCTCATGCAATCCCTCACCCAGGTAATTGAACGCAAGCACCGTTAGGAATATTGCAACCCCGGGAAATACCAGCAGGTGCGGGTAGAACCTAAGCGCAAGCCACCCCTCATGGGCAAGGCTTCCCCAGCTTGCCATTGGCGGCTGGATTCCCAACCCTAAGAAGCTCAAAGAAGACTCGGCAAAGATCACTGCCGGTATCCTCAAGGTAAGCGCTACCATGAGCACCCCCAGGGTATTTGGCAATATGTGCTGGAATATAATCCTCAAAGGAGAAGAGCCCATTGCACGGGCTGCCTCCACAAATGCCTCCTCCTTGAGCTTCAAGACCTCCCCACGGATGACCCTGGCAACGCCTACCCAGCTCACAAGGCTCAGTGCCAGGCAGATCCCCACAATCCCCTGTCCGGTCCAGATGGAGATCAGGATGATCACAAGAAGGTCAGGCAGGGCATAAATAGCATCCACAAAACGCATCATCCAGTTGTCCACTCTCCCACCGATATAACCCGATACAGCGCCATAGAACATTCCGATGAAAACAGCGGTCAGGGCAGAGAGGAGCCCCACAACAAGCGATACCCTTGCCCCATATAGGAGCCTGCTCAAGAGGTCACGTCCAAGCATATCTGTTCCCAGGAGATGCTGCCCTCCTGGTGAGGCAAGGATGGCTCCTTGATCCTGCGCGCCATAGGGGAAGGGAGAAAGAATTGGCGCAAAGATGGCAGAGAGGCTCAGAAGCGCAAGGAATACCAAGCTCACAAGGCCAGGGATGTTTCTCATGAAAGCCCTCATTGTTTCTCCCTTATTCTTGGGTCCAAGAGCCCGTATGCAATATCAACAAGGATATTTGCAGCAACGATGAGGATTGTATAGATAAGGGTGGTGCCCATGATCAGGGGATAGTCACGATTGGATACGGCCTGGACAAAGTGCTTGCCCATGCCTGGAATGGAGAATATGTATTCCACAAGAAACGACCCGCTCACAAGGCCTGCTGCTATTGGACCGGTGATGCTCACCACAGATGTCAAAGAGTTCTTAAGGACATGCTTCAGGACAACAGCGCTTTCCTCAAGCCCTTTTGCCCTTGCTGAGAGGATAAATTCCTTTGACAGGACATCCAGGCAGCTTGTCCTGGTATACCTGGCTATATAAGATGCCGGCAGAATCCCCAGGGTAATAACAGGAAGCACTGCATACCTCCACCCTTCCCACAGGGCAGGCGGTAGGAGGAAAAGAGCCATAGAGAATCCCAGGACCAGGAGGGATCCAAGGACAAAGGTTGGCAATGAGATCCCAAGGGTTGTCAGGAAGAGGAATGCTCCCTCTGCCCATCCTGAGCGGATCACAGCAGAAAGAATCCCTGCAGGCAGGCCCAGGGCCAGAGAAAGAGCAAGGGCAAGCAGGCCAAGGGTCAATGATACTGGAAAAGAATCGGCGAGGATGTCATTCACTGTCCTTGAAAGATACTTGTAGGATGGGCCAAGGTCGCCCCTTACAAGGCCTGCCATATATCGTAAATACTGCTTAGTAATGGATTCATTGAGATGATATTTCGCCTCTATGTTCGCCTTGATCTCGGGGGGAAGGACCTTGTCTTTATCAAAAGGTCCTCCTGGGACGGCACGCATCAGGATAAAAGTCACTGTGGCAACGAAAAAGAGCACCGGGATTCCCCAGATGATGCGTCTAAAGAGGAAGGTGATCAAATATCCCTCCTCACCCTCCCCTCTCCTCCAAGGAGGAGAGGAAAAATGTTTTAATTGGCATAATGGGCATCCTTAAGATACATGATATCCATAGGATTCAGGTCAAGACCTTTCACGCATTGCTTAACAAGGAGATTACTGGCAGAGAAAAAGAGCGGGATCATGGGAACATCCTTTTCAACAAGGATTTTCTGTGACTCATTATACATTTCAAGACGCTTTATCCTGTCCGGCTCTGCTGCTGCCCTGGCAATGAGTTTGTCAAAGCGGGGATTCCCCCAGCGTGAATGGTTGTTACCGCTGTTTGATGTAAAGATAGCCATGAAGTTGTCCGGGTCTGGAAAGTCTGCTCCCCAACCGAGACGGAAGAGCTGGGGCGGATCGGTCTTGAGCGCCTTGAGATAGACCTTCCATTCCTGGCTATCAAGCTCCACATGGATTCCGAGGTTCCTCTTCCATTGCTCCTGGAGGTTTTCTGCCACAAGCTTGTTCTCATGGGATTCCGAGTTGAATGCTGCTGTGACCCTGGGGAAACCCTTTCCTGCCGGATACCCAGCCCTGGCCAGGAGGCTCCTGGCCTTGTCCGGATTGAAGGAAAGACCAATCTTTGGGTTATGCCCAAACATCCCATCAGGGATCCATGATGTCGCAGGGATCTCTCCTCCATTCAGGATCCTTGGAAGCTCTGCACGATCAATCGCAAGCGAGAATGCAGCCCTTACCCTGGCATCATCAAAGGGCTTTCTCCCCGTATTAAACCCGTAGTAATACCCTCTTAATTGGGTGACCTTCCGATAGTCAGGATGGTTTCTGAACCTCGGCATGGCTACAGAAGACAGGCCTACAACGTCAAGATCCCCTGTTTCATACAAGGTTAGGGCTGTGGTCGGCTCTGGAACAACGAACATCCTCACCTCTTCAAACCCTGGCTTTTTCCCGTAATATAAGGGGTTCACCTTGAGAACGAGTTTATAGTCATGCCGCCACTCCATTAGGAGAAAAGGGCCGTTGGTCACAATGTTGCCTGGCTCGGTCCAGCGATCGCCGAACCTCTCCACAATGTCTTCTCTCATTGGAAAGGTCACCATGAATGTCATCACATACGGGAAATACACGGCAGGCTTCTTGAGCCTTACCTGGATAACCCTCTGACCGAGCGCCTTTACGCCAACACTAGAAAAATCCTTCACCTTGCCTGAGTTGTATTCCTCTGCATTTACAATGTCATAGAGAAAGTATGCATACTCAGCACCTGTCTTTGGGTCTAATAGCCTCTTCCATGAGAAGAGGAAGTCCTGGGATGTAACAGGAAGTCCATCGCTCCATCGGACATTTTTTCTTAGATAGTATATATAAGTCTTCCCGTCCTTTGAGACATCCCATTTCTCGGCAATGGCAGGGACAGGATTGAGCTTGTCATCATAGCGGGCAAGGCCCTCCATGAGCTGGCTTATGACCCTGAATGAGACACTGTCAGTGGCAAGGTTCCAATCCAATGTTGGGGGCTCTGAGCTCAGGGCCATCCTGAATGCTTGCCCGCACTTCGTGGAGGGCTTTACGCAGGCAATAAAAATCAGAGCAATAATAAAAAGTTTCTTCAGGAACATTTCCACATTTTTCCAGATCGGCTCCAGATTGGGAATGAAGGAGATTATGGCAATACAGGCGCAGGCATGTTGCCGCTTGTATTGGACATTATCCATTCATAAATCAAGGCATCAACATTATCTTTTAATAATGTCGGATCCGAAAGCAGAACATCAAGGTGCGTGTAATCCGGCATAATGTGAATATCAAAACCGCACTCTGCCCTTGGCTGTCCGCCACAGTTCCGGGCAAGAGCTATTGTGTCCCTATAAAGGTAATATACATCTTCAGTCCGCTCTGCCCCGCTGGTTCCTCCGAACGCAATCACAGGCGCATCCATCTGCTTCGTATAAATTACTCGCATGCCAGCGTTCTGGAATCTCCAGTCTGTTGTTTGAGTCGGTCCATAATCAGCCACTGCGAGCGAGTCCAACATCAGCCTTGTTGGGAAATATCGCTCTGTCATGGTTGTATATGTGTTTGAAAGCGCTGCGGCAAGATCATTCATGTATGTTATATGGTTTTGATTGTTCCATGTGTAGGTCATTGTCCCTTTGTCAGTGGGTTGTGATACCGTTATATTTGGATCCAAAAAACTGGCTGTTTCTTTTATAGGGCCGTTTACACTGCCAAGGGTTGCACACATTATACTTATCGGATTGAAAGCGCAGTCCAATGCAAATCCGAGCATTGCCTGGTTTGTTGCCTTGAACTGAGTATTGCCCAGCAAACTTGTAGCAATCGCCCTAAAATCATTATTCTCAAGAAGCGTTGATTCCCTGTTTGGCTCAAGTATGGCATACATGCCTTCTATCTGAACAAAAGTAAACACATTTAAAAACGCTTGTCTGATCAATGCAGGGAGCAAACCAGCGGCTGTATCTTGATTCGGGTCTTTCTCAAGCGTATCTACACTTGGAACGATGAATTCCATTCCTGATATGGTTAAAGTTATTCCTGTGCTCGTAAAATACGCTGTTTGTGTAACAGGTTGCAGCATCCCAGAACCTCCGCCGTCAAGAAGAATAACACCTGCGACGCTATTATATCCTGCATTTGTTGTATCTGTGGGACCAGTGCCAAAATCATAGGCAGCATAGTTCTGCGAAAGAAATGCACCCAAAGAATGTCCGCCCAAGAAAACATTTGTCGTGCGATACTGCTGCGGCACAAGCGATATGATCGCATGGAGGTCGCGCAATGTCATATCAAGCCCCCATTCAGACATGTAAGATATGGTTGTTGGTGATGGGGTTCCCGCGTATGTCTTTCCGTTAACGACCGCCCCGTTGAAATAATAATCTACAGCTATTGAGGGCTTGCGCTTGTTCCATGCCTCCTGCATGCCTGTAAAGTCATTGAGCAGCACTGACCTCCTATCAACAGCCCATACCTCTATATCACCTTTTCCCATCTGCACAATGGTTTTTGCCATTTTGTCAAAGTCTGCTGCGCCGCCGAAAAATCCAGGCATGAGGACAAGTATGGCTTTTATCTGGGAAGGCTCGGGGTTGTAATAATATCTTGTGAATACTGCATAATTACACTCCTCGGGCGTAGGTAATCCAGAAGGGTTAGCTGGCACAGTAAAACTTGTCGCTATATGGTAATTATTGACTGCAACAGGCGACGATTGGGTGGATTCGTTGCATGAGCATCCAACTATGAAAACAATAATACCCGCCAATGCAATAAGTTTTGTTCTCATAAGCCCTCCTTGTTTATGTCTTCAGAGTTAGAAACTATTTTACACTTTAGAATGAAGAAAACAATGTAGTCGACCGATCCCATATTGTAGTCGCCCGATTTATCGGGCAATTTGATGTCCCATAAATGGGACAACTACAGTGCAATGACAAAATCTTTAAGGAGCCGGAATTAGAAATAATGCCATTTACACCTTCCAGAAACACACCCACATGTAGTTCCGGCAGGCGGGGGGTTGGCAAAACAGGGTGAGGGCATACTCTCCGTACTACAAATTTCTCCTGAGCATCCGCTTGTCAGACAATCTGAGTCACCAATACATTCATTGTCGCTTTCAGGCCATTCATATTGGGCCATATCCGTTCTCATCCCCTGAATAGGAATTATAATACCGCAATTCTTATCATGAGAAAAATTAATATAAACCTCTCCCTTTATTGTTTTATCAGAATAAAACCTTCCTGAGATTTCAAAATCACAACAACATACAAAACATTCAATTCCGGAACCGGCCCTAAAACTATCATCTGTATCAAATTTTCCTAAAATGTATTTAATCATATCTGGCCATGGCCACCATTCACATCCATTTCCAATAATTTTAATCTTATTATCATCAGACGAACTTACTGTGAAGGAACAAATACCCTGGCTAATGGTAAAGGTCTGTCCCTCAGAAGAACAGCGCGAATCCATGTAAGATTGTCCATAAGAAATAATATATTCCCCTTCAAAACCGCTTGTCACAACATAAGGAAATGGGGATGGTGTAGATCCTCTACAACTTTCAAATAGAACAGGACATATAAAAAGGCACATTAGCAAAATACATAAAGAAAACTTCATTCTATAAAATCTTATGACAAAAGGGGTTAAATAGTCAATCAATTGTAGTTAGCCGATTCATCGGCTTAAAAGATGTCCCATTGAGCCAAAGGCTCATCCGCCTCAGGCGGAAAATGGGACGACTACAAGAATGTTAATGTCCCATAAATGGGACGACTACAGGAGTAGCAATGCTCTTATGACAAAAAGGATTAAATAGTCAATATAGCAACATTAACGCTGGAGATACTCCGAGAGTCTCTTCATTCCCTCGTTTATGTTTTCAAGTGATGTGGCATAGGAAAAGCGAATATACCCCTCACCTTCGCTGCCGAAATCTATGCCTGGCGTCAAGGCAACCCTTGCCTTCTCAAGTATGTCCATTGCAAACCTGTAAGAATTCTTTGTGAAGCGGCTCGCATTGGCAAAGACATAGAAGGCACCCCCTGGAGGATGAAGAACGCCGAATCCGATCTCCTTGAGGAGCGCCACCATTACCTTCCTCCTTATATCGTAAACCACCCTCATCATTTCCACTTCCTTCTTTACCCTCTTATCGGTCAGGGCAGTTAGCGCGGCCCACTGGACAAAAGCATTTGCACAGATGAAAAAGTTCTGATGGATTTTCTGGAGGGTCCTGGCCATTTTCTTTGGGACGATCAAGTATCCGAGCCGCCATCCGGTCATGGCATATAGCTTGGAGAACCCGTTGATTACACAAGCCCTGTCTGTATATTCAAGTATGCTGTGCTCGCTTCCTTCATAGACAAGACCATGGTAGATTTCGTCGGAAACTACTATTGGACCAATATCCGCAATCTCCTTCATCCTCTCCGGCTCCAGAAGGCTGCCTGTGGGATTGGCCGGGGAATTGATCAGGATCGCCCTCGTCCCCTTTGAAGCACTTTTCTTCACATCTCCAGGAACGAACTGGAACCTGTCCTCCTCCCGGACAGGAACAAAAACCGGCTTGCCATCGAAAAACCTGACAACATACGGATAACTCGCATAATGGGGGTTGGAAAGAATCACGCTGTCACCGGATTCAATGAGCACTGAGAAAAGGAGCAACATCGCAGGGGATGTTCCTGCAGTAACGAGGATCTGTTCATGAGAGACGGCAACATGGTATCTTTCTCGGTAATAAGCTGCTATGCCTTCTCTGAGCTCGGGAAGGCCCAAACTATGGGTATACTGGGTTTTCCCCTCCCTCATCGCCCTTACTGCAGCATCTACAATGAGACTGGGGGTTTGGAAGTCTGGCTCTCCGACCTCAAGGTGGATCACATCCTTGCCTTTGGACTCCATATCCCTGGCCTTCTCCATGACATCCATCACGATGAAGGGCTTAACCTGTCTTGCCCGTTCAGAGATCATCTGTTAAACTCCTGATATGGAAAAAAGGCGGCATATCCTCCCATTACTCTTTCTTTGCGCTTTCCTTCCTGCCTGTCTCACGGTGGAGCAAAACATCACCCTCAGGCTGGATGGATCTGCGCAGATCAAGATCTCCTATGAGATCCCGGAGTTTCTTGCCCGGAATAAAAACTCCAAAGAAGAGATTAAAAAAATGTACGGTCTTAATGTCCCACTCTCTGAAGACGAGATGCGCAGCTTCTTTGCTGGTATTCCTGGCGTGGCGCTGGAGAATGTTTCCTCTTCCAATCAAAAAGGAATCCACAAGCTTGAAGCCGTCATTTCCTGCCGGAATATTGATGGATTGATGCACGGACCTTTCTCCTACAGAATCAACGATCTGGGCGGTGTAAAGGTCTTCCGTATTTCTTTTACAATGCCGCCGCAGCCTGAGCCTGTCAAGCCTCCAAAAAGCAAGGGGCATCTCCCCCCTTCAAAGGTATTTGAACATATAATGGCAGGCTCGGAACGAAGCCTTGCTATTAAGGTTACAACCACTTTCCCAACACGTGTTCTATCGAGCAATGGAAACATATCCGGAAGAACAGTCACATGGGTTGCTCCGCTTTTTCCCGTTCCCAAAAAAGAAGCTTCCGGCGCGGTCTTCGAAGCAAGGTTCAGGGCGTTTCCAAGCCTTTGGGAAAAAATACAGGCCTGGCTTGGAATCTCTCCCTGACTTTCCTCCTTAAAGCTCATTCTGAGATTTTCTTAATTGTGTCCTCTGTCCGACGAGCAACAATCTTTTTGAGAATCTCAGCAACACGGGGATAAGCCTTGAGGACCTTTGAAACCTGCGCTTTATCAAATCTGACTGCTTCTCCGTCTGTTATAGCAGAAACTGTCGCTGTCCGGGGCTCCCCGGTAATAATTGAAACCTCACCGAAGAAAGCCCCTGGAGCAAGGTTGGCAAGGACGATCTCTTTCCCGCCCTTCTGTGTGGTAACCTGGACCTCCCCGGTTTTGATCAGGTAAAAAGCGTCGCCAGGATCTCCCTCCCGGACAATCACATCTCCATTTTGAAATTTTACAAGGGTGCTCGCCTGCAGGAGCATTTCCCTTCCCTTGGGATCAAGGGATTTAAAAAGAAATGACTTCTCAATAGTCTCTTGTGTCAGTGACTCATGTGCCACTGCCGACTCAGTTCCCTCGGAATTTTTTTATTTCTTTCGTTATTTTATTATATAAAACCCTTGGATATAATTTGTCTGCTTGCTTCTCTCCCGTCCTCTTACCTGCCTCTTCAATCGGGATGAGTTCCTTATCGTCCAATTTTATTGGCTTTATGCCGTGTTTAACAAATCCCTTCAAACATTTTTTCTCATAATCTCTCAACTGCTCATTCCATGCTTCCTCAAGCTTGAAGACCCTCGTGCTCTCGATAGAAAGTCTTACCATTTCTTCCGAATCCTTATCATTGAGCCCGTATCTCTTCCCTTCATTAATCAAGGAATTTCTATCCAACACAATAGCAGAGATTGAGTAGAAGAATGGCTGCTCAATAAAATAATCTGTTGTTAGGTATGCTTGAGAGCCGAGGAACCAGGCCGCCGGAGACATATCCGCATTAATTATTCCCGATCTCAGGGAAGCAACAACCTCAGGAACGGCTATTGGAATCGGCTGGATATCAAGCTCGGCAAGAAAGGCCCTCTCAATATCCCCAAACCATGTGATAAACTTCTTCTTTTTAAGCTCCTCCAAAGTGGTAACTTCTCCCTTCAAAAAGGTATAGAAGTAGCCTGTATCCAGCAGCGCGAAAAGCATAAGCCCTTTTTGGGCAAGTATTGATTCGATATCCTTCCTGAAGGTTTTGAGAATATGGTCAATTTCCTTGTAATCCTTGAAGAGAAAAGGGAGGCTAAACACTGAAAGCTCTGGGGCCACGGTGAGGAGTCCCTGGGCGGTGCAGCCGCATCCGTGGATCTGGCCCAATCTCATCTTCCGCAGAATATCTCTATCCTCTCCCATTATACCGCCCGTATATATTAATACGTTTATTCTGCCTTCGCTTATATCATACAAAAAAGGAACAACGAACTCGCTGGCAAATGCAATCCATGCAGTCCCCTCCGGAGCAAGCGTGGCTATTTTCATCTTGAATGGCTCCTTCAGCTTCACCCTTCTAACAATCTTCCTCCACTTTTCAAGGGTATCATCAACACCTTTATAAAATTGGTTCTTATCTGAATAGTATTTTTTTGCCTCCTCAGCATAGGAGGAATACTTTTTCACCAGTTCCTCGCTATCAATTGCATAGGAGCTGGAGGGGAGAAAGAAGACAATCGCAATTAAAATAATTGAGACTTTTGATTTCATCCTCCCATAAACCTCCCGAGTTTCATTGCAAATCCCATATCGCCCTCTATCTTCATTTTCCCAGACATGAAGGCTGTTGGTCCTGCAAGCTTGCCCTGACCCATTGCCGCATAATCGGAAACCTTCATCTTGATTGTTGTCGTTGGCGAATCCTTACCACTGAACCTCATTTTTGAAACGAACAGGCTTCCATCGTCCTTTGTTAGCGAGAGGTTCAGCGTCCCGCTTGTTTCCTTCAGGATATTAAAATATTTCCTTGATGTCCTTTGAGGAGACATGAACATTTCCATGATTCCTTCAACTTTTCCAGTAACAGAATCACGCCAGTCATTTTCCGAGATCTCGATCTCAATGAGTGGATTGGGAATTCCGTCAGGAACCACCTTGACCTCTTTCCCGTTCAATACAACAATGGCATATGTCCCGCCCCCCTCGCCGCTAACCTTGAACTGGACTGAGAACTCTGTCCCTTCCATATCCTGGATTGGGCTGCCCTTGATCATCTCATTAAACTCCTGAGGAACAGTTTCCTCAAAATACTTTTTCACCGTTATGTCATCCGGTGCCTTTTTCATCTGCTCATCCTCCTTTCGTGTGAGTTTTTCCAATACTATCACAGAGGCTCCGCTGTTGTAAAATAAATTCAGAAATAAAAGTCAAGCAATCCACAATGAGAATAATATACTCGATGCTCGTCTCTCAGACGCTCCCCGGAACATGAAAAACGGGGATACCTCAATGCGAAAAACAGTGTCATGGCCCAAGGATTAATGACAAATAAGGGGGTTCCAATAAAATAGTTGAAGAAGCAATAATGAGGGCGGGTTGAATAATGCAAGGATACAGCAAAAAAATATGTGGATCTGCTTGCTGGTTGCAGTAGCCTTTCTTCAGGGCTGCGGCTGCAGCAAAGGAGGCCCGGTCTCGATCCCGTCAGCCCCAACAAATCTTACAGCAAAAGCAGCCGGTTCCTCCAATGTCAATCTCACATGGCAGGACAATTCTACAAATGAAACAGGATTTGCCATTGAGAGGAGCATTGATGGGATATATTTCATAGAAATCGGCACAGGCTCAGCAAATACGACATATTACGCTGATTCGGTCCTGGATGGGGGCACATACTATTACAGGGTATATGCATATAACAGCGCTGGCAATTCCGATTACTCTAACATTGCAAGCGTTTATGTGGGGGCAGATTTTGAGTTCACCTACCCAAGCCCAAGGATCCCTTTCGGTCAGGAAAAACCCGTGGGAATCCCTCTCAAGGATGCAACCAATGTTCCTTTGAACATCATTATTATCGGAAGCTCAACAGACTGGAATGTCTTTACGCTCGATCCAACGACATTTACCATGACCGTAAACGATGGGACCGCAAACATCGCAGGGAGAATAGAGATTTCCTTTGATCAATCCTCTGCGCTCTTCTTCCCGGCTGACTTTCTCAAACCGAACACAACCTACACAATCACTGCCAGTCAATCCAATCCCACTTACTTTACTACTGTCAGCTTTGCAACAGTTCCGGGTGTGGGCCCCAACCCTGCTTCAATAGGAAATGGATATGCCTTTTTCATTGCGCAAGGCAGTATGACCCAGCCGCCTGGGATCGGAGGAATAATGGAGCCTTTCTTTCAGGATATGAATATGGTTATTGCTACCATTGACAAACAACAGGTCCCCACCAGCCCGGATGCTGGCTTCGTCTAGTTCACAGGGGGCGAAGGGAACAACAAGATTCCTCCAGACGGACTCACTCCAGGAAGCTATGTGCTCCCACTTTCCGGACGGTATCTTGGCCGTATCTCAGCCTGGTTGGTGAGCTGATACTGGACATTGAAGGATTCATTTTGGCTTTTGAGAGCTTTAATATCTCGGGAACACTTGCGGATTGGTCAGCCTATGGTGGTGCTGGAATCGGGATTACAGATGGGACACTTGTAGTTATTTCAATCTGCGACAACCTCTTACCGGACATAAAATCGATCATCCAGCAATTTTGCACGGAAACCGGATACCTCATTGTTGTGGGAAGCTTCTGGTCCACCCCATTCACGGTAACGCCTGCAAAGGATATTAACGGCGCAACCCTCGCTGCAACGATCACAAGCCCTACAGATGGAGCCACCAATGTTCCTGTCAACACGAAGGTCTGGGCCGACATAACGACGACAAGCATGGGTCAGGGAGCATGTATAGTAGTGACCTCCACGAGCGTATCGGTGACACTTCGTGATTGGATCACGGGCTCCCTTGTATCTAAAACAACTGTGACTACAACAGGATCGGTACTCGGCTGCAATACCGGACTACATGGGAAAATTATCGGTGCGGCCTTCTCACAGACAACCCCTCCTCTTGTGTCAGGGCGCACCTACAAAGCACTCACTGTCCTTGACCTGAGCCCCGTGACCGGCGCAACATTTACAACACAGTAATATTTCTTATAAAAAATGGTTTTCTTCAGCGAAGGATGAGGCGGCCGAATTTATAATACAAGCGTATCAGGGCACGGCCGAGGGGTGTTCTTGCAAGGATCCTGTCCCGTAGCCCTCTCAGGGGCTCCAACACGGCCTCAAGTGGTGTCCCCTGGGTAAGCGCTGCAGCAATGCAGTCATCCTGACTCCACTCCCATCCCCCATACACAACGGATATATCAAAGGACTGTTTGCTCCATCCAGCGCAATTAAAGACATCTATCTCCACATGATACTCACCGATTTTCTGAGGAATCCAGGACACAAATCCTGTCTTCTCATTGATTGTCATTCCCGTGGGATACCATGAAAGATGCCAGCTATGACCGCTGCCTGTGGCACTCGCCTGATATGTATAGGTTTCACCCACCCTGGCCCAGGTTGCGGGCTTTGAGACGATGGAAGGAGTGAAGGGGGCGAGGAGAACATCCGTCGTCATGACAGTCCCGATTGTCCCTCCGATCACTCTCACCTTAATGCCAGAATCTGTATTTGAATAAAATCGGGAAGACGGCAGGGTCCCGCTACCAAATTCCATCGGATATACAAAGGGGTCATATTCGTCCCCGGGATTGGACATTTTCTCCAGATCAAACCGTCCATCGGACTGCTCCAGGGCCACAAGAAAATGGCCCATGCCCGTGCAGTGTCCGGTTCCGCAATACCCCTCACACCACTCACAGGTGTTGTCTGTCCGAGCCTCATCCACATGCCATATGTAAAGCCCGGAGCCGGGCAATCCTGCGCCAGACCCGATCCGCTCCCGATACTCCATTAGAAAATATTCTGTCCCATTGGGCCAAGCCATGAGAACCCGTCCTCCGGCCTCAGCTTGCGTGAAGGTTTGCCCGCACAGGGTCTCCAAAGGGGTGTCCACCCTAGCCCAGCCAAGGCGAGACCTAGGCCATG
>Ga0315308_1001105_pt1 | contig 15483 bp, 7 predicted proteins | sample TDP3_MG_FD_203078 | JGI IMG/M metagenome (GOLD analysis project Ga0315308, IMG submission 203078) | Freshwater sediment microbial communities from Lake Towuti, South Sulawesi, Indonesia - TDP3 | ecosystem: Environmental > Aquatic > Freshwater > Lake > Sediment | place: Indonesia: South Sulawesi... | reverse complement strand
GTCTGTTTCCCCAAGAACCACACTGGCTTCAGCCTTTATCACATATTCGCCTTCAGCCACATCTGTCGTGTCCCAACTGAATTTCAAGGTTTTTTCTGCTTCCGGTTCCAAACCAGTCACGGTTTGTGTTCCAATGACAGTGTCATCGTAATAGAGGGTAACATCGAAATCCTCAGTAAGGGTTCCCTCATTTCTGACGGTAACCGTAATGTTGACTACTTGGCCAACATCGACCTGTATAACCGACGGCGTAACGCCGATAACAGCCACATCACGTATGGGCTTTACAGTGACGGTGCCGCCAATGTACGTGTTGTCCTCAATTTCTGTTTCTCCGGGAACCGTGCTTGCCACAGCCTTTATCACGTATCCGCCAGCAGGTACGCCTAGGGTGGTCCAGCTAAAGGTTAGGACTATGTCACTACCTGGAGCTAAGTCAGCGACACTCTGTATTCCTATGATGTTTTCATCATAGTAAACAGTAACGTTGAAGGTTACTGTTGCCAGCCCCTTGTTTTTGGCGATCACCGTAATGGTAACTGTTTCACCAACATAAACCTCTGTCAAAGACGGAGCAACGTCAATGACAGCAACGTCGTGGAAGAGGCAAACCGTTATCAGTTTCCATGTGGTGTCGGTTAGTCCGTCGTCGTCTGTGACGGTTAGGGTCACGTTGTAGGTTCCTTCTGCTTTGTAAGCGTGGGTTATTGCAGGGTAAGTTACGGTGGTGATGTTGCCGTCTCCAAAGTCCCACGTGTAGGAGACTATAGATCGGTCAGGGCTGTAGCTTGCTGAGGCGTCGAAGGTTACTGTTTGGTTAACGATTGGCTCGATGGGCGAATGGGTGAAGTTGGCTACAGGGTGTATTAGAATCCTTATGGTGTCTGTGAAGGTGTCGGTCAGGTCTTCGCTGTCTATGATGGTTAGGGTTACGGTGTAGGTTCCGAACGTTGTGTAGGTGTGGTTTATGATGGGGTCAACTTCTGTAACTGAAGGTGAACCATCGCCGAAGTTCCATGTGTAGTTGACGATGTAACCGCCGTTGGGGGTTGAGGCTGATGCGTCGAAGTTAACGGTTTGGTATACTGTTGGGTTGGGTGGTGTCCAAGTAAAGTTGGCCACTGGATATCCGCGGACTAGGACTGTTGTATACGTTTCGTTGGTGAGGCCTTCGTTGTCGGTGACTCTTAGTTTTGGATAGTAAAGCCCATGCGTAGCGTAGTGGTGGGTTGCGATTGGGTTGGTGCCAGCGTTGAAATCGTAGGTGGAGTCGCCTTCCCAATCCCACTCGTACTTGACGATAATGCCGTCTGGGTCATAACTGCATGAAGCGTTGAAAATGACTGTTTCACACGTGTTTGGACGGTAATTTGAGACAGTGACGCAAGCTACCGGGTGTGCAAAAATTTTTAGGTAAGGTCTGTTAGCGCCTTCTTTGCTGCTGAAGTCCCTATGCCAAAGTGGCGGATGTACATATACTGTGTCGTTGGGGAGTTTTAATACGAAGCTCACGATTCCGTCGCCAGCAGCCTCCGCCTTTACGTAGTTCTTCATGGCGTCGCCGCCCCAGCCGTACCACTTGCCTGTTCCGTCAACTGCTGTTGTTGTGATGTGGGCTCCGACTGCCGGCGCGTTATTCCAGTCTATATCGCCGACAGCCGGTCCCTCTATCCAATTGTCTCCAGTCTTGTGCGCATCCACACTCATGTTGTCCGGTGGGATTGTAGCCTCGGTGCAGTACAAATAGAGCGTTGCGCTCTGTATTTTGTTAGGATCTATACCGGTTAGATTGAACTTGAGATAACTCCTTTTTGTTACATTCCCCCATAAGAGGGATGTGTCGCATCTGCAATGCAAGGTGAAGTTCCCACCATGGTTCACGGTTGGATATTCGTTGCTTACCCAAGAATCAGCTATGGGATATCTTATCGTTGAAGCGTGAACCTCGGGCGTTATAACCAGAAAGGTCTGAAGCATTAGAGTAAGAGTTATGGCTACAACTAAGCCCATTTTCTTCGATATTCTCATTTTCTCCCTTCTCTTCTCAGCAATAGAATTTACCATAAAATCTGTTATAAAGTTTGCGGAAATATCTTCTATGTATTTTAGTGATAAAAGCTTTTGCAACTTCTTCATGCATTTTGTTTTCTTTAACTTCAACTAATCAAAAGAGAGAGTAACATCCGCAAGAGCCCTGATGAAGACCTATTTTCTTCTCCTTCGTCTATACGCAAGAATTGCAAGGATGGTGAGGACGATTGCGGCTGCAACTATGATCGCTAGGATGTCGAGCCCCCTGGGGAATGCGTATGTTGGCTGCGACTTGACAGTGACAGTGCCATCAACATATGCGTTGTCCGCGATGTCTGTTTCCCCAAGAACCACACTGGCTTCAGCCTTTATCACATATTCGCCTTCAGCCACATCTGTCGTGTCCCAACTGAATTTCAAGGTTTTTTCTGCTTCCGGTTCCAAACCAGTCACGGTTTGTATTCCAATGACAGTGTCATCGTAATAGAGGGTAACATCGAAGTTCTCAGGAACTGTTCCCTCATTTCTGACGGTAACTGTAACGTTGACAACCTGACCAGCATAGACCTCTGTAACCGACGGCGTAACATCTACAACAGCTACATCACGCACGAACTTTACCGTCACGGTGCCGTCGATGTACGTGTTGTCCTCAATGTTTGTTTCTCCGGGAACCACACTGGCTTCAGCCTTTATCACATATTCGCCTTCAGCCACATCTGTCGTGTCCCAACTGAAAGTTAGAGTTTTGCTTCCGCCTGGAGCTAAGTCGATGACATTCTGTGTTCCTATTATGTTTCCATCATAGTAAACAGTAATGTTGAAGGTTTCTGTTACTGTCCCCTGGTTTTCGGTGACCACCGTAATGGTGACTGCTTCATCAACATAAACCTCTGTCAAAGACGGAGTAACGTCAATGACAGCTACGTCATGGAGGTGGTAAACCGTCAATGGAGCCGTGTAGGTGTCGTTAAGTCCATCATCATCTGTGACAGTTAGGGTTACATTATATGTCCCAGCCACCGTGTACGCATGGGTTGTAATCGGATCCGTTTCACTAACGACGGGTGTACCGTCACCAAATTTCCACACATAACTGATGATGGTTCCGCCGTCAGGGGTCGAAAGCGTAGCGTCAAAGGTCACCGTCTCGCCCACGATTGGGCGGTCAGGCGTGTAGGTGAAGGAAGCCACGGGATGCTTTATTATTTTCACGGTGCCGTCGATGTAAGTATTGTCGGCTATGTCGATTTCAGCTGGAACTACGCTGGCATGGGCGGATATTGTGTAATTGCCTGGCGTAACGCTGGTAGTGTTCCAAATAAAGGTTAGAATTGCATTTGCGCCTCGGGCTAGGTTGATGACGGTTTGTATTCCAATGACGATCTCGTCTCCGATAACGGTTACATTTTTGTCGGCGTAGACTGTGACGTTGAAAGTTTCAGTTTCCCTTCCCTCATTTCTGACAATAACCGTGATGTCCACCACTTCACCAGCATAAACCTTCGTTAGCGACGGCGTAACGCCAATTACAGCCACATCGCACAACGTGATCAGAAATCCTGCCGATACTTCTGGGCAGTAGGACACGCCTCCGAGTTGTGGAGGCGCCGTGTAAGCGTTAGCGTATACCATTGCGTAGCCGGAGAGAGCCCACTTTGGAATCTGCAATTTACAAATGACTTGTATAGAGGTTTCACCAGGTTCTACTTCAACATCCTCTAACGCAGTATTGGCAATGGATTGACCCCCGCTATCGTAGACTACAAGGGTGAATGTCGCCTTCTTAGGCGTCATAGCAATATTTCTCAAGACCATTGCAACGCCTACGCAGTTTCCTCTCGCAAATCTGATTTGGGGCTGAAGATTCTCGTTGATCGTCCATATTGAAATGATTTCCACAATCCAGCCGACCTTGAAAGTTAACGTGTCCTTAACAATCTCTTCTACGACTTTCACCCAGGCGGTAGCACTCCAGGTTCCAAAGAGGGCTTCTGGTCCACCGTATTCCCAGCATAGCTCGGGTATTCTGAACTTAATTGTTGCTATACCGCTTTCGTTGGTGTAAGCGGTCCTGGTGAGAAGAGAAAGAGGCGGATCCTCGCCCATGAATTTCACTTCGAAGGTAACGATCTTGGATTGCACAGGTTCTCCTTTGTACGTCACGTTGGCGTATAGGATTACTTCTTCTTGAGGTGCGAAGGCGTCGCTAGTTTGGTTAGGTCCTTTCCCACTGTATGGTTCCTTTTGAGTATAGAGATCAATCATCGCCATAGATGATGACTGATAAACGCCACTAAAGTTTGAAGCATATAAAACTTTAAGCTGCAGCAGCGGTAGCTGGCATGTTACAATAAGTAAACACGAGAAGAACGCCAGCACCCACTTCATAGCAGTTTTCTTGTTCAAGCTTCATCAACTCGTAATACTTGACCCAGTTTAATAAGCTTCAAGGATAATTGTTCTGTAATTGTTTTCTATTTTCTCCTTCGTAGTCATGCTTTTAAAACATGTACTCCTATACAAGAAATATAACGTCAAAGGTTATATTTCATTAAAAGAGGAATTTAAATTACGTTACACGTGGCTTGGTGACTTACCTAAACATTTAGGAACTATAGAGCAGGATTAAGAAGCCATGTACTTAAGCTTACAGAAGAGGGAAAGAGCCAGGTTAATGCATAAATTTGCTAATATCACGTTAGCGGTTTAATCTTTCTTTATTCTAGCTCGTAGCGGATTTATGATTTTTTCATTGACCGTTGTTTTCAGCTTTATTCTGAGTGGAGATAATTTTGTCCAAATTTTCGGAGTGTAGACGATTGCTAGGGGATATACTAGAATCCAGCCTATGAAAAACAGTTCTCCGTAGTAGGTATGAAACATTTGTGCCGCGTTGGCTCCAGCGTTAATTCCGATTATGCAGATGGACGATATTCTAAGAGTATTGACGATAAATGTGCCAAAGGCTCCGATGAGAAAGTAGGCTAATTTCGTTTTTGGGGAAATCTTGATGTCTTTGATGAAGAGTAAGATTACAAACGTGTATATGAAGAGGCTGTGTAAGCCGGCGCAGGGCCAATAAATGGCAACTTCGAATGAGGAATGCCCTCCAGCGATCCGCAGGTAGGTATAATCCTCTGGTCGTCCCAATCGGCTTAGGATGGCAACTTCGTATCCCAGCCAGCTTAGGATAAGCCCTACAAAAGACGCCGTTAATGGCACGAAGGCCTGCAATATTGTTAAAGTCCCGAAGGGGTAAAATGTGTCGATCAGGTAGAAGGTTCCAATCGCTCCGATGAAAAATAGAGACACTGGAAATCGTTTAAGCCCATCGACTTTATATAAGAAGAGGAGGGAAGTGGTGAAGAAGGCTGTCAAAATCAGATATTCCAGCGACAAGGGCCAATGAGAATGAAGAAAGTGTGCTGACAATCCAAAAATCTTGCCTAGCTCTATGATTTCACTACTCAGCCCAAACTTAGATACACAAATCACATAGGCCGTTGGGACAGCCATAGCCGTTGCAGTTGTCAAAGTCCTTCTGCATCTTAACTCGTCGATTCCGTGCGTGTTCCAAATGTAAGCAGTGAAGAAGGCTGTGAAAATTAGGTATTCAATTAGCAGGGGCCAATAGGATGCAAGAAACCATGACGGCAATCTGAGAATTTTGCCCAGCTCTATGATTTCGCGGACGCTAAACTCAAACTTAGATATACAAATCACGTATGCAGTTGAGACGATCATGATTGTGCCGGCCGCCAGAATCCTCTCCCATCTTAAGGGGGTAATCTGGTTTTTGGGGAGTTTCCCCCATGCTAGTACGAGTTCTAGGAAGAAGAGCCATAGGAAGAAAAGGTATGGTGCTCGTCCTTTCCAAGTATATTGAAAAGAGTTAGGGTCGAAAATGTAGAGCGTGAGGATGGGTAGAATGAAAGAAAAGGGGATGATGAGGGTTTTTGCGGCGGTTTTGACGTTTAGGTGGGCTAGGAGTTGTCTTATTCTACTTGACATCAACGCGGCCTCTTGGCCTCTTCGACCACATCTTTGCTGAGACAACGGCGATTATGGTTGTGGTTAAGAATAGCGGTATGAGCAGATATGCTGAAAACTCTGGCACTACGGTTATTAGATTATCCGTTATGTTATACCACGCTAAGTCTGGGGGCATACCTTCTGCATAGCAGTATACTTTGATGAAGTAATTGCCTTCGAGGGTGTAGTTGTGAGTGAATGTTGCAACACCGGCCACGGGAGCCATCCATTCAAGTGGACTCGTGTCACCCCAGTCTATTGTGACGTTGGTAATTGGACAGAAGGTTGTGCCGTTGAATCCCTCTTTCGTTTCGGTGACCGTGACAGTTACGGTTTCGTTAAACCACGGCGATGCTGGCTCTTCTGTTTTGGTAGCTTCTGGTGAGTATGGCGGATAGAATAGAAGGGCGTTAGCATCGCCCGTGTAACCGGGCGCCCAGATAACGTCGTAAGGCTTTTTCACGCCCGGGACCGGTGGAGCCAGCCAGCCGGAGTAGGTGGGGTGCACTGCCGTCGGGAATGCACCCTCGTAGCTTAGGTAAGGCTGGCCCCCAGCATAAGGCCAAGGCGCGTAATTGACAGGATCTTTCCAGATGTAGAATCCGTGGGGTCCGTAGGCGTTGATCCGGAACTCTATTGTAACTATGTCGAAGTCTCCAGTTACATTGTTTTTTGGCTTTAGCGCAGATTGGCCTAATCCCACAAATGCGCCAATGAGGGGGATTCCTAGTATGCCCCCCAACTTATCTTTGTCATAGTCGTTACCGACGTATCCAATGCCAGCTGCACTCCAACGACCAGCTATTATTTCTCCCATAAAGAAGCTGCTTAGCCACCAGTTCCCGGTACAATTTTGGTAAGTGGCGTTCCACACTAATGTGAGGCCGTAAGCAGTCATTGTAGTGACGTTGTGTATCGCAACCGTGATGTTGAATTTGTCTCCTATATCATATTGAGCCGTTGTAACATTCATGTACTGTGTGCCGTCGGGCAATTTGATTAGAAACACAGCAGGTGCCCCTAGTGAGTATTGAGTCTCTACAGGTGTCAGCGCTAACATGCCAACAGCGATGAGTATAAGCGACGTTAACATCAATAGAAATGCTTTTCTCAAATTTTCCACCTAAACCCATAGTTATCGTTCAATCCCTATTTGAAGTTTTTGCCATTCTGATTGGGAATGTAATTTAATGTATAAAAAGTATAAAAAAGGGAGAGTTGAATTTTGAGAGGTGCAGATGATGTGGACCTGCATGTGTTTATGCGCAGTTATTTAAGAACTAGATGTCGACTTGTTGTCTAGCGCTTTGTCAGGTCTTCGTTTCGTAAACCAGTCCGAGCATGCCGAGGTCGACCCAGTCAACGTAGTTAGTACCGTCGAAGTCGGCTTCTGGGTTATAGTATGGGTTTCCTGGCCCGGTCTCGTAGGCTAGTCCCAGCATGCCAAGGTCAGTCCAGTCAACGTAGCCACTGCCATCTACGTCGCCTATCCCCTTGACTTTTACGTTGAGAAGGGCGGTAGCTGGGGGATTCAGTATCTCTACTTTTATGGTGTAATTGCCTATGGTAAACTGTGTAGTGTTCCATGTGAAGATTAGGGTTGTATTTGCGCCTGGGGCGAGGTTGGTTACTGTTTTGGTTCCGAGGCTTGTTGTGTTGCAGTATGCGGTTACGTCGAAGGTTTCTGTGAATGTTCCATTGTTTTTGACAAGGACGGTGACGTTGACTATCCAGCCTTGATATACGTTGGGAGCAGGGGTGGAGGGTACCAGCGTGACGCTAATGTTCAGAGAGTGCCCTGGAGCAAGCTTTATGACTACTATTTCAGCCGATGTGGCGTTCCACCTTCCTGCAGCGTCGGTAACGTTTAATTTCACGGTGTAGGTTTTGTTTTCTCTATAAATGTGGGTTATTACCGGATTGGTTGTTGTGGTGATGTTTCCGTCGCCGAAATTCCATTTATAACTAACAATGCTAGGATAGTGAGTGCCGTTCCATCCGAGCTGTGAGGTTGATGCGTCGAATTTTGTTGTTCCATTTACGATTGGTTGGGAAGGCTTGTAGGTGAAATTGGCTTTTGGACCGTAGGTCTTCCAAACCTGCACTTGTTTGGATGTGTTAGACCATAGTCCTTCGCTGTCTGTGATGTTTAGAGTCACGGTGTAGTTTCCAGCCGCCGTGTAGATATGATATGTAATGGGGTCGGTTTCATTAACCTTGGGTGTGCCGTCTCCGAAGTTCCATTTATAGCTGGTGATGGTTCCGCCGTCTGGTGTTGAGGCTGAAGCGTCGAAGGTTACGTTGCCGTTCACATATGGTTTATCCGGTGTGACGGATCCCTCGACATAGTAGGTGAATGAAGCTTGTGGGGGATATGGGTCAACCCGTACCACTTGCGATGTGGCATTCCAATTCGTTTTGGCGTCGGTGATGTTCAGATTTACGGTGTAGATTCCTGAAATTTTGTAGATGTGGGTTATCGCTGGATTGGTTGTTGTGGTGATGTTTCCGTCGTCGAAATTCCATTTATACATGGTGATGGAGAGATATTGCGTGCCGTTCCATCCGGGCTGTGAAATTGACGCGTTGAAGGTTGTGGTTTTGCCTGAGTAAGGTTGGGAAGGCTTGTAGGTGAAGTTGGCTTTTGGACCGTAGGTTTTCCAAACCTTTAGCAGTCTGGATGTGGCGGATGTGAATCCTTCGCTGTCTGTAACCCTTAAGGTTACGGTGTAGGCTATAGGTTCTGCGTAGCTGTTGGTTACTGTTTTGCCTGAGGCGGTTTTGCCGTCGCCGAAAGTCCATTGGTAGATGGTTATGTTTCCGCCGTCTGGTGTTGAGGCTGAAGCGTCGAAGGTTACGGTGCCTCCTGGGTATGGTTTGTGTGGTGTGGCGGATTTTGAGACGTAGTAGTCGAATGCGGCTGTGGGGGGATAGGATGCTGACTTGACTTCAAATGTTGTTTCGGCGGTGGCTTTCTCTCCGCCGTACTCTGTGCTGACGTATACCGTGTATTGGCCTATCGTTGGTTCAGGCGACATTCTGAGGGTTGTGCTGTATGTTCCGTTGGCTGAAGCAGGGGTGGGGATGGAATTATCGCTTGCTATTTCGGCTCGGTTGGTGATTTTGAATGTATGTGATGCCTCGGGGCAGTAGGGGGTTCCGCCGAGGAAGGGCCAGTCGGTGTAGAGGTTGACGTAGACTATGGCGTTTCCGGTGTAGGCCCAGCTTGGAATTTCATTAGAGGCCACTAGGCTCGCGGTTCCGCCTGGGGCTACTATAAGCGTTTGAAAAATGGTGCCTGTGGGAACCATGTTTCCGTCGTAGATGCTCATGGTTAGTAGTGGTGTTAGGGTTGTTGAAGCGTTGCTCTTTACGGTTGCTTTGAAGTAGGCATAGCGGGTGCCTACCTTGAACCTATCTGTCTCTTGTAGGCCTTCCCAGTCGCGGCAGGTGGCAACTTTGGTGATTTGTACCGGCCACGTATCTGGTGGGTTGGTACCTGTGTTTAGGGTTCTAATGATCATGGGGTTGAGGGTTGGACCTGGACGATCTACATGGAGGGCTATCAGCCCGTTTGAAACTGGGCCGTTTAGAGTTAGGTTTCCGTGTATGGTGACGGGTTGCCTGAGGCAGTAGATTTGTTGATTTGTGAATACGGTGACGTTTAAGGGGGGAGACTGGGCTTTTAAGGGTGAAATGGTTAGGGGAAGCACAAAAAGCATGAGAATTATAAAAAGGGGGGGAGGTTTAGGGATTTGCAAATTGCTTTTCCCTTACGTCTTCAGGATTAGGAACTGGTCGGATACTTCTGGGCAGTATGCTAGCCCGCATTCTGATGGCAGGGCGGTGAAGAGGTTGATGTAGCCAGTACCTGTTCCAACGTAGGCGTACTTTGGAATGTGCAGGGCGATGCAGAAGGTGATTGTTGTGGGGCTGCAGTATTCTCCTGGCGGCACATCGAGTCCTAGTATCTCTTGGCCTATTGGGACTTCGTTGTCGTCGTAGACGACGAGGATTATGGTTGCGGGAACGAAGTACCAATCGATGTTGGTTATGTCTACGTTGAAGCTGACGTATTCGCATTTCTTGAATGTTTCCCAGGGTTCTGGTTCTTGACAGGACAGAACTGAGACCATGTTGCTGAGTGTTAGGATGTAGCCCATGTCAAACATCATGGTGTCGTTGAACTTTACTTCGCACATTTCAACAGTGACGATGACAAACCATTTTCCGAAGAGGGCTTCTGGTCCACCATAGTCCCAGCATAGCTCAGGTATTCTGAACTCAATCCACGCTATACCATCGGCGTCTCTGGGGTCGTCTGGGTCGTCGCCTGTCATGTCGGTTCTATAGAGAATGCATTCTTCGCCAAATTTCACTTCGAAGGACACTATCTTGCATTGCACAGGTTCGCCGTTGTAGAATACGTAGGCTTCTAGGACTACTAGTGACTGTGGATCATATGGACGGCCGGGTATGTTTAGTCCTTCTCCTGCTTTTCCTGCGGGGTCACCTGGCCAAATCGGTTTTCGTACCTGGTACACGTCGATGCCAGTCAATTCTACTGGTATGATGGTTATTGGATTTGTTAGGTTACACCATTCTGTTCCCGGTGGCTGATGAGCTGCGAAGCAGTATACCTTGATAAGGTATGGGCCGGAGGCGGTATACTCGTGGGTGAATACCCAAGGCGATGGCCCTGTTAGCGTTTCGGTTGCACTCGTGTCACCCCAGTCTATTGTGACTTGGCTGATGTCATTCGTGTGTGTGCCGTTGAATGCTGGTTTCGTTTGGGTAACTGTAGCTGTTACGGTTTCGTTAACCTTTGGGAAAGATGGGCTTAATGTTTTGACGGCTGTTGGTGCTTTTGGCGCTGGTGGTTGTATCCATAGCAAAGCGTTGGCTACGTATAGAGGGAATTTTGGCCACCAGATAACGTCGTAACTCTGTTTCACGCCCGGGGCCGGTGGAGTCATCCAGCCGGAGTAGGTGGGGTGCGTTGCCGGTGGGAACCCACCCTCGTAGGCTAGGCGAGGGAAGGCCGCAGCGTAAGGCCAAGGCGCGTAATTGGCAGGATCTTTCCAGATGTAGAATCCGTGGGGTCCGTAGGCGTTGATTTGGAACTCTATTTTGCATATGTCGAAGTCTCCAGTTACATTGTTTTTTGGCTTTAGCGCAGATTGGCCTAATCCCACAAATGCGCCAATGAGGGGGACTCCAAGTGCGCCCCCTAACACATCTTTGTCATAGTCGTTACCGACGTATCCAACCGAGGCTGCACTCCAACGACCAGCTATTACTTCTCCCATAAAGAAGCTACTTAGCCACCAGTTCCCAGTAGCATTCTGGAAAGTGGCGTTCCACACTATTGTGAGGCCGTAAGCAGTCATTGTAGTGACGTTGTGTATCGCAACCGTGATGTTGAATTTGTCTCCTACATCGTATTGTGCCGTTGTAACATTCATGTACTGTGTGCCGTTGGGCAATTTGACTAGAAACACAGCAGTTGCTCCTATAAGGAATTGTGCCGTGCCAATGCCAATCAGAAGCATGCTAGCCAGCAGCGATGCAATCATTATTAAGGAAAATGCCTTTAGTTTCATCCTTTCTCCTCCTTTCTCTGTAATTTCCCTTTTCCTTTCTCTTTTTCAGCAAGGTAAATATAGTCTTACGCACCTTTAAAAGTCTTGTGGAGATATCTTACATATAAAAAGATGACAACAAAACTCAAGGAGAAGACCTAACACTCCTAATTTCAACGAATTCCACGACATCCGTCGCATTTTCTGCCCTGATGAAGAAAAATTTATTTCCAATATATTCATCGTCAGCTGAGAATGCTTTGCTCCTTGATTATCACTACACGTGTGTCTTCTCTTTTCGACATTCCAGCTGGAAAGTATAAAAAAGGGGAAGATTGGATTTTTGGGTCTTAGCAGCCTGTTTCGTAATACATTCCGAGCATGCCTTGGTCGACCCAGTCAACGTAGTTGGTACCGTCGAAGTCGGCTTCTGGGTTATAGTTGGGGTTTCCTGGCCCGGTTTCGTAGGCTATTCCCAGCATGCCAAGATCCACCCAGTCAACGTAGCGACTGCCATCTACGTCGCCTATTAACTTTATGTACACTACGAAGGGTTCTTCGACTACGTTGTCTCTTAGATCATCGTCAGTAACACCTAGCGAAGTTATTGTGGCGTTTACCTTTATGAACGCCAGATAGGTGTCGCCACACGTTAATGGGGCGACTGTTAGGTATATAGTTTGGTTGTGGACCATTCCAGCTTCTAGGTTTGTGATGGTGTATGTTGTATTGAGTATGTCGTTAAAGTAGACTTTGACGGTGATGTTTTCTTTATAGTTGCCTTTGTTTTTCACTGTAACGACTATGTATACCGGCATTCCCCCATATGGCTTCTTCTCCGCCGAGATTGCGACGACCCCTACGTCGTGGTCCACCAGTTTGATTTTGCCGTCTTCACGGACGTTGTCGCATGGGTCGCCGTCGGTTGCGCCTATTATTGTGGCGTTTGCGGTTATGGTGTAGTCACCCTCTGCCTTTCCTCCGGTCCACCAATTGATGGTTACGGTTTTAGAGATTGTCTTCCATGCGATAACGGCGGGGTATCCCTTCGGGGTGGTCGGTGTTGCTAATTGTACCGTATAGGCCGCACCGGCCTTCTTGCATTCCTTGACTCGGAACCGATACACATTACCCAATGTTGTGTTGAACCTAACATTATCGATGAGGATTGTTACGGGAACCGGGTCATAGTACAGCGCTGGAGTCGGCGGGTACATTAGCCTCCACAAAGTGTTGTTGGCTGGAAAGTCGATGTTCCCCATCAGTTTTCCGCCTAATGTTTTGTTGTATACAAAGTACTGGCCATCCTTTATCTGCGTTACATTTGATCCCGGAAAGCCTGTGGCATTCACAAAGGTTATCCATTCCATTTTCGGTATGGTTGTGGTGGTTGAGTTCGCGTATGCGCCGTCGGCGTAGACTGTGACATTGACATTTTCTGAGCTGAATTGACCTTGATTAGAGACAGTAACGTTGATCGTTGCAATGTCGCCCACAGCCACCTTGGGTGTAACCAACTTTATGTCGGTGACCTTTACGTCGCGTTGCACCAACGGAAGTGTCCAACCCGGTCTAGAGGCATAGTTGTTGGCCACATTGTCGTCTCTGTATCCTGGCCAAGGCTTAGGATAGGCTATGAATGTGTAGGTTGTGCCAGGTAATGGACTATTAATAACGCCACCGACATCTTTTACACTCGGCACCATCGTGTTCCATCCGCCGTACGGAAGTGTCCTAGTGAAGCTACGGTTCTCACCTGGAGGTAAGGCCGACACGTAGATGAAACCGCATACAATTTCGTTTCCGGAGGGGAAGTTAGGGTAGTCTGGATCGGCGACAACGTAAATGTCAAACTTCATATCCTCGGTTCCTACATTCTTCGCAGTGATATTGAAGTATACGATTGGGTTAATGCCCTCTGAGTAGCAGACATCAAGTACTGTTATGCTTTTCATCCATATATCATAGAATACCACGGCAATTGTGCCATCTACAAGCTTGTTGTCGACCGTGTCCTTTTCGCCCGCAACAGGGGGCACTGTAGCATTTATGATGTACGTGCCAAATGCAACTCCTGTTGTGACCCAGTTGAAGGTTTGGGTTGTGCTGGCATCCGCCGCTAGAGTTATATTTGTAGTGAGCCATCCGATGAGGGTTGTGTTGGCGTAGAGGGTGACATTGAAGCTTCGCAGGGTACTACCTTCATTCGTCACAGTAACATTTACTTTTGCAGTCTGACCCTTAGAAACCGTAGCGTTGATTATCGTGACGCCAGTGACTTTTATATCAGGGTCGCATACAACACGAACTACGGGGCCTATGAAAATGTTGTCGTGGGGGTCCTGCTCACCCGGGTTTATCACCTCAGCGCTTATAGTCCATCTTTCACCCCTGACAAGAGCGGTCTGCCAGATGAAGTTTCGGGTTGTGCTGGCATCTGCAGCTAGATTTATGCCAGTTTGCGTTCCAATGACAGTTTCGTCGCCAACCATTACCTGATCTGGGTTCGAGGCGTTATGGGTAATCAGGTCAGCGTAGGCTTTGACATCGAAGGTTTGAGCGGAGCTACCTTCATTATGAACGGTGACATTGACCTGTACCCATTTGCCTTGCTCAACCTGGGTGGCATTCACTTCAATTTCGGTTATACGCACGTCGTCCGCCGGTGTTGCAGTCGCGAAGAAACCGTCATTGTTCGGATAGTCTTTCGAAACACCTGCCCTGTTCGTGAGTTTTGTGTCTTTAAGGTTTAGAGGGGAGGTTCCCGAAGCCGAAGCTTGGAAAGTGAAGTTGCATAGCCATCCGGAGCCACCAGCCAACTGGGTAGGCGTGCCCTGAAGTGTACAACCAACACCCATCGATCCCTTTGCCTGAGCTTCTGACAGGCTTTCACTGAAAAAGCTAGTGGCACCCACCTTGCTGAGGAAGGCACCCTCCGCAACTCCAGTAATACTCAAGACAGCTTTATTCCATTCAAGTGTAAGCGACCAACCACGAGTATCATTAACAGGAGCAGCTGTAACATTTACAGCAATCTTGAAGGACGAGCCAACAGTCTTTACAATGTTTCCTGGAGGATTCACCCAAAAGTATGTACCAGTTGAATTTATCTCCGCACCCAACATTGGTATCATAGCTGAACTCACGAGAAGCGCCATAACAATCAATGTCCACAATGGCTTCTTACAGTGAAGTAAACCACTTAATTTCATGCATTCCTTTCTCCTTTCTTCCTTTCAGCAATACTAAAAGACACTAGCCACATTTAAAAGTCTTATGGAGAACTACCACACCAAAATTCTAAACTCCTAACTTAAATCACATATAAACCAGCCACCAGCAAATCATCTTAAATAGTTCGGCTTTCGCGAAAGTGAAAAATATGACAAAGCTTAAAAGTGTAGGTTACCAAGTTTTTCTCTAAAAGTTTAGCGGAAAGGTGATGTGAAAATGGGTAGAGTAGTGGATGGCTACAAACAGTTTGTTGAACTGGCCAAGAAGAGCGCTGAAGTGAAGGGCCTAATAACCGGATGGGACAGAGTGGTCCAATTTATCGTGGACGGAGACGACGACTTCTACATCGAAATCAAGGGAGGACAAGTCACCTTCAATATGGGAGTACACAAATCACCTCATGTGAAGCTCAAGGGTCCCGAAGAAGTCTTTTACAAGATGCTGACCGGAGAGCTAGACCAGACTAGGGCTTACTTTGCAAAGCAGTACACCATTGAGGGTTCCATGAGCGATGCCATGAAGTTTGGGCGGATAGGAACTGCCGTCGCTAAGGAGCGGAAATAGCCAACAAGCATAACGTAGTGCGTGCAAGGTCATTCAA
>Ga0315308_1001103_pt1 | contig 15507 bp, 14 predicted proteins | sample TDP3_MG_FD_203078 | JGI IMG/M metagenome (GOLD analysis project Ga0315308, IMG submission 203078) | Freshwater sediment microbial communities from Lake Towuti, South Sulawesi, Indonesia - TDP3 | ecosystem: Environmental > Aquatic > Freshwater > Lake > Sediment | place: Indonesia: South Sulawesi... | reverse complement strand
AGAGGTAGACCGGCTTCTCAGCCTTACCCTTGAATATAAGGCCGTCGTATCCGGCACATCTTAGTTCAACGCCGAACTCGCCACCGACTGTTGATCCGACAACACCGTTGCTCTGCGGAGACTTGCCTGAAACACAGAGCCTTGCCCCTGGTACATATCCAGTCAGGGGACCGGTAAGTAGAAGCAAAAGGTTTTCAGGAGCTAGGGGGTCAACCTTCTCCCATCTTTTTCCGAGCCTGTCCCAGAGGATCTTGGTTGACAGACCCCTTCCGCCAATGTAGTTACTCAAAGTCTGCTTGTTGAACTTGGTTTCCTTGATGTTCTCCGCGGAAAGGTCCACTTCAAGGAACTTGCCCGCATAGCCCTGCATCTCAGACCATCTCCTCCCATTCTTCGCCGTACAACTGGGCAATCAGAGCTCGAGTGACCTCTTTGGGTGGCTTAGAGTAAAGCCTGAAGGTGTGGCTGTCCTCCCTCTTGAGCGTCTGCAGGGCGTTCCATCCACCTTTCGTGCAGGCTTCGACGCATTTGGGTTGCCCTTCGCAGAGGTCGCAGATCACAGCGTAGTCCTCAGCGGGGTGGATGAAAGGGACCTTTCCAGGGCAGGCATCTATGCAATTTCCGCATGCTGTGCATTTCTGCTTGTTGACCAGAACCGCTTCTGTCTCCTTGCTTATGGTTAGCGCGCCTGTGGGGCAGGCATCGACACAAGGGTAGTCATGACATTGCGCGCACAGATGTGGGACCTCAACACCTGGAACGAGCATGAAAACCCTAACCCTCGAGGCTTCAGGCCAGATTTTGCCCTCGTGGCTTAGGGAACAGACGATCTCGCACCTCCTGCAGCCACTACAATTCGGGTAGTCTCTGGCAATCCACTTGTGTTCGACTTCGCTCATGCTTCTTCCTCATTAAGCTCTCAACAAACCAGTCGATTGACTAATTGATTCGATAGAAGACGCTTATATCTCTTCCAACAAGGTGGCAATGATAGCACAGCTCAGTGTGGGAGCCCCAACTTGTGCCGGACTGCTGCAAGGCTGAAGAATCCGCTCCGTCAAGAAATGGTGCCTGTCTAGCAAGTCTCCTGATAGGATCGCAAGCGCAGTGTTGTTACCGAACACGCAAGTAGATTTCGCGGCCGTCATATGTCTCCACAATCTGATAGTTGGCCTTCACATAGTCCACGAATTTGGTGAGCCTCTTCAAGCGGCCAGTCCATAAGATCACAAGTTTCACATTGTACTCTTTGGTGAATGCGATGACAGTTTCAGAGTTGAGGTAACCGCTACTTATTCTCATGTGGGATGTATCAGCTAGGTCTGGAGGAACGTCCCTCTCGGCGAAGAAGGCCAGGATTTGCTCATCCGATATTATGTATTCAACGCTACTGGCGTAGGCACGGATTGCGCTGACGGCTTGTATGTAGCGAGGGTCGTCCCTTGGTGATGTAAGCCGTGAATCATAGCTTAGAACACCAACAGCTGTGACACCGTAGAACAGTGACTCCACAAGGCTTGCGACCACTAATGCCGAGGCTACTAGTCTCCTACGCCTCGCTACTAGAGGCTGCTTTCTGCCACTTTTTTGATTCGTTTCCGAACTCAAACTTGCCTTCTCAGAAAGCAACCTTGAACCTCGGTTCAGGGGGTTCACAAGCGCCACTCCACCAAGTATCGCTAGGAGCGGAACCAAGATGACTGCCTGATGCATGAAGAAAGCCTTGTAGTAGAGTAGAAAAGCAAATGTTGCTCCAGTTAGAGCCACGACGAATCTGCCCTCCAACGCCTTCTTGGTTGCGCACAAAACGGCTCCAATGGAAGCGGTCACGGTCAGTCCCGGATCCATCATAAGCATGCTGTAAATGCTTGCCCAGCGATCCTGCCACGTGCCAGTATCGGGCTTAGTGAAATGGAAAAGAATCATCTGGTCAACAACCTTGTTCAGACTGAAAAACGGCAGAATGAGCAACGGAACGATCCCGCCGACCATAAAGAAAGCCAGACCTCTCAGCTCCTTTCTAGCTACTAGCAGAACAAAAAGAAAAGCAGCAACCATTCCCACGTTCAGTTTCATCATCGCACCCAGGCAGACCACGACGCCGCTTAGAAAGAGACGTACGTCGCTCTTGCTTCTGAAGCCCCCAAAGAATAGCCAGAAGCCCAACAGGGCGAAGCTTATAGATGGAACTTCAGCCTGAACCGATCTGCTCATACGCACAAAATAAGGCGATATCGAGAGAAACAAGGCCGAAGCAAGTCCTGCCTTGTAGTCCTCTATGCTTTTCGCGATGAGGTGAACGCTGACAATCGCAATCATGGACGTAAACACTATGAAAAGGCGAGCGAAGAGGATGTCCATTCCGAACAGCTTCAAGAATGCCGCAACGAGTAGGATGAAGTGAGGTGGTTGACTGCTGAAAACCTGTGCGTGAGGCAGATTCCCCTTCACGATCATGCGTGCGCTTTCGCAGTAGACTCCCTCATCGTAGTCGTAGATGTACAAGCCGCCGAGGTTGGCAACACGCAGATAGGCTGCAACAAGCAGAATCAAGGAAAGGAGCAAGTATTCCATGGGAAGCTTCACAGTTTGCACCAACTCTTCTTCACTCTCTGCTAGTGATCCCCAGAAGCTGACGGGGTATTCGTCGCCCCGCCTTAGCCTGTGCCCTCCGACGACATATGAGGATGCGCCTTTGGGCAGCTCTCTTACTTTCATTTTATCCAGTGTTGCACCGGTAATGAAATCGAGAGATGACCATTCTGTAGAGCAAGACTTGCATCGCACGTGGCCTTTGATTGCGCTTGTGACATCGTAGCCCGAATCTGAACCGCAGAGGGGACACGTTGGGAAGTGTCCAACCATCAGTTCTCTGATTCTTGCTTCAACCGCCATGAAACATCTACGCCTTATCTGTCGATTGAAATCAATTTAACTTTTGCTTTTCGATTCAACGCCTTGATATGTTCCAGTCGGAGGAGACTCGATACGTGGCTCACGTTTATCTTTGGGTGTTCATAATCTATCTGTCCAGATGGCCCGAGTCCTGGTACGCGTTTTGATGGTGGTTGTTACTGAATGAAGCTCAAAGCGAAGTCTCTTGGTCTTGAGGCTGGTGGGAAATCCGTCATTGTTCTGAACCGCGAAGACGCTGAGGACCTTAGCGTTTCAAGCTTAGAGAGAGTAAGAGTCAGAGCTAAAGGGATTGAGGTGGTTGCGATCGTGAATACTGCGGCCAAGCTCATCAACCAAGGTACGATAGGAGTCTACGAGGAGGTCAAGAGCAGCCTAAGCCTTAGAGAAGGCGACGAAGTCGACATCCAGATCGCGCCCCCACCTGCTTCAGTCTACCACATCAGGAACAAGTTGACAAGAAGGAAACTCACATATGAGGAGATTCTTGAGATCGTCACTGACGCTGTGAAAGGGAGGCTCAGCGAGATCGAGCTCACATCTTTCGTCACGGCACTTCACGCATTCGGCTTGGACCTTGACGAGGCGACAAGTCTTGCCCGAGCCATGGTAAAGACAGGAAACGTCCTTGACCTAGACAAAACATTGATCGTCGACAAACACTCAATCGGAGGCGTCCCTGGAGACAAGACAACCCTTCTTATTGTCCCCATCGTTGCAGCGGTGGGTCTGACCATCCCGAAATCCTCGTCCAGAGCCATAACCTCCGCAGCCGGTACAGCAGACAGAGCTGAGGTTCTAATGCCCGTCAGCTTGGACCTTGATGAAATGCGGAGGGTTGTTGAGAAGACTGATGGTTGCATAGTCTGGGGAGGATCATTGTATTTGGCTCCGGCGGATGACATTTTTGTCAGGGTTGAGCATCCTCTCTCAATCGATCCGCTTCTTCTGCCTTCGATCATGAGCAAGAAGAAAGCGGTTGGCGCGAACCTGCTAGTCGTGGATATCCCAACGGGAAGAGGCACCAAGGTCAAGACGATTGGTGAAGCTGACCTCTTGGCCAAGGACTTCATGGAGCTTGGACGCCGCCTCGACGTCAAGGTTCAGTGCGCCGTAACGTACGGCGAGCAGCCTGTGGGCTGCACGATTGGACCAGCCTTGGAGGCTAAGGAAGCCCTTGCAGCATTGACCAGAAAGACCGACATGCTCGACTTGGTGGACAAGGCGGCTAGCCTAGCTGGGATACTGCTCGACATAAGTGGGAAAGGCGGCGGAAAAGCATCTGCCCTAGAAGTCCTGAGATCTGGCAAGGCCGAGAAGAAACTTCGGGAGATCATAGCAGCACAAGGAGGAGACCCAGACATCGAACCCGAAGACATACCAGTTGGAGACAAGACATTCGCTGTCCACTCTGAAAAGGATGGGCATGTTCTCTGGGTTAACAACGCCGCACTTGTTGAGACTGCCAGGCTTGCCGGCGCACCAAAAGACAAGGGAGCAGGTGTCTGCCTCCACAAGAAGATCGGCGACCATGTGGAGAAGCATGATGCCCTGCTGACCGTCTACGCTGAGAGCGGCGTGAAGCTACAAAGAGCTCTCGAGGAACTAGAGAAGGCGTACGCTCTTGGCGTGGGCGACAGGATGGAGATGCTCATCCACGAGATCAAAGAGAGACCAGTCACAAGGAAGACGCTTCCCATTGAACGGTGACAGCGGAAGCGGGCGCCATGATAAAAGCCGTCACGTTCGACATGTGGAACACTCTGGTCCAAGACATAGACTACACTGAACCAAGAGTCCAGTACCTGCTGTCGGCCCTGAAAACGGCGAACACCCCAAGAAGCCATGACCAAGTGAAAGGCGTATACAGCTCGTCATATGAGTATGCTCGCAAAGTCTCAAGAAACGAAAACTACCGTTACGTGACAACTGAAGAAAGGCTCGGATATATTCTGAAGAGGCTTTCCGCTGAGCTGACTGAAGACTTGAAGGCGGATGTTCTTAGAGCGTTTGAAGAGGTCGCTGGCACAGATCCTCCACCCCTTGCCAAAGGAGTTTCAGAGACCCTTGGCCAGCTGAGATCGGACTACCGGATGGGCATAGTAAGTGACAGCGGACTGACCCCGGGCAGAGTCTTGAAGAAGGTCCTTTTGAGTCACAGGATCCTAGGCTTCTTTGATTCAACCGTCTTCTCGAATGAGGTCGGATACAACAAGCCCCACAATGCGATGTTCGAAAGAGCTCTTGCCGCCTTGGACGTGAAGCCACACGAAGCCGTTCATTTGGGAGACCTGTTGCACACAGACATCGTAGGGGCAAAAGGGGCTGGAATGAAGGCAGTCTGGCTCAACAATGGCCAGATGGTTAACGCTGGGCCCTGCTTCCCCGACAGTGAAATCCGAGCATTCTCAGAGATGGTCAACGCCCTTCGCAGAATCAGCTGATCTCAGATTGCATGTTCTGAAAGTATTTTCAGCCCGATGATCATCAGGACCAAGCCGCCGGCGACCTCAACCTTGCTTCCCAAGGAACGCCCAACCCTGTTACCGATGTAGACACCGATGAAGGACAAGAGAAATGTGATGATACCCGTCACGATGACCGGGATCAGAATTGTAGCCCTTAGGAATGCAAGTCCCACGCCCACAGCCAGCGCGTCGATGCTTGTGGCGATTGACAGGATAAGCAAGGTGTGAAAACTCAGGTGATCACCATCTTTCCTGGTCTTCCCACCTCCCGCCGACCTATAGATCATCGTACAGCCTACTAGACAAAGTAGCCCAAAGGCTATCCAGTGGTCTACGCCAAAGATTAGGTCGGCTGCTATGATTCCTCCTAGCCATCCTATTGCAGGCATAAGCATCTGGAAGAAGCCGAACGACCCGCCGAACTTTAGAGCGTTGCCCAGTTTCGAGTTTCTTGTTGCCAGACCATTCGCAATTGAGACTGAGAAGGCATCCATCGCCAAACCTAACGCTATGCCCAGGATCGTTAAAGGATCCGTTTGCCAACACTCTCTGGCAGGTGTATTGCGCCTTAGAAGAGAACTGGCGCTTATAAGGACTTCTGTCAAAACGCACCATGTCCCACCTGATCTTCAGATAAGGATATTTCCTAAACCAGCCATTCTAGAGCTGTACCCGGCTAGTGCAAGGCTGGATGGTAATGCAGGAAAGGCTCCTCAAGGTCACCGCAGCCGAGCGTCGACGAAACCTCTGTTCCCTTTGCCTAGGGCACAAAAGGCTTTGCGGCAAACCCGTTTGCCCAATACTCGCCAAGGCTGAGACGTTAATGGGTCTTGAGAAGAGCCTTTCCAAGGAGAACATATTTGGATCTTCGCCGCCTGCGGTGTTTGTGGGTGCTTGGAACTACCCAAAGGTTTTGGCTGGACCTCTGGTTCCGCCTATTCTTTCTGTTGACTCGTCAATCATGGATCTGCCCGAGTTGTGGCTCGACAAGTCAATGGACGAGATCCTTCGCTACCGGTTCACACTTGTGAGGGGAAAACACTCAGTGGATGTCAAATCGGCAAGAACCCCTGGCCGACTCCTTTCAACGTCCCAAGAAATCGTCATGGCGGCCCAGCCAACCGACACTGAGATGTGGTTCGCAAAGAAGCCCAGTCTGAGTATGATCTTCTCACCGCGGGAAGCTCCGTCAGGCCCCTCCGCTGTCATCAGAAGAGCGATCGTTGCCGAGAACCCAAAGGTTCCGAAACCTATTGACAGAGTTGTCTCCGACACAGACATGAAGGCTACGGATGGGCTCGTAAGCCTATACAACTCCGACATCAGTCAACGCCAGATCACGAGGATGCTTTCGATTGGGCTTCTTGGAACGAAGAGGCGGAGGCGCCTAGTCCCAACAGAGTGGAGCATAACAGCGGTCGATGACGTTCTAGCAAGGAGCATTTACAAGGAAATCCTCGGCTATTCTTGGGTAAACAAGTTCATGGTCTTTGGACATGAGGCTCTCGGCAACAACGTTCAAATCCTACTCCTCCCGTCATCCTGGATGTTCGAGGCCCAAGAGGTCTGGCTAGTCTCCTCCAACCCGATTCCAAGCGTCGACTATGAGCTCGTTTGGGGTCGCAGCTCATACGCTGGGAACCTTGCTGGAGCATACTACGCGGCTCGCCTGCCAGTTCTGGAGTATCTCGGAAGAATCGCAAGACAGGCCGGAGCCTTGGTCCTTATGGAAGTCTATCCTGAGTGGATTCCACTTGGCGTCTGGAGGTTCAGAGAGATCTGTCGAGAAGCCCTGAGAAAAAAGCCGCTTATCTTTGACACACTTGAGGATGGCCTCATAGAGCTTCGAAAGAGACTGAGACTTCCCTTGGAGAGGTGGCTTGAGAGAAGCCGAATTCTGCCTTGGCAAAAGCAACAGACTAGACTGACAACCTTCTTACGGTGAAGACTCAAGGGACCTGGTCTGTCCTTATATAGATCAAGATGAATTTAACCAACGTGGACTGAAGATGATGACTCCAAGAGAGAGAATCCAAGCCGCCATCAATTTCCGCAAGCCTGATGCTCTTCCTTGGTGTGAGAAGTTCTACGATGAGACCATTGTCAAATGGCTGAAAGAAGGGCTACCGGCCGACAAAGTCACCGTCATCGACTGGGAGGTCAGAACTGGAAGCGTATCACTTCTTAACTGGCCAATAGTGAAGGGGTTCGATCCGTACAACTACTTCGGATGCTCCAACTTCAGCGGCCTTTCAGTTCCCCTCGATCTTGGTCCTATTCCCAGATTCAGTCAGAGAGTTCTTGCGGAGACTGACAGGCACGTCGATACTTTGACGCAAACAGGAGCTGTCGAGAGGCGGTTCAAGCAAGCCGAGTACATATGGTACAATATGCCGATGTTTCTCAGCTTCCCCGTCAAAGACCAGAAGACGTGGAACGAGTACAAGAAACGCCTCGACCCGTGCGACGTGAGAAGGTACCCAAAAGACTGGGAAAAAGACCCCTACATCGAAAGCTTCGAGAAGTACCAGACAGGCGGAACAGCCCTAGCCATCAGCGGCTTCTACGGTTTCGGAGCCCAACTAATGGGAGTACCCGCCTTCCTCTCAGCCTTCTACAAAGACCCCGTTCTCGTCGAGGATATGGCAGAGCATTGGGAACACTTCACAGTGGAAGCAGTGACAAACGCGGTTGAGACGCTGAGGGACAGAATAGACCTAGTGTTCTGGTGGGAGGACCTAGCTGAAAGGCACGGTCCATGCATATCCCCCAAGCTCTATCGCGAGTTTCTTCTCCCAAGGTACAGGAGGGTTACAGGCTTCTTCAGAAAGAACAAGATCGATCGAATACTAATGGACAGCGACGGGAACATAGGCCCCCTACTCGATCTGATTGTAGAGGCAGGGATCACCGGTCTCTGGCCACTTGAGGTCAATGCTGGAATGGACGCAAAGATGGTGAAGAGGAAGTTTGGGGACAAGCTCTTCCTTGTTGGGAACTTGGACAAGAGGAAACTGGCAGAGGGCGGGGAAAGGATGAGGAACGAAGTCGACTCCAGATTGCCAGAACTCAAGCAAGCTGGCGGCTACATACCAAGCGCAGACCATCTGATCCATGTCGAGTTCACCTTGAAGAGGTTTGAGGAATACGCAGCCTACGTGAAGAGTAAGCTAGCCTACTAGACCAGCAAGAAGATGCTTCCGGAGGGTCAAGATTTATCTGCGCGTACGGCTAACGGGGCTCTTATGAGCAGACGGCACATCTCCCGCGAAGAGGTTGAGCACGTCGCTTGGCTCGCTCACGTAGAGCTAACCGAGAACGAGAAGGCGCTTTTCACTAGACAGTTCAACAGGATCCTTGACTACTTCAAGAAGATTGCCGAAGCAGACACAGAGAACTTGCCCCCAACCTACCACGTTCTCGACTTGGCCAATGTGTTTCGTTGCGACGAGACTCGGGAATCCCTGTCAAGAGAGGAGACTCTCAAGAACGCTCCAAGGAAGGAGGAGGGCTTCTTCAGATCGCCCAGAATAGTGTGATCGAAACGGGAAGGAGGGCGGCCCATGGTCAAGCCGTACGAGATGACAGCCGCAGAAGCTGCAGATAGAATCAAGAGTCAGGAGTTGTCAGCCGAAGAGTACATTGCTTCTCTGCTGGAGAGAGTCCACCAAGTAGACGAGAAGATCCACGCTTTCGTAACAGTGATCGAGGAGGCCAAAAGGAAGGCAAGAGATGTCGATCGAAGAGTTCGTAGGCGGGAGAAGTTGGGTTTCCTTGCTGGTGTTGCCCTGGCCGTGAAAGACAACATTAGCACTAGAGGAGTACGCACGACATGCTCCTCTCGGATGCTCAAGGACTACTTTCCGCCGTATGATGCGACGGTCTTGGAGAAACTGAAAACCTGTGACGCCATTATTATAGGCAAGACGAACATGGATGAGTTCGCAATGGGAACAACCACCGAGACCAGCTACTTCGGAACCACACATAACCCTTGGGATTCTCAGAAAGTGCCAGGCGGATCATCCGGGGGGAGCGCAGCAGCTGTGGTAGCCGATGAAGCCTCGCTCGCTTTGGGTTCCGACACAGGAGGCTCAATAAGGTGTCCGGCTAGCTACTGCTCTACGGTTGGACTGAAGCCCACGTACGGGCTTGTCAGCCGGTTCGGACTCATCTCATACGCTAACAGCCTTGAGCAGATAGGTCCCTTGACGAAGACAGTACATGACTGTGCCTTGCTTCTCTCGGCGCTATGCGGCCACGATCCAAGAGACACCACTTCTGCTAGCATTCCGCCCATGGACTACACGGCTTTCCTCCAATCCAACACAGAAGGGCTCAGGATAGGTGTGCCCACCGAATTCCTAGGTGAAGGCGTCGAAGACGAGGTCAAGAAGACCGTCTGGACGGCCATACATAAGTTTGAAAGCCTCGGCGTTTCCTATGAGGAGCTTTCCCTTCCCAGCATGAGCTACGCTTTAGCGGCGTACTATGTCGTCGCGATGTCTGAGGCAAGCTCCAATCTGGCACGTTACGACGGTATGCGCTATGGTTATCGGAACAGAAAGGACGAGGGAGACTGGCCAACCGTTTACGCCAAGAACCGCAGACGTGGATTCGGACCCGAAGTCCGAAGGCGCCTAATCCTCGGAACATATGCACTATCGGCTGGCTACTATGACCAGTACTATTTGAAGGCTCTGAAGGTCCGAACTCTCATCCGCCGCGACTTCGAGAAAGCGCTAAGAGAATACGATGTTCTTGTTGGGCCAACGATGCCTTTGTTGCCTTTCGATATCGGGGAGAAGATCGATGACCCCCTAACGTTGTACACATGCGATGTACTTACGGTTCCAGCGAACCTCACAGGCAACCCGGCGATCTCCATACCATGTGGATTCAGCAAGGGACTACCGATCGGGCTGCAGATAATAGGCAGACCCTTCGACGAGGGCACAATACTAAGAGCTGCGTACGCCTTCGAACAGAACACTGACCACCACGAAAGAAGACCTAGCATTTGAATCGGCCAAGCGGACACCCTTTCCACTTCTGAAACATGGATAAGCTTCATAAGCGGGAAAGGGCACACGGTAGTCCGCCTGGGGGCGGGAAAGATTGAGCAAGAGCAGAATAGACTATCCCAGAAACTATGTACTAAGGATCACAAAGGAAGAATGGTACAGGCAGGTATACACGATCAAGAAGTACTATCCGGGCGTACGACGGCGTTGGGACCCAGGCGGCACGATCCTCCTAGTCCGCAAGCCAGAGAAGACGGACTCTTTCATTGGGTATGGCATCGTGGGAGACTTCACCAAGAAAGATCAGCTGCCAGAAGAGAAAAGGCAGGAGTGTGTCAAGATGGGCTGGAGAGGCGAGATAGCATTCAAGGAGCTGTACAAGTTTGACCCTCCGCTTCCAATCAAGGACACGGCGTTAGGCGGTTTGGGGGCCAAAGGCAAAATTCTTCAAGGATACCCCCTTACCAATGAGCAGGTGCAGTCTGTCCTAGACACCGCTAAAGGAAGAGTCTCATTCATCAAAGCTTAAACTTAAATACCGTTCTTCCAGCACAAAGCGTGACTTTTCGCATCCAACCGCGCACTCATACTACTGGAACACAATCCTTCTTGCGCCAGGCCTCTTCAAGGTTACAGGGGCGTCGTTGCTCGTGGCGATGCATTTGACCACAGGCGAAACACCATTGTAGCCTCATAGACACAATGAGGCTTAACTGCATCTTTATATGCGTGGGAAGTCATACGGTTCTCATGAGGCTAGAAGGCAAGGAGGGTCGAAATGGAAACTCCAAGGTATGAAAGAAGCAGAAAAACGTGGCTCATCGCAGTTCCGTTGATAGTTCTTCTGCTAGCTGGCATCCTAGTACTGTCTCAAGGAGTTGTCATCGTTCCAACAGGAAGCAGAGGTGTCGTCCTCACATGGGGTTCAGTAACAGACGTTATGGACGAAGGCTTGCACTTCATCATGCCAGTGGCGCAGACAGTCGTGTTCATGGACGTCAGGATACAAAAAGTCGAAACGCAGGAGTCGACAGCTTCCAACGATCTTCAGGAAGTCACCACAACGATAGCCGTGAACTACCGCCTGATACCTAGTCGCGCAGGGGATATCTACAAGAACCTCGGCAAGGAATATGAAGTTCGAGTGATAAGGCCCAACATCGAAGAGAGTATAAAGGCAACCACTGCACTTTTCGAGGCCGAAGAACTGATTACAAAAAGGGAGCTTGTCAAGACGGAGTTCAAGGATATACTCGCTGAAAGGTTGTTAGGCTTCCATGTTGAGGTGCTGTCCGTCTCGATCGTTGATTTCCGGTTCTCAGTCGGGTTTTCCCAGGCAATTGAGGCCAAAGTCACAGCCCAGCAGAAAGCTCTTGAAGCCAAGAATAAACTGGAGCAAATTAAGTACGAGTCTCAGCAGCTCGTCATACAAGCGGAAGCCGAGGCTAATGCAACGATTTTGAAGGCACAAGCTCAGGCTGAAGCCATAGCCTTGATCAGACAGGCACTGACCGATGATTACCTCACCTACATGGCGATACAGAGATGGAATGGCGTCATGCCGTACTTCTACGGCGGACAAGCTTTGCCGTTCATACAGATACCCACCAACAGCACAAGCCCGTAAGAAGAGGTCTTTCGGCCTCCTCTCCATTCTTTCTCTAGAGATCCTTAGGACTCAGAAGGCCTTGATAGCGGTGCGACCGAGCGGGTTGGCGCCTTCAGTCTGGGTCTTAGCGTTAACTTGGCTTCACTGGCTTTCCTGCCATTGAGGACTCGTATATTGCGTTGAGTATGGCAACAGACTTCCTTCCTTCTTGGCCGTTGACCATTACTGGCTTGCTCTTCTGGATAGCTGAAACCATGTCTTCGATAATGTTTCTTGGTCGATCAGGGTCGAGCTGGAATTCGTCCAAGGATGGTTCCGAATTATTCTTAAGCTTGTACAAGGTGATATTTCCCTCACTCCAAACAAGCGAGCCATTGTCTCCCGTCATCTCAATGATGGAGCCCAAGCTAGGGTAGCTCGTGGTTGTCGTCACAAGGGATCCCCAAGCCCCACTCCTGAATGTCAACAGGGCTATGCTAACATCTTCCGTCTCGATCTCATGAGCAAAAGTCCCATACCGGCCATAGACAGTTTCCACGGGCCCCATGAACCATTGAAGAAGGTCTATGAAGTGGATGGCTTGGTTCGCAGCTGAACCGCCCTCTGTGACAGTCCGTTTCCGCCAGCCCGGAGGATGCCCTCCTTCGTAGTACTGCTGGTCTCGATACCATTTCATCCGCAAATCGCCAATGATGAGCTTGCCCAATCGTCCGTGGTCAAGGGCCATCTTGATCTTCTGGTTTGTGTCGCTATAGCGTTGCCCGAAATCCACTGCCAAGTAAACACCTGAGTCTACAGCCGATTTGATTGCGGCATCGCACTTCTCAACACGAATATCCATTGGCTTGGTGACGAAGGCGTGTTTGCCCGATTCCATGGCCTTAATCGCGAGGTCGCAGTGAGTGCCGCTTGGAGTGAAGACACCAACGACATCGATGTCGTCTCTTGCTAGCATCTCGTCGTAGTTGACGGTCCAATCACATTCCAGCTCTTCAGCCACCATCCTCGCCTTCTCCTCTTGAAGGTCACAGACACATCTGAGCTCAGCGCCCACTGTCTTCGGAATAAGTCTGGCCCGATTGGCGCCCATACCAAGACCCAGGATGCCAAACCTGACAGAGCCACTCATTTCGGGTCTCTCCTTGCTGTTCTTCTCCATCTTAATATAACATTCCTCTGCTGCTCGTACATATCCTTTTTCCGCGTTTGTCTCTTTCTAGTCTCCTTTCGGCGTCGAAGCGTCTTGGTGCAGGTAGTACTTCCTTAAGCTCTTCAAAGATGCGATGTAGCGATCAAAGCCTGCTTCATAAACACTTCTGTCGCCGCCTGGTTCGAAAACCCTGGGTTCCAAGTTTACAGCCTTCAAGGCTTCCTTGAGAGACTTGTAGCGCCCTATGCCAGCAAACGCCGTTAGGGCTGCTCCAAGAGTCGTGTACTCTTTCTGCTCCGTGATCATGACAGGGAGATCTAGAACGTCAGCACGGATCTGGTTCCAGAGGAGGTTCTTGGCGCCCCCGCCCACGACGCGAATTCTCTTGATATCGATGCTCGCAGCTTCCTTCAGGACCAAAAGAGCTTGCTTGAGTTGGAAGGATAAGCCCTCAAGCGCTGAACGGGTCACGTGACCCCTTGAGGTCATCAAGCTCAAGCCTAGGATCGTGCCCATGGCACAGTACTTCCTGGTTGGCCCGCTTTCCTTGACGAAGCTGGGTATGAAGGTTACACCGTCTGATCCAGCAGGCACGGTCTCTGCTTCCTTGGTCATGATGGCGTACTTCTCGTCGCCCATCCTTGGGAAGAACTTGTCCAGAACCCACTCAAGAACGCCTGACCCCATCATGAGAAGCTGCGGGTTCCAGAGTCCCCGTTGAACATCAGCCTCAATGATCAGACCGTTCTCAAAAGCCATCTTGCTGGGGATGAATCTTTCGGACCGAATGCCAAGGATCTCCCATGTCCCGCTTGATACAACAGCTTCATCCATCCCTGCTCCAGACCCATACAAAGCGAACTGAGTATCATGTCCACCAGCAATCACAGGCACACCCGCGGGTATCCCACTCTGTGCGCTTACCTTTTCTGTAACATAGCCGACTATTTCGCCAGGCTCGCGCCAGTCAGGGAAGAAACTCGGGTCCAAACCCGCTAGCTCCAGCATGGCGGTGGACCAGTCTCTTTTCTTCAGGTCCATTGCCATCATAGTTGATGCGCTTGTGGGTTCGATGTGGAACTGGCCTGTCATCTTGTGTACGATCAGACCGGGCATCATGAGCCAAGTGTAGGCGTCACTCAGAGCTTTCGGAGCATGCTCCCTTAGCCATATTAGTCTAAAGAGTGTGTTGAAGGAGATAGGCTGGTAACCCGTGACTTGAAAGATTCTGAACGCCGGCGTCTCTGCAAGGACATTCTTCACTGTCGCTTTTGTTCTTGGGCACTGCCAAGAGATCGGCGGATATGTCAGGGTTCCGTTGCGCCTGATCGGTGCACCGTCTGCTCCCCATGTGGTGACGGTCACAGCCCTAATGCTCCTTGGCCTCACTTCCTTGGAGACTTCCCTAGCTCCCTCACAGATCTTAAGCCAGATCTCTTCCAAGTCCCAGACAAGCCAGCCTATTGATTCGTCTTTCTGGGGCTGGGGACTATTTGGACGGCTTGCTTGGGCGACTATTCCGCCTTCCGAGCCAACCGCAATGGTCTTTATGTTTGTCGCTCCACAGTCGAGGACTATGACAACATCTTCTTGTTCAGGCATGAGGACGGCCCATGCCTATCTGGTTCATCAGCCTAGTTATGGATTTCGATTAGCTTCTTCTTTGAGGATAAGAGAAGGGACTCTGCGCCTAAGCGCCTCGTAGAGTAGGTAACCTCCGAATATGCTTATGAGCGCATGGAAAAGGTTGAACACTGCAACCAAGGGGCTGATTGCGATTACCGCATTGAAAGGCATGCCCTGTATCGGAAGGACTGCCAGATTGGCAAGGGCCATAACGGCAACTCGTGCTAGGCAACCTAGTGCAAATGAAGCAAGCTTTGCCAACCGTGGCTTCTTCTCAAGCCACACCAGACCCGCAAACATACCAAGGATCGTTGAGAACTCAGCCAACGCCTTCATCGATGCACCAATAAGATCAGGGCTACGGACCGCTATTGCGAGAAAAGCCACAGAAGACGCAAACGCTCCTGGGACGAATCCGAGAATAAGAAGGGACAGTACGATGGGGACTCCCGTGAAATCGAATTTCAAAACTGGAAGCCACGGAAAAGGTATCTTGAAGCCAGAGAACTTCATAGCGTAGTCGAAGACGACAACGAGAGCGGCAAGAACGGCAGTTAGAGTCACAGTGGTGGTTTTGATGTTCATCCATGACCGTGATACAATGCGAGCGTTGCCTCTTAAGAGTATCTACTCAGAACTGGTTGAAAGCTTTGGGGTCGGCGCGTCCTAGATCCCCAGATCTTGGCCAACGGACTGGATTGCCCTCAGAGCTATCAG
>Ga0315308_1001102_pt1 | contig 15515 bp, 17 predicted proteins | sample TDP3_MG_FD_203078 | JGI IMG/M metagenome (GOLD analysis project Ga0315308, IMG submission 203078) | Freshwater sediment microbial communities from Lake Towuti, South Sulawesi, Indonesia - TDP3 | ecosystem: Environmental > Aquatic > Freshwater > Lake > Sediment | place: Indonesia: South Sulawesi... | reverse complement strand
GGAAAATGATTCTCAGCTCATTGCTTCTTACTTGAGGTGGTGGACCGGCGTTCACGACGGGTTTCTGGCCGTCTCTTTCCTGAAGTGAACCTGCCGAGAAAATGCTCTACACCCTCATCAACCGTCACAGGCATGGAGTTGGCTAGTCCATGGTCTCTAAGTTTGTTGAAGAACTGAGTGATCGTCGGGAGCTCCAAGCCAGCCTGCTTCATCAGCAGCTGGTTTGACAACACATCGTGGATGAGCCCCTCTCCCACAACCCTTCCTCGGCTCATTACGAACGCTCTGTCGGCGAGCAGGGGAGCGATGTTCACGTTGTGCGTCGCCAAGACAAGAGTGATCCCGTTTGCCTCATGCAGCTTCGTAAGAAAACCGGCCAGCTCTCGGGTGCTCTCCGGATCTAGGTCAGCCGTCGGCTCATCTAGAACCAGCACCTCAGGCTTCATCGCCAGAACAGTCGCGACGGCAGCCCTCTTCATCTCCCCCACGCTGAGATGATGTGGAGCTCTCTCTTCGTAGCCCCTCAGCCGAACCGTTTCTAGCGCCCAACGAACCCGCTCGTCAACCTCGTCTGCGGGCAGCCCCATGCTCGCGGGGCCGAACGCCACATCCTCCAGAAGCGTGGGGCAGAACAGCTGGTCCTCCGGGTTTTGGAAGACAACGCCGACCTTGCTCCGTATCTCCCGCAACCTGCTATTCTCAACGGGTATCCCTAAGACCTTCGCGTCTCCTTGAGTCGCCGTGAAGACACCGTTAAGATGCATGACCAACGTTGATTTCCCGGCGCCGTTGGGACCCAGGATCGCCACCCTCTCCCCCTTCAGGATCCTCATGTTCACTCCGTCCAAGGCCAGAGTGCCATCGGGGTATCTGTAACTCACACCCTCAAGTTGGATCGCCACCTCCTCCAATCTACGCAGCCCCCATATACACGAGGTCCAGCAGAAAGATCACTAGGCAAACCGAAACTATCGCCAGGCCGAAAACGAGGTCCCTTGTCTGAGCCTTCCCATAATCCAAGGATTTGAACTGTCCAGAGTAGCCTCTCGCAAGCATGGCCATGTAGACCCTCTCTCCCCTTTCGTACGACCTGATGAAGAGCGTCCCGACCATCGTTGCCAGCGACCGCAACACGTCCATTCGATTTTCCTTCCCGACCGCGCGGGATTCTCTGGCGACGACCATTCGGTACGCCTCATCGATGAGGAGGAAGATGAAGCGGAATGTAACCGACGTCAGAGTGACGAATAGGGTTGGAACCTTGAACCTCTCCATAGCCTGGATGATCCTGGAGAACCTCGTTACCATAATGAGAAGCGTCAGAGACGAAACACAGACCCAGACCCTCAAGAAGAACTGGGCAGCTCTGTAGACGCCTTCACCCGTGATCACCGCAGCGTAAGGCCTGATACCAATCTCAGCCACAGGTGTTCCAGGAGTTATGAAAAGAAGAGGGAGCGCTATAACGCCGGCGAATAGGGGAACGAAGACAGTGGCTCTATGCAAGAAGGACCTCAACGGTATCCTCGCCACGGTGGCTAAACCAAGAACCAAGGCCAGCAGGACGAGCAGAGAGATCAGCGCTCTTACCGCTACAGCGGTCACTATGATGGCGATGGTGCCGATGAGCTTGACTCGAGGATCTATCGATTGAAGAAGTCCCGCTGAAGCTGAGTACTTCTCGACATAGAATGTATCCTCGAATGCCTTGAGAAAGCCTCTCAACATCTTCCCCGAGCTCAACCTCCGCAGGCCAGTGACCTAGGTTCTGGGGCTCCTCAACGCCTTTCCTACGGCAAAAGTGACCAGCAGCGTCAGCAACGTGAAGATGATGCCCAACACCACGCTAACCGCGGTGTTGCCTTCGAATCCAGGCACCTCATAATCAGGGAGGGGCGGTTTGTAAACGGGAGACTCCCTCACACCGAATTTTTCAGCGACCTCATCCAGGGTCTCCGCAGACATGGAAAGCACGAGCACGCCCACTGAGACGAAAACCACAGCGAACGTGAGCCCAACGGCGACAAGCCTCATGCTTCTTGTCATCGCTTGCCCTCCGCCCGTGAAGAAATCATGGGAAACTCCCCCATCCATCTTGGCGCAGCCTTCGGCAGGCTCAGCAAGTCCGGCCGAACCCTCAGAAGAAGCCCCAAGATCAACGCTGTGACGATGCCTTCCCCAGCCCCGATGATCGAGTGGTTGATGGCCATGGCGGTTACCGCGACCGGGACACTGTAAGGGAAGGAGAGCGTCGACAAGCCCAATTCAAGGCCTGCAAAGACAGCGGCCAGAAGGTCTCCGAGGAATGCCCCTGTGAACGCCGCGGCCATAAGGCTGCCGGCGTCCTTTCTGAACCTCAAGGTGAGCAGAAGCACGATGTACGGGATGAAGACGCCCACGACACCCATGTTCCAAACGTTAGCCCCGAAACTGGTCAGTCCGCCATCGCCGAAGAACAGCGCCTGGATCAGCAGGATCACGGTCATCGATATCATGCCTGCGTACGGCCCGAGCGTGATTCCAAGGACCGGTCCTCCCAGTAGATGGGCTGTTGTGCCGCCTATTATCGGGTAGTTCATCATCTGCGCTGCGAAAAACAGCGCGGTAAGCGTCGCCATGAGGGGAACGAGCCTATCCGTCAACACCCCTTTCGTTCTCCGAAACGCAAACACCCAGAAGACCGCTGCTCCAACATACGTGACAGACGCAATCGACAGGTCCAGAAAACCATCGGGGATGTGCAGCCTTAGTCCACCTCAAAGCCCTATGGCTCATTGACCCGGTAATAATATTTGTCGTTTTCGTAATACTGTCTCGGGGGCCTCTTGATCGAACGCATCGGTCGGGATAGCGGGAAGCTGGCTTCGACTTCTCTGTTGGAGAGTGGGCTAGCGGTATAGCAGCTTGGCTTTAATCAGCTTCTCTGGGTGTCGACGCAGCTCCGACAACCATCGTTTGTGAGAGACCGATCCGTTGATGAGCTCAGCGAACATGTGTTCAAACCATCTGTCCCGCCTCACGGCGGCAACCATCTTTTCCTGCTGGTCTTCGGTGTCGAGAAACCGTCTCCTGACCTCTATACCGTAGGCCATATCCTCGGCCACGCGAGCAGGCAGGTTCCCAAGGTAGGCCTCCACTGTACTGTCTGAGGTCTGGCTCTCCTCCAGAGCCCCGACCGCCGATTGCCCTGCCGCTTCCCCTGTCTTCATGGCGTACCAGATGCCCTCCATTGCAACTGGTGAAACGAAGGCCGCCGCATCCCCCGCCAGCAGGAAGCCATCTCCGCCTGTTCTCTCCACCGCTCGTGAGCAGCAAACCACGTGTGCCTGGCTGAGCTTGACGATGGAGCCCTGCAACTTGGTTGAAGCGACTGGGTGGTGACGGATGAAGTTGTCAAGCCTCTCCCACAGGTCGATCTTGTGTTGCCTGATCGTCTCAACCCATGTTCCCAGCCCTACAGACACTATCCCTCGTTTGGGAAAGACATATGCGTAGCCCCTGGGGATCACCTGGTCACCGAGGTAAGCCTCAAGCCTATCACCGATCCTCTCCTCGATCGCGCCCTCGGACAATTCGAGGTGACGCTGCACACAGACCGCTACAGACATCGGAGTTCTTCTGTATACCCCGAAGTACCTCGCCAGCATCGTTGGATACCCGTCGGCCATAATCGTGAAACGCGCATGAACCGACTCCTGATCCCCCCTGCGCCTGGTAACGACGCCCATCACTCGCCTGTCCCTGAGGATCGCTGCCGTGGCCTTCGTCTCCTCCCTGATCTCAGCTCCGGCATCAAGAGCTCTCCGAGACATCGCCTTGTCAAACGCGCCGCGCATCGTAGTCCAGACCGGCTGCCTGAAAGTTGCGGCTGCCATTCGTCCGGACGGACCGTATACAACTGCCTGCGAGATCTGGCGCTCACAAACATCTGAGGGAGGGCCATAGTCTTGAACCAGTTTCGCCGTGAGACCTCCCCCACAAGGTTTCTCCCGGTCCAGCCTAGACTCCTCAACCATGACCGTGGTGAAGCCAGCCCGAGCCGCAACTCTCGCCGCCATTGAACCAGCCGGCCCCGCTCCCACCACCAGCACGTCGCACCTCAAAGAGCCCCACCGACGGCCATGCGTCTGACCGTAGATCGAACGCGATGACTATGTAAGTCTTGGCTGAGTCACAGCACTCAGGACGATCGATCGGATCCGACCGATGGAAGCCTGGAGGCAATGTCCCCGATGCATATGCCCGTTTGCTCTCTCGACATGGATGAATCGTCTAGATGAATCGTGCACGTGCAATAAATACGAGACGCCAGAAGGCAACTCCAGGTGAAGAAAAAATGCAGCGAAAAAGCATGATGGCGTTCGCCACAGTCGCCCTAGTGCTTCTCACAGTGGCGGTATTAGTCGCCCCACCCCTCGTCTCCGCGCAGGAGGACGACGCTGAGGCCGAAGGCTTCAGACACGTAGACTCCATTTGGGGCACAGCCATAGTCTTCTCCCCCGATAAACCACCCAACAGAGTTGACGCCTCCCTCCATTTCCTCGTCAAGAAGACACCAGATGAACTCGCCATTGAGGGAACGATAACGATCGGCGGCCACGTCTGGTACGTCAAGGAAGCGAACCTGGTAAGCGGCTCAGACTTCATCAGCCTCGTGCAGGCCGAGTACAGCGACACCCTCACAACCGAGAGCGACCAAAACATCCTAAGCAGGATCGCCTGCCGCAACACCGTCATACAGCTGAAGCTCATCGACAAAGAAGGCAACACAGCTTACGCAGCACTCGGCGGACACCGAAACCCAAACGAAGAACTAACGCTACGGGCTGCCGGCTTCTCTCGCAGCCTGTGGAAGATGGCGGTCGCCCAGTTCAGAGCAGTGATCACCTAGAACAGCCTCCTCTCAAGAAGGATCTTCCCCACCCTTTTTTCTGCCAAACCACTCCATGCCGCTCAACCTCTGATGCATCCACGTGGATTACGATCAAAATCAGATAGCCAACCGCGCACCTACCAGATCGTCACGAGAAAGGCTGGCAACTGCACACCTCAGCCAGGACGACGACGGCCAAGCAACCTTACATACAACGGAGAAACAATGATGAGAGCCGCTTGAGGTGGTCACATGGACCTACAAGGAACCATCGGAATAATCCTCTTCGCCCTAGGCGCCTTCCTACAATACATGGTCGCCCTAACCCTCATCTCCCTCCTAAACCCAGGCCAACAACCCATGATGATACTACTCATCACCGCAGCCCTACTCGCCCAAATCGGCGGACTCACCGCCATCGCCATGAGAGACTGAACCCTCGACGATCAATCACGTAGGCACGGAGGAAGAGATAAGGAAAGTCCACGACTCACGGGGTTCCCAGGGAGCCTCAATTGCTCTCTGCCAATCCCCAGCAGAACCATCGCCCCGCCCCTGAACCCCCCTTACCACAAGAGGCACCTAGCACACCAGATAGACGCAGGATCTCCACGAATCGACCGACTGCACAGCCCCCTCCCAACGAAAAGATTCACCGCCGAGCACGATCTACTCAGAAGTGACCGAATGACCAACGCTTAATAGCAGCGTGGGGCGCCGGGTCTTGCTTTAGAGAAGCCAGGGGGTCGTGGGCGGAAGCGTGGGGGGTCCGTAGTATGGTGGGAGGGGGATCGAGGGCGAAGAGGCTGGCCTTCTTGGTGGTGGTGGGTGCGCTTGGGAACGTTTTGGGAGGGCTTTCGATCTACTTGGCGAACACCGGGCCTATAGGGCTGGACCTGTCGCATCTAGCCACGTTTATGGCGGCTGTGTATGGCGGCCCGGCTCTTGGCCTGTATGCTGGGGCGTTGGTCGGCATATTTCCTGGGATCTATTTTGGCTTTATCGGTGGGAGCCTGGGGTTTCTTGGCTTGCTGGGTCTTCCTCTTGGGAAAGCGTTGACGGGGTTTACGGCTGGGTGGTTGGTCAGGGCGTTGAGGGTATCGAATCCAGGGGGTAGGTCTGTGTTGCTCGTGCCATCTCTCTTGATGGGCTATGTTCCTGAATGCGTCTTTACGGTGTTGTTCTTCCTTGGGCTCATCCCGTTCTTTCTGGGTTGGTCTTCAATTCCGATGCTCGTGGCGATCCTGACTAAGGCTTGGGTCGAGATCGCGATTCTGTCGTTCATCATGTTGGCGTTCATGCGCAACAGGTCGTTCACTCGCTACGTGAAATCTGCGGTGTCGTAGACAAGGATCACCGCGATCGCCAATGCCACGACCAGAATCGATCGATCGATTCGTTGATAAGGCGCTTCGCGCTCAGTCTTCACAACCTCCACCAAAAAAGCGTTTTCTGTGACTTACTTAGACTAGGATAGTAGCTCGCATGACTGATCGTGTGACAAAGCTTTCTCAACCTCCTTGGAGTGGTAGGTCCATGCCTTCGTAGCGTCTCGATCGAACAATGGTCATTCAACCGCATCTTTCAGACGTTTCAGATTTTCTTTCAATGCCGACTGGTTGAGCCTGCGCAATATCAATCTGTCCATGATTCTTCCATAGATCCCATAAGGAAGAGTATACTCCATCGTCAACATCATCTTTGTCTTGTTTTTTAAGGCTTCTAGCCAATAGGTCTGCTTGGAGATCATGGTAGGCTTCTCTGTGGCCATCATGATTACAACCTTGGATGGCCTCATCGCTTCAAGAAGTGTTATTTCAGTGTCTAGGAGCCTGCTTCCTGAGAGTAACGTTGGATACTCCACCTTTGCCTTCCACTTATTCACCCCAACTCTTTCTATTTGCTTCACCCATGGTTGAGGCCTATTGGGATTTGTAATAATGTCGTATACCCTTTCTGGAGGAGCGTCCAAAAAAAACTCCTCGGTTAGCTCCGTCAAAACTGTGGACCAATGTTTAGTGAGTTCCCGGCCGTTTTAAACTTTGGGCTCGGATCCATCGACCTCGCGATGTGTCTGGATCGAAAAAGCCCGGTCCCTGTGAACACGCCAGTGTGACGGCTATGACCAAGGGACCCAACATCACCCAAATCGATCGAGTTAGATCTGATCTTGATACAAGCGCAACCTCTATTAGCGTATTGACACATCAAAAAGCGGTATTGGTAGAATAGCGGTGGGGAAAGGGGTGGAGCGAGTCAAGGTAGTCATATGCTGTCTTCTTCTCACCGCTGTGGCGGCAACGTTGCTCATAAGGGGTTGCAGTGGAGTGGAGGACAGTCGACCCGAGATACTGTCCTTTGGTGTACAGCCTAGCAATAAGCCTACCCCAGAGGATAGGCTCGAGTTCTACGCGAATGTCTCATCTCCTGACAATGTCAAGTCGGTTACCCTGTAGTACAACTTCAGTTCGGTTCCCTACAAGTCAGAGCCCACGATACCAAGGTACAACACTATTTCCTTGCTCCTTGAGAAGAAGAGGGGGAACCTAAGCTCTCTCTGGAAGAATTCCATTGACCCCCAGCCGATCGATCGATCGATGTCGCCTGCGCTTATCGAGCCGGAGATCGTCACGATGGCTGCCTTCGACTTCCCGGCCTCAAGCAGACCATTCAAGCCATCGAAGCTCATAGACACACCGGGACCCGAGATCGAACCCGAACCGATAGTCAGATCCATGTTGCCGGCGTTCCGAATGTTGATGTTTAAGACCCCGCCTGAACTCGTCTTGAGAAGGGTCGCCTCCTGCAGGCCGATCTCCACAACCTTGGAAAGGCTAGCCTGCTGACCCCTGAGGAAGCCCCAAGCCGCCACAACAGACACCAAGACGACAGCGACAATGAGCAGCTCGGATAGAATCCTGCTGATGCTTCTTCTAGAATTTAGGAGACTTTTTCCACCCATGGTTATGCCCCGATTAACCTTTTGGTTTTTCATCAAATATGCACACACACTTTGAATATATACAACTTGCGATTCAGGCACCACTTCAGGCATTCAGGGCCCCCATGCGAAAAGACCGGAATGAGCCTAACCCGCAGGATGCCTGAAATCCCCCCTCTCCCGCGGGCTTGCTGCCTGAAATACGAGCGTCGGTGAAAGGGCGCAACCTGAAATATGCGGTCTAACCGTCAACCAAAACCCTCGAGGACAAGGATCAATCTGGACTCGGCATGGAAACAAGCTGGTTTCGCTGGAGTCACCACACCAGCTCTTCAGGGAGGTTTACTAGATTAGATGGGCGGAGGGGGCGCGGGCGGTGGTGCATGGGGCACCTCGCCTTTCATTCTTCTCCGAATGAGCCGCCCGACCACGAAAGCAACCGCAACAACTATGATCGCAGAGATCAGTATTTCAAACCCCAGTATGTCTATCCCCGGGATCAAGCTCGGAGTTCGCGTGGAGGTGAGCGTGGTGACCGTCGTGGTCGGTGGGACGTGCGTTGTGACCGGCGACGTTACTTTCCCTGTTGTCGTCTCGAATGTCGTGTATGCCTTGGTCTTGGTGTAGGTTATCTCGATGGTTTCAGTGACGGTTACCAAAACTTGGTGTGACCAGAGTCTGAGAGATGTGGAGGTCGCCGTCGCGACGTCCTCCGAGACTTGGGCTATGTCTATCGAAAGGATTTCGGGGAATCCTTCTCTGCTCATGAAGACGAGCTCTTCTTTGGTCGCGCCCGAATGGATGAACCCGATCCAGGTGCTCCATGAGCCTGTTCCCTCTTGGACCTTGATCGTCGCCAACGGATAGTATGTGAGGATCGTTTCCGACGCCGTTTTTATGCGCCGCCATCCGTCTATGCCGATCTGCTCCAGGGTCATATTCCTTGAAGAGCGGTAGTTGAACGTGACGATCAGCTCGCCTCCATAGCCTGTCGGGGTTCCTGGCGGTATGGGGATAGTGAATATCCATGCGCCGACGGGGTAGTGGGCCGCTCCTTCATGCGTCATGTTCACCTGTTGATTCTTGAACGTCGTTGTCAGGTCTCCCTTGAGCGTGCGGAGGAACGTCTCGGTTGAAGTCGTCAGAACGTAGGAACCCCTCTGGGTTGTGTAGGTTGAGACATACGTCGTCGTGGAGCGTAGCGTCCTCCAGGTGGTTATGGTTTCAGAGGCGGGAGGATAGGTCACCGTCCCCCCACACGTGACTATGGTGAATAAAAGCGCCAAGGCAAGCATCCTATTCTCTCTCAAGCCAGCCTCACCTCATGGAACCTGTACCGTGGCTCCATATTCGCCGATGCTTTCCTTCGGAAGCGCTTCCTGGGGAGTTATGTTGATGCCGACTCTCAGGCTGTGTTCTCCAGGCTGAAACTCGGGTGCTGATTCGCTCGTCGTTATTAGGTATTGCCAGGGAGCGATCAGCCTACAGGAGAGCCGAATGCGCTGGCCACAAGCCAACCATATATTGTATCCACCAGACACTCGTAGCTCTTGAGCCGTCACCTCTGCTCGGGGATCGTCACCGTACTGCTGATTCTTGAAGTCCCTGGCGGCTTGCTCTGACTCGAAAGCCCTGCCAATACCTTCGTACGTCACCAACCAGCCTTGGATCAGAACCTCACTTGACGTGACCAGTACCCCTACGTCGTCGACCTTGACCCAGACGGGTCCGCGGTAGAACATCTCCGCAGGCCTGTTGGGGACCTCGACGGGCAAATCCCCCTCGTTCACGAACGTCAACTCGATCTCCTTGAGCCAGTATCCCGAGTTGTAGCTATCCCACGTGGGAGTGCAGTTCTCGATAGAAATCTTTGCGCCGCTGAAGGAGAACTCTCGTTCAAACATGATTATCCTGCTGTGTTCGTAGGGAGTAACGGTCAGTCTATATGTGCCAGGTTCTGGCGTAGCCCCGCTCATCCTCAAGTCAACCGTCCCTGTTAGAATCGGCGTCTCGTGGTAGGCTTTGGTCATTCCAGTCGGATCGAGTAGCTCGAAATAGACAGAGTTGCCAGGAACGTCGCCAGATACTTCGTACTGGATCGATAGGACAGCCTCACTGTCGTATTTGGGTTCTACCTTCCAGGACAGGAGCGAAAACTTGGGGGGAGGCGGAGATGGAAGCCTCAGAACGAAGAAAGCCAACCCAGCTATGGCTACAAGCACCACTGCAAGGATGGCGGCAGCCGTTTTCGCTTTAGCCATCTTCCTTGCTACCTCCGACCCTTTCGGGTTTCGCCACATCCGGCTCTTCAGGGAGGCTCTACCCTACGTGCAGCGTTATCCAGCGATCGAAGGGACTCAGCCACTCGTCTTCAGCCCACCTCACGATCCCAACAGGCTCCCCGTAAAGGTGAACGATGTAGTCTCCCCTTGGGAGACCGTCTGGAAACTCGATGAAATAGAAATGCTCCACAACTCGTCGAGCAATTATCGTCTCACCTGGGAACGCAGGGTCTCCTGTTCGCACCCACTCGCCGAAGAATGTGCATGTAGATGTCGGGTTCAGACGCTCGTAATCCATCGTTATAGTGTATGTGCAGTAGGCGGCGTCGGTCTGATCTGAAACGACGTAGCTGGGGGTGATCGGGGTTCCGTCTTCCAGATAGGCCTCGCTTGTTGGCGCCATAGCCCACCCATAGTAAAGGCAGAAAGCCGTGCCCGCTGTAAGCAAGCGTTCCTGCGGGTTATCGACATCGGGCGAGCCGAGAAGAAGGGGAACAACGTTGCTTTCGCCGAGCCTTTCACGCAGAGCGGCCATAAATTCCCTACGGGACATGGGATGCCACCTCTCTTCAGGCGGCCATTCAGCGCAGAGGGCAGTCGGGATCAGAGCTATCACTACGAGCAGAGCCACGTAAAACATCGTTCTTCTCACATCAACACCTCCGACCCCAAAAAAACTAGGGTTTCACCCGAGTCTCAAGGGCTCGTCAGGGAAATTCAATTCCGACGTACAGCGTCGTGATCCTCTTCCACGGCTCGGAATAGACGCCGTTGGTGGGGTTGCATGGTTCCCCGTATATGGTGATGACGTAGGTTCCTTGTTCAAGGCCGCTCGGGTACTCGATGTAGTACTCGTGCAATACGACTCTTGGGAAAATTGTCTCTTCCTTGTACCACTCGACCACCCACTCGCCAGTTCCAGTGAAGCTCGAAGTCGGCTCCAGAAACACGATCTCGCCATCCTTCTCCATAGTCACGGTGAAGCGGCACTTGGCGGAGTCAGTTTGATCTTTGAGACACATCTCCGGGGTAACGGGTTCTCCAGTCTCTATGTCGTAGGCTACAGCAGGTATGAAAGCCCAGCGATAGAAAAGATAGAAACCCTCATGGACATCGAGAGAGACCCACTCCTGATAGCCCAACCCAGCGAGGGGGATTTGTCTGAGCTTTGGTCGACCGTCTTCAAGAGACATAGGATGCCATTCTGGCTCAGGCCATTCAGCAGGCGCTCCAGGGGGCAACGGGGGTCCAACGCAGAGGGCAGATGGGATTAGAGCCAGCGCTGCAAGCAAAGCCACGGCAAGTACGATTCTTCTCATCTCAACACCTCCGACCAGAAAAAACATGGTTTCGCCGGAGTTTCACCGGCTTGTCAGGGAGGTTGACTTTCAACTACGTGCAGTATAGCAGTTCTGTAGAGAATCGTTCCGTGGGGATATGGATCGCTGTTGCCAGTCGGCCGCATTTCCGTGATGATCTCGTACTCGCCTGCATCTAGGCCGTCTGGAAACACGATGCAGTATATGTGGTAGAGGCAGGTAGGAAGGACAACTCTAACTTCCTGGTCGGGATACTCCACAACCATCCCTTTCTCTAAGGTGGTTCTTTTCCACCTACAGGTGGCGCTCAGGGTGTCCGTGAAAGTTAGACGCTCTCCATTCATCCTCACCTCATACACGCAGTACGCAGCGTCGGTTCGACCCTGAAGCGTCCAGTACGCAAGCGTGACTTGTTCCCCGTCGGAGAGCACGTAGGCGGTATTCGTCGGCACGGCCGCCCACCAGCACCAGAGACAGACAGGATAACCCTCATCCACGGACACATCTTGATCGTCCCCGACCAAGTAGATCGGCAGTCGTCCCTCAAACCTTTCCGCAAGCCAATCGCGCACTGAAACGGGATGCCATTCCTCTTCAGGCGGCCATTCCTCTTCAGGCGGCGGTTGAGCGCAGAAACCAATCGGCAACAGCACCAATGCAAGCACGGTTATGCCAGCCACCAAGATTCCCTTCATTTTTCCACCTCCTTTCCGATTCTAGATGGTGCCCAAGATGGGCACCGCTTCCACAGCATGCGTTAAGTATATAGCAATAACCAAAAACACATCGCAAGTCTTCTATAAAATGTCCTAGATTTCCTCTGCACATCGATCCATCAGCCGAGGAAGATCGCGAAGAACCGAACCACCCCAAAGACCCCTCAGGTGCCTGAAATCCCTCTATCCCCGCCGGGTTGCTGCCTGAAATATGGGGCTCAACCGTCAAAGATATCCAGAAAAATATACGCCCCTCCGAAATGTCTGAGGTCCGCCTAGACAGGGGCGGTTTCCACTCATTCCCAGATCAGACCTCCTCCAAAAGATTCCGTCCATCCACCGCGTCACCCAAGTCTTAAATCAGGATTTTGATACAAACACATGAGATGAAGAGAACACATCTGGTGGCCGTAGCCATCATCTCAGCCCTCCTCCTGCTCCTCGCATCCTCCCTCATAGCGGCGGCGAGCAAGGATCCCCCTCTCTATGCATTCGTCAAGCTGAGCAAGAGAGAACTCGTCGGCGTCGGCGACTCCCTGCAGGCGATAATCTACGTCGCAAATACTGCGCCCATCCCTAGAGAGATGGCGCCGATGGCGCTGACCAGAGACCTCTACCCGAACAACTACGTCGTAACCTCCATAGACTCTGAGTGGTTCGTCAACGGCGTGTTGCACGAGACATCGACCTTCACCGTTGGCCTGAGCGTCACGCGTCATGAACCCACCGCCACCTACACCACCACGAGCAGCCCACCTCTGTTTGCAGGCAGATGGGATCCCATAGTCCTGCCGGGCGAAATCAACGGCGTCCTATACTTCGGCTGGATCGTCGGACCCGGTGAGCCGTCAGGAAGATACATGTTGAAATACACCGTACACGGAATCTTCAACCAAGCCGAGACCGTCGACCTGATAGCTTTCACTCAATTCAAGGCAACAGTGTCCGGCTAGACTCTGCCGAGGAGCAGCCCCCCATTTTTTCCCACAAAGAGGCTAAAACGCAGGATACGGGGCATCTCGAGCCGTCCCACCCCGAACTCTGAAGGAAGCCCGTCAGGACGAAGGATCCCTGGTTTCAAGGTTCGACGCAGACCCTGAGTGACAGCCACCCTGAGACCACACGGTTTTCGCAGCGCAGCTGCCTGAAATATGCGAGTCAGTGAGTTGGGACTGCCTGAAATACGAGGTTCAGCGATGAGGAGCTGCCTGAAATACGCGGTGTAACCGTCGAACAAGAACGGAAAGATGAGGGGGCATCTTGAAGGGTCTGAAACGCCCAAAACGGGGGTTTCTGAAGGCCCTGAAGTGCCTGAAGGGGGTGCCTGAAGTCTGCCTGAAGAGAAGGACCTATGTATTCCTTCCTAAGCCAGCCGCCGGCGAAACGTCTTGAGCGGTCTGCGGAGAGAAGATGAACGGTCTCAACGAAAACGGGTAGCCCTTCTCGTCGCGGCTGTGGCTCTTACCCTCATAGTCCTGGACATCTCAGGGATAGCATCCACTTTTCCCGAGAGTCAGGAGGCATTCACCCAGATCTCAACGATCTACGTGACCCGGACGGTCACAGAACACGACGTCCAGGAGGAATCTGGTGCCAAACCTCAAGTGACATCCAAGACATTACCACTCACACCACCCACCACCACGACGAGTACCCATCACTTTCACAGCACCACGTCCCACGTTTCCACCGCGATTCGGTCAACGAGCCTCGTCTCCCCCACAGTGTACAGACTTGAGAGCTGGATCCTCTTCGTCAGCCTAGACCCACAGCCGAGCTTCACAGCCTCAGGAATCTGGAGGATCAACGAGACGGCTGTGGGAGTATTGCTCATCCTGGTCGCCAACTTCTCAGCCCACCAAGTACCCTACAGAACCATCCTAAACCTAACAATCACAGGGCCAGAGATAGACCAAACCATCCACCAAGAAGAGCTGCCGCTGAACGGAAGGATAGAGACGAGGACCACAGCCTACGAACTCACCTTCAACAGAGTGAACCCACCCCCACACGCCAGATACCTAGTCTCGATCTACTTCCAGAGGGAGGACGGCAAAGAACTGAAGGCACAAGGCTGGGACACCGTCAACGACCAACTCTACCAAGACATCCAGCTAACCCTTCAAGAAAACCCACCATGGGAGGGATAGGGGAACGGCCCGCGTTCCGAGAAGCCGACGCAGAGCCACCCTACACCTGCTAGCAGCCATCATCGTCGCCCTCACGATATCAGCCGAGATCCTCCCCCTCTTACCGAAAGCCTCAGCTGCAGCCAACCCCCTCACCACAGCAGAGGCAGCCGAGGCCGACCAGAATCAAGCCATCAGTATACCGTGGAACGACGTCCTAGAAGTCATAGACGCAGACTACACGGACGAGAAGCTCGCAAGGGCCACGGCAAGATATGTCGGCCTAGGATATACAGAGCAGGAGCTAATCCAAGCCCTCATCAGTGGCTGCGGAGATCTCTTCAAGCAGAGCGGCTCAGGCGACTACACCTACGAATACAGGATCCTTTACAACTACAAGGATTTAGTCACAGCCGAACGAATCTACCTGGCATCCATTACGCAGCTGAAGATAGAGAGGGACACGCGCGGAGGCATAGCCGTCAAGATACCCATAGTCAACTGGACAGCCAACCCCCTCGACACGTACGGCGTCACCTTCAGAGCCAACAGGCCGGGACACCTCACCCTCAAAAGAACGACAGACGACATGACCATGCAGCTCTTCGTCGGGTTGGAGGGGTGCATGGCCCTCGTACCCCCGGGGACCTACACACCCACCTTCACCCCGCTAAACGGAACAGCGCAGACAACCGCATACAAAACGTCCGGAGACATCTCGCTAACCAGAGGATGCCTCGACATCGAGGGCAAGGGAGAGGTACAAATCACGTGCGAGATCATTGAGGTAGCCATCTACATCCTGAACGAGACGGCGCTCATCGACGTAAGCGACCTCGCAGAGGAGCACAGCGAGGCCTTCGACCTCGTCTATGGAAAAGGACAGCTCGTCAAGATAGGCGGCAGGATCTACCTCAGAATAGAGCTCGCAGACAACCCCGACAACGAAGCCGCCGACAAGAAAGCCGCCGTCGCCGAGATCGTTCAGGCGCTCAAGCTCAAACAGGGAATAGACATCACCGTCAAGATCTACGAGGACATAGAGGCCTTCGAGAAAGCCGGCAACGCCACAAGCGCAATGCTCCGAACCCTCAGAACGACGACACGAAAAATCCGGATAGCAGTAGCAGAGCAAGGCAGCCCCCAACAACTCAGAAACACTGAGCCGGAACTGAGGCAGATCTGCAACACACTCTGCAACCTCAACGGCGAGGACACGGAGCTACACACACTCAACCGAATCGCAGAGCAGGCA
>Ga0315308_1001100_pt1 | contig 15521 bp, 10 predicted proteins | sample TDP3_MG_FD_203078 | JGI IMG/M metagenome (GOLD analysis project Ga0315308, IMG submission 203078) | Freshwater sediment microbial communities from Lake Towuti, South Sulawesi, Indonesia - TDP3 | ecosystem: Environmental > Aquatic > Freshwater > Lake > Sediment | place: Indonesia: South Sulawesi... | reverse complement strand
TGTAAACACCTGAGTGAATTTGCTTGAGGACATCAAAGGAAGGTCTAATCAAGGAAGCCAAATTTAAGCAGTTCCAAGGATTAATCCAAGGGAACAGCGATGATTCGAGTGATTTCAACTCGTCGAATCAAATCTTCTAAGCCAATTCCCATACTTTACTCAGGTAGACTTGTCCTCTATTCAAGTTGGGAAAGAACGAACAAAAAGCTCATCTTATTTGAGAGTCTTACTTACAAGAGTTTACTCAACTCCAAGAGACACAGGAAGTAAGTGAGGCTCTCTTCATGATCAATCACGACGTTGTCGTTGTGGGCGCTGGATTGGCAGGACTGAGAGCGGCAATCGAAGCCAAAGAGAAAGGTGTAGACGTAGCAGTTTTATCTAAACTGCATCCAGTGCGTTCGCACTCAGACCAAGCCCAAGGTGGGATAAACGCGTCTCTGAGCGAAGATGACAACTGGGAGAAACACGCCTTCGACACAGTTAAAGGAAGCGACTACCTCGCCGACCAGGACGCTGTCGAGGTTATGTGCAAGGATGCACCCAGAGCTGTAATCGAGCTTGAACACTGGGGCACTCTCTTCAGCCGCACGGAAACAGGGCAGTTGGCGCAGCGTCCATTTGGGGGCGCAGGTTTTCCGCGAACATGCTTTGCCGCAGACAAAACTGGGCACGTTCTGCAGACCACCATTTACGAGCAGACTCGAAAAAACGGAGTTCAAATCTGCGAAGAGTGGTTTGCCACCTCGCTCATTGTCCAAGACAATGTATGCAAGGGACTAACAGCCATAGAAATCGCGACTGGCGCAGTCCAAGCTATTCAAACTAAAGCAGTGATTCTTGCCACAGGAGGCGCTGGACAAGTCTATAGCAAGACTACAAACTCACTCACTACCACGGGCGACGGTGTAGCTCTAGCGTACAATGCTGGGCTGCCCATAGAGGACATGGAATTCGTGCAGTTTCATCCCACAACGTTGTACGGCTCAAACATACTCATCAGCGAAGGTGCAAGAGGCGAGGGCGGCTACCTAATCAACGCGTTAGGCGAACGGTTCATGAAAAAGTGTGCACCTGACAAAATGGAGTTGGCGCCCAGAGACATTGTGTCAAGGTCAATAGAAACTGAAATCAGAGAGGGCAGAGGCTTCGAAGGAGGCTACGTACACTTGGACCTTCGGCATTTAGGCGAGGCCAAGATCAACGAACGATTGCCCACAATTCGAGAATTAGCCGTTTATTTTGCCGGAGTTGACTCAGTGAAGGAGCCAATTCCTATTCAACCAGCTCAGCACTACGCTATGGGCGGAATCCCGACAGATTTGGATGGCGCGACATCAATAAAGGGGCTTTACGCGGCGGGTGAATGTGCATGTGTCAGTGTGCATGGAGCCAATCGTTTAGGAGGAAACTCCTTACTGGACACTCTTGTGTTTGGCAAGCGATCTGGCGCAAAAGCTGCTGAATACTCGAAGGAGGTTTCGGCTGTAAGCTTTCCTGAGGCAGCTTTAGGGGAGGAGGAAAAAAGAATCCAAACGCTGCTGAATCGAAAAGACGGAGTGAAGCCATCGGAGATCAAGAAGGCATTAGGCAATGCCATGTTTGACAAAGTGGGCATCTTTAGACATAAACGCGACTTGGAGACAGCCAAGAGAAACGTGGCAACATTACAGCGTCAGTTCCAAAGTGTCTGCATCTCTGATTCGAGCCGCAGGTTTAACACCAGTCTAATTGAAACGTTGGAAGTTGGCTTCGAATTGGATTTAGCCTTGGTCATCATTGCTGGTGCTTTGGCTCGGAAAGAGAGTCGAGGCGCCCATTACAGAGTTGACTACCCGAAGCGAGACGACGCCAAGTGGCTGAAACACACGTTGGCGGTTCGTACAGCAGAAGGACCAAGACTTTCCTACAAGCCCGTAACCATCACGCGTTTTCAACCAGAAGCGAGGGGATACTAGCAATGGAAACCAAAGAAGCGGTTTTCCGAGTTTTAAGGTTCAATCCGGAACGAGATGAAAAGCCACTGTACCAAACATTTCATGTTAAAATTGACAAACGTATGACGGTTCTAGACGCGCTTGAAAACATAAAACACGAACAAGATGCGTCGTTGACGTTTAGGCGGTCTTGCCGAAGTGGAATCTGCGGCTCATGCGCCATGAAAATTAATCGCTTGACTAAATTGGCGTGCAAGACCAGAGCGATAACGGAAGTTAATAGACACGGCGAAGTCTTGGTTGAACCCATGGAGAACATGCCTCTGATCAGAGACTTGATCGCCGACATGGCTGAGTTCTGGCGTGAAATCGAACGAGGAACCCCGTGGCTAATATGGGATGAAAAACTTGCAGGCTCCAACAAAGAAACCCTGCTCACAAATGAGCAGCAACAAATTTCAGGCAAGCTAGCTGACTGTATAATGTGCGGTGCATGCTTCTCTGATTGTGTCTCCAGAGTTTTTGACAAAAATTTCACTGGACCAGCCTCTCTAGCAAAAGTCCACAGATTTGTAGCTGACCCACGGGACACGGAAGGTACAAAGAGAGTTCACGGCCTTGTCGAAATGGGCTTGTGGTCATGCACGCACTGCTACTTCTGCTGGTCGCAGTGTCCAAGAGACGTTAGGCCAGTCGCAGCCATATCAGAATTGCGAGCGCTATCATTTGAGAGCTTGGACCCAAGTCAAGGTGCACGTCATGTTGACGCTTTCATGGATTCTGTTAAAAGCGGGGGCATGCTCAGCGAGGCTTCATTATACCTTAAGACTATGCGTTGGAACATGCTTCGAGACTTCGACCTGATATTGAAGATGGCAGCCAAGGGCAAGGCGCCTTCGCCGTTTCCGCGGGCAATCCAAAAAATCGACGAAGTTCGTTCACTCTTCCGCCTAGCCAAGGAGATGAAAGAAAAATGAAATACGCTTACTATCCTGGCTGCGTCGCCAAGTCAAGTGCGCCCGAACTCTACAGCTCTACCGCCCTCGTCGCCGAGAAGCTCGGCATCGAACTAGCTGAGTTCACTGCGGCTTCGTGCTGTGGTGCTGGTGTAATAAACGAGGGCGACCCGTTTCTAAACCTAGCTCTTAACGCGCGCACCTTCGCCATGGCTGAAGACATGGACTTGGATATCCTTACAATATGCAGCACTTGTCAAGGTGTTATGAACCAAGTGAAACGGCAGTTGGACAAAGACTCAGCTCTGTTTGCGAAGACTAATGAGGCTTTGGCTAAAATCAACATGGAGTATAAGGGCAAAGTCAAGATTAAGCATCTTTTATGGGCGCTGATTGAAGACTTAGGACTGTCAAAACTTGAGCAGCAGGTTGTTAAACCCTTAAAAGACTTGAAGATTGCACCTTTCTACGGTTGCTACCTTCTCAGACCAGCCGAGGCGTTGCAGTTTGAGGACCACGATAAACCGACATCTCTTGAACAGTTGATAACCATTCTTGGTGGTGAACCCGTTCATTACGAGGGAGAGACGAAATGTTGTGGTTTTCCCATTCTATTTGTTCAGCGTGAAACAGCGTTCAAAATGGCGGTTACGTACTTAAATAATGCAAAACAAAAGGATGCGGATTTTATGGTAACACCGTGTCCACTTTGCCATATATCCCTGGATATCTATCAAGCGAAGGCATCCAAACAAATCCAAGTTAACGTAGATCTTCCGGTGATGCATCTTTCACAAATGGTTGGATTGGCACTCGGGGTCGAAACTGAAAAACTGGGTTTTTCCAAGCATATGGTTTCTATGGCGAGGGTTCTGCATGTATTGTGACAACTGCTTCTTTGAATCGATTCTTAATTTCCCTCTCTACATGTGAAACCGTGTCGTGCATGGCTTCTACTGAGACGCTCTTGTCAAAGGCACAGTCAATGTTTATGTAGCGCCTTTTTTCGCTCACGTAGGTTACCACTCTCTTTACGCTTAGAATGCCTGGATGCGCCGCAACAATCTGCCTGATCATCCTCCTCACCTCCACATCCTCAATTTTGAATTTACGATGAACCTTCGGCGCGTAGGGTTCAATATGGACGGTAACGTTTTCGATGCCGCTGATTTGTCTTGTGAGGTTTTCTTCGATTTTCTCAGCTATGCCGTGAGCCTCCTCTATGGACAGTTGAGGGTCTACTAACGCATGGAGAGTGATGTACAGTTTACCCCTCGAATACACGCTGCTGAGGTTATGGACACCCTTGACTCCTTTGACAACTGTTGCCAAGCCCTCAATCTGCTTCGCAACAGGTTTCTCCGCTCCCACGGGTTCGATGTGAACAGTCACTGAGGAATCACCGTATAATCTATTGATGCTGGCCTCAATCTGCGACGCCACATCGTGTGCTTCGGCAAGTTCCATTGAACTGGGCACACATATGGTGGTCTCTACGAAGGTCTTGGTTCCAACTCTTCTGACTTTCAAGTCTTTACACAATGACACGCCCTTGGTGCTCAATATTTCCTTTCTGACGTTTTCTACCACGTTTTTTGAAATTTGGTCACTGAGCTCTGAACCACTCGTGCGGATTAGCCCTATTGTAAGATAAACCAATAACAAGGCTAGAACTATTGAGGCTGTGGCGTCGAATCTGTCGTCGGCGCCAACGACAGTGAGTCCGAAACCGAAAAGCGCTATTACGGTTGACGCAAAGTCCGAGAGTGCATGATAAAAGCTGGCTTTTACTGTTGCGCTGCCTTGACCTCTTCCCCACAGTGTTCCTATTCTGAAAAAGTCCACACCAAGCGTGTAACCAACAGCTCCGAAACCTATGACATCGTGACTGACAAATTGACCTGCTTGACCTATAAACAGAATTCGGGTTATCGCCTCATAAAAAAGGAAAGCAGCCAAGCCGATGAGAGCAATTCCACCCGTCAAGCCACCTATGGGCTCTATCTTGCCGTGTCCGTATAGGTGTTCCTCGTCTGGAGGCTTCAGAGCCAGCTTGGTTGTTACCAGCAGTATGAAAGTGGTCACCGAATCAAACAAGGCGTGTGCAGCATCGCTGAGTATGGCTAGGCTGTTAGTGATTAACCCTACGATTCCCTCAACGATCACTACGCTGGCTATTGCAATTAAAGAGAGTTGAAGCGCCCTAACCTTTGTGATGCTTTTTCCAATAGCCATGCCCTAATCATTGATACACACCTTTTCAGGGTGGATTTAAGGGTTAGGGTTTAACCTAGCGACACAGGGTTTAAAAGTCAAAGAAATGTAGCATATTGAAGGTTGAATCAACTCATGACTTTCACAGGCATAGACAACATTCTAACTGGAAAATACAAGGGCAAAAAAGTAAATATACACGGCTGGGTTTATCGAAAACGAGAAGGAAAAGACACCATCTTTCTCGTGGTTAGAGACGCGACAAATATTATACAAACTATAGTCAAAAAAGACAGCCCTGCGTGGAGGACAGCTGAAAAAGCAACCATCGAATCCTCAATAACATTGACGGGAACAGTTAGGGCAGACAAGCGAGCACCCGGAGGCTACGAGATCACAACGGACAAACTCGAAATAATAGGATTAGCTGAAACTTTCCCCATAGCTAAGGACAAGAGCGAACAGTTCCTGCGCGACGTTCGTCACCTATGGCTGAGAAGCCGCAAAATGAACACTGTTATGAAAATACGAGGCGAAGTATTACAGTACATTCATGAATTCTTCCGCAAACAAGGCTTCATTGAAGTCTCTCCACCAATGTTCATATCCAGCGCGGTTGAAGGCGGCGCCACATTGTTCGGTCTCAGATACTTCGAGGACGAGACCATGTATCTCACTCAAAGCGCACAGCTACATCTCGAAGTCTTAATCTATTCCTTGGAGAAAGTCTACTGCGTTGCACCCTCTTTTAGGGCTGAGAAAAGCCGAACAATCAGACATCTAACCGAGTTTTGGCATGTGGAATCCGAGGAAGCCTTCTCAACCCTCGACGACCTAATGCGTCTGGAAGAACGCTTGGTTAGCTACGTTTGCCAAAGCGTAGCAAAGAAGTGCAAGAGGTATCTAGAAGCCTTGGGACTCGACCCAAAAGAGCTGGCCAAGATTAAGGCGCCCTTTCCAAAAATCACATACGACGAAGCCATTGAGAGGCTTCACAAGAAGGGTTCTGAAATTAAATGGGGAGAAGACTTCGGCTTCAACGACGAAAGAAGCCTAACCGAAGAGTTTGCTGGACCAGTGTTCGTGTATGCGTATCCCAGAAAGATAAAGGCTTTTTACGTTAAAGCCTATCCAGACAAACCAGATATTGTGATGTCAACGGACTTACTTGTGCCAAGAATCGGCGAACTGTCAACTGGTGGCGCTCGAGTCGATGACAAAGAAGAATTATTGCGCAACCTTCAAGGGTTTGGTTTGCGCCCTGAAGACTACGAGTGGTACGTAGATATCAGATGTTACGGAACCGTGCCACACACAGGCTTCGGATTAGGCGTTGAACGTCTCTTAGCGTGGATGCTTAACTTGGAAAGCATCATGGACACCATTCCCTTCCCACGCACAACAAGGCGGTCATACCCGTAGCGTAGAAGGTGTCTGCGGAGAACTCGATGAAAGCATGTCTAATCCCAGCAACACGGTTGATTCTCAATCAAGGAGCGCCATGAAGAGAGTAAAAGGCACACTTTGGCTCAGAGTAAATTCTAAAAAACCCGCAACCGAAAAAATTCGAATTGCAGCCAACATGATTAAAGACGGCGGCTTGGTTGCTTTTCCAACCGAAACCGTTTACGGACTTGGCGCCGACGCTTTAAACCCAAAAGCAGTTGCAAGAATTTTCGAGGCTAAAAAGCGCCCACCAGACAATCCAATAATAGTGCACATCGCAAACAAAGAAGACGTTTCCAAATTGGCAAAAGAAGTTCCCGACAGCGCGGAGAAACTGATGGCTCAATTCTGGCCTGGGCCACTGACCCTAATCCTAAAACGCTCAAGTCTTGTGCCCGACATAACAGTTGTCGGCTTGGACACAATAGCCCTCAGAATGCCCAGCAACAAGGTCGCACTTGCCCTAATCAAGGAATCAAGCACCCCAATCGCAGCTCCAAGCGCGAACCTTGCTGGCAAACCCAGCCCAACAGAAGCACAGCACGTGATAAATGACCTCGCGGGAAGAATAGACATAGTTCTGGATGCTGGACCTACAAGAATCGGAGTTGAGTCAACCGTCGTTGACATGACAGCGCCTACCCCACAGGTTTTGAGACCTGGGGGGACACTATACGAGAGATTGAAGAGTGTTTTAGGCAATGTTGAGTTGCATCCTATAGTGGTAGCAAACAGAAGAATGCGTGTAACAACAGCGCGTTCACCTGGGATGAAACATAGGCATTATGCTCCAAACGCCGAAATGATTGTGGTTGAGGGAGAATCTGACAAGGTTGTGAGAAAGGTCCACGAACTCGCTGCCTTACATGGAGCGAAAGGTAGGAAAGTTGGCATACTTGCCACCGATGAAAACCAATCAAACTATGAGGCGGATGTTGTAAAGTCTCTCGGAAGTCGAAACGACATGGCAACCATCGCCAAAAACCTCTTCAATCTTCTCAGGGAGTTCGACGAAGAAAAAGTCGACATAATCATCGCTGAAGGAATAACGCCAAAAGATTTGGGGCTAGCAGTAATGAACAGGCTCAAAAGAGCAGCTAACTTCAACATAATAAAAGCTCGTTAGTTTCAACCAGTTTTTTGTCTTTCGACTTTACTCCAACGCGACATCTTTCTCCTCATAAAGAGTTCTGACAGTACAAAAAACAAACACCAGCTAGCCGCACCAATAACAAATGCCAAATCGATTGGGTTTAACGCTCATTGCCCGTGGCTTGTTTTGATTTTACCTTTCGTTTTCCCGTTTCTTATTTCTTACGACGATTTTTTGTTGGTTTTATTCTTTGACAATGAAACCTATAAGAATTGATAGGGTGAATCCTAAACCTACAGTCCATGTAATCCAAGAAATCCAGATAGCCTCAATATACCCGAAATTACTAGCTTCAACAAAGCCTAAATAATCAATAAGAAACGTAACGACTAATGAGAACCAAAACAATGCCCATCCAACAAGCCAAACTTTATCAGATTTCTTCATCTTAGCTCATATCCGTACGGTTGCTTTTTTTATCCCCAGCGCCAGATTTTTCTGCCCATGAGAACTTCTGGAAGTACAAAAAACAAGCCCCAGCTAGCGACTCCAATAACTTGTACAAGATCTAATAAGGTCAAAGGAGCCAGATGGAACATAGTTGCGGTTATTGGGATATAGGGTATTGCCAACGTACTGCCTATAGATATCATTTCCGCTAGAACGAACCACTTGTTCTTGAAGGCTCCGCGTCCCATCTTCCAGACACTGTGCTTCTCCGACCGACAGTTCCAGACAACGAATAACTCGAACATGGTGGCTTGCACGAAAGCCGTCGTTCTCGCTTCAGCCAGAGTTGCCTCGTATGCATCCCCGTAAACTGGATTATTTGGCCAGCCCCAAGGATGCGTTGGAAAGATGTACAAGTTTAGAACGAAAAGGAGTATTGTTCCAGTTGACTGCAGTATGAATGAGGTTATTATGAACGCTGACATCCCGTGTAGTATGCCTTCTCCTGGCTTGCGTGGATTCCGCTTCATCACTTCTTCGTCTGGCGGGTCCAGTGCCAATGATACAGCAGGCGCTCCATCAGTGACTAAGTTTATCCACAACAACATCGCTGCAGTTAAGGGCACGGGCCACAGCAACTCTCCACCAGCGCCTGCCAATCCCGCTAGGATAGCAAATGTGCCTATGACAAGAACTTCGTCGAAGTTGCATGATATGAGAAATCGTGCGTATTTGCGGACGTTATCATAGATGACTCTGCCCTCTTCCACAGCCCTAACTATGGTGGCGAAGTTGTCGTCGGTTAAAACCATGTCTGAAGCTTCTCGGGTCACATCTGTGCCCGATATGCCCATGGATACGCCCACATCGGCGCTCTTTACGGCCGGAGCGTCGTTCACTCCGTCACCAGTCATAGCCACGACGTGTCCCTTCTTCTTCCATGCGTCAACTATCCGCAGTTTGTGTTCAGGCGACATGCGGGCGTAGACGGCTACATTTTCAACGATTTTTCTGAACTCTTCGTCTTTCATATTTTCTAATTCTGCACCTGTTAGAACTACGCTGTTTTCTCTCATCATTCCAATTTCTTCAGCCACAGCGGTAGCCGTGAGTTTATGGTCTCCAGTTATCATGACTGTCTTTATTCCAGCCTGTTCACACTTCTTGTTAGCTTCAATTGCCTCTTCTCGAGGCGGGTCAATCATGCCATCTAAACCCACGAAGACTAGGTTGTTCTCGAGGTCTTCTTCATCGAACTCTTTTTGAGCTTGGGGTAGCTTTTTAAATGCCATTCCAAGCACGCGCAGGGCGTCGCTGGCGAGTTTCTCGTTGTTTTCCAAGATTTCTTTTCTCTTGGCGTCCGTGAGTTTCTTTTCCTTGCCGTTTTCCATAACGTGTGTGCATCGTTCTAGAATGATTTCAGGTGCACCTTTCACAAAAGCGATTTGTTCTCCTTCAGGGGTTGAATGAACCGTAGTCATGCGTTTCCTCTCGGAAGTGAACGGACCCTCCCAAACACGTGGATACACTTTATCCAATGTTGCCCGTTCTAATCCCGCTTTGGCTGCAACAACAATGAGAGCGCCCTCAGTGGGGTCGCCCATAATGCTCCAAATACCGTTTTCATTTTCGAGGATTGCATTATTGCAGAGCGCGCCTATAGTCAACAACAGTGAAAGGTCTTTGTCTTCTTGAGCATTGAGTGAATCAACGCTATGGCGAAACTCGCCTTTCGGCTCGTAGCCGACTCCAGTGACCTCAACGGTTTTGCCACTGTTGTAAATGCGTCGCACAGTCATTTCACCCTTAGTCAAGGTTCCTGTTTTGTCTGAACAGATGACTGTGGTGGCTCCAAGGCTCTCAGCCGATGAAAGCCTTCTGATGATAGCGTGACGTTTAGCAAACTCCCGTGCACCTAAGGCTAGCGTAATGGTCACTATAGCAGGTAGCCCTTCAGGCACAACTGAAATAGCCAACGATATTGAAATCAAAAACGAGTCGATAAGCGCCTTTATTTTCAGTCCTTCAGCAAAAAGCTCAAGCACAAAAATAAGCGCTGCAAGAGCTACGACAACATACGCGATTTTTTTCGCAAACCTATCCAGCTTCTTCTGGAGCGGGGTTTCTTCCTCCTCAGTTGTTTGAACGAGTTCAGCGATCTTGCCAAACTCCGTCTTCATACCTGTAGACGTTACAACCGCCTTTCCTCTCCCATAAATCGTGTGAGTTGCCATGAAAAGCATGTTTTTTCTCTCAGCAATAGGCGCCTCTGATCTGAGAACTTCTAAACCCTTCCCAACAGGGGTAGATTCACCCGTCAGGACGGCTTCATCTGCTTTTAACTCAACGGCTTCCAAAATTCGCGCATCGGCTGGGACGGTGTCTCCAGACTCAAGGACCAATAGGTCGCCTGGCACGACTTCACGAGCGGGAATTATTATTTCTCTTCCGTCACGTATCAAGCGAGCCTTGGGCGCAGCCAACTTCTTCAACGCCTCAACCGCCTTCTCTGCGCGATACTCCTGAATGAAACCGGCGATAGCAACTAAGATGACTATTACTCCAATCGTTATGGAGTCTGTGAATGCGTCTAGAAAGCCCTCTGCCTCACCCCTCAATAAATCGTAGTATCCGATTAAGACCGAAGCTATTGTGGCGAATATTAGCAGCAGAATGAAGACGTCTTTGAACTCTTCCAAGAACATCTGCAATGCAGTTTTTTTCTTCTTTTCCACTAACTCGTTGTATCCGTATTCGCTCAGTCGACGTTTGGCCTCTTCGGTGCTCAAACCGTTTGAACTTGTCTTTAGAGTCTGAACAACCGTTTCCTTGTCAAGCGAGTGCCATGCTGAACTCATTCAACCGCCCGACAGCAAGCTAAACCCTTTATGCTAAAGGGAACATTCCTTTAAATGTTTTTCAGCGTTTCCTTGTCTTTTTCCCTTTCAACCCACTTCAAACGAGGACAATTTTTGAAATTGTTGGATTCTGAAAGGCAAAATTCAAAGACTTCGTCATCGGAAGGATAATAGGGGTCTCCCGCAACCCCTAATATTGCCAATTCTGACATGCAGAGGTTTTTCCTGATCTCGCCTTTTTCCCTTTTGAAGTACAAACATTTCAACTCTTAGATTCCCCTCTGACGTGTATTTTGTCGTCTATTTTATATATATTGTATTTATAAGAATCTATCTTTTATACTTTACATTGCTTTAGGTTTAACTGAAAAACAAAACTTAATGACGCAAAAAAACAGTTTTAGGTCTTGCCGCTTATCTTCTGCTTGAGCTCGTTTACCGCCTCTGGATTCATCAGTGTTGTCGTATCGCCGACCGGCTCATTTTTGACCAAGGATTTGAGGATGCGCCGCATGATTTTTCCGCTCCGCGTTTTCGGCAAGGCCTCAGTCAAGAAGATTCTTTCAGGTCGGGCTGTAGGTCCAATCACCTTCACCACTTGTTGCATAAGTTCTTTTTCAAGCTCGGGAGACGCAGTGATGCCTTCCTTAAGTGTGACAAAGGCGACAGGAACCTCACCCTTGATGTCATGAGGAGCAGCAACGACGGCGCATTCAGCAACTGCACTGTGTTGTGTCAGCGCATTTTCAACCTCTGCTGTTGAAAGCCTGTGTCCCGCAACCTTCATCACGTCGTCTACTCTTCCTGTCAATCGAATGTTTCCCATCTCATCCCAGCGTATGGCACCGTCACTCGTGTAATAGATCTCAGGGCCATAAACGCTCCAATACTGAGTCTTGTAGCGTTCAGGGTCTTTGTAGACAGTTCTCAACATGCCCGGAGCGATTGGGCTTTTCTGCACCAAGTATCCACCTTCGCCAATGTCTACTGGTTTTCCAATTTCATCCAGAATATCATGCGAAGTGCCTGGGAAACTCCGACCCGCGACGGTTGGGATGAATGGCCCTATGCCTGGCAACGAGTTTATTAGGGTTGCACCAGTTTCGGTCTGCCACCAAGTATCTATAAGGGGGCATCTTTCGCCGCCGATTTGTCGGAAATACCACAACCAAGCGTCTTGGTTGATTGGCTCACCCACAGTACCTAAGAGGCGGAGGCTGCTCAAGTCATGCTTTTTCGGCCATTCCTCGCCCCATTTCAGTATCATCCTTATAGCAGTAGGCGCCGTGTAGAAGACGGTGACTCCATATTTTTCTATTACAGCCCACCATCTGTCGTACCCCGGAAAATCTAATGAACCTTCAAAAATCAGGAGTGTGGCGCCGTTTAAGAGCGGGCCATAACAAGCGTAGGTGTGCCCAGTAACCCAGCCTATGTCCGCCGTACACCAGAAGACATCATCATCGTGAAGGTCGAAGTCCCATTTTGCTGTCCAGTAGGCCACTGTCAAGTAGCCGCCCGTGTGATGCACTATGCCTTTAGGTTTGCCTGTTGTGCCGCTTGTGTAGAGGATGTAAAGTATGTCTTCGCTGTCCATGGGCTCTGGTTCACAGTATAAGGGCGCCTTTTCCATTAGGTCGTGCCACCAGAAGTCTCTGCCTTCTACCATGTTGATCTGATTCCCAGCTCTCTTTACGACCACAACGTGTTCAATGGTGGTTTCTTTAATGCCTATGTCAGCTTGAGTCTTAAGATCAACAATTTTGCCCCGTCGGTAGTAGCCGTCAGCAGTGACTAAAACTTTTGCTTCAGCGTCTAACATGCGGTCTTTAAGCGATTGTCCGCTAAAGGCTGAGAAGACTACGCTGTGAACAGCGCCTATGCGGGCGCAAGCGAGCATGGCTATCTGGACCTCGGGAATCATGGGGAGGTAGATGCCTACGCGGTCGCCTTTCATTACTCCCAAGCTTTTCAACACGTTGGCAAATTTGTTGACCTCACGATAAAGGTCGTAGTATGTTAATATTCTGCCTGGTTCATCGAACGGTTCTGGCTCATAAATTATTGCAGCCTTGTTTCGGCGCCACGTTTTGATATGCCTATCCAAACAGTTGTATGAAGCGTTGATTTTTCCATCAACAAACCACTTGTAGTAAGGTGGATTCCACCAGTAGGTTTCTGTCCACTCCTTAAACCAATCAAGCCCCTCTTTAGCTCTGGCCGCCCAGAAAGCTACAGGGTCTTTCGCTGCTTCCTTGTAGATGTTTTCGTCACTTATCCACGCCCGTTTCTTCATTTCTTCAGTTGGCCAAAACACAAGCTTGTTGTTCGAATCTTCCTTGACCCACTTGATCGATTTTGACATACATGTAAGCTCCATTTGAGATTTTTTATGAAGAGTCAAGTTGACCTAATAAAATCTTTCGGAATAGCTAATCAAAGTAGGAAAAGTTTTGCTGAATGTGGCTTTAAAACTGATTAGCGTTTGCTTACCCTGCCACTTTTCCAACCGGTAAAACACCCTTTCCGTGAGCCTCGTTCAAGACTTCTGCAAGTGCCAAGTAGATTGCGCTGAAGCCGCAGACGATGCCCTCTATGCCAACAGCCTTGGCATACAGGCCCGTTATTCCAAAACCATCTCGAATGGTCAGTAGGAAGAATAGTATTGCAAGACTCATGAAAACGAACTGCAATGCTCTGTTTGTCTTTAATGTGCCAAAGAACATGGCGAAGGTGAAGAGCCCCCACATGAAAAAGTAGGCGGCTATCGATTCATTTGTGTGTGCGAGGACTCCATCAATGGCTTTGGGTAAGAGAAGAAGGATGACAAGTGACCACCAGAACAATCCATAAGAGGTGAAGGCAACTGTGCCAAACGTGTTGCCTCTCTTGTACTCCATAGTGCCAGCAATCACTTGGGCCATTCCACCGTAGGCGATGCCCATCGCAAGAATCATGCTGTCCAAAGGGTATAGTCCCGCATTGTGCAGATTCAGAAGGACTGTTGTCATCCCGAAGCCCAGGAGTCCAAGTGGTGCAGGATTCGCGGTTTTCTCGCTCATATTCTCTGTTCCAGCTGATTTAGAAGGCTCAATTAAAACAAGCGTTGCATATTTAAGAGTTTTGAGAACAGTTCTATTTATATACATGAACCGTTGTTTCAAATGAAAGGTATTATACGTATAGGAGAATTGCAACATGGAACCATGGCTGATAATTGCACCAATTTCGGGATTTGTCTCAATAGCGTTCGCGTTCATTCTGTATTTATACGTGAAAAAACAAGACAGCGGCAACCCTAAGATGCAAGAGATTTCCCTAGCGATCAAGGAAGGCGCCAACGCCTATCTGAAAAGGCAAAACAAGACTCTCGCAGTCTTTGTTCTGGTTATAGCTATTGTTCTCGGAATTGCTCTAAGAAGTTACCAAATGGCAATGGCATACGTTATTGGTTCAATATTCTCGGCTCTAGCCGGATATTTCGGACTGAACGTAGCGGTGAGAGCAAACGTCAGAACATCCAACGCTGCTGGAAAGGGTTTGAACAAGGCTTTTCCCATCGCGTTCTACGGAGGCGCTGTTATGGGGCTGTCCGTAGTTGGCTTAGCCCTACTCGGAATAAGCGCCCTATACTACGTGTTTCAAGACCCAGAAATCGTTCTCGGCTATAGCCTCGGGGCAAGCTCACTGGCATTGTTTGCAAAAGCGGGCGGAGGTATCTATACAAAGACTGCTGATATTGGCGCTGATCTGGTCGGAAAAGTCGAACTCGGCATTCCTGAAGATGACCCTAGAAACCCAGCTGTGATTGCAGACAACGTAGGCGACAACGTAGGCGATGTCGCTGGCATGGGCGCAGACCTCTTTGACTCTTACGTTGCTAGCATAGTGGCTGCCATGATAATCGGTGTAACCTTAGCCAGTGCAAGCCCAACTTATGTGATTCTGCCTCTTCTTCTCGCCGCTGTTGGCATATTTGCATCGGTGATTGGAATGCTCTTTGTTCCCATTGGTGTTAGAGGAGGCAATCCCGGCGCTGCTTTAAACCGGGGGACTTTTGCAACTACAATACTGTTTGCCATCTTCGCGTTCATGATAGTATATTACCTTGGACTTGAGATTGGAATTTTCTACGCCACGCTTGCCGGATTGATTGCAGGCATTGTTATCGGTATGACAAGTGATTTCTTCACGTCGATTGACAGGTCTCCAGTCATGAAGACGGCTGAGGCCGCAAAGACTGGAGCAGCCATCAACATTTTGTCGGGCTTCTCTTATGGCGTGATCAGCATTGTGCCACCGGTTATGGGCATAAGTATCGCGACGGTAGCTGCCTGGTATTTGGCTGGAGCGCATGGAACCCAGTTTGCGGTCTATGGCGTTGCCGTCTCGGCCGTTGGAATGCTGTCTATAGTTGGAATGATTATTTCCGCAGATGCGTATGGTCCAATTGTCGATAACGCCAAAGGCATTGCCGAACAAGCCGGTTCTGGAAAAGAGATGATAGAGGTTGCCGACAAATTGGATGCAGCGGGAAATACAGCTAAGGCGATTACTAAAGGCTTCG
>Ga0315308_1001098_pt1 | contig 15546 bp, 12 predicted proteins | sample TDP3_MG_FD_203078 | JGI IMG/M metagenome (GOLD analysis project Ga0315308, IMG submission 203078) | Freshwater sediment microbial communities from Lake Towuti, South Sulawesi, Indonesia - TDP3 | ecosystem: Environmental > Aquatic > Freshwater > Lake > Sediment | place: Indonesia: South Sulawesi... | reverse complement strand
TTTGAAAGAACGAAACTACCCAATAAGAAAGCAAAAACTGCACAAAGAAGTGGGGAAATGGCGTAAGGATTCATAAGGTCTCCAGACCTAATATCTTAATACCAACCCTCCCCCGGTAAACCCTGCCCCATAAGTCACGACAAGAAGAAGATTGCCCTTTTTCAGCCGCCCAATATTAGCGGCTTCATCAAGAAACACGGGCACTTCAGCAGCAGCAAGGTTACCATACCTTTCAAACCGACTAAAAGTTTTCTCACGGCGAACTCCTAAAAGTTCCAAAGAATGTTCAAAGAGGGGCTTACTAGGATAGTGAAGGAAAAATAGGTCAATATCTTCCTGCTTGACTCCAGCCTCAGTTAAAAGGTTCTTAGTAAAAGGAACGAGATAAGAGTCCATTATGGCGAAGAATTTCTTCTGGTCAGGAAACATATAAAACGAACCCTTATATTCTCCAGGGATGTCTCTTGGAATTATAGACCAGGGATGTGGAATATAAATTTTAGAATAATGCCTCCCATCAGTCCAAAGGTCTATCGCTAAAAACCTACTCCGATGATGTGACTCAAGAAGAATTCCCCCTGCCCCATCACCGAAGATTGCTCTATGCATAAGATTATGATAGAAAATTCGTGAACCCACCAAGGAGCTTGCCAGCACCAAAATCCTTTTCTTGCCAGCATCGAGATAACGCAGGGCTATATCAACCGCAGCAAGCCAACCTGTGCAGGACATCGCCACTCCAAAAGCAGGGCAAGAAGCGCCAATCTTAGCCTGAACTGCAGTTGCAGTATCAGGTTCGACTGAATCTCCAACGTCTACGCTGCAAATAATATAATCGAGTTCCTGAGGCAAACACTCAGCCTTCTCCAAAATTTCCTTAGCAACTTTTACCATCATATCCGCTGCAGTTTCATCCGGAGCTGCAGCTCGCCTTTCTCTTACCCCAAGGCCACGCTCTATGGCTGTTGGTGTTGTCCTAAGACCAGAATCAATAATGTCCTGATTTGTTATCACCTTTTCCGGAAGATAACTTGCTGTTATAATGCTTGTTGCCTCTCCTATAATTTTTCTCAAATTGCAGAAATCGCGCTGTCCTAATCTTAAAAAGCGAATCCCACATCGAAACTTGCTGTTATTGATTACAGGTTTACTCCAGGCTACTTGCGCCAGCGCCTCTACAGGGTCTAAAGAATGGTCAATACTCAGCGTAAGCAATGAAGAAACCTGTACAGGATTTTCCAAAATAACAGCCAGGCCTCCTTCACTTAAATCAGTAGTCTTCCCCCATAAAGTTGAAGGAACAGTTGGAGCAACGTTCTTAAGTCTAAGCTTTGCTGGAAAAGAAATCCTGACCCTCGGGTGTGTCCTCTTATGTGGAATTTCTTCTCTTTTCATCCCATCTCCTTTCTGATACTGAAGTCAACACTTCAAATGACCAGCCTCTTCCGCAAATAAAAAAGGGGTACATATCAACCGCCGGTAACACACGAAGAAACCCGGTAGTGACTGCCACCCCTTGCCCTTTCGGGCATAGTGACAGCCTACTCCGCATTCGTGTGTTAGAGGACTAACCTCTTTGCGGAAAGGCCTTATTCAATTTTCAATTAACGTCTACGCTTCTCGACCAATCGCCAAACTTTCCAATCACTCAATTCCTTTCTAATACTGCCACAAAAACCCAACTTTGTCAAGCAAAAATCAAAAGCTCTGTCCTTCAATGCTTAGATTTGGGGACTGCTAAACGTCGAAATTTATACTTGGTAAAAGCAAGCTAATATCGAAGATTCCTTTGGGATTTTATGGACACTGCTTTTAGCAATGCCCATTTCCTGGGTGGTCCAAAGGGGAGCAAAAACATGGGCTTTGTTCCTCAAGAGGAAGAGATTTCTTTATCTCATTTAGGATTGCAGAAAGCATAGTTTTTGGAATCGCTTAGTTAGAGCCTTGCTATAGTCACGACGGTATTGTTCTTTTCCTTTGATTGGTCTAAAATTCCATCTAACGGTTTCCGTGTTTACGAAGTGGCGAAGACATTTGGGTGAGCGAAGCGAACCGCGAACACGCTGTTAGGCGAAGTTGGCATAACCTTGCCTGTGACTAACTATTTACCCCTCTGAACAGTTCGGAAGACTGCTTGCCAGAAGAACCCATTCTGAAAAGCCACTGCAAGACCAAACAATGATAGCTGATTTACGACGAACTTGTAGTAAACAGATGCATAGATGACCGGCGATATGATAAAGGCTCCAATAAGCCGCGGCCATTTGATACTCAATGTGCTGGTCTCGTTAAGGTTGTCCCAGACATCCTTGGCCAAGATCCCGATAATCATAACGAACGCATAGATCACATCGAGCACAGTGATATCCGTCTGGGGCAAGGCCAACATTCTGACACCGGGCCCAAATACACGTGGTATGGCGCTGCCTTGGCTCATGAGGTGTCCTAGGGATCCTGACCCAAACATCAAAATGAGCCCCGCTATCAGCAAGATGATTTGTACAATGCTCATTTTCTCCCCTCCTTTCTATGCCACAAATGGCCAATGTCACCTAACTTGGTGATAACCGAAATACTTGGTTTACACTCCCGAAGAGCGGGGCGACCCAGCCTTTCTTAATCGTTACTTAACCTACCCCTTTCTTTTTGTAAATCTTCGATTAACTTTTTGATTTTTCTGTACATCTTTCTATTCATTTCCACAAATTCACATAATTCCGGGTTTTTTGAAATTTGCTCTTTTAGATTAGAGGATATAGCCTCAATCTTTCCCAAGGTCCTTAAACATTGAACCACCTATAATAAGAAATTCATTATCAACCCTCTTATTTGAAAGAGAAAAATCTCTAGTTAATTCCCGTTTTGATCGTATCACATTTTGTGATACCAAGAATTTTATCTCCTGTTTTGTGAGTTGAAACATAAAATCATTGGGAAAGCGTTCAATATCCCTTTTTACTTGTTGTCTGAGAGCTATTGACCTCACTCCATATAAGCAGGCAAGGTCTCTATCCAGCATAACCCTATGTCTCCGAATAAATAGAATTTTTCTTTCTATTGTCTCTCTTGGGATTATGGCTCTTATGTTTGCCATTGTGGTACCCACACTCCTATACAGGGCCTCGTATGCCCAAGTCTGAGCCTATAAATTAACAGCATATTACCAAATTCAACTCCATAAGTCAAGATTTCAAGCCTTGATGGTATTGTCAAGAATTTTCGTCAGACCTATATAAAATATTTTAAATTACTCCTCGAAAAATGTTTGACACATAGGCAAATTTTTGCTAACATAACGGTCGTCTTATGGGTCTTTTGGCCCAAAAAAAGTTTTACCTTTCGGACTATAATTTGCCAGGAGGAAATAGATGAGAAAATCATTTTTGGTACTTATAGTAGGTCTAGCACTTCTTCTACCGGAGCCAGGTGAAGGAGCAATAACAAATGACATGAACGCCCACATTGTGCTGGGCCAGTTAGACTTTGCAAGCGGAGACATAAATATGGGGGGTGGAGTTGATGGAAGAGGACTTAATACTCCTCATGGTGTAGCCGTAGACCCGATTACTAATCGAGTCTATGTCTCTGATAAGAAAAACAACCGTGTTATTTGGTTTAAGGATATCTACACGCTTATTAATGGCGGCGAGGCAGAGGGAGTTCTGGGTCAACCCGATTTTTACTCCTCGGGAGGGAACTGTACTGCGTATAATTTGGCTGGTCCTAATGGTTTAGCCTTGGATAAAGATGGCAATCTATATGTTTGCGACCAGTGGAATAATAGAGTTTTGAAATATGATTTTCCCATAACCAGTAGCGAGTCTGCAAGTTTAGTCATCGGTCAGCTTGATTTTGAAACTAGCAACAATGGAACGGCTGCAGATATGTTTTGTTGGCCGTCGGAAGTGGCAGTTGACGAAGCAGGAAACCTATATGTAGTTGAGCCCGTAACTGGGCTGGGTGACGAGGGGAATAGCCGGGTTATGGTATTTACTCCTCCTTTGAGTATCGGGATGGCAGCAAGCATAGTTTTGGGCCAGTCCGATTTTGACACCGTAGTATATTACGATTGTTCTCCAACTGGGCTATATGGACCACGCTCTATAGTGGTAGACAGCAGCGGGAATGTCTATGTAACTGATATGTTTAATAACCGGGCCCTTAAATATGAGGCTCCCTTGAGTAGCGGAATGGCAGCCACAATGGTTATCGGCCAGACCGACTTGTACTCAAGTGGTTCTGGCTGTACTTCTTCCATGCTGAATTATCCTTACGGTATTGCCCTGGATGGTGAGGGCAATTTATACGTTTCAGACACGGAGAATAACCGGGTCTTGAGGTTTTCGGCACCTTTGACCACGGGAATGGAAGCAGATTTGGTATTGGGCCAGGCAGATTTCTTTTCGGGAGACCCTAATCAAGGGGGAAGTTGTGCGGCAAATACTCTAAATCGTCCGCGAGGGATGGATGTGGATAGTGAGGGGAACATCTATGTTATTGACACAAATAACAACAGGCTTCTACTTTACCGGAAAGGCTTCTCTCCCTCGGCGGAAGTTACCAGGGAAGTCCCTGACGGGACGAAAGTCTATTTTTCTGCCGGGGCAGTAAGTGTTGAGTTTTATGTGGCAATCGGTCTAGACCCGGTGGGTAATCCCCGCGAGGTAGACCCTTCAAAGATAAACGAAGCGGATGGTAAAGTTGACCCGGAGATATTGGTAAGTGGTAGTATCAGGGAATTCACCGTTTACCAGCTCGCAGCCACGAGAATAACGGGAAACTTCCAGAATACGGTAATCATAACCATTCCTTACCAGGACACGAATCAGGATGGAATAGTTGATGGAACTAATATTGGCGAAAGGACTTTGAGGATATATTATCTTGATGAAGAAAACTCCGAATGGGTACTGGTAGGAGGAGTCGTAGATACACAGAATAATACTGTATCTGCTGAAGTGAGCCGCTTTTCTGTCTATCGGTTAATGGCGACGAGCAAAACTTCTGAAAGCCTGGATAATGTAGTTGTCTATCCCAATCCCTTTAAACCCAATGACGGAAATGACAGGACCGGAACCTGGAGTCAGGGAATAATATTTGGCAATTTGACTTCCCGGGCAACAATAAAGATTTACAATATTACTGGCGAATTAGTAAGGGAACTGGAAAAGCTCCCGGAAGAAGGCGGACAGAAGGTCTGGGATGGCAATAATGAGAAAGGTAAGAAAGTGGCTAGCGGAATATATGTATATCTAATCACTAATCCTCAAGGAGACAAGAAGCTCGGTAAGTTAGCAGTAATAAAATAATGGAGCCCGAGAGTAAAGCTCTACCTATTGGTGGTAAAGGGTCTTATGCCCGTAAGGAATTAAGAACAAAGGGGGAAAACGTGAAGAAATTACTCTTACTTCTTTCTCTCTGTTTTCTATTTACCGCTCCCGTCTACTCTTCTGATAGAACAGGGACAACCGGGGCGCAGTTCTTGAAAATCGGCGTTGGGGCAAGAGCAGTGGGCATGGGAGAAGCATTCTGTGGAGTCGCCGATGATATAAATGCCCTGTACTGGAACCCGGCAGGATTGAGCGATATTGGCGACAGACAAGCGACAGCGATGTATATTTCCTGGTTTCAGAGTATGAACTATGCGTATCTGGCTTATGGCCAGCCGATAAGACATTGGGGAGTGTTCGCTGGAGGAATCACTTATCTGAGTAGCGGAGATATCCCCAAAACCACCGTAGATTCTGGCGGCGACTATGTTGACGAAGGAACCAACTTCAGTGCCTATGATTTGGCATTCACTATTGGTTATGGAAGGAAGATAAAAGAAGATATTTCTCTTGGCGGGGCGATTAAGATAATAAGTGAGAAAATTGAGAGTGAGAATGCAAGTGCATTCGCTCTCGACATAGGAGGAATATATAAAGGGCTGAAGTTAAGAGATAGAGTTTTGCCATTAGCCTTAGTGATTCAGAATCTGGGAACGGAAGTAAAATTTGGCTCCGAAGGCGATTCTCTTCCCATAAATATCAAGGCGGGCGCTTCTTATGGACTTGAATTTTCCCGGGTCAACTCTTCATTGACATTGGCACTCGACTTAAATTATCCCCTGGACAATGCTTTCAATGCCAATTTTGGGAGTGAGCTTTGGTATAAAGGGACGGTTGCCGTAAGGCTAGGGTACAAGACAGCGACAGTAAAAGATATTAATGCTCTATCCGGGCTTTCCATAGGCGGAGGCTTCAGATATCAAAAATACGGTATAGATTATGCCTGGGTCCCTTACGGCGATTTAGGCAACACCCACCGAATCTCATTAGTAGCCAAATTCTAATAGGCAAATAACGGTAATCCCTCTTGTTTTCACTTCGGCGTAACCACCCGGTTCTTGTCCCAACATTTTCAGGGCGGGGCAGAGGCCTTTCCTTTCCATAAAATTAGATTTCACTGTTATTACTAAGTCAAGATATTGGGTTTTTGCTAAGCCAAAATGATATATCTTGAGCACGGGAAGACTGGTACACTCTGGCATTTAACAACTGTGGATTTAGGGACTGCTAAACTTAGAAATTTATGCTTGGTAAAAGCAAGCTAGTATTGAAGATTCCTTTAGGATTTTATGGACACTGCTTTTAGCAATGCCCATTTCCTCAGCAGTCCAAAGGGGAGCAAAAACACGGGCTTTTTTCCTCAAGAGGAAGGGATTTCTTCATCTCACTTAGGATTGCAGAAAGCATAGTTTTTGGAATCGCTTAGTTAGAGCCTTGCTATAATTACGATGGTGTTGTCCTTTTCCTTTGATTGGTCTAAAATTCCATCTAACGGTTTCCGTGTTTACGAAGTGGCGAAGACATTTGGGTGAGCGAAGCGAACCGCAAACACGCTGTTGGGCGAAGTTGGCATAACCTTGCCTATAAATAACTATTCACCCCCTTGAGCAGTTCGGAAGACTGCTTGCCAAAAGAATCCATTCTGAAAAGCCATTGCAAGACCAAACAATGATAGCTCGTCTTTGACGAACTTGGAGTAGACAGCTGCATAAATGATCGGCGATATGATAAGGGCTCCAATAAGGCGCGGCATTTTGATACTCAATGTGCCGGTCTCGTTGATGTTGTCCCAGACCTCCTTGGCCAAGATTCCGATAATCATAACCAACGCGTAGGTCACATCGAGCCAAGTAATATTCATCTTGGCCAAGACTGCCCTTCTGACACTGGGACCAAATACACGTGGTGTGGCACGCTCTTGGCTAATGCGGTGTCGTAGGGATCCCGACCCAAACATCAATATGAGCCCTGCTACTAGCAGGATGACTTGTAGAATGCCGATCTTATTTCATCGTTTCTATGCCGCAAACGGCCAATGTCACCTAACATCACGCGGATAACCTGCAAAGCGCGACCAGCGAAACCGGCTGTCACAGCCTTCGCGCCGCGAAGGCCGTGACACAGCCGCTTGGCAGGTTCATCCCCTTGCTAGACGGGGAACCGTATGACCGCTCGCACTGCATCGGCTCCGAGCCGGGAGCGCTGCGGAGCGGTGGTAACAGATACAACGCCCCGCACCGTCGATGCCTAGAGACGCCCGGGAGTGTACGGAATCCGCACGATTCTCTGAAGATGGCGAGTCTCTTCCTCACCAACTGGCTCCTTCCCGGTTGCCAGCATAAAAATCATGTTGTCCGAACTCGCTGTCGCTGTTACGGGCTTCTCGTTCCGAAGAAGGTCAACGACCTCGTCTAGAAGCTTGATGTTCATGTACAGCTCGATGTAGTCCCCACTGATGCTCACGGGGGTAGTCACATTGATTTCCGGCTCTGGAATAAAATCCAGCCGTGCCCGCCACTTGCCAGCTGCGTCGAACAGCATGACGAAGGCGTATGGCAGTTGGAAATTGGTGAGCACGACACTGTACTCCTTGACCGTGAATTGTACATACATAGCTTCCTCCTTTCATGGGGATGCGTGTAGGGGCGAGCAAAATCGAGAGCGCCCGCCACCGTTTCATCGTCCCCTCCTGGTTGCTGAGTCTTACTGCCTTAACCGTCCGTCCAACTCGGTCATAACCGAATAAGTGCCGATGTATTACCCAGTCCTCCCAATTATTATTTCACGTCCTTGCAGGTATTCGCTAGGGAGCCGGTCAGCTAATGCCGCAGGCTATTGCCATTCGGCGCTACAAATTATGGCAATCCTTGAAGATACTACCCAAAAAACAGACATCAAAGTAGTGGTTTCCCTTAGGGCCTAAAATACCGTTCACCTTTCCATTTCTTAGCTCAACCTTGAGGCGAGCCTGCTCTATTTCGGATTCGAAAATCCTCGAAAGTTTTCCCTTTGAATCAACGGACAACTCCGCCAAATGATAGTCGCCTTCTTGAGCCACGGCGACTTCAGGCAGTTTGTTGCTTTTGGCGATTCCTCCGATTAAAGATATTTCAAGATTGCCTTTCTTTTCAACAAATTTGCCTTCATATGTGTCGTCATACAGGCCCCATATTCAGCCAATAAAGTCCCACGTCAGGGGGATTTATGCCCTTTGGACCGTCCATTTGCCAGATGATTGTCATATAGGCATTCCCCCAAGCATTGACCCCGATATGGTAACCTTGTTCAACATTCTGTCCACTAGAGTAGGGACTTTCCAGTGTAGACCAACCATCTCCAGAGTGAGAGTCGCTAACATAAAAGATGCGAAAGTCAGGGTCATTAAGCCTAATGTCTTCAAGAGCGGTTCCGTTTACACTCTTTCCGAACAATCCTCCCCAAACATCTCTTGACCATCCACCCAGATATACTATGTATATCGGAATGAACTGCATGGGCCATTGGTTAGAGGTTAGTCCATCGCCTCTCTGTAGCCAAATTTTTCCGTAGTAAGGGCGTAGCCCGCTAATATATTCCGATAGTGCTGCTACAACTCTTGTATTTGTCCAAGAAATAACCTCAAGTTCTACAACCCCTCCCCAAGTTATTTGAAGCAAAACTTTCCCTTGCGATGGCCCAAAGCATGTACCGTTCAGTGTACAACCCTGTCCTGGCGAAATCCGATACCCGCTTAGGTTATCTATATCTGGCCGACATTCGGGCTCAGATTTCGTCCGAAGTTCTTCAAATATTCTATAATACGCCTCTTTATAGGCGTATCGATACATGTAGAACTGCTCTTCCTTCATCCTCAGGAAACCCGCTTTGGAGAATGTCTTCTTGCCCCGTCTGGCTTCCTCCAATCGCTTATTAAACCTAGCCTCTACCTTTTGATTATACTTATCGATTTCTGGTTTCAACTTTCTCGCCAGCTCAGCTATTTGGTCAATGTTCTTCATGAGTTGCAGACGCACTTCATCAATATGTTCTGGCCGGCTTTTCTGAGGTTTTTCTCCTTTAACAACCTTTCGTGGGGTGACATATTCTTTCCTCTCCATTTTTCTCATCCTTTCATAATTTAATGAAAATTGGGATGGCTCTTTTTCCCATTTCTTACAATTCTGCTCGCAATGAGCAGATAGCTTGTTTGTTCCGAACCAGTTCGGATATACCCTTGATTTGGGGTGATATCCGAAGTATTTCGGATATACCACCCTCACCCCCTTTCTTCAGATTTAAAGTACCCAATGGACTCTTTATCTTACTTATACTTTTGGTTTCTACACGGGTAGAAATCTCTGTCCTCTTGCTATCTTTCTGCCCTAATAATCCTTCGATAATCCTTCTTGTGAGGTGTATCGTCGTGTTACCTTAATTTTTACTTCAGAAGATATGAAAGTTTACCTTGAGAAGTTATTCAGCTTAAATAAAAATATACCTGGACTAAAATCTGACATTGAGAGAAATTCTATGCGTATTGCCTAAATCGCCGTAAGGAACCCAGGCGTAATCCATGCCATAGGCTCTCCACCCAAGCCCTAATCCCGCGGATAGTCCTGATAGGGCTCCTAAATCAGAAATGTTTGCTGTCTTATACCCTACTCTTGCCGCTATACGTAAGCCCCATTTCAATACCGGAATGAAAGTATACTCACTCCCGAAACGGAAATTGATTTTGTTTCCAACAGCGTCTGCATCAGAGGCAAAAATCAAACTCCTGGTAAACCTGTAGGAAGTGCCAATCTTGAGATTAAGTTGCATCGATTCCCTCTGGCTAGTATATTTCATGCCTGTCTCTATGTTCTGAAGGACAATCCCTATACCCAGTCCTTCTATGGGAGTCTTATACAGGCACCCTATATCAAAAGCAATGCCACTTGCCTCATCAGTGTCAAATAGGGTGTATATGGTTTTGAGATTAATGCCAAGGGAAAGAACTGAATTTAGCCATCGACCATAACCCAATGTTAATACTCCTTCATAATCCCAAAATTCCCCTATTGTATTGCCTTTATCATCTCGCCTGCCACTCTTGGAATGTAGAAAAGATATCTCTCCTCCCAGAGTGCCCTTGCCAATGGGCTGGCCATAACCGAGATACTCGCTCTTAACACCTACAAGATACTCTAAATGCATTGCTGATAATTCCCTCATCTTCAATTGAGCAAGTCCAGCTGGATTCCAGTAAACGGCAGTAACATTGTCTGCTATGCTGCAGAATGCACCGCCCATTCCTATCGCTCTTTCGCCAACGCCAATCTTCAAAAATTCCCCTCCCTTTGCTCCGGCACCAGCAAAGCAAAGATTAAACGTTAAAAAACAAATAGTAACTGTTAATCCCATTAAAACAGTCCTCTTCATCTTCTGCCCCCTTTTCAGCATCGGATTTCGTCTATCGATAGTCTAATTCTTACTCTTATCTTACTACCGTAAACTTCCCTGTATTCCTTTCTTTTGGATTCTTTGTGGTGAAGAAATAGATACCTCTTACTATACGCTCCCCATTCTCATTCCTTCCATCCCATACTATTTTGTCTTCTCCATTAGTCTCTTTTAACGTCTTAACCAATTCTCCACTTAGGGTATAGATCTTAATCGTACCATACGCAACTCCAGTTCCCCAGAATGTTAGTGGTTTTCCTGAGGAGAGACTATAAGGATTGGGATAAGACAGCACGCATGTAGGAAGGATGCTTATATCTATTTTCTTTACACCTCCGTTTGAATCTACGGTTACCGTTCCTGTATATGTCTTCCATACTTCCAGCGTATCTGTATGTGCAGTTACAAATACTGTCACATTATTACTTTTGAAACTTGTAGGTTCGACACTTATCCATGGCCTATCAGCTGTGATTGTCCCCTCTAAAGTCCCTCCCCCGGAATTGGAAATAGTGAAGGTTCTTGTCTCACTCGCAGGTTTTGGTATTTCACCAAACCCAAAGGATAACGTACTGACCTCAAGAATAGGCCTAGATATTCGCTGGGCATAGATGTCATAATTAGTGCCACTGCGATAGTCCCACCAGGTAATAATCGCTCCGCCAGCACCATCGCTGACTATTTTAGGAGCACATTGGTGATCCGCCGCTGTGCAGATGGCTTCTCCATTGGCTGCCCATTGAACCACTCCATTAGCGTTTATCCGCTGGGCATAGATGTCATAGTTGCCACGGCGATAGTCCCACCAGGTAATAATCGCTCCACCAGCTCCATCGCTGACTATTGTAGGAGTAAATTGGTGATCCGCCGCTGTGCAGATGGCTTCTCCATTGTCTGTCCATTGAACCACTCCATTAGCGTTTATCCGCTGGGCATAGATGTCATTATCGACACCGCGATTGTCGTACCAGGTAATAATCGCTCCGCCAGCACCATCGCTGACTATTGTAGCAGTAGATTGGTTAATCGCTGCTGTGCAGATGGCTTCTCCATTGTCTGCCCACTGAACCGCTCCATTAGCGTTTATCCGCTGGGCATAGATGTCATAGTTGCCACCGCGATAGTCCATCCAGGTAATAATCGCTCCACCAGCTCCATCGCTGACTATTGTAGGATACTCTTGGTTATTCTCCGCTGTGCAGATGGCTTTTCCATTGGTTGTCCATTGAACCACTCCAGCCAAGTTTATTCGCTGGGCATAGATGTCATAATCAGTGCCACTGCGAAAGTCCTGCCAGGTAATAATCGCTTCGCCACCAAAAAGGCCAGCACCAAAGACCACGTCGGCATAACGTTGATTATCCGTTTCTGTGGAGATGGCTACTCCATTGGCTGTCCATTGAACCGCTCCATCAGCGTTTATCCGCTGGGCATAGATGTCATAGTTGCCACCGCGATAGTCCATCCAGGTAATAATCGCTCCACCAGCTCCATCGCTGACTATTGTAGGATACTCTTGGTTATTATCCGCTGTGCAGATGGCTTGTCCATAGGCTGTCCATTGAACCGCTCCATTAGCGTTTATCCGCCGGGCATAGATGTCAGATTTGCCAGTGCGATAGTCATACCAGGTAATAATCGCTCCACCAGCACCATCGCTGACTATTTTAGGAGCACATTGGTCATCCGCCGCTGTGCAGATGGCTACTCCATTGGCTGTCCATTGAACCACTCCATCAGCGTTTATCCGCTGGGCATAGATGTCATACTCGTCACGGCGAGAGTCATACCAGGTAATAATCGCTCCACGAGCACCATCGCTGACTATTTCAGGGTATAATTGACTACTCGCTGCTGTGCAGATGGCTTCTCCGTTGGCTGTCCACTCCAGACCAGCGTAAACGGCAGATGATAAGATGGTAAGGTAAAAAGCGGATAAGGCAAAAACAAAATGCAGAAAACGTGCCTTCTTAAGAAATCTACAAAAAATCCTTGCTCGTAGTTTACACTGAATAAAGTCGAATCGGTGACGATAAATTTTTTTCATAGTACCCCCCTTCTACTTATTGGAAATAGAATTTTTTCAAAATTAATACGTATAAGCGAACCAACCCAGTATGTAAGACCCGAAGAGATCGGAGAACCAAAATAACAAAATTTCGCCTTTCACATGGTATGCATTTCCCTTAATAATTATATCGAGTAAGCCAACGAAGACCAGAAAACGCGAGGTTAAAACCTAGAAGGAAAGATTTATAGAAATCTATATTTCAATCAGCCAAAAATTAATAGACGACCGACTCCCTTCGTCTATAAACCCTCAGGAATACAAATGCCGTAGTGTTATATAACAAGTATTTTCTCTTTTTGCAATAGGTCTTTGGTTGCATTTTTGCCCACTTTTTTGGTCAAGAAAGGGCCCATAGCAAGTGGCCGATTTTTCCCTAACCTAGCAGGCCCCAAAGATGGTCTCATAGGCTCTTAGAAATTTGTTACCCCATTTCCGCCAAAATGCAATAAATTATGATAAACTCCGATAAAATAAAAAATCCCAAATCTCCTTGATTTTTCAAGTAGATTCGGGATTTCGGTTTACGAAATCGTTGCTCTTGAAACTGAGCTATGCCAACATTATCGTGCGTAACGTTGGAATTATGCAACAAAGATTATATTGTTAAACCCGAGTCATGTCAACGCTTTTTGTCGCAAAGACATTAAGGGTTATTTTTTCGGTGACCCTTTTATGGTTCTATACTTCCAGCGGGTACCAAAAGGCGTATCTTCCAGAATGACGCCTATCTTTTCCAGGTCCCTGCGGATTTTATCGGCTTTTCTCCAATCCTTTTTTCCCCGGGCAGCATTCCTCTCTTCAATACGTTTTTCGATTTGGAACTCGTCTATACCTACTTTCTCTCCGGCCTTCTCCTTCAAGAATCCCAGAAGAGAACCCATGCTTTTCAAGGCTCTTTCTGCTCCGAGGAGAAAAGTAAGGTCGGGACTGCTTCCAGAAATTGCCTTGTTTGCCTTACCTACCAAATCAAACATATAACCCAGGGCACGAGCAGTATTGAAATCATCATCCATGGCGATAGCGAACTTCTTTTTTGCCTCCGATAGATTGGTATCCTCTTTTCTGGGAAGGCTTGTTTTCTCGCCAGCTTTTAGTCCTTTCATTAGAAATTCAATGTTATCTAAGGCGTTGCGAAACCTCTCTAAACTTTTCCGGGCTTCTTCCAATTTATCATCAGAAAAATCCATGGGACTTCTATAGTACTGGGAAACAAGAAAGAGCCGTACCACATCGGGAAAATACTTCTCATAGATTTCTCTCACGGTAAAGAAATTGCCCAGGGATTTGGACATCTTTTCCCGATTGACTGTTACAAATCCGTTATGTATCCAGTATCTTACGAAAGGCCTCCCTGTGGCTGCCTCAGATTGAGCCATTTCGTTTTCGTGATGGGGAAATATCAGGTCCTGACCGCCGCCATGGATGTCAAAAGAGGCTCCGAGGTGCTCCATGCTCATCGCGCTACACTCAATATGCCATCCTGGCCTGCCTCTTCCCCAGGGGCTCTCCCAAAAGGGCTCTTCTGTCTTCGAACTTTTCCACAAAGCAAAATCGAGAGGATTCTTCTTCCTCTTGTCAACTTCTATCCTGGCTCCAGCTCGCATCTCTTCTCTGGACCGATGGGAAAGTTTACCGTAGCTACCAAACTTGTCTACTTCAAAATAGACATCTCCATCTACAACATAGGCATAGCCTCGCTTGATCAACTTTTCCACAAGTTGAATCATCTCGCCTATATGTTCTGTGGTTTTAGGGTAAGAATTGGCTTCCCTTACGTTTAATCTTTCCATTACTTCAAAATATTCACTAATGTATTCCTCTGCGACTTCCTCAACTTTGCTTCCCAGTTCCTGGGCCCTTTTTATAATCTTATCGTCAACGTCGGTAAAATTTTGCACATATGTAACTTCATACCCCTTATATTCCAAGTATTTTCTGATTACATCAAAAACTACATAGCAGCGAGCGTGTCCGAGATGGCAGTGGTCGTATGGCGTAGTGCCACAGACATACATCTTTACCTTCCCCGCTGACTGCGGTTTAAATTCTTCTTTCTTCCGGGTTAAAGTATTATAGACGCGTAGAGACATATCCCTCTTTCAGAGCTCCCTGAGCGAGATTATAGAATAGGCGGCTATCCCCTCTCCCTGACCAATCAATCCTAATCCTTCATTAGTGGTGGCTTTAATATTTATTGCTTGTAGGTTAACCCTCAGGACTCTGCCAATATTCCTTTTCATCTCTTCCATATACGGCGAGAGGTGAGGTCTTTGAGCTATAATTATTGAATCGAGGTTATTGACCTGAAAATGTGCCTGAGCCATAATTTCAGAAACTTGCTCCAGAAGAGCCAGAGAGCAAATGTTTTTGTACTGGGGGTCGCTATCCGGGAAATGGAGTCCTATATCACCCTTCGCTAATGCGCCAAGAATTGAATCACAAATAGAATGGCAGAGAACGTCGCCATCGGAGTGGCCGAATAGTCCTTTCTCAAAAGGTATTGCCACTCCTCCCAGAACCAGCTTCCTGCCGACAACCAGCCGATGAATGTCGTAGCCAATACCTACTTTCATAGTAATTTCCTTCCCAAAAAATTTACGGGTAGTGTAGCCCTTTATGGGCGTCCCGATTTATCGGGACGGGGACAAGCGCCTACACTACAAATTTCAAATTACGGGCACAAGGCCCTACACTACAAAATAATTACGGGCATAAAGCCCTACA